>ENA-ORBV01000123-ORBV01000123.1-microbial-mat-metagenome-genome-assembly--contig:-NODE-123-length-156581-cov-11.457739_pt1 | contig 156581 bp, 123 predicted proteins | sample MGYA00237777_ERZ505514 | MGnify/ENA primary metagenome ERZ505514 (study PRJEB26160, sample SAMN06269048) | microbial mat metagenome | isolation source: Oligotrophic lake microbial mat | place...
ATGTTTACGGGTCGGGAATGGATCGCTGAGGTCGGCCTCTATGATTATAGGAACAGGGTTTATTCGGCGGAACTGGGCCGGTTTATCCAATCCGACCCTATCCGGTATCAGCAAATGATGTGGCTATCCAGAGATCCCATTGAGGAAGAAGGGGGAATCAACCTGTATGGGTATGTGGAGAATGATCCGGTTAATTATTTTGATCCCGATGGTTTGTTCAAGACCTATTCCGATGCTTCGGAGGCTGGAGCCCGTGCTGATATGGAATGGAGCGATCAGAATGGTGGAATAGAAGCGGCTGGACTTGTTTGTAAGAAGAAATGCAAAGAGACCCCTGGTGAAGAGTACGTAACTACAGGTCCGCATGGAGGTCAAATGGGTGGTCCTACCTAAACTGCTGTCATGAGCAGTAATCCTTGGAAAACACCATGTCCTGATGGCTACGTGGCTGTTGGATACCATTACAGTCATCCAAGTGGCCGTGGAATTCCCCAGTTTGACAAGAATGTTGCGAACCGTCGTCGTGTTGATGTTACCTTATCGAAGCCGGAACCCAAAAAGGGTAATCAACCTCGTAAGATAATTATTGAAAGGCATACCCACGTTCCAAAAACAACGCCTTAATGAAATATCTAATTTTGATGCTTATTGTTGCCACCTCATCAATACGGGCTTCCGAGACTCCGGTGGATTATGAGGTTCCTGATGTGTCTATTATATCTTTAATAGCCAATTCAAAAGCTTTCCAAAATAAAATTATTCGGATTAAAGGCTATGCAATAATCACACCGGAAAATTGCGCAGTATATCTGTCGAAGGAATATGCTCAATATTTTGTTTCAGAAAATGCAGTATGGGTTGATTTTGGGAGAGATAAGAACGATAATTCCGATGCGACCTATGAAAAGAAATTGAAGCAACTATCTAAATTCAGCGGCAAGTTTGTTTCTGTGGAAGGCACCTTTTATGCGGAAAAGGGGCGATGGAACATGTTTGCAGGCCAACTACAAGATGTGAAAATAAGTGTGGTTGATTCTCATTAAAAAAGCTTCAACCCACAGTTAGTTCGCGTTGCTCAACAATGCCCCCTACGGGGCAATCTACGGGGTCAACTCTCAACGGGCTGTTGCCCGAACGAACCTTTTTCTGACAAGTCCTCACTGGGTCAGCCGTTAACAATTAACACAATCTAACAAGTCTATCCATGTCCTCTTGAATGGATTTTAAAACGGGTTATTCTGGATGAAAGGCAAGGATTGTGCGGTTTGACTTTCCTGGAGCGATACACCATATAAGGATGCGTGGTAATGAGCGTGCGCGCATTTTCTATGAAACCTATGGCTAAGGCTTGTTCATGCAAGCGCTACATCAGGGCCGGGAGTGCTTCGGAGTGGACATTTATGAACACTGCTTGATGCCCAACCATGTGCATCTGGCCATTTATACTCCTCAGGGCAACCTGTCCCGTTTTATGGCGTGGCTGCAAACAACCGTTACGGTGCGTTACAGCCGCAACCACAAACGAAGCAGACACGTCTGCCAGGAACGTTACTCGGCGGAGCTGGTTGATAGCTGTGAGTGGGACCTCAACGGGGTCCACCATAGTCTTTGGGGAGCTGGTTCTGCTCCCTGCCCAGTGAAATGGGGGTGGATCTAAGCCCTTATATCCATTCTTGCCCCTTTGGCTGGCTTTATGCTTTTGTAGTGACTTCTTTCGGCGTTATTTTATTTTTATCTTCTTATGCGTATTTTTGTGACGGGCGGTGCCGGTTATATCGGCAGTGTATTTGTGGAAGAAGCCATCAAGGCAGGGCATGACATTTGTATCTTCGATGACTTGTCCGAGGGAAACAAGGCGGCAGTCCACCCCGCGGCAACTTTTGTTCTGGGTGACTTGCTGAAGTATCCTGAAATCGAAAAAGCCGTGGAGGATTTCAAACCTGAAGCGGTCATCCATTTTGCAGGCAAGGCCCTGGTAGGGGAGTCCATGACCCATCCGCACTTGTACTATCAAACCAATGTGATGGGGGGAACCAATCTCTTACAGGCCATGGTCAAGGCCGACTGTAAAAAAATTGTTTTCTCCTCCACTTGTGCCACTTATGGCATGCCGGAAAAAATTCCCATTGATGAGCGCTGCCCCCAGAAGCCCATCAATCCTTACGGTCATTCCAAACTTGTCTTTGAGGAAATCCTCAAGTGGTATGAAAAAATCCATGGCATCACATTTGTTGCCCTGCGTTATTTCAATGCAGCCGGGGCTTCCGAACGTTACGGGGAATGTCGCCGGATCGAAACCCATCTGATTCCGAATTTACTAAAAATTCCCCTGGGCAAGGTTGAGTACTTCCAGGTTTTCGGGGACAAATACACAACCCCGGATGGAACCTGCATTCGTGATTACATCCACATCATTGACCTGGCCAGTGCACACCTTGCAGCTTTGACCCGCGACATCAGTGCTTTTTATAATCTGGGAACCGGTGAGGGATTTTCCGTGCTGCAGGTGGTCGAAGTGGCCCGCAAGATTACGGGGCACCCCATTCCCATCAAAATCATGGAACCCCGTCCCGGAGATCCTCCACGTCTTGTAGCCAGTGCCAACCGGATCAAGATGGATCTTGGTTGGAAGCCCCATTTCACCAAAGTTTCGGATATTGTCCAAAGTGCCTGGGACTGGCATAAGAAGAATCCTAGCGGCTACGAGAAGTAAACATTATGGCCCTGAGAACCAAAAAAAGGACGGAAAATCCCATGGTGACGGTCGGGCAGTTCTATGCCCGTCATTCCGGGATGATCCAGTTGAAATTGGTGGCGGGCGCGGAGGGGATGAACCGGCGTATTTCCGAGGGTTCCGTCAACCGTCTGGGCCTGGCCTTGACCGGCTTTTACAAATATTTCGCCAACAACCGCATTCAATTGATCGGGAAAAGCGAAATGGCCTACATGCGGGATCTGAAAACAGAGGCTTGCCGGGAACGTTTCCGGGAAATTTTCCAAAAAAAGGTGCCCTGCCTGATTTTTGCCCGTAACATCAAGCCGCCGGCCTTTATTCTTGAGGAAGCCGAACGTTATAGCGTTCCGATTTTCTGTTCCCCGAGTATCACCATGCGTCTGGTCAATACGGTCACCATCTGTCTGGAGGACGATTTTGCCCCCAGCACCAGCCTGCACAGCAGCATGGTGGATATTCAGGGTGTTGGGGTGCTGATCATGGGGGAGAGCGGTATCGGTAAAAGCGAATGTGTTCTGGGCCTGATTGAAAGGGGTTATTCCCTGGTTTCGGATGACATCACCAAGGTCAAGTGCCTGGAAGGCCGGGATTTGGTTGGAACATCCGCTGATCTGACCCGCCATTACATCGAGGTGCGGGGTATTGGTATCATCAACGTGGCCAGTATTTTTGGTGCCAGCAGCATTCGTTACAAGAAAAACATTAATTTGGTGGTCACCTTGAAGGAATGGGCCAAGCTGGAAAACGTGGACAGGATCGGCCTGGACCAGGATCACTATGAAATATTGCAAATCAAAATTCCCCATGTAACAATTCCAGTCAGATCCGGTAGAGATCTGGCCGGACTGGTGGAAGTTGCTGCTTTGGATCAGAAATTGAAGAGTATCGGACACCACTCGGCACACGAATTTAATGAACGTCTGCTGAAAAAAATGCGGACTGGAGAAAGCTGAAATGAGTTTAATAAACAAGAAAACAGGCGCGGACGACAACATTGTTGAGAAGGAATTGACCATTCTGAACAAGCTGGGTCTTCATGCCAGACCTGCAGCGATGTTTGTGCGCATTGCCAACCGTTTTTCTTGCGAAATCTCTGTCGAAAAAGACGGGGAAGAAGTCAACGGCAAGAGTATCATGGGTCTCATGATGCTGGCAGCCGGCTGCGGATCACAGCTCAAGATAGCTGCCTCCGGTGATGATGCTGTTCAGGCTCTCAAAGAATTGGCCGAACTCATCCAGCGTAAGTTTGATGAGGAATAACCATTCCGGCCGGTTCCCATGAACGGCACCCCGATCCAATGTCCAAAAAGAAGCTACGAAGCGACATTCGCCTGACCGGCATCCCGGTATCCCCGGGAGTTGTCCACGCGGACATTCACGTTCTTAACCGCGAAGAAATAAACGTCCCCAAGTTTCCCATCGCGGCCGCCGAGGTTGCAACGGAAATTGCCCGTTTGGAAGATGCCCTGGTTAAAACCCGGGAGCAAATTCGGGAGATCAAAGATCACTTGTCCGCTTCGATAGGGGAAAAAGATGCTGCTATTTTCGACGCACATCTTCTGGTGGTTGAGGACAGCAGCCTTTTGGAGGCAGTGCGCAAGCAGGTAGAAGTCAAATTGCTCTGCGTCGAATATGTTTTCCATCATTTGATGCTGAGCTATTCGGCCAGCATGAGGGAAGTTGATGACCCGTATCTGCAGGAGCGGGCCTCCGATATCATGGATGTGGGCAGGCGGGTCCTGAACAATCTCAATGGCGATGGACCGGCCGAGAGGTTCCGTCTGGACAAGCCTTCCATCATTGTGGCGCATGACCTGTCTCCGTCCGATACCGCTCTTTTCGACCGCAAGATGGTTCTGGGATTCGCCACGGATCTGGGCAGCCGTGTTTCCCACACGGCCATCATGGCGCGTTCCCTCAATATTCCGGCTGTAGTAGGCATGAAGGATGCATCCCTCAGTCTCGATTCCGACATCCCGGCCATTTTGGACGGCTACGAGGGTCTTCTCATTCTTAACCCCTCGGAAAAAACCAAGTTTGAGTACGGCCAGATCGAGCAGAAGCGTCATGCAGTTGAGGAAAAACTGACAAAGTTGCGTCTGACGGATGCCGTATCGCGCGATGGCCGAAAGGTGATAGTATCTGCCAATGTGGAGCTTCCCGACGATCTTCCCATGCTCCAGCCTTCTGGAGCGGAGGGGATCGGTCTTTACCGCACTGAATTTCTTTTTGTCAACCGCCTGGAGTTGCCGACCGAAGATGAACAGATCAACGTTTATCGCAAGGTAATCGAGGCTTCGTCCCCGCATCCTGTCATTTTCAGATCGTTGGATGTAGGTGGCGATAAAATGTTTGATCATCTCGGACTTGAAGAAGAGCAGAATCCTTTTCTGGGCTGGAGAGGAATCCGTTATTGTCTCGGACGCACGGATGTTTTTGAAACACAGCTGCGTGCGATCTGCCGTGCCGGGGCGGGACATAAAGTGCGGATCATGTTTCCGATGATTTCGACCTACGAGGAATTGATCCAGGCCAAGACTATTTTACAGGGTGTGATTCTGGATCTCGAAAAAGAGAATACCAAACATTGCTCGGACATTGAAGTAGGGGCCATGATTGAAGTTCCATCGGCCGCCCTGATCGTGGATTTGATTGTACCGGAAGTTGATTTCCTGAGCATCGGCACGAACGACTTGATCCAATATACCCTGGCGGTGGATCGCACCAATGAGAAGGTCGCGTATCTTTACCAGCCGACCCATCCGGCCATCATCCAGCTCATCCGTCTTATTGTGACCAAGGCCCATGAAGGCAATATCTGGGTGGGGGTCTGCGGGGAAATGGCTGGGGAAATCATGCTGACCCCGCTCTTATTGGGCTTGGGGGTGGATGAATTGAGCATGGGCTCCATTTTTATTCCCCGCATCAAACGTGTCATCCAGTCCCTGAGTTACGAAGAAATGCAGAATCTTGTCCAAGAGGCGTTGAAGCTCTCTACAGGCAAGGAAATCCTTGAACTTCTGGAGAAGGTGGCACAGGCCAACTATCCGGAATTGCTGGATTGATCTTTGCAGGCACACAAAAAAGACCCGGCCCTTGTTGGCCGGGTCTTTTGCTTTCGACATGGTCAGGCTTCCTGCTCGCGGCGGGATTTCAGCAGATGGGCTTTGGCATTGCCTTCCTGTTGTTTGATCCTGCGGTGCAGTTTGTTCAGGGCTGAATTCTGCAACTGCCGGATGCGTTCCCGCGTAAGCTTGAATTTTTTACCAATGAGAGACAGCGTCAGCTCTTTCTCACCGTTCAGCCCGAAACGCAGGGCGAGGATTTTTTGTTCACGTTCATCCAGAGTGTTCAAAGCGATCAGGATGTTTTCCTTGATGTTTTTATCACTGGTTTCAAAGGCTGGATCCACTGCCTGTTCGTCGGCAAGAATTTCGGAAAACGTGGGCAGGTCTGAATCCGAACTATTGCCGCTGGAGGCATCCAGGGATAACATTTGGTGGCTGGCGGAACGGATGCGGGTGACTTTGCCGACCGGGATGTTCAGCTCCTCTGCGACCTCACTGTCGTCAGGCGCGCGTCCAAGAATTTCCGTCAACTGATGGCTGGCCCGGCGTATTTTTTGCAGTTTGTCCACCACATGCACCGGCAGGCGGATGGTCTTGCTATGGTTGGCCAGGGCTCTGCGCACGGACTGTTTGATCCACCACGCGGCGTAGGTGCTGAAGCGCGTGTTGAATTTGGGATTAAATTTTTCCACGGCACGTATCAGTCCCAGATTGCCTTCAGCAACGAGATCCTCCATGGCAAGTCCGCAGTTCATGTAATCTTTGGCGATTTTAACAACCAGGCGAAGATTAGCCGAGATCATGTGTTCGCGGGCGGCAGCGGAACCTTTCCGTACCTGTTTGGCCAGCTTACGTTCTTCTTCCGCCGTAAGCAGGGCGACTTTCCCGATATTATCGAGGTAGGACTGAAGGGCATCACTGGATTCGTAGTAGGACTTTTGTGCTATCATAATACTCCTTTTGAATGAGATTTATCTTATTGAGCTATTAGTTTAGACGCTTAAGTATCTCCTTTATTCGTTTTTTATTTCAAAAAGAATTTTTTTTTCATCAATCCATGTAAGTAGATGGTAATAAGGACCTTGGGTTTTTCGAGTCTGGTGGAATTGATAGGATAATTGTCTGGGCAGTCAAAAACGCGTCGTCCATACACTGTCTTTACGTAAGCCAAGAAGACCCGGACGCACAAAAAAGGCGATGCCTAGGATGAGGCATCGCCTTGATGTTTCGGGTAGTTTTTGAAATCAGGCCCTGCTGATATATTTTCCGGTGCGGGTATCGACCTTGATTTTTTCACCTTCCTTGATGAAGAGGGGAACCTGAACGTCCAAACCTGTTTCCAGCTTGGCCGGCTTCTGCACGTTGTTGGCCGAATCACCGCGGACGCCGTCGGCCGATTCCGTGATCTGCAGCGTCACCGTGGGGGGGAGTTCGATTTCTGCCACCTTGCCTTCGACAAAAACAATCTGAACCTGGAGATTTTCCGTGAGGTAATCCTTGGCTGCGCCAATGATTTCATCATTGAGGGTGATATTCTCGTAGTTGTCGGGATTCATGAAGGTCCAGCCCGTCTGATCCTTGTAACTGAAGTCCCATTTGGCGCGATGGATTTCCACCAGTTCGACTTTATCGCTGGAACCCAGACGCTCATCTGAGGAGCGGCCGGTGTTGATGGAACGGAGGGAGGCCTGCACAAAGGCCCTCAGGTTTCCGGGGGTGCGGTGTTGGGTTTCCAGGACAATGCAGATGTCGCCTTTGAAGCGGATTGCCTGGCCTTTTTTCAGCTCGTTTGCGTTGGTATAGGCCATAAGTGGTTGTTTATAAGAGTTTGAGTTTGGTTAAATCCTGGACATCAATCAGTCCGACCGGTTTCTTTTGTCGGTTCAGAACGACCAGATCTTCGATCCGGTGCTTTTCAAAGATGTTAAGCACTTCCACTGCCAGTTTATCAATCTGGACCGAGACCGGGTTCTTGATCATGACATCACGCAGCCTGGCATCGCCGATGTCTTTGTTGCTCTGGAAACTGCGGGCAAAGTCGCCGTGTGTATAAATTCCGGCCAGTTGGCCTTTGGCATTCACAACCATGGCGGCGCCGCAGCGTTTGGCGGTCATGTCGGCCAGGGCCTTTCCTACGGTATCCGTGGTTCGGGAGATAACCACCGAATCCGCCGAACGCATGACATCCTGGACCTTAAGAAGAAGATTGCGGCCGAGGGAGCCACCGGGATGAAATTGGGCGAAATCCTCTTTCTTGAAGCCACGGGCACTGAGAACCACCATGGCGAGAGCATCACCCAGAACCAGCATGCTGGTCGTGCTGGAGGTCGGCGCCAAATTGAGGGGACAGGCCTCCCGTTTGACGGAAACATCCAGATGTACATCGGCATTCGAGGCCAGGGTTGATTTGCTTTGACCTGTCAGGGCGATGAGTTTGGTGGCACTACGTTTCAGGTTGGGAAGAATCCTCAGCAGTTCCTCGGTTTCGCCGCTGTAGCTGAGTGCCAGGACGATATCGCCCTTGGAAACAACGCCGAGATCGCCGTGGAACGCGTTCAGGGCATTGAGTACGACGGCTGTGGCTCCTGTGCTGGTGAAAGTGGCGGCAATTTTTTCGCCGACTTGGCCGGACTTGCCCACGCCGACCACGATGATCTTGCCTTTACGCTGCAGGGTTTGAAGGATGGTGTCCACGGCCAGGCTGAAATCACCGTCGAGCCGTGATTTGAGAGCGCGCAGGCTGTCGATCTCGATATCGAATACTTTGTGGGCCTGGCTCAAATAATTCACAGCTGGAAAGGTTCGGTTTTCTTCGGGTAATTGGCAAGCGGTAAGTATTGGCACCGGCGTAGGGAGATGCCCGGGGAGGGGCAAAAGATGTCTCTTCCAGTGTTACGGTTTCGATTCGCTTGCCTCTTCTGGTAAACTGCCGCAGCTTGAAAGATTATGTCCCGTATGGTTGAAGTTTTTCTAGCTCTGCGTTATCTCCGTCCCAAGAGGAGTTTTGTCTCCGTGATCACGGTTTTATCCCTGTTGGGTGTGATATTTGGAGTTCTGGTTCTGATCGTCGTGCTGGCTGTCATGGAAGGATTTGAGAAGGAACTGCACGAGAAAATTATCGGGTTTAATGCTCATGTGACAGTCACCACAGGCGGGATCATTTATGATTGGCCGGAAGTTAAGGCGAAGATTGAGGCGGATCCTGAGGTGGTGGCGGTGACTCCTTTGTTGATCGGGCCGGTGCTAGCCCAATACACTGACAAAATCACCACGCCCTATATCAAAGGGATTGATGCGGAAAGCAGCGAGAAGGTTCAAGCCATGAAAAGCTTTTTGGTGGCCGGAGAATGGTTGAGCGGACCTGAAGGCATAGTCGTCGGACAGGAGTGGGCACAACAACATGATGCATGGCTCGGTGATGCCCTTTTCATCCAGTCCCCCAAAAACATCCGGAACATGATTCCCCCAAAGCCCGGCGGAGAGGCGGAGCGGAGCTATTATCTGGCAACCGAATACAAGATAGTTGGAATCTTTTCGTCGGGTTATTATGAATACGACTACAACTTTATGCTGCTACCCCTGGCTGAGGCCCAGCGACTTTACGGCATGGAGGGAGGGATCCAGGGATTTTCGGTCCGGGTTAAAAATCCGTTGAAGGTTGATGATGTCAAAGTGAGGTTGAATCAGAATCTGAAAGCTCCATACAAAGCGAAGAGCTGGATTGATCAGAACAGGTATCGCTTTGCGGCCATAGCCACGGAACGCCGCGTGATGTCGTTTATTCTTTTTTTTGTGATGATTGTGGCGGCCTTCGGATTGACCAGCACGCTGATTACGGTCACTGTGCAGAAATCACGTGAGATAGGTCTCCTGAAAGCACTTGGAGCCCAGGATATTCAGATCCTGAGCATTTTTACGCTTTATGGTTTCATTATCGGTGTGGCGGGGGCGGTGTTGGGGACACTGGGAGGTCTGGGGATGCTTTACTACAGGAACGAGTTCAGTGCCTTTCTGGCCTATGCTTTTCGTGTCGAAGTCTTTCCTGCGGAAATTTACAGCTTTTCCTCCATCCCTGCCGTGATCGACCCGGTGACTGTTGTGCTGATAGCATTGTCAGGGGTGACGCTGAGTACTTTGGCGGCTTTGCTTCCGGCTATTTCAGCCATGCGCATTGATCCGGTCAAGGTACTGCACAACGACTAGACTGAAAATCACATGAGCTATCGACTGGAAAAAGTAGGGAAACGGTTCAACTCCGGCAGGAAACAGCTCCCGGTATTGGCGGACGTTTCCCTGGAATTGCCGGCTGGATCCCCGTTGGTTATCCAGGGTGCTTCGGGTTCAGGCAAAACAACTTTGTTGAATCTCCTGGGAGGGCTTGATCATCCCAGTGAGGGAGAAATTTTCTGGAAAGAACAGTCACTCAGCCGTATGAGCCGGGCGGAGGCTGCGGTCTGGAGGAACCGGCATGTGGGTTTCATTTTTCAATCGTATCATCTCATGCCGGAACTGAACGCTTTGGAGAATGTCCTCTTGCCCGGATGGTTGGGAAGGAAAGATCCCCAGGCCAAAGCCCTGGAGCTTTTGGAGCGGGTGGGACTTTCAGAGCGTCTGGATCACCTGCCACGTGAACTTTCCGGCGGTGAACAGCAGCGTGTGGCCATTGCCAGATCGCTGATCAATGACCCTGAAATCATCCTGGCGGATGAGCCAACCGGGAATCTGGATGCGCACAATGGCGAGGAAATCCTGCATTTACTGCTTGATTTAACCGCCCAAACGAAGAAGGTTTTCATCCTTGTGACCCATGATGATGCCATCGCAAAGCAGCTCCCCTTGCGCTATCGTCTAAGTCACGGGGAATTGAAGTTATCAGGATCATGAAAATTTATATCGACGGTCAGTTTTACGCGAAAGAAGACGCCAAAATCTCGGTCTTTGACCATGGACTCCTTTACGGCGATGGAATTTTTGAAGGCATTCGTGCCTACAACGGTCGTATCTTCCGTCTGGATGAACATATTGAGCGGCTTCATGACTCGGCCAAGGCCATTCTCTTACAGATTCCCATTACCGCAGAGGAAATGAAAAAGGTCGTGGTGGAAAGCTGCCGCCTGAATGACATTAAGAACGGTTATGTCCGACTTGTTGTCACCCGTGGGATAGGGGATCTCGGCTTGAATCCGAACAAGTGCCCCAAAGCCACGATCTTTTGTATCGCCACGGGAATTGCGATTTACCCGCCGGAAGTTTATCAAAACGGATTGAAGCTGGTCACGGCTTCCACCCAGCGCATCGGCCCGGCCTCCCTGAGTCCTGCCATCAAATCCTTGAATTATCTGAACCAGATCATGGCCCGCATCGAGGGAAACCTCGCCGGAGCCGACGAGCTGATTGTTCTCAATGCGGAAGGTTTTGTGGCCGAATGCACGGCGGACAACGTGTTTGTGATCAAAAAAGGCAGGATACTCACCCCGCCTGTCTCCGCCGGAGCCCTGGGAGGAATCACGCGCCGCGCCGTGATGGATATAGCCGAGACTTTCGGAACCCCGATCCTGGAAGCCAATCTGACCCGCTATGATCTTTGGGTGGCGGATGAAATTTTCCTTACCGGAACTGCTGCGGAGGTGGTCCCGGTCCGGGAATTGGACGCCCGCGTCATTGGTGATGGCAGGCCCGGCCCGGTCACGCTCAGATTTACGGAAGCGTATCACCAATTGACCAACAGCACAGGCACTCCTATATTCAATTAGAGGTCGATACCCCGGCCTCTGACTTTCTCCATGCAATGTGAAAAATGTCAGTGTGAAAAAGCCACGGTCTTTCTGACCCAGATCATCAACGGCAAGATGCACAAGATCGACTTGTGTGAAAAATGCGCCAAAGAAATGGGCGTGACGAATGCCTCCACTTTTTCCCTGGCCGATCTGCTCATCAAGACCGAAGCCGAGCGTCAGACCAAATCGAGCCGCGAAAACATGGCGTGCCCTTCCTGCGGTTTTACCCAGGAAGATCTCAGCAAAACAGGACGGGTAGGATGTGGAAAATGCTATGAGGTGTTCCGGGATGTTCTGGGTGAGGCACTCAAAGACATGCAGAGATCTTCCCAGCACACCGGTAAAATTCCCGGGAGATATTTCCGCCACGATTCGCCCGATCATGGGGAAATCGAAAAGGCTTTGAATCTCGCCATTGAGCAGGAGAATTACGAAGAGGCCGCCGCCTTGAGGGATCAGCTCAAGCGTTTCAAGAAGTGAGTGCTTGTCCTGCTGTCCGCATATCCACGACTTGATTCATTTCCGGACTCCCTCTAACCTTCGTCCCTTATGAAGATTGTTTTGAGCTGGCTGCGTCAATACTGTGATTGGTCCTGGTCCGAAGAGGAGTTGATCGAAAAACTGACCATGAGCGGCACGGAGGTAGAGGCCGTCCATCGCAGCGGATTTAGTGGGGACAGCAAAACGTTCATGACCGTCCGGATTGACAGTTTTATCCAACACCCCAACGCAGACCGGCTCAGTGTCTGCCAGGTGGACGACGGCAGCGGGGCATTGCGGCAAATCGTCTGTGGAGCCAAGAATTTCAAGGTTGGAGATGTGGTACCCTGTGCATTGCCCGGAGCGGTCATGCCCGCCGGCTTCGAGATCAAGGATTCCAAACTGCGCGGAGAACGTTCCAGTGGCATGCTTTGTTCCGGAACGGAACTGGGCCTCTCACATGACCAGGACGGTCTGTTGATATTATCGTCGGAAATCAAACCAGGAACACCCCTGAACAGCCTCTTCAAAGGTGAAACCGTCGTCGAGGTAGAGGTGACGCCGAACCGGGCAGACCTGCTTTCATATCGGGGGATTGCCCGTGAACTGATTGCCTTGGGGGCGAAGGACAAAAAGTTTGTTTTTCCTGTTCCTGACAAGCCTGGTGCGGACAGCCCCTGGTCAGTTGAGGTGGAAGACAAGGAGCGTTGCCCCCGTTACACGGCCCGGCTTCTTGAAGCCGTGCGTGTGGCGGAAAGCCCTTCTTGGCTCAAGGAGAAACTTCAGGCCATCGGATTGCGTCCGGTCAACAATGTGGTGGATATTACCAACTACGTTTTATTTGAAACCGGACAACCTCTGCACGCCTTTGATGCGGACAAGCTTGAAGGAAGGACCATCCGGACACGTCAGGCCCGCGAAGGGGAATCCATTGTGGCGCTGGACGGCAAAACCTATTCCATAAATCCCACTGATCTGGTGATTGCCGATGCTTCTGGTCCCGTGGCCATAGCCGGCGTCATGGGAGGGGCCGCCACTGGAGTGACCTTAACGACCACACGCGTCCTACTGGAAAGTGCCCGCTTTAAGCCCGGCCAGATCCGGCAAACATCCAGGAGGCTGGCTTTGATCAGTGACTCGGCTTATCGATTTGAACGGGGTATAGACCCTATGGCGGTGGATCTGGCACTCCAACGGGCCACGGAGTTCCTCAGGGAAATCGCCTCGGCTTCCGTTGCTGGCCCGCCCGTTGAATCGAACTCATTGGCGACTAACATGGAATTTGTTGAACTCCGGCCTGCCTCCATACAGCGCATTCTGGGTTATGCCGTACCTGCAATGCGTGTGGACGAAATCCTGGGTGCTCTGGGCTGTGTTAGCGGGGGAACCGGATTTCGCATACCGACCTACCGTCCTGATCTGACCCGTGAAATTGATCTGATTGAAGAAATCAGCCGCATCGAGGGCATGGATCGTGTTCAGTCAACTCTTCCGCGCGGGGTGGCTCCACGCTCCGTCGCTGATCTGCAGTATGATCGCGAGTGGGAGTTGCGCAGGTTCCTGAACGGCCTGGGTTATGCGGAATGGGTGACCAACAGCCTGCATCCGCGTCTGCCTGAAGTCTCGAATGAGGAAGTGGTCGGACTGATGAATCCCCTGACGGAAGACTATGCACATCTCCGGAGCAGTTTGCTGAATACCCTCCTGCCTTGTGTCCAACACAATCTGAGTCACGGGGCCGACGGCATCAAAGCGTTTGAGATAGGGACTGTTTACCGTCAGGTCAAAGGCCGTGCGATCGAAGAAAAGAAAGTATTGATTCTCGGAACTGGCACGGAAAAAGGGGAACACTGGGCGGAGGAATCCAGGGCTTTCGATTATTTCAGTCTCAAGGGGCTGCTGGAAGCCCTACTCTTGGAATTCCCGGAAATCAAACCCGGGGAGGAACCCGGCCAGGTGCCGGAAGCACTGCTTAAGGCTTACGGGATCAAAGTTCCGCTTTTTGCGGTCGAGTTGACTCTGAAATTTTCCGGCAAAAAAACATCCCCCCGATACTCACCGCTTTCCAATTTCCCGCCAGTCCGGCGAGACCTGGCTTTTGTCATGGATCGTGGCCTGCACAACGAGCAGATCCTGCAGGCCATTCACGCCGTCAACATTTCCGAACTTCAGGAGGCGGTCTGCTTCGATGTTTTTCAGGATGACAAAGGGGAGAAGCTGGCGAACGATAAAAAATCGCTGGCCTATGCCTTGACTTATCGCTCCGGTGGGCGAACATTAACAGAGAAGGAAGTGAACGGTTGGCAGGAGTCGATCATTGCCACCGTCCAGCAAAAAACCGGCGCAGTATTGCGCTGAAGAGTTCTTTGACAGCCTTTGGTTGATTTTGTCCGAAAAAACACTTTCCCTACGGTGTTCGAGTAACAAGTGTATGCTTTCTACCAATGTTATTTACAGAGGGCATAAGTGCCGGAAGCAATAAATGCCGTGCCTTCATTGGAAGGCAGCACGCTTCCACACCGCCCATCCTGACTCTAAGGGTCGAAGGATAATGCTTGGACGGCACTGCGGGGATCTTTCCGTTACCAAACACCCGGTTTCTTAGAAATCGGGTGTTTTCTTTTGGGATAACCCACAGAAGAGCCAGAAGAGGCTCCCAAAAATAGGGGGGCTGGTTCTGGGCTTTTTAGCCAATAGTTTTTTTGAGACCCTTCTTGTCAGAATCTTATCAACTTGATATATGCAAAGGGGTAACCTTTTATGAGAAATCTTCTGATAGCTGTGGTTGGAGTTATTCTGGGTTCTTTCGGCTCTGCCAGGGCTGAATACACGCCGCCCTTACCGAATCCCAAGGTTTTTACCGGAACACTGACATTGGAAGAGTCATCCCGGGTGCAGACGGTGGATGTACTGGTGGACTGGTCCAGATCCCGCATATCCGAGGGTAAGCCGCTCGCGGAGTCCGACTGGAAAAAAATATCCAGGGCCATGGCGCTTTCCAAATTATTGAAAAGTTCAAACAGGGGTTATGTCATCGCGAACTTCCAGCTGTCCAGCCGCGCAACCCCAACCAAACCTGAGCGCGTTCTTAGTGATATTGAAGCCTCGGATCTTTTGTTCAAGGCCGTCAACGGGACGGAATTAAAAAAGTCTGAAAAAAAGGATGATCAGATTCTTTATGGATATTTGATCGAAATGGTTGCCTCTCTGAATCCGGCCAATGAAGACGCCATCGTGGAATTTTCGCTCCAGAAAGAAAAGGAACCCATCAACTGGGATATTCTGGTGCCGGGTACAACTTCCGCCACGGTCGCTGCGGCAAGCATTTCATCACCTTCTTCTCCGTCCACTCCCATTCCCGGCGTTGAAGGAAAAACATGGTCGGGTCCGCCATTGCGTTCAATTAAAGTCCTTTTGGTGGTGCAGACCGGTGCAGGCATCTGGGTGGGAAAGACAAACAATCTTATCGGAACTGTGTCTTCCACCCGCCCTGAAGGCGGAGTTTCAGCCACATTTGACAGAACCATTTTCCCCGAAAGCTCTACCACTTCCATGGGTTACGAATCCCCAACGTCAAATAATGCCCCCCCCCGGCAACCGTCAGCACCTCCTTCAAGATCCAATTCCTCCGTTGAGAATGAACAGGATAGAGTCGGAAATTTCGGCAGCGAAATGAGGATCACCCTCGATGAAGCACTGCGTCTGGTCAATTCCAGGCATTTGGGACTTAAAAGTGCACCTGCCGTTACCTTGGGATTCGAAGACAAATACACGCCTAAAGATGGCGGATCCATCGGGGCAGCCTGCACGCTTCTGCTTCTTTCCATCGTTGATAATTATGAGATAGACCCTGTTTTTGCGGTGACAGGCGACATCAATGCGGATGGCAAAATTAAAGCGGTGGGCGGGATTGACGCCAAGATTGAAGGGGCCTTTGCCGGCTCGGCCAAGGCTGTAATGATTCCCAGCGAAAACAAGACGAACCTCGAGGAGATGGTGGTCATGAACCAAGAAAAGCTCCTGGGTAAAGTACAGGTTTTTTCGATCAGCAATATCCAGGAAGCACAGGATCTTGTGCGTGTGGACAAACCTGAAAACATCAAAAAGGCGATGGAGCTTTTTCAGCAACTACAGGATAAGGGCAGTTTTCCCAAGGAGAAGCTGGAGGAAATTCTTCAACTGGCTCCCAATCACCTTTCGGCCCGCGTTTTCACACAAATGGCTGATGGCAGTATTCCCCGGAAACTTTCATTTAAGACCTCCATCAATCGTCTTATCGGGAGTGCCGCCCCCTTTGTTTCCATTTTGCTGTTGGAAAAAAATAGAAACATGAATATTGACCGGACAGACAAGTTCACTATCCAGGATATGCCTCAACATTTTTTTGAGGCCACAAGAAGTGAACTCGATAAAATTTCCGGAAAAATTGATCCAAGAGCACAGAATCTTTATTTCTCCATTACGCAGCTGATTTCCGCATGGGAGGATCTACAGGCGACCCAGTCCAAAACTTCCTCTGCCTCCAACCGTAGAAATTTTCTTGAAGCCAGGACGAGCTTTCATGACAACCTGAATGAGTTGCAGATGAATGAAGCTTCAATTAAGGAACTTGTGCGCTGATGCCCGGTCTCTTCAACTTCGACCTTCCCACATCCGGCAGCTTCCTTTAGTTTTCTCTGATGCGCGTGATTTTTTTGGGTGATGTGGTCGGGGAACCCGGCAGGGATGCGGTCAAAGCGGCTTTACCCGAGTTGATCGCAGATCGGGCTCCCGATTTTATCGTGGTCAACGGCGAAAACTCCGCCGGAGGCAACGGCATTACTCCAAGACTGACCTATGACCTGCTCCGGGCCAAAGTGGATGTTGTCACGCTCGGCGATCATTGTTGGGATCAGCGGGAAATTTTTTCGTTTTTTGAAGAAGAACCCAGACTGATCCGGCCCATCAACCTTCCCGCAGGCTGTCCGGGACAGGGCTCGGTGGTGGTTTCCGGTAACGGGAAAAAGCTGGGTGTTCTTAATGCCATAGGCCGGACCTTCATGCCCATCCAGGCTGACCACCCGGTTCCCGCCCTGGAAGCCGAAATCAAAAAAATGAGGGAGGAAACCAAATGCATCCTGCTGGACTTTCACTGTGAAGCCACCTCGGAAAAAATCTGTGTCGGGCATATTCTTGACGGCTCCATCTCGGCCATGGTTGGAACCCACACCCATGTCCAGACCGCCGATGAAAAAATTCTTAACGGCGGCACAGCCTATATTACCGACGTGGGTTTCTGCGGGGGTCATGATTCGGTGATCGGACGTGATAAATACGCCATCATGCAGCGTTATCGCAGCCAGATGCCCATCCGGATGTCCATCACCGGTGCCCAGGCCCAAGTTGACGGCGTCTGTATTGATATCGACGAGGAAACAGGCAAGGCGACATCGATTGAACGAATCCAGATGCCGGTTGATCTTTCACAAGTTGGAGCCACGGAGGATTAAATAATAAATTCGAAATCCGAAGTTCGAACTTCGTCTTTCGAATTTACATCTCATGTCCGATGAAATTATCAGTGTAGGCATCCTGACCCAGCAGATTCGTAGTCTGCTCGAAGGCAGTTTTGATTCAGTGCAGGTAAGGGGTGAAATCTCGAATTTTCGCCGCCAAAGCTCCGGCCATATCTATTTCACGCTGAAAGATGCCGACGCCCAAATCAAGGCCGTCTTCTTCCGTGGCGATGTGAGGAATCTGAAGTTTGACCCCAAAGATGGTATGAGCGTGGTGGTGCATGGGGAAATCACGGTTTACAACGTAAGAGGCGAATACCAGATCCGCGTGACCCGGATTCTGCCGGAAGGTAAGGGGAACCTACAGGAACAATTCGAGGCCCTTAAGCGCAAACTTTTTGTCGAGGGTCTTTTCGAGGAATCCAGGAAAAAGGCCCTGCCCTCGTTTCCGGAAAAAATAGCCATCGTGACATCGCCTACCGGAGCGGCATTGCAGGATTTCCTTCAGATACTGGGCCGTCGTTGCCCAAGAATCCACGTGCAGGTGTTCGGCGCCAAGGTGCAAGGTTCGGGCGCTGCGGAAGAAGTTGCGGCCGCGGTGCAAACACTGAACCGGATGGCAGAAGTGGATGTCATCATTGTGGCCAGAGGTGGGGGGAGTATCGAGGATCTCTGGGCTTTCAACGAGGAAGTGCTTGCCCGGGCAATAGCGGATTCAAAAATCCCGATCATTTCAGGTGTGGGTCATGAAATTGATTACACCATCAGTGATTTTGTTGCTGATTTGAGGGCGCCTACGCCCTCGGCGGCGGCGGAAATGCTCAGTCTTTCAGACGACGAGTGGAGCGATCGTCTTGAAGCTACACGACGGACGCTTTTTAAAGAGACTCTGACCCAGTTGGAGAATCACCGATGGAAGTTGAACAGTTTCCACGATCACTATGTCTTTAAAGAGCCGGTGAGAATTGTGGAACAGTGGTTCCAGCGCACGGACGACCTGCGCGAACGTCTTCAGCGCGGATTAAATGTTAGACGCGATCAGTCACGGGACCGGATTGCGTACATGAAGCAGCGTTGGCAAGGCGTGGATCCCAGGAAAAAGCTCAAAGATTTCAGGCAAGAGCTCAGGGCCAGGGAGAATCAGTTGAGGCTCTTGTCGCCGGAACAGACGCTGAAAAGGGGCTACACCATAACTTTGGATGGCGAGGGGAAAATTATCCGGAGTAAACAAGTCGCCCAAAAAGCCAGGCACCTCAAAATACGCTTCAGCGATGGGGATCAGTCCGTGGTAACAGAAGTGTAAAAATCGCCTTTGTCAACGGGGTCGCCCAGCTTATAACACTAACTGACCCATTTGAGTGCTGCGTGATGGCCGCGCTGATGCGTTTACCCACCGTTCCAGTCAGGATGGGATTTATCACCATCAACAGCATTAAGTAGGGTTTTACCCTATGGACGCTATTGGAGCGATGGCGTTTAATTGGGTACTTCAATCCATGAACACCACCCTCTTACATGAAAATGCCCCTGCCAACATGCGGGCTTCCGAAATCCGATATCGCCGCCTTTTTGAGGCCGCCAGGGACGGCATTTTAATCCTGAATCCTGACACCCGGAAAATTACCGACGCCAATCCGTTCATGATTGAATTGCTGGGTTATTCACACAATGAGCTCTTGGGCAAAGAATTGTGGGAGATCGGGTTGCTCAGGGATGAGAAAGCAAACCAGGCCACCTTTCGGGAACTAAAGGAAAACCACTACGTCCGCTACGAGAACCTCCCTTTAAAAAGTAAGTCGGGGCAGTGCCACGAGGTCGAGTTTGTCAGCAACATTTATGATGAGGGCGGAACAGACGTCATTCAATGCAATATCCGTGACATTACTGAACGCAAAAAGGCGCAGGACGAAATCGAAAAATTAAATAATGATCTCGAGCGGCGCGTCTCCCTGCGGACAACCGAACTGAAGGAGGCCAATCAGGAACTGCAATCGTTCTCCTATTCCATTTCCCATGACTTGCGGGCTCCGCTTCGTGCCATGGGTGGTTTCACGCGTATTCTGGAAAAGGAACTTGGGAACCAAATATCCGACGAGGCGGAGTACGCCATGGAAAGGATACGCGTCAACACAGTGAAAATGGGGGATCTCATTGATGGTCTCCTGAATTTTTCCAGCCTGGGACGGCGGGAGCTTGTCAAAAGGGAGGTCGCCCCCTCATCCCTTGTTTCGCAGATCCTTGAGGAACTCCGGCCTGAGTTGGACGGGCGCCGGGTGAAATTTGAAGTTTCGCCGCTTCCGAAATGCCGGGCTGACGGCACCCTGCTGAAGCAGGTGTATGCGAACCTTCTTTCGAACGCCATTAAATATTCACGCGGTGGTGATCCAGCGGTGATCAAAATCGGGTGTCGGCAGGAAAAAGGACAAGACATTTATTTTGTGGAGGACAATGGAGTCGGGTTCGACATGCAGTATACGAATAAACTTTTTCAGGTTTTTCAACGCCTGCACAGGTCAGATCAATTTGAAGGGGCAGGGGTTGGCCTTGCCATTGTTCACCGCATCGTTCAACGACATGGCGGACGTGTCTGGGCCGAATCAAGGGTCGGTCACGGTGCTGTTTTTTATTTTACCCTGGAACACCATGAATAAAAGTTCGGCAGATATTTTGTTGGTGGAAGACAGCGAGGACGATACCGCCCTTTTCGTCCATGCGCTCGCGGAATCCCACCCGTCTACGCAGATACAGATCGCCCAGGACGGCGTGGAGGCCCTGGTCATGATCTATGGACTGGGCCAGCCTGAATCTTCTCCTCCGATTATCAGGCCGAAACTCATTATTCTCGATCTGAAGATGCCTAAAATAAGTGGGCTTGAAGTCCTGCGTATCCTGAAGAGCAATCCGAACACGCTTTCCATTCCAGTGGTGGCCCTGAGTTCTTCCCAAGAAAAGTTCGACCTGGCAGAGAGCTACCGGCTGGGAGTGAACAGTTATCTGGTCAAGCCCATGGATTTTGACAAGTTCAAGGTAGCCGTAAAAATTCTTATTAGTTACTGGCTAGCTTACAACAAGCCGTCCAAACAATAGTGCAAAATTTAAAAACAGCTTGACCCAGGCAGACAGGGAATAAGGTCGAACAGGAAAGTTTGTTGAGAAAGTCCCGGAACAAGGAACACCAAATGAAAACCGTTCTTCACATTCTGCATCTGGAAGACAATTTAGAGGATGCGGCACTGGTTGCAGCCACGCTGAAAAGTAAAGGAATCGAATGCACCATTACCTGCGTGGAGAGCCGTGATGCTTTTGTGGCTGCCCTAGAAAAAGGTGGTATTGACCTGATTCTTTCAGATTACTCTTTGCCCTCGTTTGATGGCCTTGAGGCTCTGAAAATAGTGCGCACCCGATGGCCTGATATCCCGCTCATACTCGTGTCAGGAACTCTGGGCGAAGAATTGGCAATCGATTCTTTCAAGAGCGGGGTTACAGATTATGTGCTGAAGGATCGACTTTCCCGCCTCGCTCCTGCCGTATTTCGGGCCATGCAGGAAGTTAAAGAGCGGGCCGAAAAGAAAAAAATTGAAGCCCAGTTTGTAGAAGCACAAAAGATGGAAGTCATTGGTCGATTGGCGGGAGGAATAGCACATGATTTTAACAACATTCTGGCTGTCATCATGGGCTACAGCGACATGATGAAGCAGGAAAACATTCTCAGCGAAAAAGCCGACAAGTACAACAATTGTATCCGGCAAGCCTCAGAGAGGGCTGCTGCCCTGGTGGGACAACTTCTCATTTTCAGCCGCAAGCAGACCGTGGTGCCCGTCGTTCTGGATCTCAACCGGATTGTGGAAGAATCCGACAGCATTCTCCGGAGATTGATTGACGAGAACATAGAACTTATCATCCACTTGGATCGGAAGGCGGGATGGGTCAATGCCGACGCCGGGCATATTGGACAGATGTTGATGAATCTGGTCGTCAATGCCCGTGATGCCATGACCAAAGGAGGTAAACTGGAAATCATCACCTCATCGGTCAGCCTTGATGAAACCATCGTGGGAATCGATGGTCCAATTCCCTCCGGCAATTATGCACTGCTTGCGGTGAGCGATACCGGAACAGGAATGATAGACGGGGTTAAAAAGCATTTGTTTGAGGCCTTTTTTACAACCAAGTTGGAAGGAAAAGGCACAGGCCTTGGTTTGGCCACCTGCCACACCATTATGAAACAGTGCGGGGGATATATCAGCGTTGCCAGTGAATTGGGAAAAGGCACGACCTTCTCCATTTATTTTCCAAAGGTTGAAAAACCGCCAAGGCCCGAACCTGCTCCCCTGTCTGTTGAAAGGGCCGCTCTGGCTGGTGGTAAGGAAACCTTGTTGCTGGTGGAAGACGAACCGTCCGTCCGCCATCTGGCCAGCAGTGTTCTGGAGGCACAGGGTTATGAAGTTTTACGGGCGACGAATGGTAAAGATGGCCTCCATGTGGCCCGGGAACACAAAGGAGCGCCGATTCGCTTGGTCATTACCGATGTCATCATGCCGCAAATGGATGGGAAAGTTATGGCGGAATGGTTGAAGATAAGCCATCCCGATCTTAAAATCCTTTTCACTTCAGGTTACACAGATGACGTCATTGCTCCTCATGGCGTGCTTGAGCCGGGTGTCGCATTTCTGGCGAAACCCTACACGCCTGCGTCGCTTGCCAACCAAGTCCGTGTATTGCTTGATGTCGGGCTTTCCAGTACCGGAACGGAGGCACGCCATAAAAGCGCCGCTTCCGCCTGATGAGGCTGGGCGCCTCAGGGCGCTGCAACGCTACGACATTCTGGATACGGAACCCGAGCAGGATTTCGATGATATCACTGTGCTGGCTTCCCAGATTTGCGGAATGCCCATCGCCATAATCACATTGGTTGATGAAAATCGTCAGTGGTTCAAATCCAAAATCGGGATGACGGAAAACGGAACATCGCGTGATATTGCCTTCTGTGCGCATGGAATCCTCCATGAGGAGGCCTTCATCGTGGAGGACACCCTCCTTGACGAACGGTTTAAGGACAACCCACTGGTTAGGGGAAATACCGGAATCCGCTTTTATGCTGGGGCAGCACTTGTCACTCCGGATGGACATGTCTTGGGAATGCTTTGTGTGAACGACCTGGTTCCACGGACCCTGACGCCGGAACAGCTGGCTTCGTTGCAGGTCCTGAGCCGCCAAGTGGTCACGCGTTTGGAATTGCGGCGGAATCTGAAAGAGTTGGAGCAAACCATTAAACTTCTCAAAGAAGGGGAAAAAGAGTTGCGTTGGAAGACCGCGTTCCTGGAGTCAAACGTGAAGTCATCCCTGGATGGAATCGTCGTGGTGGACAGTCAGGGAAAAAAGGTTCTACAAAACCCAAAGGCCACGGACCTCTGGAAAATCCCCCTGAACATTGCTGGGGATACTGATAATGCCAAGCAGGTGGAGTGGATGAGTAATATGACCAAGGAGCCGGGGCCTTTTATTGATAAAATTTCCTATCTGTATTCCCACCCGGATGAAATCAGCCGGGATGAGATTGAGTTGAAAAATGGCAGGGTGCTGGATTGCTACTCCTCCCCGGTTCTGGGGCCTGACGGTGTCCACCATGGAAGAATCTGGAGCTTCCGCGACATCACCGAGCGCAAGCTTCTGGAAAATACCCTGCGCGAAAGCCAGGAACTTTTCACGGATGCATTTGATCAGGCCCCTAACGGAATCGCGCTGGTCGCCATGGACGGGCATTGGCTCAAGGTCAACAGGGCACTTTGTGCTTTGGTGGGTTATTCGGAAGAGAATTTGCTGACGGGCAACTTTCAGGACATCACACATCCAGAGGATCTGGCTTTGGATATGGAGTTTTTCAGGCAGATAGTTGCAGGGGACATTCAAACCTATCAGATGGAGAAGCGTTATATTCATCACTCAGGACATTTTGTTCCGGTTTTGTTGAATGTATCCCTGATCCGTGATGGTCAGGGTCAACCACGTTATTTCATTTCCCAGATTCAGGACATTACAGAGCGTAAACGGATTGAGTTGGCCGCAGTGGAAGCCAAAAAATTTCTGCAATCCACCCTCAATTCCCTTTCTGCACATATCGCCATTCTTGACGAAACGGGAGTAGTGATCGCAGTCAACCGTGCCTGGGATCAATTCGGGAACGATAATCAATCTATTGGCAACAAAGGCGGCATAGGAAAGAACTATCTCGAAATTTGTGATTCAGCCGGGGGCGACTTTTCTGTGGAGGCCCCGGAAGCGGCTCTGGGAATCCGCGCCGTTATGACGGGGGAACTTGATGAATTCAACCTTGAGTATCCCTGCCATAGCCCTGAGGAGAAACGCTGGTTTATTTTACGCGCCACCTGTTTTGATGGGCAGACGGGCAGACGGGTGGTGGTGGCACATGAGAACATCAGTGCACGGAAAGTGGCCGAAGAAGAACTGAAGGCAACCCATGCCCAGCTCGAACAGCTGCTGGCCCAAAGTCCCGTCGTGCTTTACCGGCTGAAGATTGTCGGACAACACGTTATTCCACTGATGGCCAGCGGGAACATCTTTTCCATGCTGGGTTGTACGGAAGAAGAATCGTTGAGTAAGAACTGGTGGCTTGAGCATCTCCATCCGGAAGACATGGAAAAGGGCGTGGCAGAAATTTCTGAAACATTAAAAACCGGCCACAGCCGCCGGGAATATAGAATCCTCCACAAAAACGGCTCATACCGCTGGGTTGACGACAATCAACGGCTCTATCGTGGCCAGTTAGGGGATCCGGAAGAGGTAGTCGGTGTCTGGACGGACATCACGGAAAGAAAGCAGTCGGAACGTAAATTGCAGGAAAGTGAAAGACGTTTCAGCGATATGCTAAAAAACGTGGAACTGGCTTCCATGATGCTGGACCCGGAGGGCACCATTACTTATTGCAACGATTTCCTGTTAAGACTCACCGGCTGGAAGCGTAGGGAAATCATGGGACGTAACTGGATTGAAGTTTTTGTTCCTCCCGAGTTAAAGCAAGAAGAGCTGAGTATCCACCAGGCATTAATCGCCGGTCAACCCGACGCCTTGCACCACGAAAACAAAATCATGACGCAGTCCGGTGAACATCGGTTCATCCGTTGGAACAATTCGGTGCTGCGTTCAGTTTCAGGTGGGGTCGTCGGCTCAGCCAGCATTGGCGAAGACACCACTGAGCGCAAAGAGGCAGAGGAATCCCTTAGACTGCTGAGTTCTGCAGTGAGTCAATCCAAAGAATCCATTATGATCACGGATGCCCAACTTGACCTTCCGGGTCCGAGAATACTTTTTATCAACCCTGCTTTTACGAAGATGACGGGTTACAGCTTGGAAGAAGTTTTGGGTAAAACCCCCCGTATGCTACAGGGTGCCGATACGGATCGAAGCGTTCTGCAACGGCTGCGAAAAAACCTAGAGAACGGGAAGACGTTTCAGGGGGAAACCACTAATTACCGGAAGGATGGAAGCACCTTCTACCTGGAATGGCAAGTAGCTCCTATTTACAATGTCGTCGGTATCGTCACTCATTACGTGGCGGTTGAACGCGATATTTCTGAGCGAAAAAAAGCGGAACAAGAATTAAGAGAAACGCACAAACAGCTGCTCGATGTCTCGCGCCAGGCAGGTATGGCCGAGATCGCGACCAATATCCTGCATAATGTCGGCAATGTGCTGAACAGTGTCAACGTTTCGGCCAGCCTGCTTGAGGACGGGGTGAGAAAATCAAAAGTTTCCAGCCTGGGTAAAGTGGTGGCACTGCTACAGGAACATCAAAGTGATCTGGCCGTATTTTTTTCCAGCAACCCGCAAGGACAAAAGCTGCCGGAGTATCTGGCCCGGCTTTCCGAACATCTTTTGGGGGATCAGAGCATGGCCCTCATGGAGCTGGACTCCCTGCGGGCCAATATCGAGCACATCAAACAAATCGTGGCGGTGCAGCAAAACTATGCCAAGGTTTCCGGGATTAAGGAAGTCATTGACGTCAGGGAACTGGTGGAAGACAGCCTGCGCATGAATCTGGGTGCTTTGGATCGCCACAAGGTCATGTTGATCCGGGAAATGGATGATGTTCCACCGCTGTATGCGGAAAAACATAAAATTCTGCAGATCCTGGTCAACCTGGTGAGCAATGCCAAACACGCCTGCAGCGAATCCCCGGGGAAAGACAAGAAAATCACTCTGCGGGTGGCGCAGGCCGGCGGTTTCCTCAGAATAGCAGTGATCGACAATGGAATCGGGATTCTACCGGAAAATCTGACCCGTCTCTTCAACCATGGCTTCACCACCCGTAAAGATGGACACGGTTTCGGCCTGCATGGCGGAGCGCTGGCCGCGCTGGAAATGGGTGGTTCCCTGACGGCGCAGAGTGGAGGTTCAGAAAAAGGATCCTGCTTCACGCTGGAACTGCCTAGCAAAGGGGAGATAATAACATGAACAAAACCGCCTTGGAAAAAAAACGCAGGATCTTGATCATCGATGACAACAGAGCCATTCACGATGATTTCCGGAAGATTCTCTGTCCTGACAAAAGCGCCGATATGGAGCTGGACGCGCAGGAGACCGAAATTTTCGGAGACCCGGTTCTTTCGGCCCCGCAAACCGAATTTCATGTGGACTCGGCCTACCAAGGCCAGGAAGGCCTTTCGCTGACCGCCACGGCCCTTGCCGCAGGGCAGCCTTACGCGACGGCTTTTATCGACGTGCGGATGCCACCCGGTATGGACGGGGTGGAGACTACGCAGAAAATTTGGGAAATTGACCCGCAAATCCAGATCGTTCTCTGCACCGCCTTTTCGGACGCTTCCTGGTCCGAGATCCTCGAGAAAATCGGACACAATGACCGGATGGTAATTTTGAAAAAGCCCTTTGATGCGGTAGAGGCGTTCCAACTGGCCCAGGCCCTCACCGTGAAATGGCATCTTGGTCGTCAGGCGAAGGCACGGATGGAAGATCTGGAGCATTTGGTCAGTGAGCGCACCAATGAACTGCATGGCGCCATGCAGGCCGCAGAGGTTTCCAACCGGGCCAAGAGCGAATTTCTGGCCAACATGAGCCATGAAATCCGTACACCCATGAACGGCGTTATCGGTATGACAGGCCTGCTGCTGGACACGCACCTGGACCCCATCCAACGTCAATGGGCAGAAACCGTCCGCGCCAGCGCGGACACACTGCTCAGCATCATCAACGACATTCTGGACTTCTCCAAAATCGAGGCAGGTAAAATCGTCTTTGAAGTGTTGGATTTTGATCTGGTCGAAACGGTGGAAGGATCGGTGGAAGTGTTGGCCGCATCTTCGCAAAGAAAAAACATCGAGTTGGCCACCGACGTGTCCGCTGAAGTCCCGCCCGACCTGCAGGGAGATCCGGGACGGCTGCGCCAGATTCTTATCAATCTGGTTTCCAATGCCATTAAATTCACCGAACAAGGCGAAGTAATTGTGAGGGTCGGGCTGGAAAGTGAAACCGAAAACAAGGTCAAGGTACGGTTTGAGATCCAAGATACCGGTATTGGAATTTCCCCGGAAAACCAGTCCAAGCTCTTCCAGGCTTTCAGCCAGGCCGATTCTTCCACCACGCGCAAATACGGTGGAACAGGCCTGGGCCTGGCCATTTCAAGACAACTGGTTGCCATGATGGATGGCACAATGGGAGTTGAGAGTGAAGTGGGCAAGGGCTCCACTTTTTGGTTTACCGCCCAGTTTGAAAAGCAGGCTCTCCAGGGCAGGCGGCCACCGAAGATTCACCGCGATCTGTTCAATTTGTGTGTCCTGGTGGTGGATGACAACGCGACCAACCGGGAAATCCTGCGTCATCAGTTTTCTGCATGGAAGATGCAGAACAAGAGCGCGGCCAGCGGCCCCGAGGCTCTGGTTCTCTTGCGGGCGGCGGCGGCTTCAGGGCATCCTTACGATCTCGCACTTCTCGATATGCAAATGCCCGGAATGGATGGAATCGCTCTAACCCATGAGATCAAATCAGATCCCGCCATTTCCCAAACGCATCTCGTAATCCTGACTTCGCTGGGACAACTGTTCAGCAGCGAATCTTTGAGGGAGATGGGTATCGATGCTTACCTGGTGAAACCGGTTCAACAATCCCGCCTGTTTGATTGTCTCTTGGCTGTTCTGGGTAAAACGGCGGCGGATGCAGATTCTTCCCGCAACTTCCCGGCACCTGCAGAAACGTCCCCTTCGTTGCCCAGGATGCGCATTCTTCTGGCGGAAGACAATCCGGTGAACCAGAAAGTGGGTCTGGGTCAGATAAAAAAAATGGGAAGTACCGCAGATACGGTGGCAAACGGCATGGAGGTTCTGGAATCGATGCGGAAATTTCCTTACGACATCATCCTGATGGACTGCCAAATGCCGGAAATGGATGGTTATGAAGCCACGCGCACGATACGGAAACAGGAACGGGATAATCCCGGTGCCTGTGCCTGGAAATCACCAGCTTATATCATAGCCATGACAGCCCATGCCATGCAGGGAGACCGGGAAAAATGTCTGCAGGCAGGCATGGATGATTATCTCAGCAAACCCGTGCGTGTGCATGAACTAAAAGAGGCGCTGGAACGGGCCGCCGCAAGAACACAATCATGAATGCTTTGATGGAAAAGAACCGACGCGTGCTAATTATTGATGACAACCGGCTGATTCATGACGATTTCCGGAAGATACTAGCCCAGGACAACGCTTCCCAGGTGGCCTTGGAAGCGAACGAAGCAGATCTTTTTGGAACACCTGTCCACATGGCTGAGCGGGCTCTATTCGAGGTGGATTCGGCCTACCAGGGAGAGGAAGGTGTCCTCTTGGTAAAAACGGCGCTAGAAGCTGGTTTGCCTTATGCCATGGCCTTCGTGGATGTCCGTATGCCTCCTGGCATCGATGGCCTGGAAACCACCCGGAAGATCTGGGAACTGGATTCTGAAATTCAGATTGTCCTGTGCACGGCTTATTCCGATGTGTCGTGGGATGTGATACTGGAAAAAATCGGGGACACAGACCGAATGGTGATCCTAAAAAAGCCGTTTGATACGGTGGAAGCCTTTCAATTGGCGCAGGCCCTCACTCAGAAATGGTGGTTAAGCCGTCAGGCCCGGGGGAAAATGGAAGAACTGGAGGGTATGGTGGCCGAACGCACACGGGAGTTGCAGGAGTCGAACGACATGCTCCAGATGCAGGCCCGGGTGATCGAAAACATGAGCGAATCCGTCATCATTGCCAATGAGCAGGGTCAGATCGTAATCACAAACCCAATGGCTAACAGCATGTTCGGTTATGGGAGCGGGGAATTGATCGGGCAGAATGTGTCGATGTTGAACAATCCCGCCGAGCAGGAAAACCAGCGGATCTTCTCCGAAACATGGACCGGCCTGCAAAATGGACAAAGCTGGTCGGGAGAGGTTAGCCGTCTGAAAAAAGATGGGACGGCGATCACGGTAAGGGCCCAGATCGGTAGCCTGGAACTGCTGGGTAGGCGCCACTTCTTTGCCATCCAAGAGGATGTCACCCAGCGCAAGCTGGCAGAAGATGAGCTGCGGCAGAAGGATGCCCTCATCCGCATCGCCGGCCAGGTGACCCACACAGGAGGCTGGGCCATGCTAGTGCCGGAGCAGCGCTTGTTCTGGTCAGACGAAGTTTTTAACATCCTGGGATATCCCTGCGGCGACGTTCCGTCGCTGGGCGATGCATTAGCCCTTCATCCCGAACCGTGGCGGGACAAAATCACTGCCGCCATGGAAGCCTGCACTGCAAAAGGCACCCCATTCGACATCGAAGTCGAAATCCTCGGAGCCCATGACCGGCGACTCTGGGTGAGGGTGTGTGCTGAAGTAGAACGCCGCGCAGACGGCTCGATTGAAAGGGTGCTGGGAGCCTTTCAAGACATCACCGGGCAAAAAAAGCTGGAGGCCATGTTATTTCAATCTCAAAAAATGGAAACCGTCGGCAAGCTGGCCGGCGGGTTTGCACATGAGTTCAACAGCATCCTGACGGCCATCATCGGCCAAAGTGAACTGCTGGCCACCGATCTTCCTCCCGGTAGTATCCTACATGGTTATACAACAGAAATCCGCAGGGCAGCCGACCGTGCAGCTGGCCTGACACGGCAGCTTCTGGCTTACGGACGCAAACAGATTCTGCATCTCGAGATTCTTGACCTGAATACGGTCCTCTCCGGCATGGACGTGGTTCTGCGCCACCTGATCGACCCCAACACGGATCTTCGGATACTACCCGCCTCGGGACTTTCCCCCGTCAAGGTGGATGCAGGACAAATTGAACAGGTCATCGTCAATATCGTGATGAACGCCGTCGACGCCATGCCTACGGGAGGGAAACTCACGATAGAAACGTCAAACGTTTCGCTCGACCAGAATTATGTCGAAGCCGTTCCTGATTTAAAGGCCGGTGACTACATTATGCTGGCCATCACTGATTCTGGCATAGGGATGAGCAAAGAAACCATGGCGCACATTTTTGATCCGTTTTTCACCACCAAGGCTGCGGGTATCGGCACCGGACTGGGATTGTCCACCTGCTATGGCATTCTGAAACAAAGCGGGGGTCACATCAGCGTTTGCAGTGAAGAGGGCCGGGGTGCTACATTCAAAATCTACCTCCCCAGTGTCGAGCTAGCGGTCAAAAGTCCTCTTACACCCCTGGACGTACCCCAGATGCCCGGAGGAAGCGAAACCATTCTTCTGGTTGAAGACGATTCCGCTTTACGGGAAATAGCGGCTATCCTGCTGCAACGGCTGGGTTACAACGTGTTGACGGCGGCCAATGGACTTGAAGCCCTCAACCTCGCCCATCAACAGGGTAGAAGCTCTATTGATTTGATATTAACAGACGTCGCGATGACCGAGATGGGCGGCAAGGAATTGTCCGACCGGATCAGCCCGCTCTACCCCGGCACAAAAATCCTTTTTACCTCTGCCTATGTGGAAAACGCCAGCATCCATCAGGGTGTATTATATGAAGGCGTGGATCTTCTGCAGAAACCGTTTACTCCAACTGAGCTCGCAGTCAGGATACGGGAAATGCTCGATAAAAAAATTTAAAAATGAGAACCTTTCACATAATAATTCTGGTGGTGAGCACGATCCGGATGATCAAGTTTTGATTGAAATGGCCTTCCACAAGACCGGAGTTAACAGCCCGATTTATATCACGAACTGCGGCACTGAGGCCTCTGCCTAAATGTGCGGGGAGAGCCCCTAATCGGATCGGAAAAGTTCGCCTATCCTACCGTCATCACATCGGACCTGAAAATGCCGAAGGCCGACGGATTCCCCGTTCTGGAGTTTTTGGCAAAGAACCCTAAATGAATCATCATCCCGGCGATGGTGCGGAAGACTTTCAGGATGAGGTCTAAGGCAAGGGCGCTCATGCAGTTTCAGAAAGGCTGCGGCACGGGTAGGATTCTGAAAGTTTCCGGCAATCATCGAGCCCAGTGATCCCCCCGGAAGTGGAGGGGTGATGCAGGCAGGCAGCCGCCGAACAGACCCCGTCGATCAAAGCTTGGGACATGGGTAAATGTTCATGCAGGGCATGGAGAACCCCGGCGGCAAAGGCGTCTCCGGCTCCAGAACTGCCGGCAATGAATCCATCGGGCAATGCAAGGCTGGGTTGTAGCAGCTGGGTGCCGCTCAGGTGAAGTGCCAGGGCACCTTCCGGAAAATGAATGACCACCCATTGCCGTACACCTTGCTGAAGGAGATCCGAAGCCGCTTTCCGGAGATTGCCTAAATTCAGATGTGTTCCCTCGCGGATAATATGACCCGTTGTACGTTCTGCCTCAAACTCGTTCAGGATGGCATAATCGGTATAGGGAAGCGCTGGTAGGACGACGTCACGGAAACGACTGCTATCCTCGCTAACCACGTCAATAGCTGTTATAAATCCGAGGCTTTGGGCTTTCTCCAGAAGTTCCGCCGCAGTAGTTCCCCGCACGATGCCGGGATGGTCCATCCGGTCGAGCAGCAGTAAATAGCCAAGGTAGAATATTTTCGCATGGGAGTTCATGAGATCGACATGTTCCGGCCCAAAGGCTGCGTTGGCACCGCGATGATGGAAAAAGGTCCTCCGACCGGTGGATCTTGCCGTCATGACATCCGTGTAGGATGTGGCATGATCACTGGTGCGGTGAAGTTGGTTTCTTCCAATCCTGTGCTCATCACAAATCTTCAGAATATGATCCCCTGCGGCGTCACGGCCGATGAGACCCGCTCCTTCGAGAGGAAAGTTGGCCCCTAGTTTGGCCAGGTCGACAAGAAGGTTAAAGGGGCCTCCTCCATTGGCGGAGGATTCTTCCTGGATGTTGGCCAATGCATCCTGGGCAGGCCAGACATCGATGACCTTGGTTGTATCAAGAATCCAGTTTCCCGCTGCGAGAATTCCATGGCGCTTCATGATTTAGGCGGGTTCACTCAACAGTCGGAGATAAGCCGGCTCGTCCTCGTCTATGGAGGGATAACGTCCAATGTCAGGATTGATAAAAAAATTATCATTGGTGTCGTCATTGGCGGTGGAGACTTCGCCGATGATACATTCCCCGCTGGCGGATGAGAATTCGTGATAGACGCCCGGAACCAGAGTGATGCGTTCACCGGAATGTAATGGGAGAGGCTTGCCGCAGGACACCTCCCTGGGGTTGCCGTTGATCTTTACGGTAATGCTTTCCGAATCATGTTGCATGGGATTCGCCCAGAGCAGAATTTCTAGCAATCCCCAGCGGCAGATGATGTCTTCTTTTTTCTTTTTGTGGGTATGGGCCGGGGTTGTCATCCCTTTGCGGGCATACATCAGTTTTTCACAATATTCACGTTCCTCGGCCAGGTTCACCAGAACCAGTCCGAAACTTTGCCAATTTCCAAGTCCGAAGTCGGTCACATCCCATCGTGGATTTGGGGGGAGTGTCCAGCCACAGATTTTAAAACATTCATCAGCCTGATGGATCAAAATGTTGATTTCACTGCGCTTCATAAAAGGCGATTTGGTCTTTCTTCATTTAAATCACTTTGATTGAACCGGAACTTTTGTGCGATTCAAGAGCAGCTGCAAATATTTGATGACTTGCCAATGCTTCATCAGGCGTTACACAACCAAACCGTTCCTGGAGAAGACCCGCACGTTCAACCAAAAAGGCCGCCCACATCTGCAGGAAGCAATCCGGGAATCCGTGTTCAAAAATACCTCCAGTAATGGTGGGGAAAACACTGCTGAAACCCAGATCTGTACGCTGCCAGCTTTGCTCCTTGCCGCGATGGAAGGTCCAGAGGGCCTTGGGATCTCTGGTGCTGAACTTCACCCCGCCGTCGGTTCCCAGAACTTCAAAAAACCAGGTGTTGGTTTCGCCCGGAGCCAATCGTTTCATTTCCAGCCGCAACGGAACTTCCTGGCCGGACTGCCGGAAATTTCCGTGGAGCATGGCATTGTCCCAGGTATCACAGGGAGCCATGCCTCCTTTACCGTCCGGACGTTCGTGATAAATTTTCTGTAGCTGGGCGAAAACGCTTTCTGGTTTCCAACCCAGACGCAGCGGCAGATGGCAGGCATGCATACCGAGGTCACCCATGACCCCGATTTCTCCGCAGAATTTCACCTGCCGCTTCCAGTTGACCGGCTTTAAGGGATCGAGGTCGCTGGAGTGATGGAATCCGGAATGCACTTCCAGCAGTTTCCCGAAAGTGCCGGCCCGGGCCAGTTTGAAAGCAGCCTGCGCTCCTGGGAAAAAGGGAAATTCGGAACTGCAGCGTACAAACCGTCCGGTGACCCTGATTTTTTCACAAATCCGGGAGGCAGCGGCCAAGTCGATCCCGAACGGCTTTTCCGCCATCAGATCCTTACCCGCATCAAGTACGGCACTGTAGATTTCTTCGTGCAGATGATGAGGTACCGCGACATAAACCACATCAATTTCCGGGTTGGCCAGCAGTTCCTTGTAATCCGTGGTGAACTGGGTAAGGGAGGGAATCTGGCGGAACCAGTCCAGGGCTGCAGGATTGGCGTCGCAGACGGCAATGAGAAGGGCCGGAACCGGGAAGTCATTCAGGACGAACCAGCGGGAGAGGGCTGCAGCCAGTTCCTTGCCCATGAGCCCACCGCCGATGATGCCGATACGGACGATGGATGTCGTTTTTTCTGTAGTGGTCATAGGAGGAAATGGAGGGCTAAAGCCTTATAAATAGGTTGATGCTTTTGCAGCCGTGGCACCTTCATGTACCAGACTCATCAGAGCGCGGATCATGCCGGCCGGATTCCGGTGTTGGATGACGTTACGTCCGTAAACAATACCGCTGATACCCTGCTTCATAAGCTCTTCAGTTCGCTTGAGAATTTCTTCGTCAGAAGCCTTTCCACCTCCGCGGACCAGAATGGGAATGCCTGAGGCGGCCTCGACCACCTTGTGGTAACTGGAGACATCATCGGTGGGGTCTGCCTTGATGACATCCGCACCAAGCTCGACGGCCTGCCTTACGAGGTGTTGAATCTTTTCCAGATCGCCATCCACCATATAACCACCCGCTTTTTCATTGGGTTGGAAGACCAGGGGTTCAACCATCATGGGCATTCCATAGTTTTCGCTTTCCAGTTTCAGGGCCATGATGTTATCGATACATTGGGCTGTGACTTCAGGGGCTCCAGGAATTTGAAAGAGATTTACACACATGCAGGCGGCATCCATACGGACCGCCTGTAATGCGGCTTCTTCAATCATTTTACTGTAGCTTGTTTCGGAGAGTTCTTTTCCGTAGACGTTGGCCACATCCGTCCGCAGGACCAGGGAAGGTTTGGATTTTCCGGCAATGGCCTGGAGGTGCCGGGCCTGTCCGATAGTGAGCTGGATCGCATCGGGCCCCGCCTGGACAAGAGTTCGAATGGCTTTGCCGATGTTCTCAATTCCGGTCAAAAAGCCGGGTTGGTTAAAAAAGCCGTGGTCGATGGCCACATCAAAACAATGATGAGACAGGGGGTTGAAGAGACGGTTGAGTCGGTAGGATTTCATGGCTTTTTTTTCTTTTTTTCTTTCGTTTTTGGTAAAGGAAGTGCTTTATCACAGAAAATTCGATCAAAGTCGGACAATGCGGCAAAATTGAAGACAGAGGGGTGGTTCCACTTTGTGTGATCCACAAGAAGCCACGCTTTGCCCGTGCTTTCAATCATTGCCTGTTTGACTGCGCATTCTTGAAGTTCCGTGGTTGATGGGCCCTTTACAGATAGTCCGGAGGCACCGATCAGTGCGAAATCAGCTCTGATCTGTTGTAGCCATTTCAAGGTCAGGCTTCCAACCATGGCGCCGCTGATTGACCGGACTTCACCGCCAAGGGAAATGACCCGCGCCTGACGATTCCTGCAGGATTGCAGCAAGGGAGTGGAATTCGTGATCAGGGTTAGATCAGATCTGTCCTTCAGTAATTTTGCCGCCTCCAGGCAGGTTGAACCTGAGTCAATGAGGATGGATGATCCGTCAGGGATGGACATGTTTACTCGAATGGCGATTTCTCTTTTTTCTCTGAGCGAGGATCGTCGCTTTTCTTCAAGACTGGGTTCGCCCGCAAAAAAAGCCGGGTGCATCACCCCGCCATGAACACGGACAATACGATCCGTTTTCTCCATCTCACTTAAATCCCGTCTCAGGGTTGCGGAAGAGACTTTAAGATGACGCTGGAGGTCATGGACTTTCAAACGACGTTTTCGTTCAAGAAGGCTTAGAATTTGCTTTTGACGTTCTTGAGCGAACATGAGCAGAACGTAGCGAAATGCTCATCCTGCGTCAACTGCCTTGATTGGGTGCTGCAGTGGGGCTCAAAGGCCCCCCACTGCTCGGGCCTGGCTGGAATCGGCAAACGAAATGCCGAGGTCAGTTGTTTGATTGGTTCATCCGGGCAGACCAAAAGAGGTAAAGGATTTCCGGAACGGTGATATACTTCCAAAATATCCTTCATAGCACTAACAAACGAAACGTCCGCCTGGGGTGGAAACCTGCCCGTCACCAGCTGCACCCCTTTTTATCCGCCAGCGGGGCCTAGTTAAGGACTCCTCCGCTCCGAATTAGAATCTTTTTCCCTAGCCGTTCAATCCGTGGATAAAACCTTCCGAACCTTTCACAACTTATAAGTTTTGATATTGAACGGCTTTGCTCAAATGGTCGGCAGTGACATTTGTTACCGCTGCCAAAACGGCGGTGCTGCGGGAGACTTTGAGGATGCGGCCGGAGGGTTCTAGTAGGCCATGCATTATTCCATGATGCATGGCCTACTAGGTCAGAAGGGTATAATGCGCAGCACGGCCTTTGCCCTTTTGGGCAATCAGGCCACGCCGGACTAATCCTTGCAATGCTGCTTTTACCGTGTTGCGGTTCGCACCCGTGGATTCGACAACGCTTGCCACGGTCACGTTCAGGCGTTCCCCAAGCAGATGAATGATGTCCAACGAAAGACCCGACAAATCCGAGAGAACGGTTTGTTCGGACTCAATTCGCTTTTCAAGGCCATGCTTTTGACGGCTCAGGCAACGTAGGAAGAAAACAAGCCATGACTCCCAGTGGGGAACATCGGCTTTCATGCTTTGCTGCGTTTCGCGCAAGGCGGAATAATATCCGGGCTTGTTGTCCTCGATAATGCGCTCAAGGCTTGCATAAGGCACATAGCTATAGCCAAAGCGCAAAAGCAGCAGGGTTGTCAATACGCGCGACAATCTGCCATTCCCATCTTGAAAAGGGTGGATGGCCAAAAACCAAACAACAAAGATGCCCGCTATCAGCAGGGGATGCAGACGTTCTTCCTTCTGTGTTTCTGAAAACCAGTTTAAGAGCTTTGTCATCTCAAACGGAGTCTGAAATGGCGTCGCTGTCTCGAATATAATCCCGATCTGCTTTCCGTCCGCATCGAACGCCGCCACATTATTGGGATTTGTTTTGTAGTGACCCCGGTGACGCTCGTCTTTGATGGAGAACTGCAAAAGTACCTGATGAAGCTGGCGGATATGATTTTCTGTAAGGAGGATATTGTCCCACCCGTCAAAAACCATTTCCATGGCTTTTGCATAACCGGCAACTTCTTGTTCATCCCTGTCCTGAAACGATTGCGAACCCAAGCCGGAAAGAAGCTTTGCGACTTCTAGGTCGGATAAGTGAGAGCCCTCAATGCGTGTGGATGACCCGATGCTTTCAATGGTGGCAATCCTGCGGAGCTGCTGAAGGGTTTCAGGGGATAAGGTTTTTAAGGCGCGCCATCGCCCTTTAAATTCGTCGATTTCAGCGACGAGCTTAAGGATGAGGGGGGTAATGCCTGGTTCAATCCTTTCCATTTTTTACTTAACCAATAAAATATCCATTTTTATCCAATTCAGCAAGTTGAAAATATCCATTCTTGTATCCATTTCTATCCATTTCTGATCATTCTGGGTTTACGCTAAGCAGCTAGCTCCTTTTTGATCCGTCTCTGTTAAACCATGGCAAGTGGACTACACGGCAGGCCTGCGCGGCTTGGGCAACTCATAGAGTCGCCTTAGGAGACTTGCCCAAGGGTTTGGTTTAAACTTAGGGGACCAGGAGTTAATGAATTTTAGATTTTGAGATGTAGGGTAAGCGAGGAGCGCTTCCCCTAAAATTTGCAGATATCATCCCCAAATTTGCCGATCCAAGGTTCTGTATTGGATGGCTTCACTGAGATGATCCGTCGTGATATCAGTTTCCGCTGCCAAATCGGCGATGGTGCGGGAGACTTTGAGGATACGGTCGTAGGCGCGGGCGCTGAGGTTGAGCTCGCTCATGGCGTATTTGAGCAGGTCGCGGCATTCTTCGCTTAAAACAGCAAACTCTTTGATTTGTTTGGGCCCCATTTGTGCGTTGCACCAGATCTTTTTTCCGGCGAAACGCTTCCGCTGGATGATCCTGCTCTTTTCCACACGCTCACGGATGTCGGCGGAGCTTTCGCCGGATTTGGTTCCCATCAATTGCTCGTGCTTGAGGGCTGCCACTTCGATGTGAATATCGATACGATCCAAGAGCGGTCCGGAGATTTTGGCAAGGTAACGCTGGGTGGCGGCGGCTGTGATGCGACCGCGCTGCACATCCCCCGAAGTGCCGGTGGGGGAGGGATTCATCGCAGCGATCAGCATAAAACGGGCTGGGAAGGTCAGGGTTCCGGCGGCGCGGCTGATGGTGACTTTGCCGTCTTCGAGGGGTTGGCGTAGCACTTCCAGGGCGGAGCGTTTGAATTCGGGAAGTTCATCAAGAAAAAGAACACCATTGTGGGCCAGACTGACTTCGCCGGGGCTGGGATTGGTCGAACCGCCGATGAGGCCGATGTCGGAGATGGTGTGGTGGGGGCTGCGGAAGGGGCGCTGGGTGACGAGGGCTTCGCCCCGGCTGAGGAGGCCAACCACGCTGTGGATTTTGGTTGTTTCCAAAGCTTCGGGCAATGTCATCCGCGGGAGGATGGAAGGGATGCGCTTGGCCAGCATGCTTTTCCCCGAGCCGGGAGGTCCGATCATGATGATGTTATGGCCCCCGGCGGCGGCAATTTCCAGGGAGCGCTTGACGCTTTCCTGGCCTTTGACTTCGGAAAAATCAAGGTCGTCGAGGCCCTGTTGGGGACAAAAAAGTTCCTCCAGATTGACGGTGGTGGGCTGGATGGAGGTCTGGCCCGTGATAAAGTCGGCGGCATGACGCAGGTTTTTAACCCCGTAAACAGGCAGGCCCTCCACCACGGCAGCCTCTTTGGCGTTGGCTTCGGGAACGATGAGCCCTTTGAAGCCGCATTTGAGGGCGGTGTGGGCCACGGGGAGGATTCCGCGGACCGAGCGGACGGTGCCGTTCAGGGCAAGCTCGCCAACAACCAGATAATCATCAAAACTGTGGATGCGTATCTGCTCGCTGGCATGAAGCATGCCCAAGGCGATGGGAAGATCAAAACTGGGGCCTTCCTTGCGGAGATCGGCGGGGGCGAGGTTGACTGTGTTGCGTCCATCTTGGAAGTTGTAGCCACTGTTGAGGAGGGCACTTTTGACACGGTCCCGGGATTCTTTGACCGCTGTATCGGGCAATCCGACAACCACGAAGTGGGGCAGGCCGCGACCTACATCTACTTCCACCTCAACGGGGAATGCCTGGACACCGACGACGCTGGCGGATTGAAGTTTGGCGTGCACTTTCTGGTGTTAGACGAATGATGGGGTACTGGAAAGAGCAAACTAAGGCTTTTGTAACATAGTCTCCTCCCAAGGTTCTATGGGCGATCAGGCAATTCAAAGGCGGCGGGAAGAAGTTCGCAACGAGGCGTTTCGCCGTGGTTGAGATAAACTTCGACCACATCGAAACGGCAGGGAATATTTTTATCTTCCAGTTCTTTAAGGTAGGCATAGGCGGTCAGGATCAGTCGGCGTTGTTTGGATTTGGTTACCGCTGCGGCCGGAGTTCCCCAGGCATTTTCGCCACGGGTTTTGACCTCGACAAAGACAAGGGATTGCTCATGACGGCAGACGATGTCGATTTCCCCCCAGCGGGATCCATAGTTGCGGGCCAGAACCTTGTAACCGTTCTTGCGAAGGAAGGCGGCGGCGGCTTGTTCGCCCAAACGGCCGGAATTGTTTTCAGGATTGGACGAAGGGGAGAGGAAGCTGGCGCACGGGAGCAAACGAGCGGCGATGGAGCGGGCACGGTCCCAGAGCCTGAAGAGCCTTGCAGTGGAGGACGGTGCCGTAGCCTTTGTGTTTGCTGAAGCCATAACCTGGATAGTTTATCTCAGCCTGTTCCATGATGAGGTCGCGGGTTTCCTTGGCCAGGATGGAAGCCGCAGCAATGGAAGGACTGAGCCCGTCACCCTTAACAATACATTGAATAGATGACAAGCCTTTTGGTTTTTGTGAGCCATCGACGAGGACGATATCAGGTTTTTGAGACAGTTGCTCCACGGCCCGGCGCATGGCGAGAAAGGTGGCCTGAAGGATGTTGCTTTGATCGATTTCTTCGGGACTGGCAATTCCTACTCCCCAGACAATAAGGGAGTCTGAGCGGATCTGTTGGAAAAGAGCCTGCCTGACCTTGCGGGAAAGTTTTTTGGAGTCGTTCAGGAGTTCGGGCCATGTTGTTTGTTCAAGAAAAATGGCGGCGGCGGCTACGACGGGACCGGCCAGGCAGCCACGACCCGCTTCATCCACACCGGCCACAGATGAAAAACCTTTGGCGAGGGATTGTTGCTCGAAATTCCAACTAAGGGATGACTTTGGGGCCATGGGCTGGGCCATAGATTGGATGATAGACACAGCAGGGTCAATACGGCGAGTTGGAGGCCCTAATCGACGGGGAGGTGGAGAGCAAAAAGCGGCCGGAGCGGGCTTTTGTTTAATTGGTCAAAGGGCCTTAAATCCCAAATCACACCGACTGAACGAAACGAATGTAATTTTGGCATGTCTCCTGAGGCGGCTTAATGAAACCTGCCCAAGTTGTTTAACCCTTGGGCAAGTTTCCTGAGGCGACTCTATTAGTTGCCCAAGCAACGAAGACCTTTTCGCGTAGTCAAAGAAAGTGGCTATTACTTGATAGTGGAGGCATCGACAATTTTGACGGAAATGACATCCACGCGCTCAACAGGTTTGCTTTCCTCGCCGCCACCGCCACCAAAGGTGGTGGGGACTTCGCCAATCTTGAGAAGTACGTCTTCTCCTTTGATGAGCTGTCCGAAGCCGGTGTATTGGCCGTCCAAGAAGGGAGCCGGGTCAAGGCAGATAAAAAACTGGGAACCGGCGGAATCGGGATCCTGGCCGCGGGCCATGGAAAGGACACCCCGGACGTGCTTCTTTTCATTGAACTCGGCCTTGATTTTGTAGCCCGGATCGCCAGTGCCGACCAAGGGGTTGTCCTTGGCCTTGCTGAGGGGATCGCCGCCCTGGATCATGAAGCCCTTCATAATACGATGGAAGGCAGTCCCGTTGTAGAAACCTTTCTTGGCGAGTTTCTTGAAATTGTCGACGGTTCCCGGAGCGACGTCCGGCCAGAATTTGACGACCATCTCACCTTTATTTGTCTGAATGACAGCGACTTCCTCCGCAGCCTGGGATGTGAGGAAAGAGCCCAGAGCGACAACGGTGGCAACACTTAGAATTTTAAAGTTCATATCGTTTGTAATTCTAGCGGATTAAACGCTGGAGGCATCAACAATCTTGATGGATTGAACTTCGACGCGCTCTGTGGGTTTGCTTTTTTCTCCGCCTCCGCCATGGGTGGTGGGAATGCTTCCTATCTTGAGAAGAACGTCCTCGCCTTTGATCAGCTTGCCGAAGCCGGTGTATTGACCGTCGAGGAAGGGTGCGGCATCCAGGCAGACAAAGAACTGGCATCCGGCGGAGTCGGGATGTGCGGAGCGGGCCATGGAAAGGACACCGCGCACGTGGGGGTTCTTGTTGAATTCGGCTTTGATCTTATAGCCGGGATCGCCGGTACCGACGCGGAGGTTGTTGGCATCTTTACTGAGAGGATCGCCCCCCTGGATCATGAAACCTTTGACGATGCGGTGGAAGGCCGTGCCGTCGTAAAAGCCTTTTAGAGCGAGTTTTTTGAAATTCTCCACCGTGCCGGGGGCGACATCGGACCAGAATTGCAGAACCATGTCGCCATGGTTGGTTGAAATGACAGCTACCTGTTCAGCGGGGGATGTTGACATAAAGGATGGTGTTGGGCGTGTGTTGATGTGATGTCAGGCGGACAGGCCTTTTTTGTAGACGAGGGCGGCGCAGACGCCTCCGAGAAGAGGTCCGATGAGATAGACCCAGAATTCACTGAAATTGCCGCTGACCAGAGCGGGTCCGAAGTAACGGGCAGGATTCATGGCACCACCGGTGATGGGTCCGGCTACCAGGATGCCGAGAGTCACGGTAAGGCCGATGAAAAGGCCGCCGACTTTGGGTGCGCGTGAATCAACAGCCGTGCCCATGACGACAAAAACGAGGAAGAACGTGGTGATACCTTCCATGATAATACCGGAAGCCGGGGATACGCCGACGCCCAGGGCGGGGATTCCCAGATTGACAGCACTGACGCTGGAAATCGGAATGACAATTCCGAGAAGGAGCGCGGCCAGAGCGGCTCCTGCCAGTTGGGATAAAACGTAGCCTGTCGCATTTTTCAGATCAATATATCCGGCGGAGAGGAGTCCGATGGTGACAGCGGGATTCAAATGGCCGCCGCTGATCGCCGCAGTGGCGGATACCATGACTGCAATCGTCAGCCCGTGGGCGAGGGCGATCCCGAGGAGTTGGGTGTCTCCACCGTTGTAATGGTTGGCCGCGATGGAACCGGCTCCGACAAAGATGAGAGCAAAAGTTCCGATGAATTCCGCGAGGAAGGCTTTGGTTTTCATAAGGACTTCTTGTTAAAGCTCCGGCCGGGAAAAGTCAAATAACGATTCCTGCAAAACCGGAATCAGCTTACTTTTTGGAAAGGACGTTTTTTTTGAAAAGGTGTCTGACCGGTTCCAGGTCGGGATCGGTTTGGGCAATTTTCCTGAATTTCCGGTCCATGCGAAAGGCCTCCTCGATGAGGCTGCATGACTGGTCGAGTTCACCCAATTGAGCGGCATAACAGCCCAGATTGTAATGAATCAGGGCGTTGGCTGGAAACAGGGCGAGCGCATGGGCCAAGATGCTGCGGGCCTGATCCAGAGAACGGGCCCGTCTGGTGGCAAAAGCATAGGCGATGTGCCAGTCGGGATTCTCCGGGTCAAGCTCCACCATTCTGCCTGCCACCTTCATGGATTCTGTCCATTGGTTGCTTTGGTGCAGGATGGCGAGTTCCAAGCTCAGCACCTCGACCGACGTTCTTTCCGGACCGGAAACAAGATCGAGTTCCTGTAACGCTTCGGCATTCATCCCCAATTGGGTGTAGCCCACGGAGGCCTGCAAGTGTTGTTGATCTTTTTTGGACAAGGGCATCGGGTTTTGAAACGTAGGCAGTCTTTGGGGCTTGCGCAAGACCCGATGAGTTGAAAAGGATGGGGGGGGTGTCTGGATTTTGTTGTAGGAGCGCAAGCTGGCGATACGAGAGTTTAAGAAAACTGCCCGGCCTTTCGCGATGCAAAGTTGATCCGACAGGAAAAAAAGAATACTGCCCTAATGGTTCCGTATTTGACCGCGTGCGGGATAAGGCTAGTTTACGGGCATGAGTCATTACGATTGGACCAAACAATTCAAAACCCTTTACGACAAAGCCCTGGAACTTTATCAGAAAGAACAGCGCGGATCCGAGACCTATTTTGACGGGTCAGAGACAGCATTTCTTGATTCGATCGGGGCAACAGCCCAGGAAATCTATGATTTTGCCGAGGACGCCTGCAACCAGGGGGATCCGGATTTTTCGACGGCGCTTTTGGTCACTGCGGCGCGGCGCGACTATTTTTTGACGATTCAGGAAGGCAAAAAGTCCGTCGAAATCGTTACAGCCGATCGGCTGCCGCCCAAAACTGACAAGCTTGAAGGCATCGAATGGCTTCCCCGCATCATGGAAAAAGCCAGGCTGAAGTTGCGGGGGGAAATGGCTCCTGAAATCATGTTTGGTTGCGGTGGCGACCGGAAATTTCTTACAGAGCACGATATTCATCCGGCGGACTTTTTGCGCGTGGTGTGGTCGGCCAAAGATGAGCAGGCGGTTGTAGTTGACTATGTCAAACGGTCAGCGAAGAAATAATCCGGATTGGCGGTCTGTTTCTTTTTAAACCTCAAGCGGTTAAAGAATCTGTAAACCCTTCAAGGACAACAGCCTAGTTCCCAAGAGCCTAGCCAGTTCAAAAAAGAATTTGGGTGAGGGGTAGGATTTTTTTTGAAATGCGGGGTGATACTCTTTATTACGGAGTATTGTATTATCTTCATGCACACTACTCTTCGCACTTCATTGACTGTTTCGCAGCATCCTGATTCTTTTCGTAATCGTCACATCGGACCCAGTCCTGAGGAAATTGCGGACATGTTGCGGGAGATTGGCGCAGAGGATTTCGAAAGTTTTCTGGAGCAGGTTCTCCCCCAGGATATCGGCATTCCCACTCCTTTGTCAGGGCTGGAAGCTTTGAGTGAGTTCGAGGCGTTGAATAAACTCAAGTCGATGGCAGAGCGGAACCGGATTTATCGGTCGTATCTGGGTCTTGGCTATCACGAAGTGATCCTGCCTCCGGTCATTCAGCGCAACGTTCTGGAAAATCCGGGTTGGTACACGGCTTATACGCCATATCAGGCGGAGATATCGCAGGGCCGCATGGAAGCACTCCTGAATTACCAGACCATGATCAGCGATCTGACGGGTTTTGCCTTTGCCAACGCCTCCCTGTTGGACGAGGGAACCGCAGCCGCTGAAGCGATGGCCATGTGTCAGGGAGCGTGGGAGGGTGAAGAATCCAATCCGACTTTCTTTATTGCGGAGGATTGTCACCCCCAGACCATTCATGTTGTTAGGAACCGTGCCGGGGCACTCGGAGTACCTGTGATTGTGGGAAACCCGGAGGAGTTCAGCTTTGATCGCGCCGTTTTCGGCTTCCTGCTCCAATATCCCAATACGCGGGGGCAAATACATGACTATGAATCCTTTATTCTCAGAGCCCATGAACACAAGGCACTTGTGGTTGTGGCAGCGGACCTGATGAGTCTTCTACTGCTGAAGCCTCCGGGTGAGTTCGGGGCGGATGTGGCGGTGGGAACGACCCAACGTTTCGGTATGCCAATGGGTTTCGGCGGGCCTCATGCAGCTTACTTTGCCACCAGGGACGAGCACAAGAGGCGCATGCCAGGACGTTTGATCGGAGTATCCAGAGACTCTTCCGGTCAGCCCGCCATGCGTCTGAGTCTCCAGACGCGTGAACAACACATCCGGCGTGACAAAGCCACCAGCAATATCTGCACGGCGCAGGTGCTGCCTGCGGTGGTTGCTTCCATGTATGCCGTGTACCACGGACCGGAACAACTTCGCGCCATCGCTCTTTATATCCATCAGCAGACCGCCAAACTCGCCGGATTCCTGAAGAGTGAGGGCTTCCTGCTGGGTAAGGGTGATTTTTTTGACACTATCACGGTCAGCACGGAAAACCAAGCGTTGCAGGAAATCCTGGCGCGGGCGGAGGAAAAGCAGCTCAACCTTCGTCGTATCGATGAACAAACACTCGGGGTGACACTGGATGAGGCAGTCACGGAAGCTGATCTCGCGGATCTGGCCTATGTCTTCAGCGGAAGGCTAGTGCCAAACCTTCCTGAACACCGGGATTGGTATTTGCCGAAGGTGCTACGCAGCAGCAGTTATCTGACCCACCCAGTGTTCAACACCCACCATTCGGAAACGGAATTGATGCGTTACCTGAAGATGCTGGAGAACAAGGATATTTCCCTAACCTACTCCATGATTGCCTTGGGTTCCTGTACCATGAAGCTGAATGCCGTGGCGGAAATGTATCCGGTGACATGGCCCGGTTTTTCCAGAATCCACCCGTTCGCGCCGAAGGAGCAGCTTACAGGCTATCATGAGTTGCTGAAAGATCTGGAGGATTGGCTGGCGGTGTTGACCGGGTTTTCCGCGATTTCCCTGCAACCCAATGCCGGTTCCCAGGGTGAATATGCGGGTTTGTTGGCCATCAAAAAATACCACGAAGCCAGGGGGGACAAACAACGGGATGTCTGTCTGATTCCACAGTCGGCCCATGGCACCAATTTTGCATCTGCAGTCATGGCTGCGTTCAAAGTGGTAACCGTGCGTTGCGACGACCAGGGCAACATTGACATGGCTGATTACATTACAAAGCTAGCCGAAAACCATGGGAAGCTTGGACTGTGCATGGTTACGTATCCTTCGACACACGGGGTTTTTGAAACGGGAATCCGCGAACTTTGCCGACTCACCCATGAGGCGGGTGGCCAGGTCTACATGGACGGGGCCAATATGAATGCCCAGGTCGGGCTGACCAGTCCCGGTGCCATCGGGGCGGATGTTTGTCATCTGAACCTGCACAAAACTTTTTGCATCCCGCATGGCGGCGGTGGGCCGGGCATGGGACCGATTGGCGTGGCTCAACATCTGGCACCGTATCTGCCTGGACATCCTTTGGAGGTGGCGGATGAGAGCAGGCAGGTCGGTCCTGTCTCGGCAGCTCCTTATGGAAGCGGTTGTATCCTGACGATTTCCTGGGCTTACATTGCCATGATGGGCGGGCAGGGTTTAAAGCAGGCCACGGCCACCGCTATTTTGAGTGCCAACTATTTGGCCCATAAACTGGAGGCATTTTACCCTGTTTTGTACAAAGGCACACAGGGGAGGGTGGCACATGAATGTATCCTGGATCTGAGAGGTTTTAAAGCTACGGCAGGTATTGAGGTCGAAGACGTGGCCAAGCGGCTGATTGATTACGGCTTCCATGCCCCGACCATGTCCTGGCCTGTCGCGGGAACCCTCATGGTGGAGCCGACAGAAAGTGAGTCCAAGGCGGAACTGGATCGTTTTATCGAGGCCATGATCGCGATCCATGCCGAGATGGAGGCGATTGCCGCAGGAAGAATGGATAAACTGGACAACCCGTTGAAAAAGGCACCGCACACAGCGGAGGTGGTGATCAGCGATACGTGGTCGCGTGCCTACAGCCGTGAGCAGGCGGCATATCCTGTGCCGTGGATCCGAGCTAACAAGTATTGGCCCCCGGTGGGACGTGTGGACAATGTCTATGGCGACAGGAATTTATTCTGTTCCTGCATTACACCTGAGATGAAGTGAGTGGACAGAGAGCCCGGGGATGAAACATGAGAATTGGCATTGCACTGGGCTCTAATCTTGGTGATTCACGCATAGAGATTAATCAGGCCTTCTCTTTTTTACGTCAACTTGATCCCGGAGCAGTTCTATCGTCCCTCTACACCAGTACACCACTGGACTGTCCTCCGGGCTCGCCGGAGTTTATCAATGCTGTTGCGGAAATCTCCTTCCGTGACGGGCTGATCTATTTGCTGGAAAAACTACAGGCCTATGAAAAAGAGCGGGGACGGGCTGAAGTCCGTGCGCGCAACAGTCCCCGGCCGGTTGATCTGGATATTCTATATGCGGAGGATCTGGAAATGAGGACGATGCGTTTGGTTCTGCCCCATCCACGGATGACGGAACGTTTGTTCGTACTGGAGCCCTTGAGCGAAATTCGACCCGAACTTGTTCTGCCGACCCAGAGCCGTTCCGTGAGGGTTCTCCTTGAAGAGTTGAAGCTTGGGAGTCACGATCAGGTATGCCGGAAACTCGAATAACCACGGATGACATCCGCAACTGGAAGCAGCAGCGGCCCATTTTTGCCGTTACGGCCTACGATTATCCCATGGCCCGGCATCTGGACGAGGCCGGAGTTGATATTCTGCACGTGGGGGATTCTCTGGGTATGGTTGTTTTGGGGCACGAAAATACAACCCGGGTGACGATGGACGACATGGTGCGGGCCACGGAATCGGTAGCGCGGGCCAGGAAGAGGGCGTTAATTACAGCCGATTTGTCCTACCAGAGTTATGAAACCTCTGAACAGGCCCTGACCAATGCCCGTCGTCTCCTTTCTGCAGGAGCAGATGCGGTGAAGATGGAGGGAGGCAGGGAAATTCACGACCAGATCCGGGCTATCCGCAGGGAGGGGATCCAATTGCAGGGCCATCTGGGCATGTTGCCCCAGCATATTCTGGAGGAAGGAGCCTACAGGAAGAAGGGGAAGATTGTGGCCGAAGCCGACAGGCTGATCGAAGATGCCTTCCTGATGCAGGAAGAGGGATTGTTTTCCATAGTGCTGGAGGCCGTTGTCGCCGAGGTGGCGGAGCGCATGACAGAAATTCTTGATATACCTACCATTGGAATTGCCTCCGGAAAGAAGACAGACGGCCAGATTCAGGTTTGCTCGGACCTGGTGGGGTTAACTCCCTGGTGGAGCTTTCCCCATGTCAAACCCGAAGCGGCCCTGGGAACTGAGATTCAGGAAGCGTTCCGGCGTTATGCCCTCAGATTTTGATCTGTATTTTGCTAGTCATTCAAACTATTTACTGTTATCCTTGGCAACAGTGATGACCAAAATCAAACGCGCCTCGCGCATTTTGGTGATTGATGACGAAGCGTCGATTGGTGAGATGATTGCAACTGCCCTGACGGCCAGTGATCCCCTGTTTGAAGTCGAGGCGGTTTCCGATTCCAGGGAAGGACTGCGTAAGGCCCTGGAAGAAGATTTTCATGTGGTGGTGACGGATTTCCGCATGCCGGGCATGGATGGACTGGCACTGCTGAAAACCCTGAATCAAAAGAAGCCTCTTCTGCCGGTTATTCTGACCACGAGTTACGGCACCATAGAGACGACGGTGGAGGCGGGAAAACTGGGGGTTTTCGATTTTATTTCCAAGCCGTTTGACGTCAAGATGCTTGTCAATGTTGTCACGGCGGCGGCCAACAGCCATCGGATGGCGGTCGAACCTGTCGCCATGGGGGTGGCGGATGTGTCGAAGATCTCGATGGTTGGCAAGAGCCGCGTCATGCAGAATCTTTACCTGCAAATTGGCAAGATTTCCGCATCCCCGGTGACAGCGCTGATTCAGGGGCCGACCGGATCGGGAAAAGAGTTGGTCGCCAGGGCCATTTTCCATCACAGCAAACGAAGCAAAAACCCTTTTATCACCATCAATTGTGCCGCCATTCCCGAGACCCTTCTGGAGAGTGAGCTATTCGGTCATGAAAAAGGTTCTTTTACCGGTGCAGAGAGGCAGCGGATCGGGCGTTTCGAACAGGCCAACACGGGCACGATCTTCCTGGATGAAATTGGGGAGATGACACTGGGTACCCAGGCCAAGTTGTTGCGGGTTCTTCAGGAAAAGGAAATCCAACGGGTGGGCGGCAAAGATCTGATTTCAATCGATGTCCGTGTGATCGCTGCGACACATCATGACCTGGCCAAAGCGGTCAAAGAGAAAAAATTCAGGGAAGACCTCTTTTACCGTCTGGCGGTAATCACATTGGAAGTTCCGGGACTGAAGGAGAGGACTGAAGACATACCGGATCTGATTCGTTATTTTATTGCCAGGCACGGACCTGAACTGGGGTTTCCCCGCTCGGTGATCAGCAAGGAGGTGGTTGAAGCTCTGAGCCAACGTCACTGGCCGGGGAATATTCGCCAGTTGGAAAATGCGGTCAGTGAACTTATTCTTCTGGCCCGGGGGCATTTGATCACCCAACACCATCTGGGGCAGACCGGTTTGGAAAACGGCTACGCTTCCCAGTCTGCCGGGGAGGAGAATGGTGATTCGCTGAAAGCGTTGGTCGAGGATATTATCCGGCAGGTGCAAGCGGAAAAAATCCCCTCTGCATGGCCGGCTCTTTTGGGATTGGTCGAGAAGGAGCTTTATACCCAGATGAGCCGGACCACTCGTGGCAACCGTTCGCAAATGGCAAAACTTCTGGGTGTATCCCGCCCCACCGTGCAGGAAAAACTCGAACATTACGTTATCACCTGAAGGAGGCTTCTTGTCCGTTTCAACGGTTGTCAATTGGGTTGACAGACTGTTAATTCAACTTTCAATTTTATCGAATCGGCCGGGAGTTTAAATTTTTTAAGTCGTTGATAATAAGATACTTGAGTCTGGATCTTTTTTTATGGCATGCCTCCTGCACTAAGTGCAGGCATGAAAACTGTCTTAAACCAATCACTCTTCACTCGTTTACAGGCGCTCAGCCTTCAGCCTTCGGAGCTTTGCGTGCATGTGCACACTTACGGGGCCGAGGGACGGATATACCTAAGCTACCGGAAAATTTTACACGCAACTTTCCAGGACAAGCAGGGTGAGGCGGCGCTTCAGTCCATGTTTGCGTTGAAGGACTCCTGGATTTCAGAAAGCAAAGAATTGAATCACGGGGAGGGTAACCTGAACTGCTTTATTGAGGAGTTTCTTATAGAGGCCCTCTTTGAAAATCCTACACGCAAAGAAACCCGGCTGATTGAACGCAAAAAGTTGGAGAAGAAATTCGGGCGTCCCATCAGATGGCAGGGGCTGGTCAATCAATATGAAATTTCGCTGACGGTGGTGGGAGGATCCTGGGATGGCCACACCTTTTCCGTTCACCCGGGAGATAACCTTCTGGGTAAAGTTTCGGAATGTGATGTGCATCTGCCGACGGAGGCGGTTTCACGAAGGCATTGCACCATTCTGTTGACTGAAACCCAGATCCGTGTGATTGACCTGGGATCCTTGAACGGAACCTTTCTTAATGGAACGCTGATAAACGATGCGATTCTGGCTCCGGAGGACGAGCTTTGTCTGGGTGATGTTACGCTTAAAATTCACTACACACTGCGCCGTCCAAGTTTGGGCATGAAAGATGCCGCTACACATGGCGGGAAGACCCAGAACATCTACGCACAAGGCAAGCCTTCCCCTAGACTTAGTGATTGTAAAACGATCAATTGGAAAGAATTTGTACCGAAGAAGCAACAGATCCTGAGTAAACTCATCAATGGCTTAAAGATCAGCTGACTTCTCTGGATCATTTGGCCCTTTCTCACGCCTCGGCATGGAACTTGCTAAATTTCTTATGAACCAATCCTTGTCCCGGTTCAGAGCATTTTTTCGTGATAACCTTGGCCATTTCCAGTCAAAAAGGCGGTGTAGGCAAGACGACCTTGTCTCTGAATCTCGCGTGTTCATTGGCCCAACGGGGATGGCGGGTTTTACTTGTTGATTCCGACCCTCAGGGCTCCATCGGGATGTCGCTGACGGAAGAAGCCAGCGGCCATCCCGGTTTATTTGAAGTGACCACCCAGGGGCGTGCCTTGAATGAGCTGGCTTTTGAAACGAGGATTCCGAGCCTGCGGATTTTGACCTCCGGGCAGATTGATCCGGGCCGTTATTTTGAATGGTTCACCCAATCCGAACAGGCCAGCACCTTTCAACCACTTTTTTCCCAGGCAGAACAGGCAGGCTACGATCTTGTTCTTTGTGACACGGCCTGCGGTGTGCACGGACCTTCCATGGGGATGCTTCGCAGCGTTCAGTCCGTGTTGATCCCCCAACAGGCTGAACCGTTGGCGGGTCGATCCCTGAAATTTTATCTGGAAGTGTTGAACCAGCTCAGTGAGCAGGGTAGCAGTTTCAGTATAGTGGGGGTGATCATTACCATGCTGAATTTCGACAGCGATGACTCCCAGATCATGGCTTCGGAAATACGCGAGGTATTGCCTTTCAATCTGGTTCTGAACACCATGATTCCGCGGGACGTACTTTTCCTGAAAGCGAGCCGCAAGGGCCTGCCCATTGAATTCCTTACCAAACAAAAACCGGCCGCCGCGGAGATTTTTGATCAATTGGCCAAGGAATTGGAGTTCCGATTGGGTCTGAAAACGGAGGATGACAACGATGAGCCGGTCTCTTTATTCCTTGGATCGTGAATCGGCGCGAAAACTTTTGACCCGCAACGGTCTGGCCAAGCCCATGCCCGCAGGACCCGGTTCTCCACCGGAAGAGGCGGAAGGGTTTGCGCAGATCAAAGGTGGATTATTACCTGCAGCTTTGCCTGCTCCGGTCGGGCGTTCATCCCAAGAGGCCGGGTCAGACCCGCGTTTTGTGGAGCAGGAAGAACGATGGCTTAACTCCCAGGTCCGGATCAAGGAACTGGAGGAGGCATTGGTCCAGGTCGCCCCCGACGAGGAGAAATTATCAGCACTCAAACAAAAAAATGACGAAATGGAAGGCCATAACCGGCTTTTGGAAGATCAATTGGATTCCATGGCCAAGAAGATGCAGTTGGCTGGAACGGAAACCGGACAGTTGAAAGCCCGACTTGCCGAACTGGATGACGTGAAGTTGGAGGCGGATAAAAACAAAGCGGAACTGGAAGCTTTGCGGCAGAGCTGGCAGGGAAATGAAGCGCAGTCGTCAGCCGATCTAGAGGATCTCCGCAGCCAACTTGAAGCCGGGGCTCAGGATAAGACACTGATTCTCCGAGCCAAAGCGGAGGCCGAAACGGAAAAAAAGGCCGTGGCCGGGAAGCTTATCGAATTGGATCAGGAACTATCGGCAACCAGGGCTGAAATGGGGAGTCTCCAGGAAGAGATCCTCAGGGAGAAAAACAAAACGGCTGGAGCGGAAGCTGATGCGGAGCAGAATTCCAAACTCCGCAAGCAATTCGAGACGGCACGGAATCTTCTCACACAGGCAGCAGACGACAACACTCGTCTGGAAAAAGAGCGCATCGAAGTGAAGGGCAGGCTACAGGTTGAAGAAGAAAAGAAGAATGCTTTGGCGGCAAGGGTCCAGTCACTGGAGTCAGAAAAACAGCAGGTTACCTCCAAGGCCGTAGAACTCGAACAGGCACTCAACAAAGCACAGGCTGAGTTGGACAATACGTCTGTCGGCTTTGAAAAGGAGAAAAGTCGTGCATCCAGCTTGCAATTGGAAGCAGATCAAATGCCCGGATTGCGTAAAGAGATCGAATCCAAAAGCGATTTGCTGGAAAAGGCTGTTAAAAGTGGTGTTGGTCTGGAGAAGGAGAGGGAAGAATTATTGAACCGGGTCAATGCCCTGGTCACTGAAAACGAGGAGTTGTCCAAGAACAAGGAGTTGGCTGACGCGGATCGCCTGCAATTTTCCGGAAAATTGAATGAAGTCGGCAAGGAATTCCTGGCTACACGAGAGGAGATGACCCGCTTGCTCGGAGAATTGGAGAGGGAGAAGGCCAGGAAAGCGGACGGCTGGGATAAGGAAGAACTGGATCAACTCCGGCAGGAAATCGAGCTGGAACGCGTTATTCTGGAAAAATCAACGGAAGAAAAGCAACTTTTGGAGAAAGAACGGGACGATTGGAAGAGCAAAGTGCCGATTCTGGAGTTGGAGCTTGGCAAGGCCAAAGACGCTTTGAAACAGGCTGTCATGGCTTATCATGAGGTTCGCAGCCAGTCTGCCTCGAAGTGATTTGTGACAGTTCCCCCGCAGGCGGGGTTGCCTCCATTGCAAAAAAAGCATTCTTTTTTAAGATATGAACTTGTTGAGGTAAAAAAACTTCTACATCATCAACGCCAAGGCATCGGACTATGATTACTTTGGCGATATGCAGTCAAAAAGGTGGTGTTGGGAAAACAACGGTCTCACTTAACCTGGCGGCCGCCCTCTCCCAAAAAGGTCAGCGTGTTCTTCTCGTGGACGCCGATTCACAGGGTTCCCTGGGCAAACTTCTGATGTCCGGGGAAGATCAGACGAAAAGTCTTCATGCTGTTTTGAGGCATGGAATCCCCCTTAAAGAGGCCTGCCTGACAACGCGGTTGGAGACATTACAAATTCTGCCCCATGGCAACATCAGCGTTAAGGAGTACGCCTCGTGGTTGCAAAGCGGGCAGGACTCCCACTTCTGGAAAAGTCTGATTGACCAGGCCTTGGCGGATTCGGTCGACTGGCTGATTCTCGACACCGCTGCGGGGATGCATGGATTGACCCTTGGTGCAGTGCGTGCTGCGGATTTTGCCCTGATTCCCCAGCAGGCGGAACCCATGGCCAGCCATTCATTGGCTTTGTTCCTGGATCTGTTGGGTGCCTCGACCCAGGAAAATTCACATTGCCGTATCTGTGGTTTGGTCATCACCATGCTGGATTTTACCAATTCAGAATCGATGCAGGTGGCGCAGGAACTGCGGAACAGTCTGCCCGGTGAATTCCTGTGCCAGACGGTTATACCGCGCGATATTCAATACATCAAAGCCAGCAGGCACGGACTGCCTGTCAATCTACTGGGGGCAGAAGCACAACAGGCATCCTCCATTTTTCAACAACTGGCCTCGGAACTGGAATTCCGGGTTGGGTACAACAAAAACACGCAGAATGACGCAACAACTCCCCCCCTCCCGCTCCTCGTTTGATCAATCCTCCCTGCAGGAAGTCATCAACCGTTATGGTTGGGCAAAAAATCCTGCCCCAGACGGTGGGCAGAGCCGGTCTCCCGCTCCTGGCAAGGTTTCCCCTGATCCCTTATCGTCAGACGGAGCGGGAATAAAGAGTCCTCATGTTGCGGCAGGTAAGCCCTCGTCTTTGCTTTCGAATCCGGCTGGCGATGCCAAAGTGAAGGATGAATTGTCGACGGCCCGGAAAAAAATCGATGAGTTGATGGCAACACTTGCGGAAAAAGAGGGTCAACTCGAAATTGTCAGCAGGCAATGCGAGGAACTCAAGGAACGCGGTGACGATTTTGAAAAATCGGCTTTCAAGGAAAACGGGGAACTTCTCAAATTAAAGTCGGCCTTGTCAGAAAACAAAGGTCTTCTTCAGAAGGCGGAAGATAAAATCAAGGAGCTCGAGGACAAATCCCGGAAAGAATCGGATGTGCTCCTTTCACGCATCGGGGAATTGAGTGCGCAGCTTACTCTGGAAGGCGGGGGATCGGTTCAGGAAGCCGTCGCCAAATATAAGAATCAGGCCAAGCAGGGGGCGGATCTGCTCAAGCAAAGCATGGCCGAAGTTCAGCGTCTGGAGTTGGAACAAAAAAATGCCCAACTCAGGTTCACGGAATTGGAACAGGCGAAAAATCTTTTGATGGATCAATTGGCCCGGGGAGAAAGTGAATCAAAATCTTCTGTGCTATCGGGTGAAAAAATCCTTCAGTTGGAGATGCAAGTGCAGGATCTGGAAAAACGTCTTCAGGAAGCAGAGGCCCATGCGTCCAATTCCCAGGCTGCAGTAAGTCATGCCATGGACTTTGCGTACCAGGCCACCCAGGACAATGAGTTGATGAAGAAGAAGTTGCACGAGGCAGGCATCCGGACTTGATGACAGCTTCAAAATTTATTCTGGAAATCTTTTCCAGGGTCGTGGATACTTTCCTTTCAGCTTTTACAGCCAGCCAGTCACGATGGGCTGTTGAAGCAAGTCTGCCGGTTTAGCTCAGCCCCGATAGGGATCGGGGGACCTTTTCAAGGTCTGGTTGTTTGAGAGCTAAATCGGCGAGGAATGATTTTGCCGGTTTAGCTCAGCCCCGATAGGGATCGGGGGACCTTTTCAAGGTCTGGTTGTTTGAGAGCTAAATCGACAAGGAATGATTTTGCCGGTTTAGCTCAGTGGTAGAGCAACGGTTTTGTAAACCGTCGGTCGTCGGTTCGAACCCGACAACCGGCTCATTTTTCCAATGATCCAAGGATTTTGGATCAGTCTTTAAAATTAGTGTTGATGGATTGCAGATTAAATCCGGCCTGAACAGATGGAGCTTAGCCGAGGGAGTCAAGAAGATGGATTCAGACTTTAACTCTAAAGCACTGAACTCCCTCAGGCAGTCAGGCCGATCCTTTTTTGGCGGAAATGGCGTGGACTTTCGCCGCTATGTTTCTTGAAGCGAAGCGAAAAATAAAATGGATTTTCATAACCGAGTTCACGGGCGATTTCGGCAACGCTGTGGCGTGAGAGGAGTAGCAGCTCTTCAGCACGGCGAAGCCGTTGTGCTTCGAGAAAGCGCCGTGGGGAATTGCCTGTCTCCAGGAAGAACAGATGCCGCAGGCGTGAAGCTGAGAGTCCTGAGGCCCTGGCCAGTTTCCCCTCTGAAAACGGTTCCGAGAGGTGGGTCCTTAGATAATCGATCGCCTTGCGGACTCGGAGATCTCCCTGCAAGGCAGCCTGCCTGGGATTGAGTGAGTCCAGCCAGAGCAAGGCCTCTTCCATCGCGTTCTGGGCAAACAGCTGGGACCGGGGTTCGGAGCCCCGGTAGAAACGGACCATATCCTGCAGCCGGGCCAGGATACGGCGCCTTGTGGCGAAAGACTTGAGATGCAGAACAAGAAAATCGGCCCCTTCTTCCGGCCAGCCCAGCAGACCTGACCAGTCGGGGCGTGGTAAAAAATGGGCAAAGACAAGGTTCCAGGTCTTCATGGCAGGATCAATCTGGTAGTTCTGGAAAGCTTCGGGACGGTAAAGAGTACAGTCGCCGGCCCTGCTGTGAAAAACACCTCCCGCATGCTGATAAAAACCTCCTCCGTCAATGGTGTAAATGAGAAGCCAATCCTTGGTTCCATTTGTCCGGTAGGTATGCCGAAGGGAGGTTCCATCAAATAGGCCGGCCGTCAACGGTTGTGGCGGTGGCGTGTAGGCAGTGGATCCGGCGGGAATACTAGGCACAATCGTAGATTATATGTTTTCAGCCGCTGAGACAATTCTATTTACTGTCTGAAACGCATAGGTTCAGGATATGGCAACCAAGATCACCGTAACTGACCTGCAACTCTTTAAGGAACAATTTGATCGTAGCGGCTATGCGGTTCTGCCCCGGTTGTTTTCGCCCAACGAAGTGGAAGACATCCGGGAAACCTTCCATGAAATCCACCACAACGAAATTAAGACACGGGGGCACGATGACGGAATCCGGGACGCCTCGGATCCGCTTTTCCATTATCCCCGCATTGTGCACCCGCATCGTTTCAACCCGAAGGCGCGCCATTACATGTTGCATCCCGGCGTGCAGGCCTGCCTGAAGGTTCTTTTTAATGAAGAACCGGTAGCGACCCAATCGATGTATTATTTCAAGCCGCCCGGCGCCCGTGGCCAGGCCATGCACCAGGATAACATGTACCTATTGGTTGACCCCGGAACCTGCATTGCGGCCTGGACCGCCATTGATGATGTCGACCGGGAAAACGGCTGCATGATGGTGGTGCCTGGATCGCATCGCGGAAACCTGCTTTGCCAGGAAAAAAGCAACAGTCGCATCTATTTTTCGGACGCGGCGACCAAAGTCCCCAAGGGCTTCAAGGCCGTGTCCGTGCCCATGAAGGCCGGGGACACACTCTTTTTCGGCGGCTCTGTCATCCATGGATCCGGACCGAACCGTTCCAAGGAACGTTTCCGTCGCTCGTTTATCGGACACTATGCGGCCGGAACCCTGGACAAGATCTCGAAGTTTTACCTGCCTCTGGTGAAGATGGACGGCGAAGATTACGGGGTGGATGTCGCTACCGGTGGCGGACCCTGCGGAAGCGAGTGGCAGGGCGCGATGCATTAAGAGCCAAGAAGCTGTTGAAGACGTTCTGAGCTTTTCAAAGTAGCAGACCTTTGATGGATCTATTCACAGGATAGCGGGGAGATGAAGGCTGTTCCCAGCCCGAAAATCCGGGTGATTTGTATGCGGCATTTCAAATAACTAATAACAGGCGACAATGATTTCTCAAGGGGGAGGCTTTCTCTTTTCACGCACTGCTATGGGAAAAGTCGCAATTTCCAGAGGGAGAATGGGGTTTATATCAAGTCAAAACAGTTGGTTGAGCCCGGAAATAGATTGTGTGAAAAGTGCTTTTATAGATTTACTGACAGGGCAAGTCCGGCATACTGCGTGTTCATGGCAACTAAAAAACCAGTCAAAAAGACAGTCAAAAAAGCCGCTGCAAAGCCGGCTACAAAGAAAACCGCACGTAAACCCAATGCCGCTTTTATGAAGCCTGTGCAGCCGGATGCCGTTCTTAGCGCCGTTGTCGGCTCCAAGCCGCTTCCACGCACCGAGCTCACCAAGAAGCTCTGGGATTACATCAAGAAGAACAATCTTCAGGATGCGAAGAAGAGAACCGTCATCAATGCCGACGACGCACTCAAAGCCGTATTCAATGGCAAAAAGTCCGTCACGATGTTTGAAATGACCAAGCTCGTCTCCGGTCACGTCAAATCCTAAACCGACTCTTCGGAATCGTTCCGGCACAGCAATGTGCCGGAACGACAATCCCGGAATCTTCGCCGTCTTCTTTTTTCCGGGAAAGCGGTTTTTTTATGTCCGGATCTTTTACTCCGGCTAAAACGTTTTGCGGTCAAGTTGCATCAGACGTTCTACCCCCCTGATGTCATTCTGTATCCGGCAGTCGCCACATGAAGTTTGAATTTCTGTATTACGGAGTGACTGTTTATGAAGCGAAGCTCAAACCACAGGCAATACCTGTGAATGATGCCCTATCGATCAAGCGTGAAAAACTTTGAGATATTGCCTGTGGCTCTTTCATTCCACCTAGGATGAGCCCGTAAAAGTTTATTCAACTTTAACACAACCTGATTCAGGCTTAAAAGCCAGTTAGATTCAGTATTTGGTAACCGAACTCAGGGCGGAGATCAGAGGGAGGTTCGGGTTTTCGATCCTAACTCTTCTTGGCCTTGGCCAGGGCATCGGCGAAGAGACCTCCGCCGAACGAATTGAGTCCCGTGGTACTGGTAGAAGATGAGACGCTTGGTTCCCGCCGTGCAGGTTTGTCACCGCGTCCGGTGTTATATCCGCCCTTGCTGCTGGCTCCGACATCAGGCCGAGATTTCATCGAGAGCGCCACTCGTTTGCGTTCCTGATCCACTTCCATGACGGTCACCATCACCTTGTCCTGCACTTTCACTACATCACCCGGATTTTTGACAAAGGTGTCGCTCAACTGGCTGATGTGAACAAGCCCGTCCTGGTGCACACCGATATCGACGAAGGCACCAAAGGCCGTGACATTGGTCACGATGCCGGGGAGTTTCATGCCGGGCTGGAGATGACTGACTTCGGAAACTCCTTTGGCAAATTCAAACAATTCAAATTTTGCGCGCGGATCCCGTCCGGGTTTGGCCAATTCGTTGAGAATATCCTGGAGAGTGGGCAGGCCGATTTTATCGGTGACGTATTTCTCCAGTTTGATTTTTCCGCGCAGTCCTGCATCTCCGATGATATCGGCTGGTTTGCACGAGAGATCTTTCGCCATTGTCTCGACTATGCCGTAACTCTCCGGGTGGACGGCACTGGCATCCAGGGGATTTTCACCCCCGCGAACCCGTAAAAATCCGGCTGCCTGTTCGAACGCTTTTTCACCCAGGCGGGGAACCTTCAACAATTCTTTGCGGCTTTTGAAAGGGCCGTTCTGATTGCGGTAGCTGACAATACTTTCAGCGAGGGAAGGTCCCAGGCCTGAGACGTAGGTAAGCAACTGCTTGCTGGCGGTATTGACTTCCACGCCGACACCGTTGACACAGCTCATGACCACGTCATCCAGACTACGTTTCAACGCGGACTGGTCGACATCATGCTGATATTGTCCGACGCCGACGGACTTGGGATCGATTTTCACCAATTCGGCCAGAGGATCCATCAGACGTCTCCCGATGGAAACGGAGCCGCGCACGGTGATGTCCTGGTCGGGAAATTCTTCGCGCGCCACATCTGAAGCGGAATAAATGGAAGCTCCGCTTTCGTTGACCATAACAACGAGGATGGCGGGAGGCAGTTTGAGTGCTTTGACGAACGTTTCTGTTTCGCGACCGGCCGTTCCGTTTCCAATCGCAATGGCTTCAATTTTGAAGTGGGCGGAAAGTTTGCGGATGACTTCTGCTGCCTCACGACGTTCGAAATCCGACTTGTCGGGATAGATCACGCAGTTGGTCAGTAGTTTACCCTGGGCATCGAGGATGACCACTTTGCAACCGGTGCGGAATCCGGGATCGATCGCGAGGACATTCTTTTGTCCGAGGGGGGAGGCCAGCAGCAGTTCGCGCATGTTTTCGACAAAGACCACAATGGCCTGTTCATCGGCCCGCTTTTTGGATTCCATGCGCATTTCGACTTCGATGGCGGGTCCCAAGAGGCGTTCATAGGAATCAGATGCAGCAGCGGAAATCTGCATGGAAGCTTTGCTGTTGCCTTTGACAAAAAGGGACTGAAGGATCTGGATGGCTTGGTCGGCTGGAGGCTGGATCCGAACCATGAGGAAGCCTTCTTTCTCCCCGCGGCGCATGGCGAGAATGCGGTGGGATGGGGATTGGGAGAGGGGTTCACTCCACTCGAAATAATCTTTGAATTTGGCTGCCTCGGTTTCTTTGCCCTTGATCAATTTACTGCTGATACCGGCATTTCCGCGGTAGAAGTTGCGCATCCTTTCGCGCGAGGTCGTGTCGTCGCTGATCCGTTCCGCGAGGATGTCACGGGCACCGGCCAGGGCTAGTTCGGGGGTCTCGATCTTGAGTTCTGGATTAGTCGAAACGTAAGAAGCCGCTTCCTTGAGGGGATCGGTGGAGGAATCCTGCTGCCAAAGTGTTTCGGATAATGGTTCGAGTCCGGCCTCGCGCGCAATGGTGGCGCGGGTTCGGCGTTTGGGGCGGTAGGGCTGGTAAATATCTTCCAGACGCGTGACTGTCTCGGCAGCGGCAATGGCTTTCTTCAATGCGTCGGTCAAGAGTTTCCGTTCGTCGAGGGATTTGAGAATGGATTCGCGGCGGGAATCAAGTTCGACCAACTGGGCCAGACGGTCACGGATAGTAGTGATAAAGACTTCGTCGAGCATGCCGGTGACTTCCTTGCGATAGCGGGCGATGAAAGGGACGGTTCCACCTTCGTTGAGAAGGACGGCGGTGGCGTAAACCTGTTTGGGTTGGAGTTTCAATTCTTCGGCAATACGTCGGATGTGATTTTCAGAAAGACTCATAAATGCAGGGTCAAAAGTGTGATGAAAAATCGTGTCATGGGAAGAGCATTTTCCATGATTATTCCTGAACATCTCCGTGACCTTGGTCAGGACTTTGTCTAGATAGATGGGTGAGAAATAAAATCGTCATTGCGGTGGGAATTGCCGGCCATCCGGTTGCCGCCGCTGGCAACAGCTGGGCTTTTCTCCAATGGGTGTTGGGTTTCAGGGAAGCGGGCTGGGATGTTTGGATGGTGGAGGGAATGTCATCCGGTAAGTTGATTGATCGCCAGTGGCAGAAGGTCGACTACGAAAACAGCGCGAACAAGAGCCATTGGGAACATGTGGTCCGGCATTTCGGGCTGGAAAAATGCGCCACGCTTTTGATTGATGAGCGGGCGGACAATCTGGAAGAAGCCCGCACTTTTGCCGGGGAAGCAGATCTTTTCCTGAATGTGTCAGGTCACTTCAAATCAAGGGTGTTGACCTTTCCAAGAGCCACTAAACTTTATCTCGATCTGGATCCGGGGTTTACCCAGATCTGGTCGGAGACCTATGGCATTGACATGAATTTCAAAGGTCACGATATTTTTTTCACCTACGGAACCCGACTGGGCACCCCGACCTGCCGGGCTCCCACCTGTGGCCTGGAGTGGAAAGCCACGGTGCCTCCCGTGGTGTTGAAGTATTGGCCCTGCCAGCCGGTTCAATCCGCCTTTATCAAATTCAGTACCCTGGCGCACTGGCAGGGTTACAGCTGGTGTGAATGGAAAGGGGAGTGGTATACCGGCAAGAGTGAAGAGTTTCACAAGCTGGTGCAGGTTCCACGGTCGGTGCAGGGCGTGGTTGAATTGGCAACGGAAGTGGAGGCCAATGCGGAGGAGTTGAAACCTTTTTTAGACGCGGGATGGCAATTGATCAACGGGATGGAAATCAGCCAATCCTTTTCCACGCATGAGGACTATCTACGGGAGTCTTCCTCCGAATTCAGTGCAGCCAAGGGAGGGTATGTCGTATCACAGGGAGGATGGTTCAGCGACCGGAGTGTTTGCTATCTGGCCAGCGGAAGACCGGTGGTCCTGCAGGGAACCGGAGTCGAACGCTGGCTGCCGGAGGGAAAGGGCTTCCATGTTTTTTCCGATGCCATAGGGGCTTCCAAGGCCTGCAACAAGGTGCTGGAAAATTTCGGGGAAGAACAACGTGAGGCCCGGAAATTGGCCGAGAGTTTCTTTGACAGCAAGGTAGTTATTAAATCATTGTTAGAAAATATTTGATGGAGATAGCTTTCGGAAGCAGTTTGTCCAGCGAAGAGTGTTGTGCCGCCTATAGTGTAATAGGTAAAATCTCTTCGAAAAGTATCTTTGGCAAGGGGATGGGATGTTCTGTTAATAAGGTTAAAAAAAGGTTAAAAAAAGCGTTGACCTTCTTCTCGAAAAGCCGCCGAAACACCGTTTTAAACATGTTTTACTCACAGGGTAAAAATACTTGTAAGACATAGACTATCAGCATCTTAAGGGATTGAATGGCTAGTTGCTTACAAGTTATTCACATTCCTCTAAGTCGTTGAAAATACACTAAATTACAAATGCGTTACGGAATCATGGAGACTTGGTGGGAACGGTTTATGCGCTGAATAAAGAAAGAGTGTTTGTGCGTTCTGAATTCCTGTGGGTGAAGCAGAAGGAGTCGTGTTTTCGCAAGGGTTTTTGTCGCGTTGATTGCCGCAAGGGATAGTCTCAACGTCAGGATGAAAGCAGAGACAAGGATGTATAAGTGGACAATTCAGGATGGCGGTGAGCGTGTGGATCGTGTTTTGGCCCAGGGCTTGCAGGTTTCACGGACACAGATCCAACGCTGGATCGAGCAGGGGTTGGTGTATAAAGGAGTGGTAGGACTGGAGAAGCTGGCGGCGCGCACCCGCATGCAGGCAGGTGATATTCTGCGGGTGGAGGTTCCCGAACCGGTTCCTTCGCATCTGGAACCGGAGAAGCGGGAACTGAACATTCTTTTCGAAGATAAACACATGGTGGTGCTCAACAAGGCACCGGGTGATGTGATCCATCCTGGTGCAGGGCACGCCACCGGAACCCTGGTTTCAGCTTTGCTGCATCATTGTGCAGGGGAGTTATCCGGGATAGGCGGCGTTGAGCGGCCAGGCATTGTGCATCGCCTTGATAAAGATACCAGCGGGTTGCTCCTGGTGGCCAAGACAGACAAGGCCCATGAAAACCTGAGTCTACAATTCAAAGACCGGACCATACGCAAATGGTATTCGGCCTTTGTGCTGGGAAGACTTCCTCAACTGGCTGGCACCTGGGATGGCGAAATAGGCCGTCACCCGGTGCACCGACAGAAAATGGCGATCCGCAGGACGGGTGGACGCCCGGCCCGTACGGATTACCGGGTTCTAAAAAAGTGGACGGTTGCGTCCAAGTTGGAACTGGAGATCCACACAGGAAGAACACACCAGATTCGCGTGCATTGCACAACTGCGGGATGTCCTGTGGTGGGCGACGTCATTTATGGACGCACCCAGCATCTGGCCAAGGAGGCCGGAGTCACACGTCAATTGCTGCATGCGTGGAAACTGCAACTTCAACATCCGATTTTAGGGAAAAACATTGAGTTTATTGCGCCAGTGCCGGAAGATTTCGCCGCCTTCGAAGCCTACCTCGACAAACAGGAAGCCTCCCATCAATGATGAACATCGAACTCAGGGACAAAACCGTTGAATATCTCTCCTACCTAAAAGAGACGGGAGAGAATTATATCACACTCAGCTCCGATGCCCTGAAGGCCTTGCAGCATTTAAAGGTTTCACCCGGCTTGGCCGCGATACCTATCCGGGAATTGCCTCCAGTCGTTTCTTCCAATCCTGACAATCCTTCTAACCTCCCTGCCGTTCCTGAAACGAGCAGAGTGGCGATGCCAGGACTTGCTCTGCCCCGTTATCCGAACCCGCTCGGCACATTGGAAAAAATCCAGGCTTTGAAGGATCTGTCGCTTCGTGTCTCGGAATGTCCGGTCTGTGCCCGTTTATTCAGGCGAAGCAAAAACATGGTTTTCGGGGCGGGAGATCCGGATGCAGACATCATGTTTGTTGGAGAAGCCCCCGGGTTGGAAGAAGATGAGTTGGGGGAACCGTTTGTCGGGAAAGCGGGAGAGCTTTTGACAAAAATGATCGATGCCATGGGGCTGGGCCGGGATAAAGTCTACATTACCACTGTAGTCAAAAACCGACCTGATATGCCTCCAGGAAGTGTGGGTAACCGCAAACCGACCCTGGAAGAAGTTGAGGTTTCACGCCCCTACACTTGTTCCCAGATTGAGATCATTAAACCAAGGGTTTTGGTCTCACTCGGAGCAACAGCTTTGGAAAGCCTGTTTAAACTGGAAAAAAGCTCCATCACACGCATGCGGGGCAATTGGATGGAGTTTGGGGGGATACCTCTGATGCCGACCTTTCACCCTGCCTATCTTCTGAGGAACCCGACCAATGAAGAGAAGCGCAAAGTCTGGCAGGATTTGCTCTTGGTTATGGAAAAAGTAGGGCTGCCGATTTCAGAAAAACAACGGGGTTTCTTTCTTAAAAAGTAGAAAACAGCCTATGAAAACCGACGTGATTCTGGTATTCAGCACGGTTCCTGAAGAAGAGATGGCCCGGGCGATAGCCGAAAGCCTGGTGGAAGAAGGGCTAGCGGCTTGTGTTTCGATTCTACCTGGATTGGAATCCCATTACCACTGGCAGGGAAAGAAGGAGATCTCGAAGGAATACCTGTTGATGATCAAAGCACCTGCAGAGGCTTATCCGCGTCTGGAGGCCAGAATTCTGGCTCTGCATCCTTTTGAGTGCCCTGAAATCATCTCCATTCCGGTTGGGCAGGGGTATGCGGGGTATCTGGATTGGATCAGGGACTCGGCCCGCCCCCAAGACTGATGATTGTAGGCGGCCAACGTTGTGGCTTGGGACGGTAATACTTTTTTTGAAGATTTTTTGAACACCGGGGTCCATACTCTTGTCTAACCTTTCAAGTGAAAATCTAGGCGGGAGTGTGTCTCCTCAGGGGTTCCCATCACCCCATTCTCCTTGTCACGCTCCCGCCGCCCTTTTTTGGAAAGCACCTTCTTTGACGCTGGATTGTAACAAGCTAGTTCTTGCCTTTAATCCTCTGTCACACTTAGCTGTCTGTCATTCATGAATGCCAAAATTCTCATCATAGACGACGAGCCCGACGTGCTGGATTTGATTTCGATGAATCTGAAAAATGCCCGCTTCAAAGTCGTTACGGCGGAGAACGGCGAAATCGGCTTGGCCAAGGCGAAGTCCGAATTGCCGTCCCTGATCGTTTTGGATCTGATGTTGCCCAAAGTTTCCGGAATCGAGGTCTGTAAACTGCTTAAAAGAGAGTCTGCCACCGCAGCGATCCCCATCATCATGCTCACGGCCAAGTCTGACGAGGTTGATCGTATCGTCGGGCTTGAGTTGGGGGCAGATGATTATGTGACCAAACCTTTCAGCCCGCGCGAGCTTCTTCTGCGCATCCAGTCGGTGCTGCGCCGCAGCAAAACGGCGGAAAGCAAAGCCGAGAAGCTCAAGATCGGTGAACTCCTGCTGGACCATGCGAGGCATGAAGTCTTTGTCAAAGGCGAGAGCATTGAGCTGACCGCCACCGAGTTCAAGCTTCTGGCCATTCTGATGGAGCGGCGCGGCCGGGTTCAGAGCCGGGATCGTCTGCTGAATGATGTCTGGGGTTATGAAAGTGTCATCGACACCAGAACGGTTGACACACATATCCGGCGTCTCCGTGAAAAGCTGGCGGACTTGGCTGATTACATCGAGACGGTTCGTGGCGTTGGTTACCGCATTCTTGATCAGAACGAGTAAGGCGGGTTCCGCTGCTTCGCGATTTTTTCGTTGAAGAATCCAGTATTCGGTATTGAGCTCCCTCCAGAATACCAGCACTATGACGGGTCTCTATGTTGATAGCCTTTGGAGTTGTCCTCTTCCTTTCGTTCTTGTTCATTGCCTGTAAGATCTACTTTAAAAAGATACTGCAGCCGATTAAACGAGTCGGCGAACACACCCGAAATCTTGCCGTTGGTAGAAGTAGTAAAGGCTACGTTATTTCCGGGATTCGGCCGGTTCAGCAGATCATCCGGGATCTTCAGACGGTTGATGAGAGGTTGAAGCAGTTGAGTTCCTCCGTGCGCGTGGAGGAATTCAGTCTGAAAACCATCCTGGCCAGCATGGTGGAAGGTGTGATTGTTACAGACCGTGTAAGTGTCATCCAGGTGGCCAACCGGGCCTTCGTCCAGATGTTCAACCTACACCAGGATCCGGTCAAAAGGCCTCTAATGGATGTGCTTCTGCAGCCGGATATCAAGGCCATCATCGACCAGGCATTGAAGTCGGAGAAAGAAAATGTTGGCGAGGTCGTTTTTGAAGACTTACTGGATCAGCGCCAGCGACGAGTTTTTCAGGTCAGTGCATCGCCTTTGGTCGATGCAGGCAACACTTTGAAAGGGGTGGTGGTGGTCTTTCACGATATATCCAGAATCAAACAACTGGAGGATTTGCGCCGCGAGTTCGTGGCCAATGTCTCCCATGAATTACGCACGCCCCTGGCGATCTTTCACGGCTATTTGGAAACCATTCTCGACAATACGGAATTACCTCCGGACGAAATCCAGCGTGTTCTGCATGTGATGAGGCGGCATTCGGACCGACTGAACAGTCTGGTGGTGGATTTGCTGACCCTTTCCAGACTCGAATCCGGTCAGATCAAGCTCGAACCCGTAACCCTTGATTTCACGTTGCTTTTGGAACGCCTAAAAGCGGATTGGGCCGGATTTTTTGAAAAAAAACAATGCCGCCTGATTATCGAATGCGCTCCCAATCTGCCAAAAGTCGAGGCCGACACCATGAGGGTGGAGCAGGTGTTTTATAATCTGCTGGAAAATGCCCTCAAATATTCGGATGACGGAAAAGATATCGTGGCGGGTGGGTTGCACAAAAATGGGGAAGAGTATGTCGATTTTTACGTCAAAGATTTCGGGACAGGTATCCCTAGTGATAAGATAGGCAATATCTTCCAGCGTTTTTACCGTGTGGATCGTGCCCGTTCCCGTGACAAGGGAGGCACCGGTCTGGGGCTGGCCATTGTAAAACACATTGTCCAGCTGCATGGGGGCAGCGTCCGTGCCGAAAGCGCTTTGGGCAAGGGGACAACCGTCTGGTTCCGCCTTCCGCTCAAGTCCCCGGTTGATTGAGTGTTCTTAGAATCTCGGGGTCACGCACGTCCGCCCAATTACCTTTCAATTCGTAACCTTTGATTCGCAGGCCTTGTGCCGCCATGGCCGAAAGGGCATCCGTCAATTCATACTCGCCACGCGCTGATTTCTGCAACTGCGAGGTGTAGTCGAATAATGAGGGCTTAAAGACGTAAACTCCGGCATTGTACCAGGGGGAGGAAACGGTTCCGGGAGCGGCCTTTTCAATGATGCGCTCCAGAAAGAAGTTTTGGTCGAAAACGACGGCACCGCCCTGACTGGTGTTTTCCCCGCGTTTTACACTGATTACGCCGTCCCCGTCGAAGGTCTGCACCAGTCCTGCGTATAGGTCCGATTGCATCTTGATATCACCGTAGGAAAGGACAAAAGGACTGTCCGCCACCCAGGCCTTGGCCAGTTCCGGAGCTTTGCCGGTTCCATCAGCCGTTTCCTGGCGGCCATAGCTGATCCGGATTCCGTGTTTGGATCCGTCGCCGAAAAAGTCTTCGATCACCTCTGCGCAATGGCCTGTGATAATAAAAAAATCCCGTACACCGGCGTGGTCGCGCAGGCCTTCCACGATGTGTTCCAGGACGGGCTTTCCCTGGACATGCACCATGGGCTTGGGAATTTCCCTGGTCAATTCTCCCATCCGCTTTCCCTTGCCAGCAGCTAAAATAATTGCTTTCATCGCCTACCTTTCCACCAAGTAAAACCCAAACTGACAAGGACTAAAATTATGCCGATCTACAACAATGTCGTTGAAACTGTAGGAAAAACCCCTCTGATTAAATTGAACAGGGTCACCGAAGGGCTCGAAGCCACCATTGCGCTGAAGTGCGAGTTTTTTAATCCACTTGGCAGTGTCAAAGACCGTATCGGTGCAGCGATGATCGAAGATGCGGAAAAATCCGGCATCCTGAAAAAGGATACTATCATCATCGAACCCACCTCAGGTAACACAGGGATTGCGCTTGCCTTTGTCGCTGCCTCGAAGGGTTACAAACTTATTTTGACCATGCCTGAAAGCATGAGTCTCGAACGCCGCACCTTGTTGGCCATGCTGGGAGCCCAGTTGGTGCTGACCCCGGCTGCCGAGGGTATGAAAGGGGCCATTGCCAGAGCGGAGCAGCTTTCCAGTGAGACCCCCAATTCCTGGATACCCCAACAGTTCAAAAACCCAGCCAATCCTGCCATTCACCAGAAAACCACAGCAGAGGAAATCTGGAGTGATACTGACGGGAAGGTGGACATTTTTGTTTCTGCGGTCGGAACAGGGGGAACCATCACCGGTGTCAGTGAAGTAATCAAAGCCCGCAAACCCTCGTTCAAGGCCGTGGCTGTTGAGCCGAAAGATTCCCCCGTCATCACGCAGACCCGCAACGGGGAACCGGTCAAACCCGGACCACACAAAATCCAGGGAACGGGGGCCGGCTTCGTACCTGACAACCTGCATTTAGATATCATTGATGAAGTCATCCAGGTCAGCAACGAGGAATCTTTTGCCATGGCACGCCGCATCGCGAAGGAGGAAGGCCTGCTCGTTGGTATTTCCACCGGGGCGAATGTTACCGCAGCCATTCAGATCGCCAAACGCCCGGAAAATAAGGGCAAGCTGATCGTGACAATCGGCTGCAGCACTGGCGAACGTTATCTCAGCACGGCCTTGGCTGAAGATGCCCGCAAACAGGTCGGTGGCTGATTCAGCCACCCCCGGTTTGTTCCGCTTTAGACACTGAGCATGGCCGCACCGAACACCCCGGCACTGTCTCCCAGTGCTGGTTTCAGAATGGGCGTTTCGAAGGTTGGATTGAACACCTGTGCCGCGATTTTGCGTCGGGTGGCCTCGCTGTAAAGTTCTTCCACATTGCCAACGCCACCGCCGAGAATAATAGCGTCCGGGTCCAGCACGTCGATGATGATGGTTAGGGAACGTGCAAAATGGGTGGTCAAAAAATCTATGGCTTCCACGGCATGTGGTTTACCTTCCCTGGCCTGGACTGCGATATCGCGAAGCTTCAGTTCCTGGCCGGATAGTTCGCGGTAAAACCGTTCAACGCCGGGCCCTGCGATGTAACTTTCCACGGTGCCTTGGATGCCGGCATAGGGTGATGGTGGGCCGTTGGGATCCAAAAGGATCTGACCCCACTCACCGGCAATTCCATGGAGTCCGTTGAGGATGTGGCCGTGGACGACCAGGCCCGCGCCGACCCCGGTTCCCATGATCACACCAAATACGACCTCATACCCTTTGGCACAGCCGAAGCTGGTTTCGGCCAGGGCAAAACAATTGGCATCATTGCTGGCAATGAAGGAGGTACCCAATGATTTTTCCAGATCGCCTTTGAGGGGTTTGTCGATCAGGCATTGGGTGTTAGAATTTTTGATCAGGCCTGTGCGCGGATCGCTCACCCCCGGTGTTCCGATGCCGATTCTGGCCGGAAAGGGAAGGCCGGTTTCGCAGGATAATTGGCGGCATACTTCTGAAATCTGGGAGACTATGTGAGGGTAGCCTTTCGAAGCTTCGGTTGGAAGCCGGATGCGGGCCAGAGGTTGGGTGGGATTGTTGCGGTCGAGCACAATGCCTTCAATTTTGGTTCCGCCCAGGTCGATGCCGAAAAGAGGTTCATTCATAAGATCCAGTCGGGCATCCTGGCCGGAGATTTCGCCATGACAATTCGGAATCGTGACGGGTGACGTCAGCGGAGGGAAGCTCCCCGGTAACCTAGAGGGTCGAAATCTACACTGTTAAATCCAAAGGACTGGATGGCACCTGCCAGCCTTTGCATCATGTCGTATTGCAGCAGCCTGGGGGTTTCTTCAGGTGAGACCAGAACGAGTGCACGCGAACCAAAATGGCGAACCCGAAAAATCCGGAACCCTTCTTTTTCCAGGACCGATTCCGCCTGTTCGATCTGCTGTAGTTTTTCCGGTGTCACTTCATTCCCGTGTGGTATGCGGGAGGAGAGGCAGGGTTGCGCCGCTTTGTCTGCCACGGAAAGTCCTGCCAAGCGGGCCAATTCACGAATATCGGCTTTGGTCAGACCGGCTTCGCGTAAAGGGGCCAGGACCCGGAATTTCTGGGCCGCCTGTTGGCCGGGACGGAACTCGTGGGCATCATCGGCATTTTCTCCGTAGCAAATGGCAGCATAATTGTCAGCCACAGCTATGCGGTTCATCTGTTCAAAGAGCTCATGTTTGCAATGAAAGCAGCGGTTAAGGGGATTGGCTCTGTAATCGGGATTGGCCAGTTCATGAGTCTCGATGATCCGCAGCGGTAGTTTCCATTCGAGGGCAAAAGCACGGGATTCCGCCAGTTCGCTGCGCTTCAGGCTGGGGGAATCGGCCAGGATACCCAAAGCACGTTCAGCCAACACGCGGTGGGCTGACCAGAGAAGGTAAGCACTGTCCACACCGCCGGAATAGGCGATCAGTGCATTCGGTAAGCCCTGCAGAATGGCATGAAGCGTTTTTTCTTTGTCGCGTGGGCTGGGCATGGGAATTTCATTTATCGTAGCCGCCTCCAATTCTCCGGGCAAGGCGGAACATGGAACTGATGACCTGATCTTGCCGTTCGCTGATCCCGGATTTCTTTTACTGGAGCAGTGCTCCATTTTCTTCTTAACAGTCCGTCTCTTTTTGATATGTTTTCAGATTCTTATGTCATTGATCGTGCAAAAGTATGGGGGAACTTCCGTCGGTAATCCGGAGAGGATACGGAACGTGGCGAACCGGGTGGCGGAATGGCACAAGCAGGGGCATCAGATTGTCACGGTTGTTTCCGCCATGTCTGGAGTGACGGATGGCCTGATCAAACTGGCCAAGGAAGTTTCCTCTGAACCTTCCGAGCGTGAAATGGACGTGCTTTTGGCCACGGGGGAGCAGACGACCATTGCCCTTCTTGCCATGGCCCTGCAAGCGGCCGGCATTCCGGCCGTTTCCCTGACGGGTGCCCAGGCCGGGATTGTGACCGATGGGGTTCACACCAAGGCGAAAATCTCCAATATCAGCCCTGGAAAGGTCAAAAAGTTTTTATCTGAAGGAAACGTTGTTATCGTGGCCGGATTCCAAGGACAGACCCAAGAAGGCCAGATCACTACACTGGGCCGCGGAGGCTCCGATCTGACTGCCATAGCCATTGCTTCCGCCGTGAAGGCCGATCTCTGCCAGATTTTCACCGATGTGGATGGCGTTTACACCGCCGATCCGCGTATTGTCCCAGATGCGCGCAAGATTGAGGAAATCTCCTATGACGAAATGTTGGAGATGGCCAGTTCCGGCTCCAAGGTCATGCAGGCCCGTTCGGTCGAGTTTGCCAAAAAATTTAACGTTATTTTTGAAGTCAGGTCCAGTTTCAACACCAACCCGGGAACCCTTGTGAAAGAAGAAAATAAATCCATGGAACAGGTCGTCGTACGCGGCGTCAGCATTGAAAAAAATCAGGCCAAGGTCACCATCTCCGGTGTGCCTGACAAACCCGGAATCGCGGCCAAACTTTTTAATGCCATCGCCGAAGCGAACATCAATGTCGATATGATCGTTCAGAACGTTTCCAACACCGCAGCGGGCGGGGGAAAAGGCCAGACCGACATTACCTTCACGATCAACAAGGATGACATGGCCAAAGTGAAAAAAATCACCAGTTCCATGACCGAACTGGCTTCCGCGCACGGGGTGGATATTCAGGATGGTATCGCCAAACTCTCCGTCGTGGGGATCGGTATGCGCAGTCACAGCGGTGTTGCGGCCAATCTCTTTACGGCCTTGTCGGAAAAAGGCATCAACATCCAGATGATCTCCACCAGCGAAATCAAAATCGCCGTGGTGATCGACGAGTCCCAGGCGGCCGATGCGGCCAAAGCGGCCCATGCCAAATTTGAGCTGCATGTGGCATGAGATTTTGTCCGCTGCTGTTGCTTCTCTTATCACCAGTCTTCCTGTTAGGACAGGATTACCTGGTGCTGGAGACTGAGGACGGCAGAACAACTTTAAAGGGGAATACGGCATTACAGAAGCGGGAGGTTTCAACGGCCTCGACTTTTAAAATCTTGCTGGCTTGGGCCGGGATTGAGCAGGGGACAGTGCGTGCCTCAACCTTGAAGACGGTTGCCGACAAACATGTCCCGGGAAGTCCCCGCAGGGTGACCCTGACCCAGGCCATGTTTTATTCCAGCAACGACTATTTCGTTCCGTTTGTGCAAGAGATAGGGAAAGACAGACTGACAGATTTCGTGCGGCGCTCTGGTCTTTTTACGCAGGTGGCCGGACAGGATTGGATCGGACCGCAGACCCGCAAAGTAGTGGCGGGAGGCATTCTTAAAACAAGTCCCGAATTGAATCATGCTTTCATGATCAAAGTGGCATCCGGAAGCTGGATTCAAAAACCGGAGGTTCAGGCTGAACTGGAAAAAGCCATGTTCTGGCCAAGTCCGGATCCTGCGGTGAAACTTTACGGGAAAACCGGAACTGTCACCGGAGCTGTCTGGTTCAATGGTTTTGGAAAAACGCCGAAGGGCAAGAAAGTGGTGACGGTGTTCATCCCGGGAGGCATCGGCGACCGGCCCAGAACAATCCAGCTTTTTTATGAGGCCTTCGGGCTGAAATGGGACGATAGGCTGACTCAACAGGTCGACCCCTGAAAATTTCCCAGGCTCCTGGCTTCAGCAACATCTATCCACAGCTTTTCCTTGCAAGCTACCGCGCACCGCTTAGTTTCATTTTAGGGGAGTCTGCTGGTGCAGGCTGAGAGTTCGGGACCAAACCCGATGACCCATTGAACCTGATACGGATCATGCCGACGCAGGGAGTGGTTGTTCCACTTTTCTTCGCGTTTTCATCCTCCGACAGATTCACCTTGAGGAGAAAAACGATGATCGCGAAAAAAAACAGTATTGAAACCGACAGCACGGATCTGTCATTTCCCAATTCCCAAAAAGTTTACGTCGAGGGCCAACAGTCCGGAGTCCGGGTTCCTTTTCGTGAGATTACTCTGCACCCCACTAAAACTTTTTCCGGTGTACTTGAGCCGAACGATCCTGTCCGCGTTTACGATACGAGTGGTCCTTGGACCGATTCTGCCTTTCACCGTGATGTTCAAAAAGGGCTGCCAGCCCTGCGTGAGTCCTGGGTCATAGGACGTGGCGATGTGGAATCCTACGAAGGTCGCCCGCTCCAACCGGTCGACAACGGTTATCTTTCTGAAGAACATGTCCGCTGGGCCAGCGAAAAAGGTGGACGTAACGGTTCTTTGGAAATCTATCCTCACAAACGCAAGGCCCTGAGAGCTTCCAAAGGAACCCCCGTCACCCAGCTTCACTACGCCCGTCAGGGGATTATCACCCCCGAAATGGAATTCATCGCCATTCGCGAGAATATGAAACTGCAGTCGGCCAAAGCCGACATCGAGATGGATGCCAAGGCGGCCCGCAATTCCCTTCGCCTGCAACACCCAGGAAACGCATTCGGTGCGGCTCTTCCGAAGGAAATCACGCCTGAGTTTGTCCGTGACGAAGTGGCCCGTGGCCGTGCCATCATCCCGGCCAACATCAATCATCCCGAGTTGGAGCCGATGATCATCGGACGTAATTTCCTGGTCAAAATCAATGCCAACATCGGCAACAGTGCCATCACCTCATCCATTGAGGAAGAAGTGGAAAAGATGCGTTGGTCCACCTTTTGGGGAGCGGACACCGTGATGGATCTTTCCACAGGTAAAAATATTCATGCCACCCGTGAATGGATCATCCGTAATTCGCCTGTACCGATCGGAACTGTGCCGATTTATCAGGCCCTGGAAAAAGTCGGCGGCAAGGCGGAAGATCTGACCTGGGAACTGTATCGTGATACCCTGATCGAGCAGGCGGAGCAGGGTGTGGATTACTTCACCATCCATGCCGGAGTACTTCTGCGTTTTGTTCCACTGACGGCCCGCCGAATGACCGGTATTGTCAGTCGCGGTGGTTCCATCATGGCCAAGTGGTGCCTGACGCATCACAAGGAGAATTTCCTCTATACCCATTGGGACGACATCTGCGACATCATGGCCGCTTATGATGTCAGCTTCAGCATTGGGGACGGACTCCGTCCCGGATCCATTGCCGATGCCAATGACGAAGCACAGTTCGGTGAGCTAGAAGTGCAGGGAGACCTGACCAAGCGTGCCTGGGCCAAAGGTGTCCAAGTCATGAACGAAGGTCCCGGCCACGTGCCGATGCACATGATTCAGGAAAACATGGAAAAGCAGTTGGAATGGTGCCATGAAGCGCCCTTCTACACCCTTGGACCTCTGACCACCGACATCGCTCCAGGATATGACCACATCACCAGCGGCATCGGGGCGGCCATGATCGGCTGGTATGGCTGTGCAATGCTTTGTTATGTCACACCCAAAGAACATCTGGGTCTGCCCAATAAAGACGACGTCAGGGAAGGGGTCATCACCTACAAGCTGGCGGCCCACGCTGCCGATTTGGCCAAGGGCCATCCTGGTGCGCAGTATCGCGACAATGCTTTAAGCAAAGCCCGCTTCGAATTCCGCTGGGAAGACCAGTTCAACCTGGGTCTGGATCCCCTTAAGGCCCGTGATTTCCACGATGAGACCTTGCCCCAGGACGGAGCCAAAACCGCCCACTTCTGTTCCATGTGCGGGCCGCAGTTCTGTTCCATGAAAATCACCGAAGACGTCCGCAGATACGCGGATGAACTCGGACTCAAGGAAGAGGAAGCGCTCAAACAGGGCATGGAAGCCAAGTCGAAAGAGTTCGTGGAGAAAGGCTCTGAAGTTTACTCTAAAGTGTGAGCTGGATGCGGAATCAGGAATGCCTCCATGCAAGACCTCCCGGTCTTTGTCATCCCAATCCGGATGGGGAAGACCAGGGTCGCGGTGTTTTTGGAACGCTTTAAAACATGCTTACGCTGAAAGGTTCCTCCTTGGCGCAGGGCATCTGTTGTACAAGTGTTGTTTCATTAAGACGATTGCATCCCGTCAGTTGACCGCAACTCCCAGGAAAGCATGGAAAAACCTGGAGAGGGAATGCTCTTTGGTCGTTACCAAGGGCGGTATCCCTAGTGCTATTCTTTTGCTCACTTCAGAAAAAACACTCCTGTAGGATTTTCGAGCCCACGTGCGTGACCGCGCCCAACGGGGGATTTTCGGCATGCGCCGCAGGGCTTCCAAATCTGGCTCGTCCACGATGTGCACGACTGACTAGGATGCGGAAATTCGCGCAGTCCGGCAAAAAGAATAGGGCGTAATGAAGCCGCCGCCCGTTTGGGTTTTCAATGCCAATGTCATTATTTCCGGACTCCTCAATGCCCAAGGGCCACCGGGTCGGATCATAGAAGCTTTGTTGAGAGGGGATGTGGTTCTGGCTTGGGATAACCGCATTCTTGCTGAGTATCGTGAGGTTCTGTTGCGGGAAAAATTTAACTTTAAGCCGGGCAAAGTCGCTGGCTTGCTGGATGAATTTTCTTTCCATGAGCAGGTCAATTTAAAGCCAAGGAAGGGGAAGGCATTGCCAGACTCTTGGGATACTCCTTTTCTTGAATCAGCGCATCCTTTGGACGAGCCAGTTCTTGTCATTGGAAATACTAAACATTTTCCTTCAGATCCATGCAACAGTATCAGGATACTGTCCCCTCAATATGCCTGGAACGAGTAAATGTTTTAAAGCAGGCAATTCACCATTTAGTGATCACCTCCCCTTTTTTACTGTCAGGACACTGGTTCCAGAAGCATTGCGTGTGAAGCCCCCCCCTGGATTTTTCTGGCCATAGGAAAACGTTCTTGTTTCCCTATTTCTGGAAACCCGATACACTTTTTAACCCATGACCAAGAAGAATCCCGCCCCCGTCGATCTTTCCAGCCTTGAATTGGATTTGGCCAATAGTTTTGTGCCGTCCTGGGCCAAGGAAACAGATTCGACCGAACGCATGTCCCGAATGGCCGAGAAGGACAGCGGTGGAGAGCGCCGTGGCGGTTTTGGAAAACGCCGTGACGACCGTGGACCACGTCCCGGCGGTGGCAGTGGTGGTGGCAGCCGTCCTCCCAGACCTGCCGACAGGTCCCAGGGCTCTGGATCCCGCAATGAACGTTCGGGCGGACGTCCCGTTCACGAAGACCGCAACAGATCCCCCCGCCCCGAACGTGAATCCAGACCGGAAATTTTAACCGGGTGGAATCTGCAATTTATTCCCGACAGGCACGGGGTGGAGGGGATGGCCAAACAAATTAAAACCTCGGCCAAAGCCTATCCGCTTTTTGACCTGGCCAAACTGGTGTTGGAAAAACCCGAACGTTATCTGGTTGAATTCAAGCGTGCCTCGGTCGATTCCCCGGCACTGTTCCAGTGCAAAGCCGACGGCAGTGTCTGGTCGAGCGAAGGGGACGCCGTATCGCATGTCCTGGGCAATCATGTGGAATCCTTGTACCGGAAAGAACGTGTGGCGGTGGAACCACCCAAAGGCGTTTATCCCTTTATAGCGGTCTGTGGCATGAGCGGTACGCTTCTGGGACCTTCCAACTACCACGATTATCCCTCGAAAATTTCAAAACTTCATGCCGAGCGTTTTTCAAGCGTGCCTTTTGATGTTTACAAAAGCCGCATCAAAATGGTCAAGGACGAAGAGTCGATCCAGAAGTGGAAGGAAGAGCAGAGTTGGAAGGATGAATATTTTCCCCAGGATCCTGCGGAAAAAAAAGTTCCCCACGCCTCCCTTTCTGAAAGTGCGGAGCCTGCCGATGTAGTGAAGGCTCAGGAAACTGTGGATTCAGATGAAACCGTGGAAGGTGTTCTACCGGAAGAAACTCCGGACCCAACTTCCGCCGAGACGACAGAAGCGTTCGTAACAGAAGAAGGAACTGCGGACAGTGGAACGTCGGCTCCAGAACCGGAAGTCAATGCCACCACGGCAGTGACTTCGGTTAAACTGTCAAGCCTCGCGGAAGTGGAACGTCATTTTCGGGAAACCCATCTGAAAAAAGCCATCGTGCAAATCCGGGAGCGGGTTCTGGTACAGGGCGTTATCGCCCTCAATACTTCCTCCCCCGCCGTGGTTCAACTCGTACGTTATACTTGGGACGATTTACGTCGATTCCCGTTGCCTCTGGCCCATACCCTCAGCCGGAACCTGAGCTCCAAAGGGTTGCAGATTTTCAAAGCACATCAGAATATCACCTATGTTTCTGTTGCACGGCCCAAGTATTTGGAACGTGAAACGACACCGGTCTCGGTTGATCTGCGGGGGATACTTGAATATCTGGAGGCCAATGCTTCGGCCCCGCGCGATGAACAGTTCAAAGCAATGGTGGCCCTGAGGCCTGAAGTGGCCGGAGGTTCTGTTTCCCAAAGGGAATCCGCCGTGGCGGCTGACCTGCTTTGGCTGTTGCGTGAAGGGCATATAATTGATTTTTCCCACCGGGGTCTTGAAGCCGCCCGGAAACCCCAGATCCAAGGGCCTGGAAAAAAGAAGCCAGCGAAGGAAGAAAAATTGTCAGGAGAGGTGGAGTTGCAGGAAAAAGTGCTCCCTTCTGAAACAACAACCCCGTGCCACAGCACACAGCCAGTAGAGACTGTTGGGAAAATTAAATCCAGTACGGACAAGATTCCGCTCAAATCGGCAGCCGTCCGATAGTGCCGCTTTACATTCTTTATACGAAGACAGACAGTTTTCTGATCTTCAGTAAGCAGTAGTTTTGTTGGCCCCGGAATTTGGAACATTTTATAGCCTTGAACCAGTTTTGTATAATCAAGAAATCTGGCCTAATCTCGTTGTCTCCGATAGCTACTCATGCTTAATTGACAAAGACCTATGCTGAATTCAGATGATTTCAATTATGCCATGGAACAGGCCCGCGTGGTTTTGCCCCCGGAAAAAAGGCTTGAGACCTTTGGTGACTCCTTCGTGAACTATTATCTCGTGACCGAAGACATGGATCAGGTGAATCTATCGTTTGTTCGAGAAGGAACCATTGTGGCGGAAAGACCCCAGATTATCACTCCCGGCAACCTGTCCAAATTTCTGCTGGAAGGTTTTGGTGACCAGGCAGAAAAATACATCGATCAGGTCAACGAACATGCCCATAAGTTTGCCGTGCTCAAATATGGGTTTTCTGTGAAGAAGTCTGACACACGCTTTTACGAGGTTCATGAGCCCCTGGACCAGGTCATTGCCAAGGTGAAAGACGATGTTGTTGCACGAAAAGATCCGATGGCAACCGTGCTGGCCGGAGTTGATGCGGGTTGGGAAGTGGCACTTCTTAAGTTCATGCTGGATATGATCCTGGCTTCTGGCCAAACCAATATTCGAGATCTACGCGATCGGGGACTGCTATAGACTTAAGTATTTATTCGAGGTTGCTTACGTAATAGTTACTGACTGTCAGATACCGTCAAAATGGGATGGCTTTTTAACTATCAACAGGCCAGTTTTCTTTGATTACGGGTGATTGAATTTATCTTTTATATGCCTCATTCCTTCTACAAACGGATTTTTTTGATGTCTGTCGCGGCTTTGTTCTTCTTTTCAGGAGAGCAGGGATCGATACTTTCCGCCCAAACGCTGGAGGTGAAGGAAAACCAACTGGTTGTTCTTAAAATGCCCAATTCCACGTACAAGTTATTGAGGGCGCGGCAGGTGGAAGTGAAGGAGCTGGTGTTCATGATCATGGACGCAGATGGAAAGCGGAGTGCTTTCCAGAAAGAACTCGTGGCCCGGATGGTTGAGATCCATGATCCGGCAATTTCCAAACTCACCAAAGAACAGATCGACGTGTTGCTGGCGGATTATGCCAAGGCTATCGCGGATTTTCCCGTGACCAAAGAAATCTTGAGTTTGGAAACGGCAAAATGGAAAAAAGTTACTGCGGTGGAAAGACTACAGGTCGCGGAAAAAGAAGCAGGGCGGGCCAAAGCCCTGGAAAACAGTAATGCGAACGTTTTTGATGAAAGCAAAGACTACACCCCCGAGGAACTTGCCGCTGTCATCAATCCAGCCAAGGAGGCCATGCAACTGTATCCCGATTTGAATGAAGCGATTCAGAGCAATCTCAAGCCCTGGTTGCAGCGCTCTGAAGACCTGAAGGAAGGGAAAAGACGTTTTGAAGGCCGCTGGATTACCGGGCAGGAGATCCGACTTATCCAGGAGGAAAGGGTTTCAACTGAGCAGGAAAAATATTTCAAGGAAAAGGCCAAGTTAAACTTCTCCTCATTGATTCTTCCCCAGACTTCCGTGTTGATTGCCATTCTGATTGCGGCGGGAACACTTTTATCGGTGCTCTTTTCCTTTATTCATCTGGCGACCTCGCGCGGGGGCAATTTGACTTTTGGTGGTGCCTTGGCCCTTTTGCTTGGGCTGGCCATTCTCGGCGCATACGGTTTTTATGCCTACAAAATTCTTAACTTCACTTCTGAGTTAAGTGAGTACTGGGCGGATTCGCACAAGGTCAACGTTCCAGAAGATCAGATGCCGAATCCCTTGCCGAGAATGCTCTTTGTGGCATCAGGTTCCACCGTTCGTAAAATTTCGGATGAGGATGCCAAAGTCACCATGACGGACACGCAGATCAATGTTCTGATGAGGAAGTATTTGAAGTTTGAGCGGCGAAGCGGAACAGAATTGCTGGATATAGAGCGCATCCAGACTGTGGTCAGGTTCTATTCCGACAGGATTGAATTCGTGGATGAAGCCATCTGTCTCGGTAAAAAAGTTCTGATCCGTTACGAACTTTTTTACCGGACAGATGCTGACAGTTTCAACATTTATAACCAGGATGTTTACCTGGGGGGGGCCAAACTTCCCGCATCGTTGGCCTCCTTTATGTTCCGTCAGTTTTACCGTAATCTGCAGGACTGTCTGAACGAGACAAATCTTCCCAGTATTTATTCGATCGAAAAAATTACAGAAGGCCAGGTGGGCTTTATCTGGCCGATCGCTCTGTCGGGCTCCGGGAAAAGAAAAGTGACTCCGTCCTCTGCGGTTCCTGAAATCGCCCCTCCGACTGTAGAGACGCCTGCGGCGGCAGGCGGAGTGGAAACTCCCTGAATCCCGGTATTGATGTTTGGTGGCCGGGGATACTAGGCTTATGGATGCTTTAGTATGGGAACTTTTTTCACGCATCTTCTGGATATCCTGGTCGGAACCCTGGTTCTGCGCATGGTTCTGGGCTGGCTCATCACCTATCCCCGGCTCCTTAGGTTGCTTATTATGCTGGTGGCCCTGGTGTCTTTGGCCTTTGTGGTCCGTTGGGCGCAGCTTCCTTTTTCCGGAATTGTTTTTTGGATCCTTCTGGCCCCCATATCGTTGGTGGTTCTGCTCTCCTTCCTTCCTGAAATGGGGAAAATCTATCAATCGGCCAGCCGGGGAAATTTGTTCGGCAATGTCAGGAACCGTTCGGAAAACTCGATACCGGCTCTGGCAGAGACGTTACTTGAATTATCACGACTGAAGCACGGAGCCTTGTTGGTTTTCCCCAGCAGCAAAGACGCTGAGGGATTGATTCAGGGTGGGGAGGAAGTGGACGCCCGTTTCAATACCTCGCTGCTGCTTTCCATTTTCAACCCAGAGTGTCCCCGTCATGACGGGGCTGTAGTTATCATCAATGATCGCATCCGCAGGATCGGAGCTTTTTTGCCGCTGGCCTCTGCCGAGGGAACCGAGAGCCAGATGGGCACCCGGCATCTGGCTGCACTGGGATTGACCCAGCGTTCCGACGCCCATGTTCTGGTTGTTTCTGAAGAGCGGCAGGTTATATCCCACACACACGACGGCAAACTGCAGATCCTTTCTTCCCACAATCCAGAACAGTTGAAAAGTGTTCTTCAGGATGTTCTGGGCAAAAATAACAATCAAAATCTAACAAGAAGACATGCCTGGGTCACGGCCTGTCTCTGGCTGGTGTGTCTGTCTGTTGCCGCGACAGGCTCTTTAAAAATTGATGCCTGGAAAGCCTGGATGCTGGAAAGTTCTTCCGTTTTGACCTATGTCAGTGCGGGAGTTGAACAACTGCCGGCTGCCAAAGGTTTTTTTGTAGAAGATCTTCGTCCCAGGGAAATCACCTTGTCGATGCGGGCATCCCAACTTTTCAAGCCCATTGGCGGGTTGAGGATTCTGGTGGTTCCCAAGGAAACCCGGCCCGGCAGATACACCCTGAATCTTTCTGAAGCCGATGTGGTGGGTCTTCCCAGGGATGTTAGAATCGAGCGTTTTGAGCCTGCATCGATCCAATATACCGTGGCGGAAATCAGGAAAATAAAAATTGTTTTGGAACGTCCGGATCTGAGTGGATTGTCAGGTCTGTTCAAAGTGGCCGCAAGCCGGTTGGAACCTGAAAGCATACAAGCCGACGTTCAGGACACCAAATGGAAAAGTTCCACCTTGGTCAAACCATCAACTGTAGATCTTGGATCCATCAACAAAACCGGCGAGCATCGTATTCCTGTAAATCTGAATCTGCCGCCCACCATCAAACCGGTGGAAGGGGAGAATCCACAGGTTTTTCTCGTGCTGGAAATCAAAAACAAATAACCTCCCGTCTTCCAAGGTGGAAAAATAAACCTTGCATGTCCGAGAGTATTCCCATAGACAGGGGGTGGTTCACAGGCCGGTGCCTGTCTGAAACTTCCGATTCTTGCGGGCGATTCAGCCTCCTTACTGTCTTATCGATGAGAGATTTGCCAGGGATTAAAAAACTCTCATCGAACTTCCCCTTGTAGGATTTTATTGTCGCAGCCGTTGTGTTGCGACGAAGGATCTGGAATTTTTATTCCAGATCCCGGAAAGCATTGTTATGTCCATTACCTTCGAATCTTTAAAATTATCCGAGCCGATCCAATTGGCCCTGAAAGAAAAGAACTACACCGTCCCTTCCCCCATTCAGGCCCAGGCCATCCCTCACCTGCTGGAAGGAAAGGATATTCTGGGTATTGCCCAAACCGGAACAGGAAAGACCGCAGCCTTCGCATTACCTATTTTGAACCGGCTTAGCCTCGAGCAAAAACGGGCCTTGTCTGGTTCCCCGTTGGTTCTGATCCTGACACCCACCCGAGAACTCGCCTCCCAGATTGGTGAAAGTTTCAGGACTTACGGGAAGCATCTGCACATTTCACACACCGTTATCTTTGGCGGTGTCGGCCAATATCCCCAGGTCAAAGCTTTGCAAAAAGGGGTTCATATTGTTATTGCCACCCCCGGTCGCCTGCTGGACCTGCATGTCCAGAAAGCCATCCGTTTCGACAAAGTGGAGGTCTTTGTGCTTGATGAAGCCGACCGCATGCTCGACATGGGTTTTATCCATGATGTCCGGCGTGTGCTCAAGATGTTGCCTGCCAAGCGTCAATCGCTGCTCTTTTCGGCCACCATGCCCAATGAAATTTCCGGTCTGGCGGACAGTCTCCTGCACAATCCGGTCAAAGTAGAGGTTACACCCACGGTCACTACAGCCGAACGTATCGTGCAAAAGGTTTGTTTCGTCGAACGCACTAAAAAGCGGGATCTAATCCATCACCTCCTGAAGGAGCATGGAAACGGACTCACGTTGATTTTTACCAAAACCAAACATGGTGCGAACCGTCTGGCCGAGCAACTGCATAAGGAAGGCGTTCCTTCCGATGCCATCCACGGAAATAAATCCCAGAGTGCCCGTGAACGTGCTCTTGACGGATTCCGTCGGGGCCGTTTTAAAGTTCTCGTCGCCACCGATATCGCGGCCCGCGGCATCGATGTTAAGGGAATCACCCTGGTAGTGAACTATGATCTTCCGAACGAACCAGAATCCTATGTTCACCGTATTGGCCGCACGGCCCGGGCCGGTGCTGAGGGGCTTGCCTTTACCTTGTGTGATGCCGAAGAGCGTAAGCTGCTGCGGGATGTGGAACGTTTCATCCGCCAGCCTATTCCTGTTTTGACAGAGCACCCTTTCCACAACGAAGCCGCAGCACGGGCCATGCAGAGTGGTGGGGCGTCATCTTCGGGAGGTGGTCGCTCGTCCCTGGGTTCGCGTGGTGGGCGCAGTGGCGGAGGCTACACGGAACGCCGCGGGGGCTTCCACAAGCGTTTTGACGGCCAGAGTAAGAGAGGTCTTGGTTCACGTCATCATTTTACCAGCCGTGATGTTACGGTGGAGTAAGTTGCACTCAGGATCGGTAAAAAAGGCCTGCAGCAATGCAGGCCTTTTTTGTAATGTTCCAGAACTGTGCTAGCAAGAGGCTGTATGCCCGGCTTAAGGTTGTGCAGGTGCAGGTGTAGGAGCAGGGTCAGGAGCAGGGTCAGGAGCAGGGGCTGGTTCTGCTTTGGGCTTGGATTTAAAGGGATTAAAGACATCAAGGACGCCGGGCTTTTTTTGTTCGGGTGCGGCTGTGCCGTCTGTTGTGGGTGAAGGGGAATCGTTCTTGGGTTTGTTGAAAAGGCCTTCGATGAGTTGTCCCGGAGCAGCGAGGATTTTGGCGGGATCCAGAACTGCCAGCACATTATCAAGTGATTGTCCGTCCAGGCTGATCTTTGGATCATTTACAGGGCCAGTGACCGTGATGGGTATGGTCTGCCCTCCCTCAAGTGTTTTGATGCCGGCCAGGGTGACCAGCATTTTTACCGCGTTTGCATCCAGTTGTACCCCGCCTTTCAGATCCACATTTTTATCAAAACCGACCGGGCCGATCATGTTGATGTTGAGATTCTCCGATTTGACATGCAAAGGTTCAAGGCTGACTTTTTGGCCTGCAATTTTGAATGTAGAGTCGACTCCGTCGAACTTTCCTTCTTTCAACGCGGAAATTCCAAGCACAGATCCGAGTACTTTCAGATTTTGCAGTTTGGGAACCTGAACCTCGGTGATCTGGAGAGTTCCTTCGCCCAGAAGTTCTTTGGGCGCATCGAGATTCCCGTTGCCTTTGAAGTCGAGCTGCAGTTTGCCGAGCAGGGTCTGGGGATCGCTGCCAACCCCCGTCATAAGACCGGACATGTCCACGGAAGCGAGAGCTGCTTGGGCCTGGAAAGTCATGGGCGATGGCTTCGTATCCAAGTCGGCAGTGGCTTTCAGGCTACCGCTGTAAAGTTTACCCACAATATCTGTCAGGCTGAAGACGTCTTTCTCAAATTTGATCGGAGACTGGATATCCGTGGCCTTGATGGCCGGCATGATGGTGACCAGTTTGGAAGTAAGCGATCCTGTGGCATTGCGATCCGTCAGAGTCTGGGAAAAGGCTGCCGTGATGTTGGCATTCTCCGCTTTGAAAAGCAGGGAACCGTCATCGGCGAAAACTTCCACTTCGGCACCAATGACTTTGATATCGGGGGCATTGATGGGCACATTGGCATCGGGGGCGGGTTGTGTCTGGGTTTTCCTGGCTTCACTCAGCTTTGTTTTGATCTGGGCCAGATCGATGGGGAGTATAAGCCGGCCTTCCTTGTCCTGACGCAGCCTGATCGATGGTTTTGTGATACTGATCTCCGGAACCATGACAGTGCCGGAGAAGATGGACGTTAATTTGTATGTTACACGGACGTTTTCGACGGAGAGAATATTTTCACCCTCTGCGGCTTTCGGATTGGGGATGGTGAGATTCTTCAAGGTCAGTTCGCTCAGGCTGATTGTATGTTCGGAGAAGCGAACTTCGGCTCCGGTATAGTTTTGGATTTCTTTTTTGACAAAGTCGGCGGTAGCAGGGGAGTTGATTTTTGCCATACCAAAGAAAAACAAGCCGACAAGGACTGCAATGAAGAGGACAAAAAGAATACCGAGACCAATGAGAATTTTCTTAAGCATGAAACGGTTCTAACAGAGCGGGTGCCGATAGCCAAGCCCAAGATGAAGATTGCCCTGATGATAAGCATACCTCAGGTTGGGAGTTCTTTTAGGGTGCTGTTTTCAAGTTCCAGATGTTTCCGGTGCGGTCTGCATGCGGAAGCGTGTTTTTTGGGAGTAAACTCCGCCTAGAAAGTCCTGCCGCGTTGACCTATCCGGTGATGAAGGCGGAGATCAATCGTACAGGTCATGGTATCATCTGCGGGCAGGGTCAATGACACCTTTTTCCCAAGAAGATCGTTGCGGATCTTCCAGCGTCCCTTGAAACGAATCGCTGCCTCTTTAAGAGTTTGGGGACGATCAGGATAATTTTGTCCTTCAGGCAACCAGGTGTTCCACTCGGCGGCCTGTTCAACTGTCCCTGAATGACGGTTGACCCATTGAAAAACAAGCGGTGTCTGCGTAGGGATATGGGGGTGCAGAGAGGGAATGACATGGAAGGCACGAAATCGGATTCCCGCGCTTTTATGGGATATCGGGACGGGAACACCGTTGACCAAGAGGATTCCCTTCTTGGTCATGGCCGGATTTTTAAGAGTTACTTCAATGCGTTCAGTACTTGAATCGACGAAACGGGCGGTTGTTCCTGCCACAGGCTGTTCACTGAGCAAAGGCCAGGCTTCCAGTGCATGACGGAAGTCCACTACGTTTTCGTCCCAAAGTAGCGAGCCAATGGTGGGAAAGCGAAAATCAAAAACGGGCTTCAACCACTCTGTTTTCCAGGGGATGCCGGCACGTTGAAGATCCCTGCCAATAGCTTCAAGGTCCTTCCAAAGATGAGAGGGAAGAAAGTAGCGGTCATGAAGGGAATCACCCCAGAGCTTCATAGGCCGGGGCTTGGGCCTCTTGAGCAGCATTGAGAGAATCGCCCGGATAAAAAGCCCGATCGCAGCCATCATCCGATGATCGGGAAATGCTTCAAATGCGCGAAACTCCAGGATGCCTGCCATCGTGTTGGCATGCTGGGTGTTCCAGAGTTTATCGATACTGATTTCTGCGCGGTGGGTGTTGCCTGAGCAGTCACTTAAAAGATCGCGGAAGAGCATGGCGAAAAGTTCAGGGTTGTTTTTGAATGTGTTGACTCCAGGGAAGGCCAGTTCCAATTCTTTTAATGTGCCGGGCATGGTTTCGTCGATGCGGGGAGCCTGGGAACCCTGTCCGACAAACTGACCCGAGAAAACATAGCTGAGGGATGGATGGTTCTGCCAGTAGGTGATGACAGTCGGCAAAAAGTCGGGAACATGGAAGACAGGGCTCCGTTCGGGTTGGGTGCCTCCGAAGCAGATGTGTGCGCCTCCGCCCGTGCCGACCATGCGTCCGTTGAAGTGCAGTTTGTGCCCGCAAAGTCCCGATTGGTGGGCGGCTGTGTAAAGTTGTTCCATTTGTCTCTGATAAACGTTCCAGTCATTGCAGGGAGGGAGATTGACTTCAATCACGCCGGGATCGGAGGCCAGAACAAAACGTTCCAGCCCTGCATCAGCCTTGGGTTGGTAACCGGACAGAATCAGACCCTGGAGCTTGAGTGAATCGGCCAGTTTTTCAACAAGCCGAATGAGTTGTAGGTAGGGCACCGGATCGAGAGGAGGAAAAAAGATTTCCAGTCCTCCATCTTTGATTTCCACCGTCAGGGCACGTTTGAGTGCATTATCCGGAAGTTCTTTAAGAGGAAGTCGCAGTCCGATGGAGCTGTCTCCCGGAATCAGGGGGATGGTGAGGTAGGGGGGAAGTTTCCATTTGTCCGAAACCCATTTTCCATTTTCGTGGGCCAAAGGAAGCACCCATCCTTTGATCTTGGAAGGGTTGTTTTTCTCGGAGGTTGCCTGTGGATAGTCCTTGAGTTTTAAAAGTGAGGCAATGGCGGAAATCACCTTTTTAGGGGAGGCCAGCGAAGAATCCGGAAGGCCCGGACCCAGCAACAGCTTTTGGGGATTTCTCCAAAGTTTTCGTTCCGGATGGATATGTATGACCAGATTCCAGCGGGGGAGAGCTTCTCCTGGATATTGTTTGCCATAACTTTGGGTCAAGAGTGCACCTGGGTAATACAAACGGATAAAGGCCGCTGCAAATCGCCTGGCGCAGAGAAGTTTTGTCGGCCCTAGCGCGGCATTGGACCACTCGTCCCCGTTAGGGGCAAAGGGCACAAAAGTTGGCTCCCCTCCCATGGTCAGGATTTGACCGCTTTCCAGGATCATTTTTTCCACCTGACGGCTGCAGTTTTGGATTTTTTTCCATTCAGAGGAAGGATAGACTGGGGGAGGGATGTGCATAGGGAGGATCAACTGATCTTTTGAATGGAAACGTCGGCTGTCATGGTGCTGCTGACCTGGCTTGGGAAAAGATAGGAGCCTTGGACAGGATTAACCGTTTCGGGAAAACTCGTCACGGCTACGGGAATATAAAAATCCCCGGTCATGATGCCGTGTGTCGGATCAAAACCCTTCCATCCTGCTCCCGGCAGATATACCTCGCACCAGGCGTGCATGGAATTGTCTGAACGGCTTTCGCTGCTGTTCCCCGAAGAAGGCACATAAAGATAGCCGCTGACAAAACGGCAGGCCAGCTTCAGTTCTCTGCAGGCAGCCATGAACAACAAGGCAAAGTCACGGCAGCTTCCCGACTTGAGTTCCAGTGTTTGATCCGGTGTCTGGATTCCCATTTCTTCCCGGCGGTTGTAGGTATGGGATTGGTAAACGGACGAGCAGAGACGCGTCAGGAGGGAAAGGGTTTCGCCTTTGCATTCACCAAGGACTTCATTGATCCAGGAGGAAACGCGGGATGAATCCGGAATCCGCATGAGCGGGTATGCCAGGCTTTGTCTATCTTGTTCGGAATACTCGAAGGGGTAGTTGGCAGCATTATCCCCCAAGATAAAATCAAAGGGGTTTTCCTGAAGAAGTTCCACCACCATTTCGGCCTGGATCGCTAGCTGTCTGGATTCCCCCTCGATGTAACACAGGGCCAGGCAATTTTCCTGGGCATCCCGCAGCCAGGTGGTGCGTCCTCCCGGCATGGTGAGCAGGCTGAAACTGTGGACCCGCGTGTGAGGATCCTCCCTGGGGCGGAGAATGACCTTGTGGGGGGTAAAGCGGACCTTCTCGCCGTAATGGTAATGGGTGTTATGTAGGACTCGTAATTTCACTTTTTTCTCCGTTTGACCGAAACCATAACTTCAAGTTCCTGGTCCTGGGCGCCTTTGTAGGTTCCTTTAAGGGGAGCGGCATCCTGATAGTCTGTTCCAAAAGCGACATGCACGTGGCGTTCACCGGCAAGCTGGTTATTTGTAGGATCGAGTCCCCACCAGTAACCACCGGGCAGATAGACCTCGATCCAGGCATGGCTGGCGGTGGCACCGATAAGGGCTTTGTCTGTGACGGTGGGATCGTATGCTTCGATATAGCCGCTGACATAACGTGCGGGTAGTTCATAGGTTCTGAGGATTGAAAGCATGAGATGGGCAAAATCCTGGCAAACACCCCGTTTGCGCCGTATCACTTCGGCCAGCGGCGTGCTAATGTCAGTGGTGCCGGGTTTGTAGTCAAAGGTTTCATAGATCCAACTGTTGATGCGCAGAACAGCTTCTCCAATGGGTTCCGAGGGTTTGATGAAATTTTTTTTCAGGGGAGCCAGAACTTTGTGCAGGGGGACATGGCGCGAGGGTTGCACAAAGGGATAGAGATGGAGCATTTGCGAATGGAAAATCTGGCGTGCTTCCCCGATGGAAACGTCGAGGGCTTCCTTTGGAGGTTGGAAAGGAATGGTTTCCACCTCTGCAGATGCGCGCACAACCAGGCGGTTGTGACGGTAGGGGATGGAGAAAAATTCTACTTTATTTCCCAGATAATCCTCGTAGTCATCCACAAGCGTGACGGGATTGAGTTCCAGTTTGCGCTTGATCACTTTCTGGGAGGATGAGCTTTGCGGGCAAATGCGCAGTTCCGCGTATGACTCGGAAGCCGGATGTTTGTAATGATATTCGGTATGATGTACGATACAGAATTTCATAGTAAAGTGGGTTGTTCCACCCGGGTCTGATGGCTGAAAAAATCATCCTCTATCTGCTCATGGATGGCACTGAGCATGCGCTGAAGTCTGCTTCCTTCCTGTTCCACTCTTTTGACCATCTGCTTCAGATTCGCCCGACGCACCGGCAACAGAATATCCTCGTCAAAAGCGGTCTGGGGAAAAAGTGTGGCGATCCGGATGGATTCCAGGTGGTTCGACAGGGTCTTGATCGTTTGATAGGGCTCCGATGCGGAGGGCTCGATTTTCCCCATTTGAAGTATGTTACCCAGACTGTAGCTGAGGCGCAGGCAACAGAAGGCCACGGAACTCGGCGTCTGGTGGTTGCGCCAGAGCAACTCGGCCACCTGGCCTGGGTGGGTGCGTGAGCGGTATTCGCGCTGATAGGCGTCGAGAGAACCCAGAAGGCGTAAAAGTACTGTCAGGTCGGGATCGGAAAGCCTGCCGGGTTCAAGATTGATCAGGGCGCGGCTGAGGACGGTGTCCAACATGGTCACGGTGCAGATGGCGCGTTCCACAAGATAACCCAGTTGAAAGAATTCCCAGCTTTCATCATGCGGCATCGTGCGGTGGAAGGTGCCGTTGAATCCGGCTATTGCGTCGGCAATTTTCAGGCACAGTTCCTGAAGGGTGGTGCTGTCGGCTTCCTTCAGCGAAGGAATATCGGATACGATCAACTGCAGTCTGCTCATGATGGCCCACACTTCCGGGGTTATGTATTCCCGGATTTCCATGGCATTCTGGTTGGCGATATTGATGCAATAGGGAATGGAGGCAGAATTTTTTGGATTAACTGCGAGTTGCAGTCCGAACGTGTGAATATCACGGGGCGGATCACTTTTTTTCAGGAGTTCATGATTGCCGGTGGATGCTGCAACTCCCTGCCACAGCGGCCAGAGATTCAGTTTTTGGCTTCGGCCCAGCTGTTTCCAGCCGAATTCGTCCATGATGCGGACCATGCGGGCAGTATTCTCCGCGCGTTCCGTGTAACGCCCGATCCAATAGAGACTTTCGGCGACACGGCTGGCGATTTTAAAATCGCGTGGAACCAGGCCGCTTTGCTTGGAGACAATGGGTTGACGTTTTTTCTGAGTCTTTTCCTCATGGGCGGGAACCCAGGTGTCCTTGGCTCCGCTGCTAAGATCCGCGATGTAGCGGTGGGCATCGGATCCGATGGATTGGCGGGTAAGACCTCCGGGAAGAACAATGGGATTGGAGCCCAAGAGAACGAAGGCTCTAAGATAGAGAGGGCGGGGCACCATTTTACCGTTTTCAAAGCGTGAGGCGGTGGAGGCATTGATATAAGGCTGAGCCACGACATCTTCAGGGGATTGCTCCAGGAGCAGCTCCATTTTTTTCTGGTACTCGGCACGCTTGTCCGGACGATAAATACGGTTGAGGTCACCCTCTTGGTGGATGGGCTTCAGCAGCATCGACTCCCGGTTGGCCTTCACGTAGTCCAATTGATCCCGGTCAGCGCAGATATAGGTGGGCACGGATTTCAGGATGGCCTGTTCCCCAAGGTAAAATTGGATGATGCGGTCGCTGTAGCGAAGGAGGGATTTGTTGTCTGCTATACCGTTACCGATACTGTTGGCAATGGCGACCGTGCCTTTGCGGGCGCAATTGACGAGGCCCGGGATGCCGGAGCCACCTTTTGCTCCGAACGTGATAGGGTCGAGAGTGCGGCTGAGAGCGCGGCGGTAGATGACGTCCACTTGCTCGAGTCCACCGATGGTTTTAAGGAACACCCTTCCTTCCCTGACAATCAGGTCGCCGGGATTGACGACGGCGATCCCCATGCGTCTCGCGAGGAACGTGTCTTCGAAGTCGTTCTCCTGGATGTTTCCGCTGCTTAAAAGAACTATGTGAGGGGATGGTTTGTCGCTCAGATTCGAAAGGGCTTCGACCAATTCCGTGCTGAACGAGAAGACCGGCTGGACGTTCATGGATTCAAACAGTTCGGGGAAAGACTGGTTCAGCATACGCCTGTGCTGGATCACATGGGAAAGCCCCATTGGGATGGAACAATGTTGCTGGGTTGCCATCCATTGGCCCTCCTGATCACGCACCAGATCCACCGCAGCGAGGATAAGGTGGCGTTCTTCGCCGGCTCCGGGTTGAATGCCGACACATTGGCGAAGGAACCCCGGATCATTGAAAATCAATTCATAGGGAAGAATACGGTCTTTAAAGATGCGCTGCCCTGAGTAAATATCTGACAGGAAGCGTCCGAAGGCCCGCATGCGTTGGATCAATCCAGCTTCGAGAACTTTCCATTCGCCGGGTGGGATGACAAAGGGGAGTATGTCCAACTGCCAGTCGTTGTTCATGACGGCACTGTTTTTGGGAAGATTGAAATGCATGCCCAGTTCGAGTGAAAGGGACTCAATTTTTTTCTGGCGTGTTTTGAGTTCGGAAGTGCTGAAAGTCTGTAGTTTCCGCATGAGCGGGTCGGTCAGATGAAGGGAGGCGCGGCGGAGGGAACTGCGTCTGGCAGTGCCACCGGGGAGGCCGGGAGTAAAGAGATGCGGGCCGGGTTCTGTCATTTTACTCATGTTGGCTAAGGCATCCAAGAAGCTGTGATCGTGCCAACATGGACGAAACATTGGAGAAGATTCGCCGACAGGTAAAGAGCAACGATTTAAGCTGCTTGGGCCTCTAGTTTAAAGACAGTTCTGCGATTCTATAAGCTGGATCATCAAGTGATATCCAGTCTCATTAGGTAGTTTTTGCGTTGTAAACTGGCTGCTGATGTTTTTTCTTATCAAAGGAATTGCAAGGCAGCGTTTCTTTAGTAGGTTCGAATTATCCTATGATCGTCAACCGCAAGCCATTGACCCTGATTGAAGCTCTCTATATTCCTTCGATTGTGGGGGGTCTGGCCATTACCTTGAAACATTTTCGGCGTTCCATCAAAGGTCTTTTGGGCTTTAATAAGATTAAGGCCAAGGATCGTACTCTGATGGACATGTCCGCCACTGGTATGGTTACCATGCAGTATCCCGAGGAAAAATGGCCCATGCCTGAAGGTTACCGTGGGGCTCCGACCCTGGTCAAAGACGAGGAAAACCGTGAAAAATGTGTTTCCTGTCAGCTCTGCGAATTTGTCTGCCCACCCCGTGCGATCAAAATTACGCCTGGAAACATCCCTTTCAACAGCCCGCATGCCAATGTGGAAAAGGCCCCCAAGGAGTTCGAGATCGACATGATTCGCTGTATTTATTGCGGCCTGTGCGAGGAAGTCTGTCCGGAGGAAGCCATATTTCTGAAGAAAGAATACCCGATCATCACCTCCTATGACCGCAAGAGTATGGTTCACAACAAAGAGAAACTCTATGAGATGGGCGGAGTGACTCCCCGGCCTATTAAGAAGTGGGCAGGGAAGTAAGTCCAATATTAGGATTGACCGGGCAACCCTCCGCCTTCATTTTCTCACAACTTTACTGACCAGATGGAAGCCCTCTTTTTTTGGATAGTTGCAACCGGTTTGATAGCGGCGGCATTGGCGGTTATTTTTAACCGGAACCCTGTCGCCAGTGCCTTGTTCCTGGCCACCACCTTTGTTTTTCTGGCCTGTGTGTTTATCACACTGGAAGCTTTCTTCCTGGCCGTGGTGCAAATCATTGTCTATGCCGGTGCCGTGATGGTGCTGTTTCTCTTCATCATCATGCTCCTGGATATCAAGGCTGAGGCCAAGAGACCGATTCCGTTCGGTAAAATACTTCTGGTTTTGGCTCTTTCGCTGGTCTTTGCCTTTTTCTTCGGGAAAGTGCTGACGGATCTACCGACCGGCCAGACGCTTCTTCAATGGAACGTGCACGGAGCCCCCAAACAGGATGCCAAAGAAATTGGCATGGTGCTTTTCACTAATTATACCCTTGTTTTCGGAACGACCGCAGTGTTGCTTCTCGTGGCGACCATTGGCGTGATTCTCCTGAGCAAGCGGGAGGTCAAATGAATGTCTTCACCGAAATAACCCTCAACCACTATCTTGCTCTCAGTGGTCTGCTTTTCATGATTGGCTTGGCAGGTGTCATGATACGTCGAAGCATTCTGGTCATCTACATGTGCCTGGAGCTCATGCTCAACGCGGCCAACCTGGCCTTGGTGGCTTTTAATCGTTTTCATGTCAAACCCGGTGGAATTCACGATTATGACGGGCAAATCATGGTTTTCATGATCATCACAGTGGCCGCAGCCGAAGTTGCAGTGGGTCTGGCTCTGATCGTTTCACTCTACCGCCTCCGCCAGACCACCAACGTCAACGATCTCAACGCCCTCAAGTTTTAAGCACGTCTCATCATGAATTGGATCGTTCTACTTCCTCCTTTGATCGCCGCTGCGTTGATCACGCTTTTTCTCCGGCCGTTGAAAAAACTTTCCGTCCTGGTTTCCATCGGGGCATGCGCGATTTCTTTGGGCGGGGCTCTGGCCATTTTCTTTGCTGACGGCGAAGCCAAACTATCGACGCTGAGTTGGGCTTCACTGCCGGGTCTTGAAATCACCATTGGCGCCATGGGTGATCCGCTCGCCTCCATGATGCTGCTGGTGGTGACAGGTGTCGGCCTGCTCATCCACATTTTTGCCTACGGCTACATGAAGGAAGACCCCGGTTTGTCCCGCTTTTTTGCCAAACTTTCCCTCTTTATGTTTTCCATGCTCGGAATTGTCCTGGCTGACAACCTGGTCATGATGTTCATCTTCTGGGAGTTGGTGGGCCTCAGTTCCTATCTCCTGATTGGTTTCTGGTTTGAGCGCCCGAGTGCGGCAGAAGCCGCCAAGAAGGCTTTTATTGTCAATCGCATCGGCGACTTTGGTTTTCTGTTAGGTATCCTTGGCACCTGGGCGATATTCGGAAGCATTCATTTTGAAGAATTGAAAAATAGCGTGGCGGCTACAGGGCTGCCGGCAGGGGTGAGCGTCGGAGTCATCACACTCGTGACCTTTGGTTTGTTCATGGGCTGCATGGGAAAATCAGCCCAGCTTCCACTGCATGTCTGGTTGCCGGATGCGATGGAAGGACCGACACCGGTTTCCGCATTGATTCATGCCGCGACCATGGTCGCAGCAGGGGTTTACATGTTGTGCCGGGTCTTCTTCATTCTGGATCTAAGCGCCTACACCATGGAAATCATCATGTGGATCGGTGCGGCAACTTCACTGTTTGCGGCACTCATCGCCCTCCAGCAGAACGACATTAAACGGATATTGGCCTACTCGACCCTTTCCCAGCTTGGGTACATGGTGATGGCTGTGGGATGCAGTGCCACGACAGAGGCCATGTTTCACCTCACGACACATGCCTTTTTCAAAGCACTGTTGTTCCTCGCCGCAGGATCGGTCATTCACGGGCTCCACCACGAACAGGACATCTGGAAGATGGGTAATTTGAAAAAATATATGCCCATTACTTTTGTAACCTTCCTGATCGGAACCCTGGCACTGACAGGCTTCCCCGGTCTTTCAGGATTTTTCAGCAAAGAGTCGATACTTTTCGCCGCCTATCATCACAACAAAGTTGTTTTTGCCCTGGGACTTTTCACCGCCTTGCTTACTGCTTTCTATATGACCCGCCTGTTTGTGGTGGCCTTCCTTGGCAAGGAGCGCACAGAGGATGTGCACCATGCACATGAATCCCCGAAGGTCATGACCATTCCCTTGATTCTGCTCGCGATTTTGGCTGTTATCGGCGGATTTATCGGGATCGACCGCTACATTGGGCCACACGCCATTTCCCATGATTCTGGCGGGTACGGTTTGGTCATGGGTCTTTCCATTGCCAGTTTCCTGATCGGAACGGGATTGGCCTGGAGGCTTTATGGCAATGTAACAAAGGAACCCTACAGCTTCGCCATACTTAAAAACAAATTTTACAGCGATGAAGTCTACGAGGCTTTCCTGGTGAAACCTCAACAGGCCCTGGCCCGTTTCCTTGCCTGGTTTGACTACTGGGTGGTGGGAGGACTCTTTGTCCGTCTGAGCTGTCTGTCGGCTGCGGGTGCCGGTGAAGTGTTGAGACTTATGCAAGGTGGCAGCCTCCAGGCCTATGTGGTGGTGTTCATTCTCGGCGTGGCCCTCCTCTGTTACTGGATTCTGGTGAAAGTGGCACTATGACATTTTTGACGTACCTGCCTTTGCTTATTGTTTTTCTCCCGGTTCTGGCCTGTCTCGCCATTGCGTCGGGATCGCCCGCTCGTCAAACCGCTTTGGCCACCGTTCTAATTAATCTGGCGGCTGTGGTCGGTCTTGGCTTTTTCCTTCCCCAGGAAAGTGGATATCATTTTGTCTCGAGTTTTCCCTGTATTGCGTTACCCGACTTCTTCACGATCAATCTGACTCTCGGCGTCGATGGTTTGAGTATGGCCATGGTTCTTTTGACCGCGGTTGTTTCCGTGGCAGCTGTGGCGGTGTCGCCCATTCGGGTCCGCCGGGAAAAAGAGTTTTACATCTGTGTGCTTCTGATCAGCTGCGGTGCTCTGGGGGCCTTTCTCTCCATTGATTTGTTTTTTCTTTATATCTTCCACGAAGTGGCTCTGATCCCGACCTTTCTGCTTATTGGAATATGGGGCGGACAGGACAGGAAATTTGCCGCCACGCAGATGACCATTTATCTGGCCGCAGGCAGCCTGGTTTTATTGGCAGGGGTGTTGGCCTTCTACTTTGCTCTTCCAGAATATGGAAGAAGTATGGATTTGCGCGAGATTCAACAGGTTCTCAGCACCACGCCGTTTTCCCTTGCCTCCCAAAAATTCATCTATCCTTTGCTGCTGGGTGGTTTCGGGATTTTGATTTCTCTTTTCCCATTTCATCACTGGGCTCCGGCCGGATACGCGGCATCACCTGCGGCAGCTGCCATGTTGCATGCCGGTGTGTTGAAAAAATTTGGTTTTTACGGACTTCTCCGTCTGGCCGTTCCTTACCTGCCTGAAGGCGCGGAAACCTATAGCACCCTGTTGCTGGTACTTCTGTTGGCCAATGTTCTTTACATTGGCCTTGTCACGGTGGCTCAAAAAGAACTCAACATGATGCTTGGTTTTTCCAGTGTCATGCACATGGGCTACATTTTCCTGGGCCTGGCCAGTGGAACCCCCATCGGATTGACCGGCGCAGTGGTGCTGATGGTTTCGCATGGTCTGAGTGCGGCGCTCCTCTTCGGTCTGGCTTCGGTTATCCGTGAAAAAACAGGTACCACCCTGCTTAAGGAGATGGGTGGGTTGGCCTCGAAAGCACCGCTGCTGGCTTTTCTTTTCATTCTGGGTGCCCTTGCCTCAATGGGAACCCCCGGTCTGGGCAACTTTGCAGGTGAATTACTCATCTTCTTCGGAGCCTGGAAAGTCCATTCCTGGGCGACCTTCTTTGCGGTATGGGGAATTGTCATTTCGGCCGTCTATTATCTTCGGGCAGTCCGGTCTATTTTCTTTGGTGAAAACGGGAAATTTGCTGCGGAAATTTCCGACCTGCAAGGCCTGAAAGAAGCCTGGCCTTATGTTTTGCTGGCTTTGTTTCTGTTAGCGATCGGACTTTATCCTGCCTGGCTGATCAAAATGATTGAGCCGAGTATCCAGGTGATTGTGAATTTATGAATCTTTTGATCATGCCTGAAATTCAGATGCTGGTACTGGCAATAGGCCTGCTGATGTACGAAGCCTTTGTTCCCTCGGTCTCCCCGAGAAAGATCGCTTATGCCGCCATGGCTGGCGTTGTCCTTGTCTTTGCTGGAACCTGGTGCACGGTGCCTCCGTTCCCGGTGGATTCGCCCTGGCAGGCCCTTTATTCCGGGGATGCGCTGGCGGTTTTCTTCAAAAGACTTTTCCTGGTCACTGTCTTTTTTGTACTTTGGATGAGTTCTGAATCCATTGAAGAAATCCCTCTTGGCCGTTCCGAATTCCTGATTTTACCCCTTTTCACAACGACCGGGATGATGTTGTTGGCCTCGGCGGTCAACTTCATGACAATCTTTGTGGCGTTGGAACTTGTTACGATTTCCTTCTATGTGCTTGTCGCCTACCAGCGCAATAAAGCGGCTTCCCTGGAAGCGGGCACCAAGTATTTGATTGTCGGAGCCCTTTCGACTGGCTTCCTGGTTTACGGCATTGCCTTCTTATACGGCGCGGTTGGAAGCACTTCTTTGTCCGATTTGGCGCTTGCACTGGCTAACGGCCCGCTTCATGCCGGATTTCTTTTCGCAGCTTTACTGATTCTGGTGGGTCTTGGCTTCAAGATGGCCGCCGTACCCTTCCATGTCTGGGCTCCGGATGTCTATCATGGAGCACCGACGCCCGTCACCGCATTCTTGGCGGTCGGTTCCAAAGCTGCGGGCTTTGTCATCCTGATCCGTGTCTTCGCACTCGATGGCTTTAAAAACGAGTCCATGATTCCTTATATCGCCTCGGCTTTGGGTCTGATGGCGGCTTTGAGCATTCTATTGGGAAATCTGGCGGCACTCCCTCAACGTAACCTGAAACGTTTGTTGGGTTATTCCAGCATCAGCCACGCAGGATTCCTGCTGATGGGCGTCAGCTGCCTGAGTGAACGTGGTATCCAGGCGGTTCTGTTATATCTGTTGGTTTATTCTCTCTCGTCTCTTCTGGCCTTTTATGTCATCAACAAACTGGGGCCGATTCTCGGTGGCGATGACCTTCCTTTGTATGCCGGCCTTTCCCGGCGTTCACCGGTTCTGGCTTTTTCCCTGATGGTGGCTTTTGTTTCCATGGCTGGAATTCCTCCTTTGGCAGGATTCATTGGTAAACTGGGGGTCTTTGCGGCTGTCTGGGAAAAGGGTAACTATGGTCTGCTGCTGGTCGGCGTCATCGGTGCGGCTTCCGGCCTTTACTACTATTTGAAAATCGTGCGCGAGATGTATTGGCATGAGCCTTCCGGTCAGACCGAACCGATCGTGCTCGGCTGGGCAAGCAAGTCCCTTGTGCTCACCCTGTCTGCCGCCCTGGTTGTTTTTGGCGTCTGGCAGATTCCTTTGGCCCGAGCCGTGGCGGATGTCCTGGCCCGGTAGGTTGGTCGGGGCCTTTTTTCTTTTTCCGACCCACTTAAAATTTCATCGTCTGATGCGATTTTTGAGCTAAGCTGCTTTCATGACAAGTTCCGCCGACGCAGTTCCGGCATACAAAATCGGGAATGAAAAGCTGGTCAGGCTTTCCTCCAAAGCCGCAGCCAAAGTCTCCGCACTTTTGGCCAAACAGGGCCGTGCCCAAGGGGCTCTCCGTGTGGCCGTGGTTGGTGGCGGATGTTCCGGACTCCAGTATAAAATGGATCTCGTCGACGGTCCCGTTCAGCGGGACATTCTGGTTCGTTCGGTGGAAGTCAACATAGTCGTCGATCCCAAAAGCGCTTTGTTTGTCAGTGGTTCCGAGGTCGATTACAGCGATGACCTGCAAAAGGGGGGATTCAAAGTCACCAATCCCAACGCCGAAGCCCACTGTTCCTGTGGGGAAAGTTTCAATGCCTGATCAGCAGACGGGCATTGCCTGCCTGTGCAGGGTTTTCTGATGAATGCATTTCAACTTTTCGGCATTGACCCTGTTCCCTTTTTGGATGCGGAAGTTTTGAAAGCCACTTTTCTTGAGCGCAGCGTCAGACTACACCCGGATGTTGGTGGAGCAGAAACAGCCCCTGCTTTTGCCGAACTGAATGAGGCGTATAAAATTCTTCTTTCCGACCGTCTCCGCCTCAGGCACATCCTTGAATTGCATGGCTTGAAGGACCTTGGATCAATTGGTGCTGTCCCCGGCCATCTCGTGGATCTGTTCATGCAGGCGGGTTCCCTGCTCAACACCTCCGATCGGTTGATCAAAAACAGACTCCGGGCGGAAAGTTTTCTGGAGCAGGCAGCACTGCAGGGAGATCTATTGGAAAAAATGAACGGGCTGCAGATGCTGTTGTCGGAACTGCATTCCATCCGCAAGACCCTGTCTGAACGTTTGATTGTCATGGGAACTGTCCGGGCTGACAATCCGCAGTCTTTGGAGAATCTCAAGGAACTGTATCTCGAACTCTCTTATGTGGAAAAATGGATGGAGCAGGTGCAGGAAAAAATCTTTCTGATCTCGGAATATGTCGTATGAGCAGCGGACCGATTATTGGAATTGATCTGGGGACAACCCATTCCCTGGTTGGGGTCATGGATGCGGGCTTTGTGGTTCTTGTGCCTGATACGGATGGCAGACGACTTCTTCCTTCCATTGTCTCCTGGCAGAACGGGGAGGCTCCTCCCCTGGTCGGCTACCCTGCCAAACGCGCCCGAAGTCTGGCTCCGGAACGGACAATCCTTTCAGCCAAGAGATTGATGGGGCGCCGATGGAGTGACCTGGCTGAGACGGAGAAAACTATGGATGCCAGGCTGGTGACGGATGCCAAGGGTCTGACTTTAATAGAGTTACCTCTCGTTGACGGACCAAAACGTGTTTCAGCTCCTGAAGTTGCGGCCGAACTGTTGAGGGAGTTGGCCAACAGAGCCTCCCGCTATCTGGAAACGCAGGTCAGCAAAGTGGTCATCACGGTTCCCGCCTATTTCAACGACGCCCAGCGGCAGGCTACCAAAGAAGCTGGCGAGTCTGCCGGTCTTGAAGTGGTTCGTATTCTGAGTGAACCCACGGCTGCTGCGCTCGCATACGGGATGGATCGCCATCACAAACAGGCGCGGATTGCCGTTTATGATCTCGGGGGCGGCACGTTTGATTGTTCCATTCTGGAATTGAACGAAGGGGTTTTCCAGGTTCTTGCCACGAGCGGGAACACGCTATTGGGCGGGGATGATCTTGATCAGGCCGTTTACGCAGTTCTTTGGCAGGAATTACCTGGGGAGGTCAGGGATTCCCTGCATGCTTCAGCCCGTGCCCGGCTGAAGGAAGAAGTAGAGCTGGCCAAGATACGACTTTCCACCCAGGAAGAAGCAGAAATTGAAATTCCTTTTCTGACGCCGTTGTACAGTTTCCGGCGTATCCTGACCCGTCTGGAATTGGAAGACCTGGCCAGACCGCTTTTGGAAAAAACGCGTCGCCATTGTCTGAGGGCTTTGCAGGATGCAGGGCTGAGGCCCGAAGATCTGAAAGAAGTTCTCCTGGTCGGGGGGCAGACCCGGATGCCTCTGGTGCGTTCTCTGGTGAAGGAATGGCTGGGGCACGAACCCAACATCAGCCTGGATCCGGACGAGGCCGTGGCCCGGGGGGCAACCATTCAGGCGGGGATTTTGAGCGGTGCCATGCAAAACATGGTTTTATTGGATATTACACCCTTGTCATTGGGAATAGAGACATTCGGAGGATTGATGAATGTCATCATACCGAGAAATTCCACGCTGCCCACCAAAGCCGGCGAACTCTTTACTAACGCCGCAGACGGCCAACGCCTCATGAAAATCCGTGTTCTTCAGGGAGAGAGGGAGTTGGCCAGGGATAACTGGTTTTTGGGGGAGCTGGACTTGGAATTTCAACCCGGTCCCAGAGCCACCGCCCGCATCGGAGTACAGTTTGAGCTTGATGCCGACGGAATTCTTCATGTCCTGGCCAGGGATACTGTGACCCTGCAGGAAAAACGCGTAGGACTACGCTCGGTGGTGGACGTAACCGATGAAAAAGTCGGGCAGATGGTCTCGGAATCCGTGGAGCATGCTTTGGAAGATATGCAGGAAAGACAGTGGATTGAGAGCGAACTCAAAGCCAGGCGGCTGATGGAATTGACCCGGAAGGCCCTGAGTCAGGCCGGTGAGAATGCCGGAGCGGAAAGGATCATTCCGGTGGAAACAGCCCTCCTGCAGATGCAGGCGGCCATGGATCAAAAAGGATTGGCTGAGCTGAAGAGTAGTATGAAAAATCTGGACGAGGCCAGTAAGCCTCTTGCGCAATGGCTGATGGATCAGGCGACGGAGGCGATGTTGAAACGCAAGGGGGTGCTCTGAGTCAGTCCCGGAAAAATGTGTAAAATCTGCCGTCTGCCCGGCAAATCATGCCTGCATCCGGCAAGAGCATATAGCACTTATTTTATCCGCTAACGGGCCACGTGCAAGAGGGAGGCAGGTCTGGAGACCACTTGCACGGGGCAGTTTCCTTTTTTACTGTCATTCGCGCATAAAAAATGCTTTTTAGCTTCTTATGTTGCATGGAATTCTAATCCTGGAACCTGAGCCTGCCCTGGCTTCCATGTTGATGGAAGTGGTCAGGGAGTGCTCGGCCGACATCATGATCGCCCAGGTGAATTCGATTACTGAGGCACAACAGGCTGCGGCAGGGGAAGCCAGTCCTGAGATCATGGTTTTGGATTTGGAGACGGATCAGATGGTTTTGGATCTGCTGATTCATCTCAAGACCTCACACCCTCTGGCCAAGATCCTTCTCCTTGTGCCTTCCTCCATACCTCCCGACTTCGAGCAGTCGGCGCGTTTGAGTTCCGTCCATTTCCTATCCAAGCCCTTTTCCCGCGAGCAGTTCCTCAACATGCTTCTCTGGCTTCTGAATGGCCCCAAAGCCTGCGGCAACGGTTTGTTTCACGCGCAATTGCAGGACCTGCTCCTGCTCGATCTGCTTCATCTCAAATGCCTCTCTGGTGCCACCTCGCAGATTGAGATTGTCTCGACTGAAGGTGAAAAAGGACGGCTTGTTTTGGAGAAGGGGCAGGTGATCCATGCCCAGGCTGGTTGGAGCGAGGGAATGTCGGCATTTCAGAGTATGATTGCCTGGAAAGGAGGAACTATCCGGGAGTCACCCCTGACGGGAAACAGTGCCAGGACCATTGACAAAGGTTATGAATGGTTGCTTGTGGAAGCGGCCCGGATTTTGGATGAAAAAATCATAGCGGAGGGCGTGGTCACGGGTGATGGCTCCATGGTGACGGATGTTGTTCAGGAGCGGCTGATTCAGACGCACGAAGTTGATGATGATCATGAGGAACATTTTCATTCATTGCCCAAAATTCTGGTGATTGACGACAGTCCCCTGGTGCTACGATTTGTTGAACAGGTTCTGGGCCGCTGCTTCCCGGATCTGGCTGTTATCACGGTGGAAACTGGGCAGGAGGGACTGGATTGTGTGCGGGAATTCCAGCCGGAATTGATTCTTTTGGATTATGTCCTCCCCGATTTTAACGGCGATTCTCTCTGTTCCGCCCTGGTGAATGATAATCTTCTGGGTTCTATTCCGATTATTGTCATGTCAGGCCTTCACGGCCAGCTTGAGTCCATCAAAGACAAATACGCCAACGTTTTCAGTGTTCTGGAAAAACCTTTTTCGGAAGAACTTCTGATAGAAGAAGCCAAAAAGGGACTGGCTTTAAAAAACGACATGGTCTGATTATCATTTCTCTGCGCTTTTTTCTTTCCTGGTTCCGGAGAATCTCAATCTGGTTTTGTTGATGTCCAGAAGTGGGGCAAGTTCATAAACGTTACGGTATCCGTAAGAATAAAGTGTATTGAAGGTGTAGATGTTCAGGGACGCTCTGGCTCTTTTCGACTGGAATGCTTCGCGTTCATTCTCAAAGTTGTTGTTGCAGTAAATCAGGATCCTTGTCTTTTTGTCCGGGATCAGCCTGGATAGCTCCCTTTCAGTAACATCCGTGAGGCTCAGGTGTATCGCTCCCGTTATATGCAGCAACTCATACTTGTCTCTGGTTCGTGCATCATAGATCACGGTTCCTGGTTCCGATGCCATACGGATAAAATCATCCTCGCTGATACGGCGTTCGTCCCGGAGTCGCCCCACCTTGGATGCATCCTGTAGGAATCCCGTATAGTCAATCATGGGGTTGGCGTCCGGTTTTTCGGAAGCTCTTGAAGGACAGATGGCCGATAAGGCAAGGAAGCATAGAAAAAGTAAGCAGTGTTTTTTATTCATGGCTTCAGGATACAGATTAGAAGTGATTTTTTGTCAGAGTCTGATAAAGAAATTGTAAAGAAATGGTAAATGTCACTTTCAAGAGGTTTTTCCTTTTTACGTTCCTTTTCTATTCACAGGCAGTTCTGTCGGCTGCTGTAGAAGGTCCGACGATGGAAGAATTCATGGGCATCAACGGCCACACCGTGCAATTCAAGCCCGGCCTCTACCGTCCCGTGGCGCGTGAAGTGCGCGACTACCATCCGGTTGAATGGGATCTCGGCAGGGATTCCTCCTCGGTTCCGCCTTTTCCCTTAGCAGCCAACCAGGTCAACTGGAAACATGTGTACGGATCCTGGTTGAAACACGATTGGAACATCAACGCCTGCCTCATGTTTGAGAGCATCCCGCGAGGGGACTGGAAAAACCTGGCAGAAGATGCCAGGGCCTATGGAAGGGCTTTTGCGGAGGCCTTCGGCCCCTCAGGGCGAGATCCCTCTGTGACCAGTGTTGAAATCGGCAATGAACCTGGAAAGTTTTCGGATGAGGATTATCGGATTGTTTTTGAAAACATGGCCAGGGGCCTGAGGGAAGGGGATGCCGGGCTCCGTATCGCCACTTGCAATCTGACTGTGGGTAAGAGCAATGACTACGCAAAAAGCGTGGAATCCCTCAAAGGTTTGGAAAAGCTGTACGATGTGCTGTGCATCCATGTCTATGCCCAATTAAAACCATGGCCGACTTGGATCAGAAGTTATCCTGAGGATCCGGAATTGCCAAATTACATCAATGAAATCCGGGAGCTTTGTCGCTGGCGGGATTCGCATGTTCCGGAGAAGGCCGTCTGGGTCACGGAATTCGGCTACGATGCATCCACCCGCAAACCGGATCCTTCCGGAGACTTTGCCCAATGGATAGGTAATACTGAGGAAGAACAGGCTCTTTGGAACATTCGATCCTGGCTTCTTTTTTCCGCACTGCCAATCGAAAGGGCTTACGTCTATTTTTTTAATGATGCGGACACTCCCCAATTACACGGATCTTCCGGATTGACCCGGAATTTTATCCCCAAGCCCGCCTACTGGGCTGCAGCCCATCTGCAAAAAACTTTGGGAAAATTTCGTTTTCACGGGGTTGTGCAGGAAAAGGAGGGAGTGGTTATGATTTATGAATACCGGAGAGACGGCGACATCATCTGGGTGGTCTGGGTTCCGACACGCGAAGGAAAGCCGGCATCGATTGAGCTTCCAACCTTCCCCCGTCCTGTCCTGAGAGCTGAACGCCTCGTGCTCCGGGAAGGGTCCGCAGAGGTTGTAGAAGTTTTGGGAAGAGAGTTGATTCTGTCAGGTACCCCGATTTTTATTTTCTTTAAGAAAAGCTGAGTCTGACATATTCAGCCGGCTGGCATCATGATTTTTTACGGGGGTGGGCACTGGTTCCTGCAACGCGTGCGGTGACTCCCGGCTGGCTTTGACTGAATCTTCACGCGCCTTGGCAGACCTTCCGTTTTATTGATTTTTTGATAACGTCCACGAATAAAGCCGTCCATTAGAGAAGTATTGATTACACTCTTTGACATTCTAAGCGAATTGGGATAAGCTTGAGATTGACCAAAGGAGCTAAGTTCTTATGAATCTTCTCAAACTAAACGAGCGCAAACATCTTCGAGACGAGATTGCTGCGGCACTCAGTCTGGTTCCGGGACTTGGGCATGCCTATAAGGGATATTATGCCCATGCCTTGGGTATTCTCTTTCTTGTGCCAGCAATACTTTTTGCCTCGGTCTTGTTGGGCCTGGCGACCTTCGGGTTGGGGCTTCTCCTGCCCCTGGTCTTCTGGATTGCCATAGGGATCCAAGCTTATTACCTGTCTGAACATCGCAAGGACCATCCCTTCCTTTGAAGCCTGATAAGGAATCAGGGCCCTTTTATTAACTAACAGAACACAAGTATTTGTTTCGCCGGATAGCGATAATTATTTCACTTTCAGGAGTTCCACGTCGAAAATCAAAGCCTCATTGGGGCCGATGTCACGTCCGGCACCGCCAGTGCCGTAGGCGAGTTCCGAAGGCAGATAAAAGCGGTATTTGGCACCTTCCTTCATGAGCTGAACACCTTCCGTCCAGCCTGAGATCACCTGATTCAGGGGGAAATCAATGGGTTCATTCCGTTTATAGGAACTGTCGAAAACGGTTCCGTTGATCAGGGTTCCCTCGTAGTGGACCTGGACGGTATCCGTGGCTTTGGGGCAGCTGCCATTGCCTTCGCGCAGGACTTCATATTGCAGACCGCTGGCTGTGGTGTTCACCCCGTTGCGTTTGCTGTTTTCCAGAAGAAACGCCTTACCTTTTTCAAGAGCTATTTGTGACATCAGAAAATTTCTAGCGGAATGATGGGATCTGTCAAAGCCGGAAGAAGTAAATTTGAGCCCCGATATCCAGCGCCCGAGCTGCAGCCCGCACAATCTTGCGGAATCCAAACCCGTGCGTCTGCCTCAGGCGGATGTGGTGTCAACGGGTTTTTTAACGGTCAGTCAGGGTGCGGCGGGCAGGCTTTAATTTGTTTGCCGTCCGTAATCTTTTTCAACGATTCCACCGAAGAAAAGATCTTTCTCCTAATGAGCCCAAAACACCCGTGCCAGCGCCAGGGGCTAAATCCAGCGGATTCGGTGGCTAATGGGTTTGCGCTGCTCGGCTGTGAGGGGTGGAAGCACGGGTAATTTCGTTACAGGTTGGAATTGATGCCACTGGGTGGCTTCTTCCTGAAGTTGGCTCCAGCGTGGGTTTTCCAAGGGCGGGGCATTCCGGATTTGGCGCAGTAGGCTGTTCCATTCCGTCATCAGGCGGTCGATGTCACCAATTCCGGAATGTTCCCCGGTCAGTTGGCTTTTCCGCTTGGTTTTGTTCAGCAGCTCTTTCACCAGATCAGATGCCCCGGTTCCGTAGTGGGGTGGGACTCCCCAAGTCAGGTAACCCTCAATTGAAAAGCGCCCGTAGGCTTTCTGGCAGGCCAGGGCCAATCGTCCAGACCAGCGGGGTTCGATTCCGGCAAAGCGGTCGTTGGCGTAAAGGTTGGCCAGATCAAAGATCAGATCCTGCAGGGGATAGCTTTCATCTTCCAGGGCGGCGGCTATGGCGAGCCCTTCCGGCCCAAGGAAGAAGGAGACGATTCTGCCCCGCTCTGACAGGCTCAGGTCTTGGTTCAGGAGGCCGATCTTGGTCCATTGCCAAAGGAGGGTGGGAGCGGGATCAAGGTGCAGGCATTCCGTACGTTGGGGACAGTCGCGGCAGGGTTTGAATGGACGGTTCCGGCGTTTAACCAGGCGGGCCCTTCCGGTGTCCGTTCCCAGATGGCAGGGCAAGATCTCCCGTAGTTCCGCACTGGTGATCTCGGCCCCCAGGCGCAGCCATTCGCGACTGAAAAAGGAATGGCCCAGGCGGCGCGAGGTTTCGACGCGATCACGGCTGTTGGCCAGGGCATTCAAAATCATAGACCAGGGCAGGGGAGTGGAGCGTTGGAGGCGCATGGGACGGGCTTCCATCATGCGCGGGGTTTCCTGGCTGGTGAGGTAATAACCTATGATATCCAAACCACGCCGCCCGGCCCGGCCTATCATCTGCAGGAGTTCGTGAGGGAGAATTTCCTGTTCGATTCCGTTGATGGAGTAGGAGCGTGAGGTGATAACGACAGAGCGCAGGGAGAAATTGATGCCGGCACTGAGGCCAAGGGTGGCTACGACGACGCGGAGCTGGCCTGTCTTGGCCAGGGGTTCGATCACGCCGGCGCGTTGGGCGAAGGTGAGTCCGCTATGGTGGAAGGCCACACGTTGTTCCAAGAGTTTGATCAATTCAGGTGTCAGGACAATTTTTTGTTCGGGAGTGAGAACGAGTGGGGCAGCAGGAGGCAGTTCCCGTGCGGCCTGGCGGGCCAGACGTTCGGCTTCTTTCCGGTGTGGGGCGAAGACGAGGATCGGGCCGAGATCGTCACGCAGGGCGCCCACGAGACGTTTGGACCAGAAGCCTTCGATCCCGGTGGGAATGCGTTTGGCGAGGTAATCGGAATCAACTTCTTCCAAAGGCACCGGACGTTCTTGGTGGGAGATGACGTGGATGTCCCGTTGCAATTTTTTCAGCCAGAAGGCGACTTCTTTGGCGTTGGCGACACATCCACTCATGAGAAGCAGTTGGGTGCTGGAGGGGAGTGACAGCAAGACGCCTTCGTAGTGGTTGCCACGGTTGGCGTCGCCAAGCCATTGGTATTCGTCAATGGCGAGGAGGGAAGGGCCTTGGCCGCGGTGGAGGAGGCTGCGTAAGGCTTCCAGGGTGCCGACGACCACGGGGGCCTCGGGTTGGATGCTCGCATCGCCTGTGACGAGTCCTACCCGCCAGCCTTTCGCCAGCCATTCGGCGTATTTGTCGTTGGCTAGGGCGCGGGTGGGGACGGCGTAAAAGGAGGGGCGGGAATGGGAGTGGGTTTCGTAGAATTTTTCGAAGACGTAGGTTTTGCCGGCTCCGGTGGGGGCGTCGAGGATGACATCGTGTCCGGCCCGCAGGTGTTGGATGGCTTCGGACTGCCACCCGTCCGGCAGCACGAGGGTCTGGAGGAGGCTGAGTTGGTCGCTGTGGAGCGGCATGGATTTCAAGTTACCCCGGCTTTGGTTGAGGGCAATGGGAAGGCAGGAATCGTTTAGAGGAAGGGATTGGGCTTCGAGTTTTGGGCTCCGGGAAGGCAAGGTGAAGAGGGGCGCGGGGAGATTGAAGCCGTGACTCGGAGGTTGCTGCTGCTGTGCGGGGAAAGGGGTTTTAGGTTTCCAGTTTACAGAGAAACTTGGAATCCAGAAATGGAAACGCTGAAGGCGAAAAGCTGCTTCGTCATTCTGCGAGAACGGCTTCGTCGAGGGAGTCGTCCACCCGGAGGTTGACCAGCTTCCAGGTAGCGCCGGTCTCAAAAAAGAATTGCCAGCGGAGAGGTTCGGTTTCGAGATAGGCAAAGTAGGTGAGCATGGTGATTGTGGAGCTCAGGGGCCGGACATCGAAGACTTCGTAGTAGCGCATGGCACCATAATCCTGGATGGCTTTGTCCACGCGCTGGCTGAAGGCATCAACATTGGGGCCGCTGTTCTCAATGGCGGAGCCGGTCAGGATTTCCTTGAAGGCATCGGCGCTGCGTGCGCTTTGGATCGTGACGAAAAATTTTTCAATTTTCAGCTGAACTTCCTTGGGCAGAGTGGAGATTTTGGGCTGGGGGGGAAGGTATTCGCGCAGGTCATCCACACGGATGTTGGCCAGGCGCCAGTCGTTGCCGACGGGGGTGAAGTAGAGGAACTGCCAGCGGAAAAGTTTGGTTCCCTGTTCGGAGATGTAGGAAAGGCGAAAGAGGCGGCTGCCGATTTTTTTGTTTTCGAAGGGCGTGAAGCGTTCGTAGTTTCCGAACCGTTCGATGGAGCCCTGAGAGGCGGCGACGAAGTTTTCGATGACTTCGTTGTCTTCTTTGAATTGGGTTTTTTCAAAAAGGTTGAGGAAGGCGAGCTTGGAATTGCCGGCTTGGAGGGTGCTGAAGAAGCGGTTGATCTGGGTCTGGGCGGCTGGTGGGATTTCAATGTTGCTGTCGGACGTTTTCAGTCTGGCGGGTTCGACCTGGGTGGGTTTGATCCGGTTTTCTTGGGCAGAAAGCGGAGAAAGGAGAGCGAGGACGTAGGCAGCCGCAAGGAGAGGGAGTTTCTGAAGTCTCATAATGGACAGGGATGCGGTGGGCGCGGGGCCCGGGCCGCTACAAAATACTCAGGCAATGAGTTTTTTGAGAGCGGCGTTGGGTTTGCTGAGGGTTTCACCGTGGGCGAAGGCGATGAGGTCGAGATCCAATTTAGTGAGTTGTAGAAGAGATTTTTTCAAGGTCTTGGGATCTTCGCAGTATTTGTCGGGTAGAATGGCGAGTCCGGTTTTTGGGGTGTTGATCAGGGCGTCACCGACGAAGAGGATTTTGTTGTCAGTGCAGTAGTAGGCGTATTCCCCGGAGCCGCCGCCCTTAAGGTTGAGGGGTATCAGGCCGTGGATCTGTTTAAGGTCATCGACGATTATATCGGGTTTATAGGACAACTCTTTGATGGCAAAGGCAGGCGAGGCGATCGGGATCTTCAGAAGGTCGCTGATTACGCGGGAAAAACGCTCGTGGTTGCCGTTGGTGAGGAGGATGGCACAGATTTTCCCCAGGCCCTGGATGGCCTTGAGGGTGGCGTCATCGGGGCGTATGGGGTCAATGAGGATGACTTTACCTTCCGAGACATAAGCATGGGAGAAGAGGTCGGTTTTGCATTCCTCGCTATAGGCGGACCACTCGATCAGATGGGCGTTAAGCTTCTTGAACATGGCCGTGGTTATTTGCCCAACAATGCCTGGTAGTCTTTAACGTTTTTCAGGTTCCCGGCTTCTTCAGGGCTGGAAAGTTTGATTTTAAAAATCCAACCATCCGTGTAGGGCGAGCTGTTGACCAGTTCCGGGTTGGAGGAAAGCTTGGTGTTTACCTCGATGATTTCGCCGGAGATGGGGGAGTAGATGTCTGAAGCGGCCTTGACGCTTTCCACGGCGGCGGCGGTATCTTTTTGCTTCACGGTTTTTCCGATCTTGGGGAGTTCGACAAAGACCACGTCGCTCAGGGCGTTCTGGGCATGATCGGTGATGCCGACCGTACCGGTGTTGCCGTCGATGGACAGCCATTCGTGGGATTCAGCGTAGAGGAGGTTTTCGGGGTGGTTCATAAAATTCAAAGTTTACGGTAGAAGGGTTTTTTGATGACCTGAACGGTGACGGGTTTCTCACGGACGATCATTTCAAGTTTGGTTCCGACCTGGGACGCGCTGATCTCCACCAGAGCCAGGGCGATTCCTTTTTTCAGGGTGGGGGAGTGGCCGCCGCTGGTGACTTCGCCAACCTTTAGGCCGTCTTTCATCAGGGGATATTGGGCGCGGGGGGGGGCACCGACGCCGACGACTTCGAGGGCGACGGATTTACGGGTGAGGCCTTCCTGTTTTTGTTTGCGCAGGGCCTCGATACCGGTGAATTTTTCCGGTTTATCGAAGCAGAGAAAGCCCTGAAGTCCGGCTTCCAGTGGGGTGATGCCGGAATCGAGTTCGTGGCCGTAAAGTGGATAGCAGGCTTCGAGACGGAGCGTGTCGCGGGCTCCCAGACCAGCTGGAACGAGTCCGTAGTTTTTGCCTTCTTCGAGAAGTTTATTCCAGAGATCAGTCAGCACTTCTGTGGAGCAGAAGAATTCGAACCCGTCTTCGCCGGTGTAACCGGTGCGGGTGATGATGACATCGATTCCTTTGAAGGGGCTGAAAAGGAGTTGGTTGCGTTTAATCGGGCGTTTTTCCTCGTCAAAGGTTTTATGCAGGATGGTTTCGGCTTCCGGGCCCTGGAGGGCGATGCCTCCGAAGTCAGCGCTCAGGTTTTCCAGGGAGACGTTGGCGTTTTTTTTGCGGTCGAGCCAGTTGTAGTCGTCTTCGATGCGGGAGGCGTTGACCAGCAGAAGATAGCGCTGTTCTTCCAGACGGTAGACGATGAGGTCGTCAACGGTGCCGCCGCCGTCATTGAGCAGGATTGTGTATTGGCCGTGGCCGACGGAAAGACGGCGTATGTCGTTGGTGAGGAGGCTGTTGAGCCAGGCTTCGGCACCGGTTCCGGAAACAAAAAGTTGGCCCATGTGGCTGATGTCGAAGAGCCCGGCTTTTTCCCGAACGGCTTTGTGTTCGTCCAAAATACTGGTGTAGGAGACTGGCATGTTCCAACCGCCGAATTCGACCATGCGTGCGCCCAAGGCTTTGTGCGCGGGGGCGAGAGGTGTTTCGCGCAAATCTGAAGTTTCTGGCATCGGGGGAGATTACCTATGCCGTGTGCAGGGTGTCAACGTTGGGAGCGAAGGTCAAAAAACTAAGGAGAAGGCTGTTGTCGCCTTGAAGTGTTCATGCGCCAGTCGTAGTAATCGCTGTAAAAGGTGAGAATGTCGGCCCTGTAGAAGTCCTGAATTCTTTCTGGTTTTAGTCCGGCCCAGTGAAGGACTTTGGGAAGGCCTTTTCTTTTTCTTAAATCGTCCGCCGTTATGTCAGATCCTTTGATGCCGCCCCATTCGTAGAATTTTTTATGCTCAAGCCTGATGCGTTTTTGCTGGAAGGCTTTTAGAAAGAGATAATTAGTGACACCCTGATCCGAGTAGCGGAAGCAATCCGGGTGTTTGAGGCTGCGTGGTTCCGTCCATTCCAGGAAGGGATCCAAATCACGTCGTTTGAAAAAGCCGCTGCTGGCCACATACTGGCCGGTATTGAACATGAACTCATCCGCCCGGAAGGCAGGATCAAAGGAGGCAAGTTTATCCAGGTTGTAGGCTAAGGCTCCAATGTGGGCCGGGTTTTTGTCGCCTTCGGGGCTCACGATGAAGCGGGCTTTGGAGTCCCGGAACGAGTCCAGCAGCGGTCCCAGTAGAACGAGGTCGGCATCCAGCATGAGATAGGTTTCTTTCCGGGGCAGGATGAGTGGCTCGAATTTAGCGTAACCCGTTCCAAACTTCCGGACGCTGGTGGGAAATGGGGCTACATTCCAGTTTTTGTAGAGGGCGTCGCAATCGAAGTCGCCATGGAGTTCATCCTTGATCAGGATAATGGGAATGTCGGGATACCAATAGTGGATGCTGGCGATGCAAAGTTTGGCCAGATGAAAGTCGTTCTTCCAAGTGACGACGTAGATCTTGGAGATGGTCATGGCATTTACCTTTTAAAAACGGGTCTTTGCAGGGGGGAGATTGTTTATGCCAAACGACAGCAGAGAATGATTTGTAAGGAATTCGCGCGGGTTGGCAAGGGCATCTTTCACAGCTTCTAAGGAAGTGGAATCACAGGCTTGATTGACTCGTAGGCATACAACTTGTTGAATAGCTGTTTCCCCATGAAATCTCGAACTTTTCTTCCTTTGCCCGGCCACAAGCCCCAAACGGTCCGTGTTGAAACCGGTTTACTTGCGTTCATGAGGCAGGTGGGACAGCCGGGACTGATCAATCTGGCGGCAGGTGTTCCTGCGCCGGAATTGTTGCCGGTGAAGGATCTGGAAAAAGCATTCGCGGCAGCGGCCAAAAAAGTGGGGCAGCCGATGTGGGCGTATCAAACACCGGAAGGACATCTTCCTTTAAGGGAAACTATTGCCCGTAGATTGGAGACTCGTGGGGTGAAGCTTGAAGGAAAAGAAGTGTTCATCACTTCGGGTTGTACCCAGGCACTTCATCTCTCAATCCAGTGTCTGGCCGGTCCGGGAGACATCGTGGCCTGCGAGAGTCCCTGTTATTACAATACCTTGGAGCAAATTGCTGCCAGCGGTGCGCGGGCGCTACCCCTGCCGACTGATCCCAACACCGGATTGATTTTTGATCAGGCGGAAAAAGTGTTGAAGCGTTTCCGTCCCAAAGTGCTGGTGGTGTGCTCTTCATTGTCAAATCCGACCGGGGCGACTCTTCCGGAGAAGGACAGGCCGCGCTGGGTGGCCTTGGCCAAAGCTTTGAAAATAATCATTATTGAGGACGATATCTATGCGGAGCTTTGTGAAGGGACTACCCCTCCGCCTTTAAGGGCCTATGATGACGGCTCGACGGTGGTGTATGTCAGCAGTTTCTGCAAAACAGTTTCGCCGGGGCTGCGGGTCGGCTGCATGATTCCAGGAAAATGGTTCGAGCCGATGGTGGAGAGGAAATGCATGGCTGATATTCATGGTTCTCTGGTTTCGGAAGCGACTTTGGATGCTTTTTTGAACAGTGCGGCGATGGAATCCCATTTAAAGCGTTTTAAGCGGGTCTGCGCGAAAAAGCGTCACCTGGCCCGGAACGCGATTCTGGAGTGTTTCCCGTCTGGAACCACGGTTTCGGATCCACGGGGGGGCTATATGCTCTGGGTGGAACTTCCCGAAAAGAGGGATTTGCAAAAAATTTCGGAAGCGACCTTGAAACGTGGGGTGAGTTTTGCCAAGGGTGACGTGTTCAGCTGCTCCCATGCACAAGTGAGCGGGATGCGGATCAATTGTGCACGGGTGACGGAAAAGGAGTTGGTGGAGGGATTGAAGGTAATCGGGAAACAGATGGAGTAGTTCAACGATTGAGACGCTGTCTCAATGCATTGTTCAGGGTTGAAATGGCCTAGTGTAAGGCAATCAAGTATTTAGAAAGAAATTCTTTTTTATTTTTTGGGAAATTCCCTTGAAGTACGGTGTCCCTCTATTACTGTCACGGTATGTCTGACCTGAGTGAACTCAACTACAATTCCAAAGTTGAAGGCAACATCGTTCTTACAACCTTGGAAGCTTCGATCAATTGGATGCGGAAAAACTCGCTCTGGCCCATGCCCATGGGCTTGGCTTGTTGCGCGATTGAATTGATGGCCGCCGCTTCCTCCCGTTTTGATATTTCCCGTTTTGGGGCCGAGGTGATGCGTTTTTCTCCTCGCCAATCGGACCTGCTGATCGTGGCCGGAACCGTTACTTACAAGATGGCCTTGGCCACCAAGCGAATCTACGACCAGATGCCGGATCCGAAGTGGGTGATTGCCATGGGAGCCTGTGCCAGCACGGGCGGGATGTATCGTAGTTACGCAGTGCTACAGGGCATCGACAATCTGATCCCGGTGGATGTGTACATTTCCGGCTGCCCTCCACGTCCTGAAGCACTCTTGGAAGGGCTGATGCAACTTCAGAAAAAAATCGCCACGGAAAAATCCCTCAGCACCCTGAAACAGGAAGAGGCCGCTTAAGCTTATGGCTGATCTTACCTCGATCAACAATTCGTTCCAGGCCAGATTTTCCGGCAAGGTCAAGGTTCAGCCCCTGTTCCGTGAAGAAACCACCTGGCTGGTGGAGGGTTCTGAACTTCTTCCTGTCCTGACTGCCTTGAAAGAGGAAGGCTTTGATCTTCTGATCGACCTGTCAACGGTGGATAACTTCGGTGACGAGCCCCGCTTTGAAATTGTGTACGAACTATACAGCACGGCTTTGAATCAGAATCTCCGGGTCAAAGCGGTTATCAGCGAGGATGTAAACAGTGTGCCGACCGTTTCCAGTCTCTGGCGCACGGCCAACTGGCATGAGCGCGAAGCCTACGACATGATGGGTATCCGTTTTGAAGGTCATCCGGATCTGCGGCGGATTTTGATGTGGGAGGGTTACCCCTATCATCCTTTGAAGAAAGATTTTCCGCTGGAAGGAAAAGTCACGGACATGCCGGACATCGCCTTCAGCAAACCCGCCCCACTGGAAGGCGGGCCTTTTGTCACAGCACCGGCGGACCGCTCGGGCGATCGCGAACCCAAGGCCAGGCCTTCGGCAGCTGTGTGAGCAGCCCACTTAGTATTTGAACGTTATACACAGATCCTCAACATGAGCACAGTCCAGGAAATTGAAATCAAAGACAGCGCGGCACGCACGGCCGAAACCGTGGATACCCTCGATACCGTGGGTGAAAAGCTGATTCTGAACCTGGGTCCATCCCATCCCAGCACGCACGGGGTATTGCGCATTGTCCTGGAGCTGGACGGGGAAATCATTACGAAGGCGGATCCGGATGTGGGCTACCTGCACCGGGGTGATGAAAAAATCGCCGAGAACATGACCTGGACCCAGTTCATTCCCTACACGGACCGTCTGGATTACCTGGCTCCTCTGGCCAACAACGTGGCCTATGCCTGTGCGGTGGAAAAACTGATGGGTTACGACCTGCCACCCAGGGCCAAGGCCATCCGTGTCATCTGTGCTGAACTGGCACGTATTTCAGCCCATCTTCTCGGAGTTGGTTGTTATGCCATGGACTGCGGGGCAATGACGGTTTTTCTTTACACCTTCACCGAACGCGAAAAAGTCTACAACCTGATCGAATCGCTGACCGGGGCCCGTTTCACCACAAGTTACACACGTATCGGAGGCCTGGCCCGCGACCTGCCGGAAGGCTGGGTGGACAACCTGAAGCTTTTCCTGAAACAGTTACCGGAAAAAATCGGGGAAGTGGACAAGCTGCTGACCCGTAGCCCGATCTTTGTCGGCCGCACGCGCGACATCGGAGTGATCACGAGGGAGGATGCCATCAACTTCGGCCTGACCGGACCGAACCTGCGTGGCTCTGGCGTCAGTTACGACCTTCGCAAAAACAAGCCCTATCTAGGCTATGAGCAGTATGACTTTGATGTTCCGGTGGGTTCAGTCGGTGACTGCTACGACCGTTATCTGGTTCGTATGGAAGAACTCTACCAGAGCATCCGTATTATGGAGCAGGCGATCAAATCCCTTCCAGACGGTCCTATTTTTGTCAACGATCCGAAGAATATCCTGCCCAAAAAATCCGATGTGTTGACCAGCATGGAAGAGCTGATCCAGCAGTTCATGATTGTCACCCAGGGTATTGATACTCCCAAAGGCGAGGTGTATTTCGGTGCGGAAAATCCAAAAGGGGAACTGGGCTTTTACATCAACAGTCGTGGTGGCGGAGTTCCCCACCGTCTGAAAATCCGCGCCCCGTCTTTTGTCAACCTGAGCATTCTTCCGCACCTGCTTCCTGGACATTCCGTCAGTGACACTGTGGCCATCCTGGGCAGCTTGGATTTTGTTATGGGTGAATGTGACCGGTAAACTGAAAACGCAATGAAAATGAAAAAAGTCATGGTTCTTTTGATTGGTGGAGTAAGCTTGTTGACCCTGGTTGCCTGCGGGAACAAGCTGACCAATGACAATTTCAGCAAGGTTAAAAACGGCATGACCGAGGCCGAGGTCCGTGCCATTCTGGGGAAACCCGACGAGGTGGAAACATCGGAAATTCTGGGTTTGAAAAACACCTCTTACCTTTATGAAAAAGGGGATACCCGGGCTAATATCAATTTCATCAGCAATAACGTGATCAGCAAGCACGGCAGCTTCAAATAATTTTCCATGAGCCTGACGATTTCTCCCGAATTTGAAAAAAAGATCGATGACGCCATCGCTCATTATCCCGTATCGAAGCGCAGTGCCTCGCTTCCGCTTCTGCACTTGTGGCAGGAGCAATTCGGCCATATTTCTGACGAAGCGGTCACCTGGATAGCGGACAAGCTGGAACTACAGCCGATCAACATTCTGGAACTGGTGACTTTTTATCCCATGTTCCGCGGCCAGCCTTTCGGTAAGCACCATATCCGGGTCTGCCGGACTCTGTCCTGTGCGCTGGGCGGATCCTATGAAACGCACGCCTGCTTAAAGAAAGCAACCGGAGCGGACGGCGACGATCATGGACCGATCACCAGTCCGGACGGCAACTACACGATCGAGTTCGTGGAATGTCTGGCCTCCTGTGGCACGGCCCCGGTGGTGATGATGAACGATGATTTTTATGAAGGCGTGGACAGCGCCAAAGCCCAGGAACTTCTCAAGAAATACCAGTAACCGTTATGGCAGCACCACAGCGCAGAATCATTTTCAAACACATCGATGCCCCGGGTTATACCAACGACATCGAGTGTTATATCAAAAACGGCGGCTATGAGGATTTGAAGAAATCCATCAAACTGGAGCCTACGGCCATCAAGGATGAAGTTAAAAAATCCCAGCTTCGCGGCCGTGGCGGTGCGGGTTTCAGTTGCGGGATGAAGTGGGGCTTCATTGATGCCAAGAAGGTCACGAAGCCCATTTATCTGATCTGCAATGCGGACGAGTCGGAGCCGGGCACCTTCAAGGACCGACAGATCATCCATAAGGATCCGCATCAATTGATCGAGGGAATGATTATCTCCTGTTTTGCCAACAGTGTGAAGCTGGCCTATCTGTATATCCGTGGTGAATTCCCTGAGGGTGCGAAAATCCTTGAGCGTGCCATTGAAGAGGCCCGTGCGAAAAATTTCATCGGCAAGAACATTCTGGGCACTGGTTACGACCTGGAAATCTACGTTCATCGCGGCGCGGGCGCCTATATTTGCGGAGAGGAAACAGGTCTGATTGAGTCCCTTGAAGGAAAACGTGCCTATCCCCGCATCAAGCCTCCCTACTTTCCGGCGGTTCTGGGCCTCTACATGTGCCCAACCATCGTCAATAACGTAGAAACGCTCTGCAACGTCAAGCATGTGATCAACATGGGCGGCGAAGCCTTTTCCAAAATCGGCACACCCAATAACACCGGCACACGCGTTCTTTGTGTCAGCGGCGATGTGAACAAGCCCGGTTATTATGAATTCGAATGCGGTTCCCTGACCATGGGGGAACTGATTAACGATGTCTGTGGCGGAATCAGGAACGGGGGGAAACTCAAAGCTGTTATTCCCGGGGGTTCATCCGCCAAGGTGTTGCGGGCAGGCGAGAAATTCAAGCTCAAGCAAAAGGGGCCGGATGGTGCGATGGTTGAAAAAGAAATCACGCTTGAGGATATACCGGTGGATTTCGACAGCTTTGCCGCAGTGGGAACCATGGCGGGTTCCGGCGGTGTCATCGTCATGGACGACACCCGCGACATGGTCGAATGTCTGGCCAATATTTCCGAGTTCTATGCGCACGAATCCTGTGGACAGTGTACACCCTGTCGTGAAGGTTCGCTCTGGATGAAAAAGATCACCCATCGCATGGCCCACGGACAAGCCCGCAAGGAGGACACGGCATTGCTCAAGAACGTGGCCGACAACATCGCCGGACGGACCATCTGTGCTTTCGGAGAAGCCTGTTCCTGGCCTGTGCAGAGTTTCATTGCCAAATTCCGTGACGAATTCGAAGCCAAGGCCAAAACCAGTAAAAACCAAGAAGAAGTCGTTGAAATGCATTAACGCAAAGACGCAAAGATTTTAAGACAAAGATAAGACATTTTTTAACAATGAAAAAAACATCAAAGAACCTGGCGGTTTATGCCTCTTTGCGCCTTGCTTCCACGTCGGTGGATCATTTGAATCGGCGTGTAAGAGCCTCAAATGTGTTGCGTTAAAACGCTTTCGTTATGACCCCGCACAAGATCAATCCTTTCAATCACGACATCCCGGCAGCGGATACGCCGCTGGTGAACGTCCAGTTTAACGGCGAGTGGATCCTGGTTCCCAAAGGAACCAACGTGGTTGAAGTGACGCGGCAACAGGACAAATTCCTTCCGCATTACTGTTACCATCCCAAGCTCTCGATTTCCGGTAATTGCCGTATGTGTCTTTTTGAAATGGGGACACCCAAGATGGATGCCGAACGCAAACCGGTCATCGGAGCGGACGGGAAACCCGAGATCGGCTGGATTCCGCGTCCGCAGATCGGTTGTGCCACCCAGGTGACCGAAGGTATGGGCATCCGCACCGAATCGCCGATGGCTGTGGAATGCCGTAAAGGTGTGATGGAACTGCTTCTGATCAACCATCCCCTGGATTGCCCGATCTGTGATCAGGCCGGGGAGTGCAAGCTCCAGGAATTTTCTTCCGAATACGGCAACGGTTACAGCCGCTTTGTTGAAAACAAGGTCAAGAAACCGAAGAACGTGGATCTCGGAAAGAATATTGTCCTTGATGATGAACGCTGCATTCTTTGCTCCCGCTGTGTTCGCTTTGCCAAGGAAGTGGTCAAGGACGACGTTTTAGGTTTTGTGCAGCGAGGCAGTTACAACACCCTGACAGCGCATCCGGGCAAACGTTTCGACAACGCCTATTCGCTCAACACCGTGGACATCTGCCCGGTTGGTGCCCTGACGAGCAAGGATTTCCGTTTCAAAATGCGCGTCTGGTTCCTTAAGGAAACCAACAGTATTTCCACCTGGGACGGAACGGGAACAAATATCGTCATTGGCTCACGCGAAAATAAAATCTACCGAATCACGCCACGCGACAACGAAGAGGTAAATTCTTGTTGGATGCCGGACGAGGCCCGTTTCGAATTTCATGCCGAACAGAGCGAGTCCCGCTATCAACAGCCGTTGGCCAATGTCAGAGGCACTTTTTTCCCGTCCTCTTGGAATGACATCCTGCCGCGGGTGGCACAGGAACTGAAGAAGTTTCAGGGAACGGAAATCGCCATCATTGCCTCGGCCAAGCAGACCAATGAAGAACTCTTTCTGTTGAAGTCTCTGGCAACGGCTCTTGGAGTGGGTCTGATCGACATCAAACCCCGTGCCCAGCAGGCGGATGACTTCCTGATTTCGAACGACGGCAACCCCAATACCAAAGGGGCAGAACTGCTGAAGGTATCGCAAAAGGGGGACAAGCTGAAGGAGATTGCTGCGGCGGTTGAGTCCGGTCGGGTCAAGGCCCTGATCTCCGTGATTGAAGACGCGGTGGATTGCGGTATCAGCATCGCTGCACTGGAAAATCTATCCTTTTACGTGCACATCGGAACCTTGCCGAACAAGGCGACATCCAAGGCCCACTTTATCCTGGCTTCAGGCGGTTTTGGCGAAAAGCGGGGATCGATGGTCAATATCAAAGGCCGACTTCAGCGGCTGAACAAAGCCGTGGCCTGTCCCGGGAATGTCCAGGAAGACTGGGAAATCCTGCGTGATCTGAAAGCTGCGGTGGGAGGCGGCAATGGACTGCATAGCATCGAGGATGTTTTCAAAGCCATGTCCCAGACTGTTCCCGAATTGGGCGGACTGAGCTTGAGTAAAATCGGAGATCTGGGAATCCAGTTGGGTGCTGAGCTGGGAATAGCTTCACGTGAAGTGGTTCCCGTTAAAGCCTGATTTAACGCAAAGACGCAAAGGGTTTAAGACGCAAATCCAGGTATCTGAATGAACAGAGTCCAAGAAGCAAAGAATCTGGCGGCCTTGCACCCTGGCGACTTTACGTTTAAAAAATATTATGATTGATGGTCCGACAATTGTGTTTGTGTTGATGAGCCTGATCAAGTGCGGGGCGGTGGTCGGTGTCTTGCTTGGTCTGGTCGCATACAGCGTAGTGGCAGAACGCCGCTACAGTGCCTGGTTCCAGGACCGTGTCGGACCCAATCGTGTCGGTATGCCCCTTGGCGGCATGACGATTGGCGGTTTTAAAATTCCCGAGATCCGTCTCTTCGGCCTGTTCCAACCCGTAGCCGATGGTTTGAAATTTCTGTTGAAAGAAGAAATCACTCCGGGCCACGTCAATAAACCCTATTTCTATCTGGCCCCGGTTTTGGCGATGGTTCCGGCCATTCTGACCGCTGCAGTTGTTCCCTTTGGCAGCCGGATCAATCTCGAGCCCTTGGCCCGCTGGATTTTCGGACTGACCTCCTTCACTTTGGATGAACGAACCTTCGCCGCTTTTAATAGTCCTGCCGTCATTGCCGACCTCAACGTCGGGGTTCTGTTTGTTTTTGCGATCGTTTCGATCAGCGTTTACGGGATTGTCATTGCCGGCTGGTCTTCCAATTCGAAATTTCCATTCCTTGGAAGTATCCGTTCTTCCGCCCAGATGATTTCGTATGAACTGGCCATGGGCTTGGCGGTGGTTCCTGTCTTCCTGATCATCGGCAATCTGAACCTCGGTAAAATCATCTCCTACCAGATCGAGCATGGATGGCTGGCACTGGCTTTTATGAACTACCCTTGGCAGTGGACCCTGGAAAGTTTTGTTCTGTGGCCTTTCCTGGCCCTTTCTTTTTTTATTTTCCTGGTGGCGGCTTTTGCCGAAACCAACCGCCTGCCCTTTGATTTGCCCGAATGCGAGACCGAGTTGGTCGGGGGCTATCACACGGAGTACGGAGCGTTTAAGTTTGCGTTGTTCTTTTTGGGTGAATATGCGGCGATGCTGGTGACCTCCTGTGTGATGGTTACGCTTTTCTTTGGTGGCTGGACCTTGCCGTTGCCTTGGTTTAACGGCCAAGCTATTCCTGAAAGCTGGAGCTTCCTCGGATCCATGGCGGGTCAGGAGATGCCTTGGTGGTTCTGGATGGTGCATATCGGTATTTTCCTTTCGAAGATGGCTTTTTTCATCTTCTTCTTTATCTGGGTGCGCTGGTCTTTCCCTCGTTTCCGTTATGACCAGTTGATGGATCTGGGCTGGAAGTTTTTCCTGCCTTTGGCCCTGGCCAACGTCATGGTGGTGGCCTTTGTGGTGGCGTGGTTTGAGTTAAATTAAATTTTTCTAAGAAAAAAGCCTTGTTTGTTTTAAAAATTAGATGTATAGATGTTGATGTATGAATAAGAAGGATTCTAAAAACAAAAGTTCAAGAATCAAAGAAATAGCAGACATTACCTACGGGGAGAGGGGGACTGCGTCAGAGGACGGAATGGTGAGGACGCAGATCTATCTTACCCAGGATGAACACGCCTTTTTATTGAAAGAAGCAAAAAACCGAGGAACAACGATGGCCGCACTGATACGTAAACTGGTGGATGACCGCATGGAGATCCGGGATGACATCTGGTCACGGAATTCTCTGTTGGATGCTGTTCCGGATGAGGATGCGTCAGCAGAACCTGAAGATGCGTCGATCAATCTGGATCATTACCTTTATGGTCTTCCAAGGGCATATGAAAAAGTTGAAGGTCGCTGGGTCAAGGTGACTGACACTCCGGTATGAAGTGTGCTTTGGCTGATTCCTCCTTCTGGGTGGCCTTGAGAGGGAATCGTGATGTGAACCATGAACCGGCCCGGGCCATTGCCGCCCGCATGTTGCGGGAGCGGGTCCGCCTTGTGGTAACTCCACTGATTTTTGCCGAAGTTCATGCCCGCTTCAGCAGGAGTCAGCCTCTAAGAGAAATGGTCATCCGGGACTTTTGGAACAATCCCGTGGTCATGATGGAGCAGTTGGGGCCGGTTGACTATGAACAATCCCTGAAGTTGTTGAAAAGTCATGTGGACAAGGATTACCCGTTCTGTGACGTCAGTTCATTTGTGCTGATGGAAAGGTTGGGGATCAGTCATGCACTTAGTTTTGACAATCACTTCCATCAATACGGCCGTTTCACCGTTCTGGGTTAGGCTCTAGAACTTCGGGACGGCATCCAGCAATTTGCGCGTATAGGGGTGGGCCGGGGCGTTATAGATTGTTTCCGGTGAACCCTGCTCGACCAACTTTCCTTCGGTCATGACCAGCAGTTGGTCACAGATATGTTCCACCACGGCCAGGTCATGGGAGATGAACAGGTAGGTGAGTTTGAGTTGTTCCTGTAGATCCTGGAGCAGATTCACGATCTGGGCCTGGACGGACACGTCGAGGGCGCTTACGGGCTCGTCACAGATGATGAACTCGGGCTCAACCGCCAGGGCCCGGGCGATTCCGATACGCTGACGTTGGCCTCCACTGAATTCGTGGGGATAGCGGTCGATGTGTTTCTTTTCCAATCCGACCAGATGCAAGAGTTCCGCAACCCGTTCCCGCTTGGCCGTCTTGCTCATCGTGGGGAAATGGATGTCAAGGGCTTCGCCGATGATGAATTCCACTGTCATACGGGGGTTGAGAGAATTGTAGGGATCCTGGAAGATCATCTGGATTTTTTTACGGTAGCCCAGGAAATCGCGGCGGTTGAGGTGGGTAATTTCTTTGCCTTGGTATTGGATGGAGCCTTCCGTCGTTTCGACCAGATGAATAATGCTTTTGCCGATGGTGGATTTACCGCTGCCGCTTTCGCCAACCAGGCCGACCGTGGTGCCGGGTTCAATATCAAAGGATACGTCGTCAACAGCCTTGATGTTGTCGGTGACGCGTTGAAGCAGGCCGGAACGGATGGGGAAATAGACCTTGAGATTTCTAACGGAAAGAAGGGGATTGTTCATTTATTTATGGAATATTTAACGCAAAGACGCAAAGGGCTTAAGGCGCAAAGTTCGGAGGTTCTGATTTTTTGTCTTTTAGTCCGTTCACTACCCGGTGAATACCATCTTTTAGATATTTCTCACCAAAATTGATGACGAGTCCGAGCTTCAATCCCGTCATGCGCAAATAGGTCAACATTTGAGCTTCGAAGATAGCGTTGTATTCCGTAACCGCTTTGGGGTCGATAAGAACTATTCCATTAATTCTTAGATCAAGTCGTAACGGCGATCCCAATGTTTTACCTTTATAAATAATAGGCAATTGCTGTTGGCGTTCAACCTCGCAATTTCTAAGTTCCAACTCATATGCTAAAGATTCTTCGTAAGCAATTTCCAGAAGACCAGGACCTCCAAGTGTCCGATGAACTTCCACTGAAGCATCAACAATTACCCTACTTAGTTCATTTTCATTCATAACTTGCGTCTTAAAATCTTTGCGTCTTTGCGTTAAACAATCTTGGAATAATCAATGGTGGTGAGGCGCTCTTTTTTCTGGCCGAGCCTTGGAATACACTCGATCAGGGCTTTGGTGTAGGGATGTTGCGGATTGTACAGGACGTCGGAGGCAGAACCTTGTTCGACAATTTTTCCTTTGTACATGACCAACACCCGATCAGCAAAACCGGAGACAATTCCGAAGTTGTGGGTGATGAGTATAATGGACATGGAAAGCTTGGTCTTGAGCTCTTTCAGTAGATCCATGATCTGGGCTTGTATGGTGACGTCCAGGGCTGTGGTGGGTTCGTCCGCTACGAGGATGTCCGGCTGGCAGGCGAGGGCCATTGCGATCATGACTCGTTGCTGCATCCCGCCGCTGAGCTGATGCGGATAATCATTCAGTCGTTTTTCAGGCTGGCGGATGCCCACGACATCGAGCAGACGTATGATTTCGGTTTTTTGATCTTTGACATCGGGACGGTGCAGGAGGAGGGCTTCGGCAATCTGGTAACTGATACTGAAGACTGGATTCAGGGAAGTGGAGGGCTCCTGGAAGACATAGGCGATACGTTTTCCCCGGATTTTGCGCAGGGCCTCGCCCCGCAGAGAAAGAATGTCTGTGCCCTCCAGAAAAATGGAGCCGCCTACCTGGCAGACGGGAGGGTCGGGCAGGAGCTTGGTCAGGGCCAGGGCAGTGACACTTTTACCGCTGCCGCTTTCGCCGACAATGGCGAGGGTTTCCCCTTTGTTGACGGGGAAAGAGATGCGGTCGACAGCTGTAAGTGTTTCCCCATTTCCTTGGAAAACGATGCTGAGATCTTTGATGTCGAGGAGTGTGCTCATGTTCGTGTATCGGTTCTGAATTTGGGATCGATAATGTCGCGTAGTTCGTCGCCTAACAAATTAAAGGCGATGACAACGAGAAAAATCATGAAACCGGGAAGGAAGAGCCAGAGGAATCCCAACATGAGAACTTTCATTTCCTGGGCCTGGGCCAGCATCAATCCCCACGATGCGGAGGGTTCCTGGATGCCGAGGCCTAAAAAGCTGAGGGAAGCTTCGCCCAGGATATAGCCGGGGATGCTCAGGGTGGCACTGATGACAAGGTAGCTTGCAATATTGGGTAGCACATGTTTCTGGAGGATCCTGGTTCTGGATTGTCCCATGGATTCGGCCGCGAGAACGAAAGCCCGTTGCCGGACAGAGAGGGTCATTCCCCGGATGACGCGGGCGGTGCCTGTCCAACCGATAAAACTCAGGACGACGACAATCAGCAAAAACATTTCGCCCGGCTCAAAGAACGGTGAAAGGGCGGAGCGGAGGGCGATCAAAAGGTAGAGTCCGGGTATGGACATGATGATCTCGGTGGCGCGCATGGCAATGTTATCGAAAACACCTCCGAGATAACCTGACAGTCCCCCTATGATAAAACCCAGAGTCATGGTGATGGTTACTCCGATCAATCCCAAAGAGAGGGAAATTCTGGAGCCATCGAGAAGTCGGGAAAAAACATCCCGACCGGTCGGATCACTTCCGGCCAGGTAAATGCGATGGGGGGAATCGACACCGAAAAGATGGGTGGTGGAGGGGATGAATCCCAGCAGCTTGTAGGGTTCTCCTTGAACGAACCAGCGGATGGGTGTGGTGGAATCCTGGATGGGTTCGTATTGGGCGATGGTTTTGTCCATGTTCTTATAAATCTGGATCTGGAGCCCACCGTCTTTCCAGAGAATCTTGGTAGGAGGATGGTAGGAATGACTGAGGCTTTGGTTGGAAGAAGAATAGGGAGCAAGGAAGGGCGAAAACAGTGCCATGGCGTATAGCAGAAGGAGTAATGCGAGAGAAAGGGATCCGACGGTGCTTTTCAGCAGCCTTGGCAAGATGGTTCGCAGCACAGGCAGGGCTGTCCAGATAACAAAAAGTCCGCCGCCGGTCAGAAGAACAAATCCGACGTTTTTTAGATTGTGCCAGAACACTTTGCTGGACCAGGGCAGAAGGCTGAGAAGATAAAAGAATAGAGCCGCACCCAGGATGGTCAGAAAAACAATCAATATCCGCTTTTTGGTATAGGTAAGACGTTGTTCCAGACGAATTCTGGGGTCGGATGCGGCCAATAGCAGGTCTGCCAGCAGATTACCCAGGATGAGCATGGTTGCGCCCAGGACAACAGCAGCAAGAACCAGATATTGATCCTGTTTGAGAAAAGCCTGGTAGGTCAACTGTCCCAGCCCCGGGTAATTGAAAATATTTTCAATCATCAGCGACCCGCTTAGTAATCCGGAGAAAGCAAAGCCAAGGGAAGTGATGAAAGGGTTGATGGCGTTGCGCAGAGCATGTTTGAACATGACTGTGAATTCGCTCAGTCCCTTGGCTCTTGCGGTGGTGACATACTCCGCCCGGATGCTGTCCAGGAAGGTGGCTCTCATGATCCGCATGGTTCCGGCCACACCGCCCAATCCCAATACGAGGGTGGGCAAGGCAAGGTGCCAGAAATAATCAAGAACCTGAAGGTGGGCGGGCATGAAGTCGGAGGTAATGGAGCTGAGTCCTCCCACCGGGAATAATCCGGTCGCTGCGGCAAAGTAGAGGGCCAGCAGAGCCACAAAAAATTCCGGAAGGGAAATGGCGGCGTAAGCCAGGCCTGAAGAGATCCGGTCAAATATTGATCCTTTATATATGGCGGCCAGAACACCCAAGGGTAAAGCAATGATCCAAGCGAGAAGGAGGGAGGCCAGGGCCAGTCCGATAGTTGCCGGCACACGCTGGATCAGCAGATCACTGACGTCCACTTTGTAGGTCCAGGAGTAACCGAAGTCGAGAACGACAGCCTTCTGTAACCAGCGGACGTATTGAATCGTCCATGGTTTGTCCAGGCCATAGTCCTTCTCGAGTTTCTGAATGACCTCTGGTGATATGTCCCGTTGAGCCCGGGCAGTGTCCAGAAAATCGCCTGGGGCAAGATTCATAAGAAAAAAGACCAGGAGTGAAATCACCAGCAAGGTGGGGATGGTAATGGAAAGGCGGCGAAGAATATATCCGATCATGGCAGTTCCTTTTCAGCCCATAATTCTTCCAGTCGATAGGTCATGTATCCGCGGCTGTTTTTCAGGGTATTACGCCATTTATTTTTCAGCCCGACATAGGCATTGGGGGTGACCAGGTAAATAAGCGGACGTTCTTCTGCAAAAAGAACCTGCATTTCGTCGATGTAGGCTTTTCGTTGGACGGGATCAAAAGTTTTTTCTTGAAGTGCCATCAGTTCATCAACACGTGCTTCCCAGGGGGTGGCCGGTTTTTTTTGGCCCGGGTTCCAGACATGGAGGCGTCCATCGGATTTATAGATGGCTTTTCCTCCCGACGGGTCACCTCCGCCGGTGAATCCCATGATAGAGGCCTCATAGTCAAAGCTCTGGCTTGTTTTGGCGATCATAGTGCCAAAATCAATCGGGGTAAGTTTGACGCCAATCCCCATCTCTTTCATATCTTCCTTGAAACTACTGATGATCTGCGGGGCCGTTTGGCTTCCCTGCGGTAACATGACGTCGAATTCAACCGGGTGACCTTCCTGGTCGTAGAGTTTGCCGTCTCCTTTTTTGGTAAACCCCGCTTCTTTAAGCAGGCTCAGCGCTTTACTGCGGTCAAATCCAAATTGGGGAACATCCGGATTGTACCATTTGATATTGGCTTCGCTTATAATGCTGTGCAGGGGCTTGGCTCTGGAAAAGTAAACGCCCTCAACAATCCCTTCACGGTTGAAGCCATATGAAATGGCCCGGCGAAAGCGGCTATCCTGGAACCATTTGAGTTTGTAGGGTTCAACAAAGGGTTTGCCCTTTGGATCTTTGCCCGGGTTTTGATTGAACCAGATGAAGCTGATGCCTGAGGAGGGACCCCGGTCGTGGATGGTGTAGTTGTGGGTTCCCTCTCCGCGCTCGACCCAACCGACATCGGCAGGGGAGACCGGGGAACTTTCTGTCAATCCAGTGGCGAAATTGACCAACTCCGCATTTTGATCTTTGACAAATTTGATGATGTAGAGGTCAATATAGGGGAGGCGCTGACCCTGGGTGTCGGCCCTCCAGTAATGGGGATTAGGCTTCAGGATGAGCCGGTCTCCAGGGCGGTAGGACAAGAGAACGAAAGGGCCTGTGCTAACGATGGACGCAGGTCTGTTGATGGCCGTTTCCACTGTCCACTGCTTGAGAAGACTGTCATCGTCCAGATGGGCCGCCAGTTTATGCTTGGGCATGATACCCAGAAATCCCACATCATTGATAAACGGGGCATAGAGATCCGGGGTGATGAAGCGCACGGTGTAATCGTCAATTTTCTCGTAGCGCAATGGTTGACCCGCAATGGTGTATTGCTGGATGTAGCGGTTGGGGAATCGCGGCAGGTTTTGACCTGTTTTGGGATCGCGTGTGGTTGCCATCACAACGTCGAATGAAAAAATAACATCGTCAGCCGTGAAGGGTTGCCCGTCGCTCCATTTGACACCTTTCCTGAGATGGAAAATGTACTGTTTTTTGTCCGCAGAAATTTCCCAGGATTTTGCCAGTGCAGGAATCGTTTCCTGGGTTACGGGATCCGAAGTTGTCAATCCGCTCAGCATCATATCTGAGATCTCGGCGGAGTCTGCATCTTCGATGACCAGAGGATTGAAGCTGGTCGGCTCACCGCTGTTGGTGGAAATGAAGGTAGCCCCGTATTTTCCGGGTTCGGTAGTGCTGACATCGGCATCTTCAGGAAGAGGGTAATCCTGACGTTGGGGGACAGGCAGGCGTTGGCAGGCGGTGAGGGCCAACATTAGGAAGATAACCGGAATAAAAAGAAGTCGAAGCATCAGAACGTCAAGAGCTTAGTCAACTCGTTCGAATGGACTTTGTCCAGAAATTCGGCTTGAAGCCGGGCACTTCCCCGTTCTTTGAAATTTCAAGGCTTTTCTGGAACAATCAGCGGTGGAAGCGGGGCTTTGCTCTCTGGTTTGGCGATGGCAATAAAGATCAGACTCCAAGCGGCGAGGGCGGTGAGGAAAAGAGGGAATTGCAGATCGGTGGGTAGGGAGTACAGGCACAGGGTCATGGGTATCCAGTAGGCCCAGTTCGGAAAAAGGATGGGCAGGCAACGTTCCACCATCAGGGTCCAACTCAGCCGTTTCCAGGTTCGGATCGCAGAGCGATCATCTTCCAGCCAAAGAAAGTAAAGAATGGCATAAGGCAGGGCCATGAAAGGTGAAAAGAGAAATTGATCCACTGCCACCTTGATGAGAACGGTGCTGGGCGCGATGTTATCCCCGAAGAGATGGCTCTGTAACCAGTAAAAACGTTCGACCAGCATGCCGTTGCAGGCATACATCAGGCAGATCCAGAAAACGTGGTTCAGGTAGGTTTTCCGGTTCTGATGGAATTCGAGACGCCCTGTCAGTGCTTTGGCTATTTCGGGCAGGATACCTCCGGCAAAGACCGTCGCCAGTCCGGAAAAAAGAAAACCCCCTGAGACCTTCCAGGCGGCCAATTTCAAACAGAGTTCCTGAAAGGAAGGGATCTGGTAATAGGCAATGACGATGAAGACTGATGCGGTCTGAACCAGAAGAAAAGGCAGATAAAAGCGGCGGATGGCAGCTATTCCAGGCCTAAGATAAACCATCAACCCAGACATTGGAAGGTAGAGTAGGGAGGTCTTCAGGCCTCAAAGGAGGTTCCGCAACCGCAGGTCTGTTTGGCGTTGGGATTGCGGATACGGAAGCCGGTGCTGGTGAGGCTTTCCTCAAAATCGACGGTGGAGCCTTTGAGGTAGTCGGCACTGGCCTGGTCAACCGAGAGACGGGCACCATGTTCCTCCAACCGGGCATCTTCGGCATGTGGTTCATCGATCATCATATTGTACTGGAGGCCGGAACAGCCCCCCGTGTCGACGAAAATGCGAAGCCCGGCCAGAGAGCGGGCATCTTCCGTGGCCAATTCCTTGATCCGGGTGGCTGCAGCTTCGGTTAAATGGATCATACCTCAATCAAAGGGGCTTTAGGATGATTGTCAAATGACACTTTTTGTGAATAACGTAGAAAAACGGAGAAAATGCGCTTGCATGTTGCATTCAAGGTAACAGCACTCTATTGTTGATCATAGGCTTACGGCGATCATCCAGGATCAAGGACTCGGTTAAGGGTTGAATATGAAAAGGGTAGAAAAACAGAGAAAGCCTTTGGTTTTTCGTGTTGGAACTGAAGGAGGAGCACCTTCTTTGCAAGTAGTGCGGGAAGAGTTCGCGCAGTTACAACCTGTGGAAAAAGTCCGGGTTCAGGAAGAGGGAGCTTCTGTTGAAAGTTTCCCCATCGAAGAAGCTGACAGGAACTATCAAATGCAAAACGAAACAGTCGCAGATGGAAAACACCAGTCCCCATCCCCAGTCGACAACATCTATGTGAACCGGGAGGGGAATGTTACCGGTCCTTTTACGGAAAAGGAACTCAGGCGCCATTGGGCCAACGGGGTGATCTATTCTGACGACCATGTCTGGAAAGAGGGTATGGCAGATTGGGTTGTGTTGGGCTCCTATTTCGGCGTGCCAGTGCTTTCGGCAAACAGCGCCAGCGTCTCATCGCTTTCCAATCGCCGCGCCCAGCTGGCGGAAGTTAAAAATTCGGAAGGTGTTTATCAGGCATGGCTGGTCATGCCTGCTCTGTTTTCGATCATAAGTATGCTCAGTGCCCTCTTTTTCGTAATCGTTATGCCGGAGAATACCCTCTATTTTGCCGTGGCCTGCGGGTTGACGCTGGTGTTGGCTCTGGTGGTTTGCTTTGTCGGGAGGAAATTATCCTTGGTTCTGCTGATGGCCTTGAATGTTCTCGTTCCCGCCCTGGCCTGGTATTACAACGTGGGCAATTCTGAAACATCGCCACCGCCGGATGACACGGTGGAGCAGAAAGGGGAAAATTTCCCGGCTTCCATAACTCCCAAAGCGGCCTCAAAAAAAGTTTGAGAATAACGTTTTCCGGAGAACAGGATTGAACTGTCGACCTATCCCGATAGCGATCGGGATTGCCTACTCGAGCTAGCATTCCACTTCAGGGGAGAGCTAACTCCAGTGCGGAAGGCTCGACAAAGGAGAATTAAAGCTGAGCCGGAGAACAGGATTGAACTGTCGACCTATCCCGATAGCGATCGGGATTGCCTACCGGAACCAGGCCGCTTTTCGCAAGAGGGAGTTTAATACCGCTGGGAACAAATCAAGGGCTCATGAGACTGAGCCGGAGAACAGGATTGAACTGTCGACCTACTGATTACGAATCAGTTGCTCTACCACTGAGCTACTCCGGCCTTGAAGCGTCTGATTTTAAAGCCGCACTCATCCTGAGGCAAGCGGCATTTTAAAAGGCCCTGCGGCTTTTTATTCCGGACTGTTCCTTTTGTGCAGGTTTTGTTTGATATGCCGCAGACCACTCAGTGGCCGTCTCGGTGAGACGGCGGGATTTGAGGTGGCGTTACCACCCCGAAATGGGCTGGGGCAGGCGGAAACGCCCTACAATTAAACGGAAGATTAAACAAAATGCTCTTAGTATCCCGAAGGTGTGCCTTGGGCGCTTAGGGTCTCGTAGTCATACTTGGCATCGTTACCAAAATGGATCGGATTCAAAGCTCCTTTGTAAAGGCTGTTGATGACGTTGTCCGCCCTCTTGGAGAAAACACTGCCGATGTCGAATTGTTCGAAGAAGAAGTGCGAAGAGTTGATTGCGGGCGAGAAGTAAGTCCGCAAGTTGAAGCCGTAGGCTTCTGGATCAGCATAAGGCGCTGCGGTCTGGGTGATTACCACGGATTGCGGGTAGTCCTTGAGCACGGTGCTGGGGAAGGTGGCCAGCCAGTTTCCGCCTGTGTCCACCATGACGGTTTGTGAGCCTACTTTTTCGCCCTTGGCGTTGAAGATGTCGAGGACAAGCGTCGAGCCTGGCTCTGCTTCGCCACTATACATGGGAGTGACAGGTAGCAGGGGCAGGGCGTAGGGCTCGACGGAGTCGATATGATACCAATCCCAGTCATCTTCGCCTTCGGGTCTGGAGAAGTTCTGGAACTTGTCGTAAAGGAAGCCGAGAACCTGGGTGGTGACACTGGAGGTGTTGTTGGTGTAATCAGGTTCAAGCCCGTTGGTGCCGTCGTCATTGACCGTGACAGTGTTCGTCAGGGTTCCAAAAATAAGGGAATTCAAAGGCAGGTTGACCGTGACCGTGTAGGTGATGGTTTCAAGGTTCTGTCCATCCAGCACAGCCAAAGCGGAATCCTGGGCAGTGGTCCAGGTAATGGTGCGGAAGGTATCATTATAAACACCTCCGCCACTGGCACCCACAAAAACCACAAAAGGTGGCAAGGTATCTGTGACTACCACGTTAGTTGCGTTTTGGTCACCGATATTGGAGAGGACGATCGTGTAAGTGAAAGTATCGTTGATGCCGATGCGACTGGTAGAGTTGGTCTTGACGACAACGAGATCGGGGAAGGCGGGCAGGGCGTCCGTATCCGTGGCGGTTGCGTCTGGAGCTTCATTGTTGGTGTCGCTGACAGTCACTGAATTGGTAAACTGCGTATAAAATTGGGTCTGCGGATTTGTGACAGTGGCGGTGAGCGTTAAGGTCAGGGTGTCTCCCGCATACAAGGCCACAGACGTCCAGGAAAGATTGCTGCCGGAAAGGTCGGCCGGAGTCAGGGCCGCATGTAAAACCCCGGCACTGTCTGTAAAGGAAGCCGCGCCGATGAAAGTTAATTGATCGGTCGGGAAAAGATCGTTGATATCCACCAAAGCGTTCTGATCCCCGGTGTTCCGAACGGTGATGGTGTAGGTAATCGGGTCTCCGGGAACAGCGGAAGTCAGCCCGTCTGTCTTGGTGATGACTAGGATCGGGGCTGAACTAATGGGGGTCGGCTCACTGTCTTGGTTGTTGTTGACAGTGTTATCGTCGTCGGTCGGATCTTCACCACTGATGATTTCGTCGTAGGTGACGGTGACGTTGTTTGTGATGATTTCCAGCCCTGTTGGAACAGGATTATTGACCGTGAGTGTGACGGTAAAAGTGACGGAAGCCCCTGCAACCAGAGGATCCGTAAGGTTCCAGATGACCCTGCCGGGAGTGCTCGTATTTTCAGTGTAAGAGGCCGTGGCCGAGGCAGACGTAAAGGTGGTGCCTGAAGTTGGCAGAAGATCGGTAACCACAACCGAGTTGGCCGTGTCTGTGCCGTTATTGGTAACGGTGATGGTGTAAACCACCGTGCCTCCCGCCGTAGCGGTCGCTCCAGCATCGGTTTTGGTGACAGACAGATCAGCTCCCACCACAGTGATCGGAGTGGAGGTGGTGATGGCGTAGTCATCCAAGGAACCGCCCACGCCATCCGTTCCATCACGGGCTTCGCTGGGATTGCCGTCCAGGGAACTGTAGGTGACGCTGACCGTGTTGGTCTTGATTTCATCGTTACCGTCGAAAGTTCCACCGATGATGGCTGTATCGGTGGAGACCCGGGCGGTGTAGGTGATGACAACAGATCCACCGACAGGAATGTCGTAAGCACCTGTCAGGTTGGTGCCTGTGCCGTTCATGACGGCTGCAGTTTGTTCTGTGGCTCCGGCGTTGAGGGTGGTTCCGGTGATCGCCACGCCGGTAAGCCCTGCGGGAATGGTGTCGGTAAAGACCGTGTCAAAGGCAGTGGCATTGCCCGTGTTGGTCAGCGTGATGGTATAGGTAATGGTCTGGCCCAGATGCGGCGTGTTGTCATCAACCGACTTGGTTGCGGTGACAACTGGCTCGACGACGGTCACCGTAGCGGCGTTGTCGTTGTCGGGGGAAACACCTGTCGCGGACCCATCAAGGTCATTGACAAGCGTCGTCCCGCTTTGATTTCCAGAGACATTGGTGACCAACGCTTGGTAGGTGTAAATGAAGGTGCCGGTTGCGATTGCGGTGTTGGCGGATGCCTCATTAGCACCGGGGTTGACCACGCTGCTGAGCAACTGGTCGAGTGAGTTTGTATTGAATCCGTTGATCGTCATCCCCGCAGCGCTGGTGATCGTTGCGCTCCCGGCCACGAAGCTCATGCCCGCAGGCAGGGTGTCGTTAAGGACGATATTCGCGGTTGTTCCCTCGATCACCGTGACTTCCACGGTGTAGGTCACAACCCCGCCAATCGTGGCCGTCGATCTGTCGGCCACTTTGGTGACAATGAACGGGTTGGGAATTGAAAGCGATTCGGTATCCGCAAGCGCATAATCATTGAGCGCACCACCAACACCGTCTGCCCCCGTGCGTTCGCCGGTGGCGGAACCCGCCGCACCCGGAGTGTTGCTTCCGGTGCCATTCGCTCCCGGCAGGCTGGTAAAGCTTACGTCAGCCGGATTGGTGTAAACATCCGAAGGATTGACCGTGTCGCGCAGGGTGACAGTCGCAGTGATCGTCCAGGTCGAACCGACGGCCATCTGGGAGAGTTCCGCATCAATGGAATCGGTGGTGGTGTTGGTGGAATTGGTGACGGAGCCACCGGTTCCGGTGGTGTTGAAGCTGATGGCGGTTAAATCAAACTCGGCGGGTAGGGTGAGGTCGGCCAGACGGATGTTATAGGCCGGGGCCGTGCCGTTGTTCGTGATGGTGTAGGTGATGGTGAACTCGTCCCCGGCATCATAGCCCGAGCCTACGGGGATGGCCTGGGTGAAGGTAAGGGCGGGCTCGGTGATGGTAATGGTAACGGTGTTCGAGACGCTTTGACCGCTAAGTTCAGGCGTGCCGTTGTCATCAGCATCGACGCGCAAGGTGTTGACCTGGGTGGGGGCAGTGCTGCTGTTGTTGTCGGCGTCGTAGAAAAGGGCGAAGTTGTTGTCGCGGGTGGCGGCGTTCTGGTTGGCGGTGGTATTGAGGACGAGCACGTTGAACTCGATGATGCCGTATTCGACATCGAGGTCGTTGTCGTTGTTGACCACGTCGCCAAGTTGGAAGAAAACGTCCGTGCCGTTGCCGAAAGTGGTGCCGTTGCCATTGAGGCTGTCGCGGGCGAGGAGGGTTGCCCCCGTGACTAAGTTGGTATTACCCAGGGTGGTGAACGAAGCGGTGCCGTCGTTGAGGAACAGGAGTTCATCGGGCAGAAAGTCCTGAATGACGAAGTCATTGAGGGTGCCCTCGAAAAGCTCAAACTTGAGCTGGTAACGGACAATTTCGCCGATGAGGCCGTTGGTGCCGGTGCTGCCAGATTCGCTGGTGGAGACAAGGGACTTGGTGACGAGAGGAATGTAAGGAGCACCGGTGATGGTGGTCTCGTCGCCGACGGCGTAATTGTTGACCGGGGTGTTGATGTTCGGCGGGGTGTTGTCCTCGGGATCGGCGATGCCCGATCCGTTGCGTTCCCCGCCAACCGTGCCGTCGAGGGAGGAATAAGTGGCGTTGGCGTCGTTGGTGAGGGACTGGCCGGGGAGGAAGGTGTTCTGGACGGTGGCGGTGTAAATGATCGTGACCGATCCATTGACGGGGATGTCGTATTCGCCGGAAAGTCCGGTGCCCCCGCCGGTGATGGCGGTGGTGCCCGATCCGGTGGCGCCGCCAGCCGGGGTGGTCGAGGTGATGCCGGTGATGAGGAGGCCGGAGGGGATGAGGTCACTGAGGGTAACATCGAAGGCGGTGCTGGTGGCCCCATTGACGGCGAGGTTGTCGAGGACGATGGTGTAGGTAACGGTGTCGCCTGCGTTGAGGCCGGTGGTGGGGCTGGCCGACTTATCAATGGTAAGGCGGGGTTCGGTCACGGTGACCGTGGTGGAGTCAATGACCGTGGTGACATTCGTTCCCGAGCCCGCGACCGCGTTGATTTCGAAGTCGCCATTTTGATTGGTGACGACATTTCTGACCACAACTTGATAGGTCAGGGTGATGGTGTTGGCTGCGGCATCGGCAGGGATGACCACATTGCCCAGGGTGAAGCTGAGAGTCTGATTCTGTGCGCCCGAGATAATGGGAGTGGACGAACCCGAAATACTACTGCTGGTTGTTCCGTAGGAGATGGAGGCCGATCCGGAGACAAATTCCAATTGCAGGATGTTGGAAACGACCGGGAGCGTGTCCGTGACGACGACCCCCTGGGTGGTGCCCTCGTTCAGAGTCAGGGTGACGGAGTAGGTGAGCACCTCGCCGATGGTGGCGGTGGGTTTGTCGACGGTTTTGTCGATGGTGAAGGTGGTGGCGGTGGAGGCGGTGACGGCATCGGTCAGGCGGTAGTCGTTGAGGGATCCATTGTTTTGAATGTTGGGGTCAGTGCCGGTGCGTTCGTTGGTATCGACTCCGTTGATGCTGCTCCAGGTCAAAGTGGCGGAGTTAGCGTAGTTGGTGCCGGGGGTTACACTATTTTGCAGGGTGACCGTGTAGGTGACGACAACCGAACCGCCGACGGGCACGGTGTATTCGCCAGCCAAACTTCCCATGCCAACTCCCGCTGCTGCTGTGTCCGTGGTAGCTCCTCCGCCCAAGACGGTCGAATCGATAGAGCTGATCAGAAGACCGGATGGCAGAAGATCATTCAGCAGAACATCATGTGCCGTGCTGGTGCCGGTGTTAGTGAAGGTGATGCTGAACTGGATGGTGTCACCAGCATCGAGGCCGGTGGTGGCGGTGAGAGCGGCTTTATCAAAGGTGAGAACCGGCTCGACCACCGTAATCGGGCCGGGTGTGGTGGGATCGGTGACCGTCGAGGGTCCATTGGTGCCATCGGTGTATTGCAGGGTGGCGGTATTGGAAAAAGTGGTGGCAGCTCCGGTGACCACGGTGGGGATGGAGTTCAGGCCCTGATTGCCGGGGATGTTGTCGACGCGGGCGGTAACCCGGAGGAGGAAGCTGTTGTTTCCACCGAGGTTGTCGTCCGTTGTGGTTGTGGTTCCAAAGGTGAAGGTGCGGACATTGCCGGAAGGATTGCCCTCGGTAGGCGCGGGGGCGACGGTTCCGTTGAAATTGGCGCCAAGTAAACCAGCGCTGGAGGCCGCCGCGGTGACGATTTCAAAACCCGTGTAAACCAGGCCGGCGGGGAGGTTGTCTGTGATGACAAGACCAACCGTTTCGCCTTCGGGCAAGGTGACGAGGATATCGTAGGTGACGATCTCGCCAATGGCGTAGGTGGTGTCGGCGGGTGTCAGTTTATCAATGAGTGGCGTGGCCAGGACGAAATTAGCGGAGATGGCGGATGCCGTGTAGTCATCCGGGGCGGGCCCGTCGCCATCACGTTCGTCGGGATTTACTCCCGGGGTGCTGGTGTAGGTCAGGTTGGCGGCATTGGATACGGTAGCCCCGGCATCGGCTCCGGCCCTGACCATGGCGCGCAGGGTGATGGTGGCGGAACTGTTGGCGGCCAGACTATCGAGAGTGATGTTGAGGTTGCCGTTGGTGGAAGTGTTGGCAATAACCCCGGCGCCAGTGATGCTGATGCCAAAGGTGGCCCCGGCGCCCACATTGGTGTTGATGAGTTCGATGTCGCCATCCAGAAGGTCGAGGATGTTGATGTCGTAGGCCGTTCCAGTGGTGGCCGAGGCTGCATTCGTGATGGTCAGGGTGTAGACCACGGAATCGCCTGCATCGGTGCCGGGTGTGGTGGTGACTTTAAGCAGGGAGAGGGAAGGCTCGACAATCGTGACCGGAGTAACGGTGGAGGTGGTGACGTCATCGGGAGTGCCGTCTCCACTGGTGTCATAACGAACGGTGAAATCGTTATTGAGGACACTACCCGCATTGTTGACGGCGTTGTTGGTGACAATGGCATCAAATTCGATGATGACATATTCGAGGTCGGCGTCCGCCTCAACCGAGGTTATGTTGCCCAACTTGAAGAAGATATCTGTTCCATCCGTGTAGGTGTCGACATCCGAGGTGGCATTGGCGGAAATGGCGTCATCCGGCAGCAGGAAGGTGGGGGTGATGGCGGAAATGGTGGAATTATCTCCCGCCACATTCAGCCCCACTCCAGAAAGGGTGGTGGAGCTGATGTTGCCCGTGCTGTCGGAAACAAAGGCGACAGTAGCGGTGCCGTTGTCGAGGAAACGCATGCCGGCGGGGAGATTGTCGCGGAGTTGGACTCCGATGATGGTGGCCTGGGGCAGGGAAGTGACGATGCGGTAACGTACCACTTCGCCGATGGCGAGATCGCTGCCGCTGGTGCTGGCGAGGTTGCTGCCGGCGACAGACTTGGCCAGGGTCGGGGCGAAGAGTTCGCCGAAGTTGTAATTTACCCCGGTGTTATTGGCGGGGTTGACGTTGGCGATGGTGATGGCAGAGAAAACGTCGTTGGCGGCGGATCCGTTGCTATTTCCGGTGGCCGGGGTAAAGCCCGAACCGAGGGTATCGATACCGTCGGTGAAACCGGCGGGTTGGGTCTGGGTGATGGTGTAGCCGGTGCCGTTGCTCGGGCGGAGGTTGGTAAAGCTGTAGGTGCCGTCGCTGGCAGTAGTGGTGCTGAGGTTGACGGTAACTCCCCGGTCGTCCAACCCAGTCAGCGTGATGGTGACATTGAAGATGCCGGATTCGCCCACGTCCCTGACGCCATCGTTGTCCAAATCATGGTAAACCGTTCCCGAAACAGAGACCGGGTCAAGTTCCCCGAAATTGTTTCCAGTGGAATTGGAGGGGGTGCCTCCGGCTCCGGTGACGGGGATCGTGGTAATGGTTTGATTGTCCGTCGTATTATTCACCGTGCCCCCGGTGGATCCGGCGGTTTCGCGTCCGTCGTTGTAGCCGACGGGCTGGGTTTCGGTGACGGTGTAGGTGCCGGGACGGAGGTTGGTGAAGTCGTAATTGCCGATGCCATCGGTGTTGAGCGTGATGGCGGTGATGACCCCGAAGTCGTTGATGCCCGTGAGTTCGACTACCACCCCGGAGAGGTTGGGTTCGCCGCCGTCGACCACACCGTCGTTGTCGTAATCGCGGTAAACCTTGCCGGAGATGGAGGCGGCAAGGAGTTCGCCGAAGTTGTAGTTGAGGGCGTTGGCAACCGATTGGTCTGGGACGACGATGTTGGTAATGGTCTGGTTGACCTGGTTGTTGTCCACCGTGCCGCCGAAAAGTGTTCCGGCTGTTTCCTTGCCGTCGAGGTAACCAGCGGGCTGGTTGACCTGGGTGAGGATGTAGGTCCCTTGGGCCAGATTCGTGAACTGGTAGAAGCCGTTGGCATCGGTGACGACCGTGATGTCTACGGGGAGGGCGGTGTCGGTCGTGCCGGTCAGGCGGATGCTGATACCGGCTCCGAGGTCAGCTTCGGAACCGACAAAGATTCCGTTGTTGTCGGCATCATGATAGACAAAGCCGGAGATCGAAGCCGTGTTGACCACCAGACGAACGGTGTCCTGGGCTGGGTCGTCAGGTGACGGTGTGGGGGCTTCCGGAGTGTTAACCGGTCCGTAGTTGCGGTCGGGAGTTAGGTCGGTGTCGGGATAGCGTGAGTTGCCGTCAGGGATTCCGGAGGGGACGGAAGCCTCATCACCTTCCAAGGAATCGTAGGTGATGCGGACGTTGTTGTCCTGAGTGGTTCCGATGTTCAACAGGGTGTTGTTGACGGTAGCCAGATAGGTAATGGTGACCGAGGAACCATTGGCCAGGGAGGCCAGGGTGAAGTCGAGCAGGCTGGCAGTTGAAAGGTTGGAGCCGACATTGACCAGAGGCGAAAGGTTGATGGCCACCCCGTCGATCAGGATGTTGGCCGCCGTCAGGTCCAAGGTCAGGCCGGTGGGAATGGCGTCGCTAACGCGGACATCAAAGGCGGTCGCGCCGTCCATGTTGGTCGTGTTAACAATGGTGACAGTGTAAGTGACGACATCGCCGATATCCGGTGTGCTGTCGCTGATGGCCTTGGTGACGGTGAGGAATGGTTCGACGATGTTGACCGAGGGATCGGTCGGGGTATTGACGGTTTCAGACGAGGGAGTGCCGGAGTTGTTGGCCCCGTCGGGATCGACGTAGGTGAGCGAGGCGGAGTTGACCCGGTCGACACTCTTGATGTTGGAGGCGATGTCGGCGACACGGACGGTGTAAGTAAGAGTGAAGGTATCCGTGCCCGCTCCGGCGGGATTGGTGATGGTGCCGATGGTCCAGGCGAGAGACTGGCCTACAGCCACCGTGCCGGTGACGACTGGGGTGGGGGCGGCGAACGAGGTAACTCCCGATCCGGTGAAGTCGACTACGGTCGAGCCAGTGACGAAAGCAAGGCCGGGGGGCAGGCCGTCAATCAAACTGACCGTGCGGGTCTCGCCCTCGGGGATGGTGACGGTCAGGGTGTAGGTGACGGTCTCGCCAATGGCGACGTTCACACCCGTGGTGGCGGTCTCGCTGGTGGCGGTGATGGCCTTGGCGATGGACGGGGTATTGAGGATGAAATTACCGCCGCCGACCGGGTTGACAACCAAGCCGGTGTTAGCTCCGACTGCATAGTTATTCGCAGAGGTATCCGCTGCTGCGTTGGTGGCCGGGGGATTGTTGTTGGTTGGGGTGTTGGCCCCGTTGACCGTGGTGGTGTAGCCTCCGCCGGTGCGTTCGCCGGTGGTGGTGCCTGCAGCACCCGGAGCGGCACCCGCGGTGCCGTTGGTTCCCGGGAGGGAGGTATATGTGACCGTGGAAGAATTGGCGACCAGCGCGCCCGAGGGGGCCGAGTTCTTGATCGTGGCCGTGATCGTGATGGTGAAGGAAGAACCAGCGGCAAGAGAGGATACGGTCAGGTCAGCAATATCCCCGGCGGAGTTGTCCGTGGCGGTTACCGAGGCCACGGCTGAAACCAGGGTCAGATCGGCGGTGACGTTGGCGGGGAGCCACCGGTCCAGTTCGGAACGGAAATTGATATCGAAGGCGGTGGTGGCATTGGCGGCACCGAAGATCGTGGGAGCGTTGTTCGTGACGGTGAAGACATAGGTCACGGTGTCCCCGGCGTCGGTTGAAACGTAGGGCGCAGTGTTGTCTCCATTAACTGTCTGGGATGTGAGCGCGACGGTCAGGTTGGGTTCGACGATATTAACCGTGACGGTGTTGGAGAAGCTTTGGGCGGTAGATTCCGCCGTGCCATCGTCATTGGCATCAATGCGCAGGGTGTTGATGACGATGGGATTGGTTCCGAGGTTGTTGTCCGTGTCGCGCAGGATTTGGAACGTGTTTAAGAGGTCGTTGGAGGCCTGGTTGGCCGTGGTGTTGAGCACAAGGGCGTCAAACTGGATGAGGACAAACTCCAATCCAGCGTCGTTATCGCTGTTGATCAGGTTGCCGAGTTTGAAGAAGATATCCGTGCCGTTGGTGTAGGTGTCGGCGTCGGTGGTCAGGCTGCTGCCGATAAGAGTGGAAGTAGTGGCATCGAAGGTGCCGGTGCTCAGGCCGGAGACGGTAGTATCGACCCCGAGGGTGGAGATAACCACATTGCCGGGCAGGAATTGCATGCCGGTGGGCAGATTATCAAGGATAACGAACTGGTTCAGGGTGCCTTCATACAACTCGACTTTGATCTGGTAGCGGACGACTTCGCCGATGAGGACATCGCCGTTTACCGAGGTGAAGGAGGTCGAGGCTTCGCTCGTGCTGACAATCTGCTTGTTGACCAGAGGGTTGTAGCCCGTGGTGGTGACATTGGCGGTGGCCCCGACGGCGTAGTTGTTGAGTATGTTATTGTCGAGGGGGGCGGCATTGTTGGTGGGGTTGCCCACATTGATTCCTGTACGTTCCCCGATGACGACTCCGTCCTGGGAGGAGAAGCGTGCATCGGCGTCATTGTTGAGAGAGAGGAGCGGGGTGACGCTGGTCTGAAGTGTGGCCTGGTAGGTGACGACGACGATACCGCCGATGGGTATATCGTAGGTGCCGGAAAGGCCGGTGCCACCGCCAGTGATGGCGGCGGCTGAGTTTTCCAGGGCGGTGGCGCTGCCGGTGTTAAGGGTGGTGGAAACGATGTTGGTGATGAGCAGGCCAGTGGGAATGAGATCGGTCAGGGCGACATCGTAGGCAATGGAGGTGGCCCCGTTTACGGCGAGATTGTTGATGGTCACCTGGTAGGTGACGAGGTCGCCCGCATCATAGGGGCCGGTGGAGGTGACGGACTTGGCGATGGTGACGCGGGGTTCAACCACGGTAACCCTGACAGCGGGAGTGGTGAAGACTCCCTGGCCATCGCCCGAGATGTCGAAGTTGGCGGCGTTGTCGCGCGTGGCACCGCTTTGGTTTTCGATGACGTTCAGAACGCGGGCCGTGATTAGAATGAGGAAGCTGTTGTTGTTTGTGAGATTGTCGCCGTTGACAGAGATGCTGCCGAAAGTGAAAGTCACATCATCCCCGTTGGATGCCCCACCGGTGGTGACGGGGGCGGGCAGGGTGCCGTTAAAGTCAGCGGTGAGAAGTCCCCCGGAGGCTGCAGAGGTCGTAACAGTGCTGGAGGAAAGATATTGCAGGCCGGCGGGTAATTGATCCACGACGGCAAGATCGGGTGTGGTGCCTTCGGGCAGGGTGATGAGCAGAGCGTAGGTCACTGTTTCACCGATGGCTACGCTGGAGCCGCTGGTGGAGAGATCACTGGTTGAGAAAAGGGATTTTGTAAGAGAAGCCAACGGTGCAATGAAGCTTTCCGTGTCGCTGTCCGTGTAGCTGCGTTCTCTGTCTGTGGTGACGTCCGCATTCGGGTTGAATCCTCCCGCTGCCGTGCGGTCGCCGGGATAGCCGGTGTAGGCAATCGCTGTGCTGGTGTTGACCGTTTCACCGGGATTGATACTGGAACTAAGTGTACCTGTGATGGTGATAGTCAGAACCTGGTCACTGCTGCCGTTGGTATTAAGAAAGAGATTGATCGGGGTGACGGTTGAGAGGGTGTTGCCGATAATGGTGAAATTGGCGGCGACGTTGGTGTTGGTCAGTCCGTCGAATATTACGGCGGAACTGATGCTCAGGGAGCCGAGTTCGGCGGGAAGGATATCCGACACACTCAACTCATAGCTATCCGACGTGGAGTTGGCTGTTGGGTTGATGGTGATGGTGTAAGTAAAAGGGGCTCCAGCGTCGTTCGGGCCTGTAATGGAAATGTTGTTGATGACGTTGAGGTCTGGTTCCACCACGGTTACGGAGGCACTTCCCGCATTGAAGGAAAAGGTTGGGTCGGTGCCGCCATTGTTGTGGGTGGCGGTATTGGTCAGAGTGCTCTGGCCGGGCAGAATCCCGTCGTTGGAAACCACATCGAGAACCACAGCCTGGTAGGTAAAGCTGAAGGTGTTGTCTGTCGTGATGTTGTTGTCGGTGACCGTGATGGAGCTAAAATCAAAAAGGATGTCCTGGCCATTGGTGTAGGTCACGCCGGTCTGGGGAGTAACGGCAGGTGCAGTGACAGATCCGACAAATCCTGTGGTGTCCAGAACAAGGGAACCGCTGATGTAGGCCATGCCAGCGGGGATGGCGTCACGGATGCGTAGATCCGGGGCAACGCCTTCAGGAAGAATGATGGTGATGCGGTAGGTGGCAACTTCGCCCGGAGTGACAACGCCGTCGATACCGTTGAGCGAGGTGGTGACGAGGGTCTTGTTGGCCGAGATGTTGTTGATGACCGAGATGGTGACAGCGGATGAAATGGCGTAGTTGTTCAGAGGTGCGCCCGTGCTGGTCTGGTTGATGCTGGTTGGGGCATTGTCGATTACGTCATTACCTCCCCGTTCGTCCGTATTAATTCCATTGGTGGAAGTCCACCGGACGTTTGCTACGTTTTCAACGCTGGTCCCGACCACGATGTCGGGGGCCACGATTCCGCGGTAAGTAAGCGTGATGCTGCCGCCGTCTGGAATATCGACATCCGCGCCGGAGGCGGTGCGCAGGGCGAAATTGCCTCCACCCAGGTCAACGATCTCAAAGGCATTGGCCGAGGCTGTGGCGCCGCCTGCCAAAGCCACGTTGGAATTGGCGATGGTTCCCAGGAACCCGGCCAGAACATCAATGTCGGCATCAATGGCGTCACTGAGAGTCACATCATAGGCCGTCTGTCCGCTGCTGTTGGAAATAACAATGCTGTAATCGAGAATGGCCCCGGCGTCACTGGCACCTGTCTGGGTGACGGACTTGACGGCGGCCAGGGTGGGTTCGACAATGGTGACAATCGGATCATTGGCAGGAGTAGAATCCGTCAGGGTTCTGTTGGCGGGTGGTCCTGCATTACCAGCTCCATCCGGGTCCAGGAAGACGAGGCGCGCCGTATTGGTGCGGGTGATGTTCTGCTGGTTGGTGGCAATATTGGTGACGGTGGCATTGACCCGGATGACAAAACGGTTGGCGTTGGCTGCGACCGCCCCGACATTGGTCGTGATGTTCCCGAAGGCGATGGCCAGCGTTCCAGGACCGTTCAGGATGCTGGATACGGGGGTCAGGGTGAGGGTTCCGTCAAAAGAGACTGGTGCCAGTGATGCCGAGTTATCCGTGATTACGGTGAAGGAATCGATGCTGAGTCCTTCCGGCAGAAGATCCTCTACTCGAACATTCTGGGTCACGCCTTCCGGTAAGGTAATCAGAATGTCATACGTAACCTGTTCCCCGATCACAACACTGCCCCCTGTGCTGGAAGACACCGAGCTGTCGTCGTCTGTCAGGGTTCCATCTTTGAAGGTTTTATCAATGGTGGGGATGGCGACCGTCAGGCCGGCAGGTGCGCTGGCCGCCACGGCGTAGTTGTTGCGGGTGGTGCTGTCCGAGGGTGAGCTGTTGTTGGTGGGAGTAAGGACATCACCGCCCGTGCGCTCGCCGGCGTTGGCACCGAGGTTGACGGTGCCGTTGTTGGCGTCGGCATTGGCGAGGACGGAATCTGTTCCTGGGTTCAGATCCACATCCGTGGTGCCATAGGAAGCAGCGATCGTGGCATCTTCCGTTCCGGATGCTCCGGGCAGGCTGGTGTAAGAGACTCTCACCAGGTTTTCGATTTCGGCCCCGGCCAGAGCGCCGGAAATCACGCGCACTGTCAGCGTGAGAGCGATGGAGCTGCCCGCATTCAGGCGGTTGAAGGTCAGGTCAATGCCGGCGCTGTTCGAAGCATTGGCCAAAACGGTTGTTCCTACCGGAACCGTGGTGGCGACGTCATTACCTGTGTAACCGACGCCCACCACGCCAGTGCCTGTCGGAGGGGAAACCAGTTCCAATTCCACGCCGGGATTTGACGCGGTAATGGCATCCAAAATGTCCAGAACCCGGATATCAAAAGCCGGTGCCGCATTATTTGCGAAAGCGGTATTGGAATTGTTGGAGATGGTGACGACGTAAGTGAAGGTATCACCGGCATCCACCGGACCGGTGGTGGAGGCTGTCTTGGAGACTGTGAGATTCGGCTCCGCAACTCGAACATCAGTATTGTTGGAGTTGGACCCCACGGTGGTATCTCCATTGATGCGGGAGTTAAAATTATTGCTGAGTAGTGTGTTGTTCTGATTGCCAGTGTTGGCCGTGTTTAAAACCAAGGCGTTGAACTCGATGACGATGAATTCCGCAGTTCCGTTGCTGCTGGCAGAATTCGCGATGTCACCAAGTTTGAAGCGGACATCGGTTCCTGAATTGTAATTATCTGTATTGATGGTGGAACTGGTGGAAACTGCAGTGTCCGGCAGGAGGAAGCTGGGCTGGATGACGGCTCCTCCAAGATCCAATCCGACTCCAGATAAAGTGGTGGAGGAAATATTGTTTCCGGCAGAGACGAAGCCGACGGTGGCTGTGCTGTCGTTGATGAAAACCAGGCCGACTGGCAGGTTGTCCACGATCTGGAGGTTTGGTGAGGAGCCCTCGGGAATCTGTATAATTAGGCGGTAGCGGATTATTTCTCCGATGGCCACCCGTTCGGTTCCGCCTACTACAGACGTAAAATCTTCCGAGGTGATGACAATGGATTTGGTATTGATTGGGGAAAGTATCGTGGTGGCAGTGGCATCGCTGGCGGAGTAATTGTTCAGAACCGTACCATCTGCTCCCGGCCCACCGGCACCGGTGCGTTCGGTGCTGGCCGGGTTGTGGATGGAGCGCTGACCGGGGGTTCCGTCCAGGCTGGTCCATGTTACGGTAGCTGTATTGTTGATGCTCTGGTTGGGGACAACGCTGTAATCCAGCGTCCCTCGCACCACGATTTCGAGGCGGGAATTTCCCCCCAGGTCAATGTTGCGTCCACCGGCCAGGGCCAGATTGTTTCCAGTGAAGGCAAAATCGGCGGTGTCGAGAGTGTCCGGTCCCCCGTCGGTGACGATGATGGTTCCACCTGCTCCCCCTGCGGCATTGGTGAGGGAGGTCGAGATGACGGCCAGAGATCCCAGATTGGCGGGAATCGCATCGCTCAGTGCGAGATCAAAAGCCGTTGGATTGCCGGAGGCATTGGTAATGTAGATACGGTAGAAAACGAAATCCCCGCCATCCACACCGGTCAAGGTGTCGGTGTAAGTGACATTGTTGGCCGAAGCCTGTTTATCAATCGTGAGGGTGGGTTCGATGACGGTCACATTGGCGACGGCCGCACTGGCGATGACGTAGGGGAGGGCCGGGGCGCTGCCGACGGTCCAGACGATGGGGCTGGTGTTAAGCACCACGCCTGCGGTCTGTTGTTGGAACAGCAGGCCTGCGCTGACGCTGCCGGCGGAGACGCGCACGGCGTAGCCCAGGGTGATCTCGGCGCTGCTATCGAAATAGGCGGCGCGGGTGAGCGTAGCGGTGCCGCCGAGGGTAGTGACCTGATAGACGCCGTTCTGGGACGGGGTGCCCTGATCCTTGACGAGGACGAAGTCGTTCAGCGCGAGGGCGACACCATCCATAGTGGTGGCGACGCCGGTGATCACATTGGCGAGGAAGCCCGTGAGATTATCGGTGGTGGCGACACGGACGGTGGCGTTGGGCACACCGCCGTCGTTGGACGCAGTGTAGTTGAGGTTGGCGCTGTTGTTGAGGTTGGTGCCGGACTGGTTGCCGGGGGAGGAAGGCACCGTGTTGGTATTTAGCACCACCAGGGTGTATACAATGGTGATCGTCTCAGGGGTTGCATTGACCGTGTTGGCATTGGTGAGGGTGCCAAGATTAAAGGTCAGATTCTGGGTTGATTCCCCAGAGAGGTAATTGGGATCATTTTCAGGGACAACCGTGGTGACGACACCGTTTGCGGCGTTGCTCGAGGTCAGCCCGGATGAGAGTGTGATCGAATCCACCCGGACAAAAGCCAGGCCCGCATCGAGCGTGTCGACGATCCGGGCATTTGCAGTGACGCCTTCCGGAACGGTGATGGTGAGGGTGTAAGTGACCAACTCTCCGATCACGGCCTGGCTCAGCGCGGAATTGCCGGTTTCGGTAACGGAGGTGGAAGTGAGGGTCTTGAGGAAGGTAGGCGAGGCGATGATGACGGTGGCACTGTCAATGGGGTTCTGGGCCGTATGATCCTGAGCACCTTCCCCCCCCGCGTAATTGGTGAGGGTTGCCGTATTGATAATGGTGGAACTGATCTGGGCATCGGTATCGACCGTGAGATCATAGAGGATGATGACCGCGTTGCTACCATTGGTCACATCCGGCACGCCGGCCAGGTTGGTGTCGCGTCCTCTGCTGAGTCCACCTTCCTTGGTGTCAGCGGGATTGCCTTCGTCGTAGTTATCGGTCAACTCGACTTCGAATGTTTTGGTGGTGTTGTTCCATGTTAGGGTGTAATCCCCTCCGGAGCCGGTGTCCCGGGTCAGGGCCGCTCCGCTACCGTCGCCGCGGAAGACGCGGAAATCGGTGGCTGTGACGAAAGCGTCCACGTCGGCGTAGTTATTGGCGTAGGAACCGCGGACCGTGTCGGTGATCCGCACATCGAAGGCGTCGGAGCGTCCGGTATTCTGAACGACCAGGGCGTAGCGGACCAGATCACCGGTGTCGGGGAGGGTTCCTGTCGTGAGATTAAGGGCTCCAATGGCTGTGGCGTTGGCCGCACCCGTAAGGATGTTGGAGAAATCATTACCGATCGATCCTATGGCATCAAAGGCCAGACCTCCGACTGTTCCGACGGACCCGCCCTGGGTGGAGGCGACGACTCCCTTATAGATGGAGACCTCCGGTTGATTCAGGACGATCTGGATGATGGCACTGGCCACACTTTCAGTCCCCGGCGACTGGGTGTTACCCTCGCCGGATTGGACTTGGTTGGTCAGGAAGAGGCCGTCGGCGAAGGCGTCGTCGCTGACGGTGACCGTCAAGAGGAGGTCCAGGCGGGCGGGGAGATTGGCGGTGCTGGCGAAATCCCCCCACTGGATGCGGAGGAAATTGGAGGTGCTGTCGATCCCGGAGTCGAAGCCAGAGACATAGGGGGTTTCCGGGTTGCCGACGATGTCGCCCAGGGTTCCCGGATTAAAAGGATCACTCACCGTGTGCAGCGTGTGCGAGGGGCCGTAAGTGATCGTGCCGGCAGCGGGGGCTGCTACCACGACTGGTGCAACTCCGGTACTAGTTAGATTGTTGACGAAAGTCCAAGAGCTGACGCCGGATTGGGCCGGATCCGTAACGTCGAATATCGGCAGCGGGAAGTAATCCGTGACGCGGAGTTGCTCCACATCGCCAGTGGGAATGGTGTAGGAAAGCCGATAAGTGATCTCGTCGCCTGGATTGAGGTTGATCGCTCCCGCGAGGACGCCCCCGGTACGGAAGGTGTTGGTGAAAACCGCGCTTTCGGCGGAGTTGGGGTTGGCGGGGTTGCTCAGGCGCAAGATGCCGTTGATGGCGTAGATGTCCTTTTCGACCACGTCTTCGGCGATCGTGATGGAGGCTCCCGAATCATCCGTGGTGGTGACCGGTCCAGCGTAGGGAAGGATGCTTGCCTGGGTATCGTTAAGTGCAGCAAGCGTGTTCAGATTCAGGATGCTGGCGGAGATGGTTACCGTATTGCTAAGCACGTCACGCGGGTTCAGGGGGGATTCCCCGGATGAATAGTTATCGGTAAATTCATCCAGAATAAAAGCGCGGTAGACGATGCGGCCCGTGGTGGCATCATTGTTATAGACGGGGAGGTTGTTGGCCACCGTGGCATCCGTATCGACCGGGTTGACCCCACCGCCGAGGAGTTTGCCATCCTGGCCGCGGGTGATCATTTCGTTGGAGACGCGGAACTGGACGGCAGTGGAGCCATCCCGAAGCGCGGTCCCAGTGAGCGATGCCGCCAGGAGAGAAGGGGCGAAAACCAGTGGTTCCGAGCCATCCAGCGTGATGTTTCCAGCGCCTCCGTTGAGGCCCACGGTGGTGGCTCCGACCCGGTAGGTGGTGCCATTGAGGGTAAAGGTCTGGCCGACCGGGATCTGTCGGGCCAGATTTACCTGAATGACAGTATCACCGGAGGAGGCATTGGAGGTAAGCGTGCTGCTGTTGGAAACGGTGAAGGGTCCCGAGGCGGTGGCGCCGCTGAAGTTTTGGGAAACAGTGTAATTGATTGCGGTCCAGCCGGAACTTCCCAAAACGTAGGTATTTCCATTGATGAGCAGCGTCGGAACAAAAGTGGAATCCCAGCGCAGGCCATCGCGGATCAGGTCATCGATGACAATGCCATTCACGGCGTAGTAATCGGAGAGTTGGAAGTTGAGGGTGAATTCCAGAAGATCACCCGGTGTCGGACCACCCAACCCTACATCGGCCACGGTAGTGTAGCTCTTTTGAATGACGAGAGGGGAGACTTCGAGATCGTTGTGTTCGGGGGCAGCATTGGGGGCAACGGTGCCCGAAGGGTTGGAGGGGTTGAAGGCTCCGGTGACATTGAATCCCAGCGTGCTGCCGGTATCGCGCGGGTCGATGGGGATCCAGGTCCCGTAGCCGTAGGCCTGGTTGTCCACCAAGCGGTCGGCTCCGCTGTTGGCCGCCAAAACGGTGGAGTCGCCCGCGTCGATGCTGCCATTGAGATTGGAGTCGAACACCCGGGGCGCGTAAAATTCAACTTCGATGGAAGTTGCCGTCCCGCCGATGGTGGGGCTGTTGAAGCGGATTTGGAGCGTTCCCCCTGTGCTGGTGCTGGAAGGCGTTTGGATGATCTGGTATTGGTTCGCTCCGGCTCCCTGTGTGATCGAGGCCCCGTTTTGGGTGACGTTGAGGATCTGGGTGAATTGCAGTTCCTGGGGGAGCCTGTCGTAAAGATTGACGTTGGTGAAGGTTTGGCCGTCGGCCACATCGAAATTGAGGGTGTAACTTTTAAGATGGTTTGGACCGGTGGCGGTTTCATTTTCCGGACCATTATAACTTTTGGTCAGGGTGGCCAGGGTGACATCGACATTGGAAGTGGCGGTATCGGGCACACCGATGATTGAGGGATCCGACGCAGGGTTGTCGAGGGGATCATTGCCATAGCGGAAGCCTGCGAGAGCTTTGAGGGTGAGGGGGACACCGATGTCGGCATGATCACTGAGAGTGAGATTGAAAGTAACTTCGGCTTCCGGTTGGTCGGGAGAGAAACTACCAAAGGGCAGTTCGATGACCAGAAGCTGGTCGCCGTTCGTGAAAGATCCGCTCAGGGTGGTGAAGTAAGCACTCGTAATATTGGTGGTGCTGATGTAGATGGCATTCCCGAGGGTATCCACGGCGTAGGGGTGAAGGATGCCAAGCCCCCCGTTGGCCGTGTCATCCAGCGTGAGGACGGTGAAGTTAAGGAGGTTGGAGGGACTGAGGTAGGAGGGGTTGCCAGTGAGGGAAAGACCGTCGTAAAAATCGCCGTTGGTGGCCGGGTTTCCATCCTTGTCTGTGGGCAAGCCGTTGGGGTTTGCAGGGTCGACCGCCCCATCCGTTCCCGTGCGGTCGATAAAAACGTCGAGCCAGGGACCGAAACCCGTGTCCGTGGGGGATGCGTTGTCAAAAGTAACAGTGATGCTTACCGACTCTCCCGCGCCTACGGATGCAGGAGCCTGAATATCGGCCACCGGAACCGCGCTGTATAACAAGCGTTCCTCCAGAGGCTCGGCAAAGAGGACGCGCGACCTGGCTTTTGGGGTTGATTTCGGTTTAAATCTGCTGGGTCTAAACGGCACAATCTTACCGTAGTCAAACCAAATTTGTTGGCAAGCCCTTTCACCTGTGAATAACGTTTTTTAATACTTTTTATGGCAAAGCTCTAATACCTTGTCATTGAACTCATTGCGACTTGCTAGCACTGCATTTTACACGATTAAAAAAAAGGAAGAAAATCCTTTACCCATCTGTAGAATCGTGGTTTTTTGCTTGTTCTTGATCACGAGTCTGGGCAATTAATAGGATTGTTATCTCCATTCTGCTATTAATCCATCCACAAAAACCCCAATGATAATCGACAAAATGTCCTTTTCTTCTTCCCTATTCATTAAGTTTCCGCTTCTTTTTTCAGGCCTTTTGCTGACGGGTTGCGTTTCCCAGTACGATGCCTCCAAGGATCTCAAAGGTCACTTCGAACAGATGGTGGGGGACTATCGGATGGAAGCCGAACGGCTTGCAGAAAAAGACAAGGCCTCCTACCGCGCAGCGGATTTGCCGGAAGTGCCTTCCGATTTCAAATCCTCCAGCCATAACTCTATCCTGCAATCCGTCCAAAAAGATGTGGGCCGGAATGAGTACAGCCTCGAACAACTTTATGTTTCCGCTCTGAAAAATTCTTCCCAAATCAAAGTTTTCAGCGACATTCCGCTGATCAGGGAAACGGGCATCCAGGAAGCCCAGGGCGTCTTTGACACGACCGCCTTCGTCGAGGGTTCCTACGATAAAACCAATGAACCTGTTGGCAGCACCCTGACAACCGGAGGCACGGGCCGGTTTCTCCAGGAAGAATATCGGATGGAGGGCGGGCTGCGTAAAAAGATCAATACCGGCGCTGAACTCTCCGTTTCCCAGGAAGTCTCCCGCACTGACAACAACTCGTCTTTCTTTCTCCCCGATCCCCAGGGCGGGGCTGAACTCAAACTCCGCCTCATGCAGCCTCTGCTCAAGGGAGCCGGACCCGCCTACAATCTGGCCGTCATCCGCGTGGCTGAAATTGACAGTGAAATCGCCCGCCAGGAATTCATCCGCCAGGCCGAGTCCCATCTTCTTGAAATCACCCGTTCCTATTGGGCACTCTATCTGGCCCGTGGTCTTTATCAGTCCAAGAAGAATCTCGCCAGGAATGCCGGTGAACTGGTGGGCGATCTGGAATCCCGCGCTGATCTCGATGCCGTCAAGCGTCAGCTCCTGCGTGCCCGTGCGGCTGATTCCGAGCGCAAAGCAGACCTGATCCGCTCCGAAGCCTCGGTTCGCAACGCCCAGGATCGTCTCCTGGCATTGGTCAATGATCCCGCCATGCGCGAAAATTCCTTTAACGAAATCATTCCCATTGATGCCCCCATCCAGTTTGAAGTTACAGCGGACATCCGTTTCGTTGCAGCGGAAGCCCTGGCCAAGCGTCCTGAAATCAGCCAGGGATTCCAACAGCTCCGCGCTGCCGCGATCCGCGAAAAAATGCAGCGCAATGAAATTCTTCCAACTCTCAACCTCATCCTTGAGGGGTCCCTTGCCGGACTCAATGAGGGCGGTAAATACAACCGCGCCGCAGAAAAGCAATTTGAAGAAGGAGGCCCAGGTTACATGATTGGCTTCGCCGGCGAATACCCTCTGGAAAACAACATCGCCATGGCCCGCTTGGACCGCCGCAAACTTGAACTCCGCCAACAGTTCAACCAGTTGAAAACCACCATCGAGACGGTTCTGCTCGAAGTGAAGGTCTCCACCCGCGAGCTCAAAACTTCCTATCGTGATCTCCAAGCCAAATACGCCAGCTATATGGCAAACAGGGAAGACATCGACGACCTGGTGGCCCGCAAGGACCTGATGTTGGGCGTGGAAAACATGTCCGGGTCTTCTTACATCGAGGCCTTGTTGGATACCCAGGAACGTCTGGCCAAGGGCGAGGATGAATACCTCCGCAGCCTGGTTACCTATAATACGGCCATCACCAACCTGGAACGGTCCAAAGGAACGCTGCTGGGTTACCAGAACGTCACCCTCAAGCGCGGCAAGGACGAGGACACGGACCTGCCCAAGATCGAGCTTGAAAAGACCGAAGGCAACAAACCGGTCCGGGTTACGGCTCCTGCCGGTAAGCAGAAATCCAAGGATCAACCAGCCACGCATTCCACTGAAACTACTATCAAAGAAGAAGTGGAAAAAGTTTCCGTGACGGAATCGCAGGCGCCAGTGGTTGCTCCTCAAGAAACTCCGGTTGAACCTGTCCAGGTAGTGAGCGAACCCGTGCAACAGACTCCGGTTGCAGCGCCGAAAGAAGAAGCCGTGGTTATTGTTCCGGCTGAGCCTGTTTTCAAAGCATCACCTTCCAAAGAGGCTGAGCAGGCCCAAAGTGAATCACCCACCTGGACTCAGCGCGCCAAAACCTTCGTTCTCGGTTTTTGGAAGTGATGGTTTTAGCTGCTTTATAGGTGCGACCCGACTTTGCTAAGCTTAGTGAACCACTCGTCTGGTATATCCATCGCGACGCAAGGTCGCTCCTACGAAAAAAGATAGTCTCGCCCCGGATCCCAACGCTTTATGTCTTAAAACTAGCGTCTTTGCATCTTGGCGTCTTTGCGTTAAAAATTGTCCATGCTCTCCAGTGCCAGTAAATTATGGAACCGCGACTTCTGGGATCAAACCCTGGCCAAAGTAGGCCTCCAGGATGCCCAGTCCGCTTCCCGATTTCAGGCCTCCATTGATCACATCCAAACTCTGGAGGCTTCCGTGCGCAGCCTCGACCAGGATCAATTGCGGGAACGCATCCTGAACCTGCGCGCCAGGGCTGAAAGCGAAGAAGGTTTTTCGGAAGCCCTGATCGAGCAAACGTTTACCCTGGTCCGTGAATCAGCCTGGCGGACATTGGGTATGCGGGCCTACGACGTTCAGGTGATGGCTGGCTTGGCTCTGGCCAAAGGAACCATTGCAGAAATGGCAACCGGCGAAGGAAAAACACTCGTGGCCGCTTTTCCCGCGGTCCTTTTTGCGTTGAAAGGAAAGGGGGTTCACGTCACCACCGTGAACAAGTACCTGGCGGAACGTGACTGCGACCTGATGCGCCCTGTATATGAACAACTGGGTCTTAGTGTTGCTTTTCTTCCCGAATCCGGAGCTCCCAAGGAAAAAAAACGGGAAGCCTACGCTGCGGACATCACCTACGGAACGGGTTACGAATTCGGTTTTGATTATCTGCGGGATCAACTGACCATTCTTAAACATCCCCGGCAACGCCTGGGAGAGCGGTTTCAAAGCGCCCTTCTGGAGCAGGCCCTGGTTACGGCACCTCAAACACAACGTTCCAGTGCCTTTGCCATCGTGGATGAAGTGGACTCTGTTCTGATCGACGAAGCTTTGACTCCGCTGATCATCAGCACCAGTTCCAGCGGGCCGCATCCACAACCCGAACCCTACCGCTGGGCCCAAAAAGTTGCCGAAGACCTGGCCGTGGAGCATTACGATCTCGACCAAAGGCAGCGCAGTCTGAAATTGACGCTGGAGGGTTTGAAGGTTGTCTATGAGCGGGAGGACAAACGGATACGATCACAATTCAAGAGGGCCGCCCACCATTACGTGGAGCAGGCACTGAAGGCACGCTACCTTTTCCAATTGGATCGGCATTACCTGATCCGGAAGGACAAAATTGAAATCATCGACGAGTTCACTGGGCGGAGCTTTGCCGACCGCAAATGGCGCGAGGGACTTCATCAGGCCGTCGAAACCAAAGAAGGCGTCGTGATAGGAGAAGAAAGCAACTCCGATGTTAGCATTTCGCGCCAGACGTTCTATGCCATGTATCCCAAACTATGCGGTATGACAGGTACTGCCAAGGAAAGTGCCGCCGAGCTACAGGATGTCTATTCATTACCTTTCGTTACGATCCCCCGGAACAAGCCAAGCCTTCTGACCATTCTACCTGATCGCATCTTCAGCGATTGGGAATCAAAAGTGAAGGCCATGGTTCGTGAGATTGAAGAACGCCACGCCAAAGGGCAGCCGATTCTGGTTGGTACGCGCACAGTCAAAAATAGTGAGGAACTGGCCGACCTGTTGAGGGTGGCCGGGTTGATGATTCGGGTGCTCAACGCCCGTCAGGATAAAGATGAAGCATTGCTGATCGGTGAGGCGGGCCAGTTTGGCAGGATTACCATCTCCACCAACATGGCGGGTCGTGGCGCTGACATCCGACTGGGAGAAGGGGCGGCAGATAGCGGAGGGCTACATGTCATCGGACACGAGGCCCATGAATCACGCCGCATCGACCGTCAACTGATTGGAAGGGCCGGAAGGCAGGGCGAACCGGGTTCTGCCCAATTTTTCCTCTGTGCTGACGATGATCTGGTGCAGCATTATGCCCCTGATGTGGGGGTTTATCTGAAAAAGAAAGGAACCGGGGAACTTCCAACTGAGTTGGCCCTGGAAATCCGCTCCGTGCAAGGCATGGTCGAGGAGGAACTGGCCCACCAGCGAGCCCAGACAATGAAAATGGATCAATGGATGAATAAGTTAAAAAAACATTTTTAAAAGTTCAAACAAAGGGCTCCGCCCCTTCACCTGCCTTTGAAAAGGCGGCTAGGTTCACGTCTCAACATTCAACATTTGTAAATCAGTTGTGAGTATCTAAACAAGAGCAGCTGCACGACCTTTGGGGATTGATTGGGCTGGAGCGTTTTGCTTGGCTCCCCCCTGAGTCCCAGAGTTGCAGGAAATCAATGCAGGGGCAGCGAGGTATTGAAATGCTTTGAAACAAGGCTTGAGACCATTCGGAGCTTGAAAAGAAAATGGGATGACCTCGCTCAATGTTGATGGTTAGACATGACCCTAAATAAACACTGGCTATCCCACGACGAGACTTGACACGTTTAAAGGCAGTGATACTTTTATTCTATCATGAAAATCGCCACTGTTGCCGATCTCAGAAATAATTTCCGTCGTGTCTCCTCATGGATCGAACATGGGGAGACTGTGCAAATCCTCAAACGTGGCCGTCCTTTCGCCCGGCTCACGGCTATACCCGCGGCTGATACTGGAGGCGTCCTCGTGAAACCCGACATTATGGCTCAGCTTAAGGAAGTGTGGGGTGATCGCGTCTTCTCGATGGAGGAAGTCAAAGCGATGCGAGACGACGAATTGGCGGAAGATTTGGGATGATTGCCTATCCTGACACCTCCTTTCTGTGCGCCATCTATCGGCAACAGGATAACTCGGGATGCGCAGCCCGTCATTTTGCTCAGATGCCAGAACCCCTGCATGTGGCCTCCCCTTTGCTTTTCGAGTTTCGGCAAGCCACACGTTGGCAGGTATTTCTTCACTCGCACAATTCAGCCAAAGGATTTGCTCGGGCAACGGCGGTTGCCGCCATGGGGAAAATCCAAATCAATATTTCGTCGGGCGCGGTAGTGCTCGTGCCAGTGGAGTGGCCCGACGTTGCCAGCATTGGCGAGCGACTTTCAGCGCAATATACATGGACCGAAGGGCATCGTGGTTTCGACGTTCTCCACGTCGCAACTGCCCTGCACCTTGGGGCTTCCGAATTCCTAACCTTTGACGCCAATCAGAAAAGATTGGCTCAGGCCGAAGGTCTCGTGGTGCCGCTATGAGGACGATTTTCCAATGGCTACGATGGGTCTGTCTGCTTCTGCTGGGACTGGCTTGGACTACGACGCCGAGTTTTGCGGCCGTGGGTGCACTGAATCAGGCGAATGGTGGCCTGACGATCAGGTATGATGCGCTGGAGACGCAGAACCGTGGCTACGACGCAGAACCGTTACGCGCATGGGACAACAACCCACCCGAAATGGTTGATGCGGGTGCCTACTTCAGCTCACCAGCTCAATTTAATGCCGCAAAGGGGAGTGGGAGTTCGGTCACGAATCTTAAAAATTGGTGGAACGCTGGAGCAGAAAATGATATGGCATGGCGAGCACTTCCTTTAAAAGATAAGGTCTTTTACGAGGTTGGGCAAAAAACTCTCCCTAACGGCGTCTGGCAGAAATACGCAAATCTCGATCCCGTCGCGAGAGGAAGAAACTTGGTCCAAGACAAGGGCTGGCTTGGAGCTTTGAGGCCACAGGGTGCAGGCTGGAAGCTCGGTGCTGGTGAGACTTTGCAAACCGGCCCCACTCCTCTCGTTCGGTGGGCAGTGCCTCGGGCGGCAGGCACAGGCACAGGAGCAGTCGGAGGAACGGGCTACTATCTCTACAACAGGGAGAATGAATAGCTATGACTGCGATTGAACTACTCTTTTTCATTTTCCGATTGTGCCTCAGTATCGGTTTGGCTATCGGCTTGTTGAATGTTCATCCCATACTGGCAGGAATAGCTGGAATTGGTCTATTTCTGGCATTTCCGAGGATAGTCACAATTCTTGTAGAACGCTTGGGGGACAAACCTATTGGCAAGCCAGTTTGCTCGAACGGATGCTGTCGAAACGATGACTACATATGGACACGGTCTGAAGAGGGCTTATCCACTTGCACATGCAAGTGTGGCATCGATTATGTGGCGGCCGGTAATCGATTCCTGAAAATCGATCCGGCAGGCCAAAGAGAGCCATATATGGTTTGGTCGAGAAAAGACGGATGGACTGTAGATAAAGGAGGAATTGATAAATAAAACGCCGCAAAGGGGGCACCAAGGGTGCTTCTGGATAGTAACGTCACCATCCCCGAGATGCGGAATGCAGTGACGCACGGCAACCTCCGTGGAGTTCCCGGAGCTGCTTACGATCTGCCAACGCTTACAACACAGCCCTCCTTGAATACCCGAATCAACATCCGCGGGATGCTGCGGGATCGACCGGGACGTTTTGGTGACGGCATTATTGGCGCTCAGGCATTGGAGAACAACTTGCCACTGATCACTAATGACAAAGATCTCATTAAAGCAGTCCGAGCACTCGGAGGAACTACAAGATGATCGAACCTCAAGACATCTTAGTAAAGGAAGGTGAGGTCGTCACCCTCGCCAACGGCGCGAAACTCATCGTGCTCAAGGTCAATGGCTCCCGACCGAGTGCGATAACGATTGGAACTGAGGGCGGCGAGATTGAAATCGCTGATTTCGCGGGCGGAGGATTCAGCACTGAAGTAAATTGTTTGGTGCCGACTTGCGAAGCAGTGATTTGGAGCGGAAAAGCGTTCATCGTTGGACTGCCCGCTATAGTGGTCGCTGGCAGAAATGCTCTTTTGAAGTGTGATCTCTTTCGCAATGCCAGTGAAGACAGCGGCTTTTATGCGACGGAGTGGATGGAGATTGGAGAACGCCTTTTCTGCATCTACGAGAGCGGTGTTATGGCTTGGAGTATTGACGGCGTGATGCTCTGGCATGTCCGAAAGTTTTGGGACGACGTATACATTGGTGTTGAAGCTAATGGCCTCATCCTGATGATGGAGGACGGGCGGAAAATCTTGATTAACCAAACCGATGGCTCGCGAATCCCGCCTCCCTATTAGGCCTTCGGCCTCTAAAATAAGGGACAGGCTATTAGTTGTTGACAGGAGAGGGGAACGTATTAGATGGAGAGTTGTAAGTATCTTTCTAATAATAAGATATATCTCTATTTCTTGTGAGAA
>ENA-ORBV01000125-ORBV01000125.1-microbial-mat-metagenome-genome-assembly--contig:-NODE-125-length-155904-cov-76.584437_pt1 | contig 155904 bp, 142 predicted proteins | sample MGYA00237777_ERZ505514 | MGnify/ENA primary metagenome ERZ505514 (study PRJEB26160, sample SAMN06269048) | microbial mat metagenome | isolation source: Oligotrophic lake microbial mat | place...
CGAACCGCAAAACCGGCCGAAAGGATTAATGGCGAGGTATTTTTACTCCGCCCGCGGACGACAAAACGACGCCGCTTAAGTGATGTAGTTTTGCACCGGCGCACACATCACCATGAACGTGCGCGGTAAGGGCAAATTCCGCACCCTCGTCGCCTCAATGAAGGTGGCAGAATACCTGGATAAGGTCCGGGAGATCAGCCCGGCGACCGGGCCAGACGATCCGGTGTTCTGCACCCACGATGGCCGCATCGCCGTCAGCCTCTACAACAGCCCGATCACCCACCTGCTCGAAAAGTCTGAGCTGCTGTTCTCTGCCACTGGCAGCCGTCGCAGCACCTATTGCTTCCGGCACACCTACGCCACGTTCCGGCTCACTGAAGGTGTCGATTCCCTCTTCCTGGCCAAGCAGATGGGCACCTCTGTCAAAATGATCGAGGACCATTACGGCCACGTCTCGCCCGATAAGAATGCCGAGCGCATTCTGCAGGGATTACCGGGATGGGGGGCAGCCTCCGACGCCGCTGTGGCGACCTTCGCGGACGTGGACGACGCATCGCCAGCGCCAGATGGAGCCTCTGCCTCGCCGAATCGGAAGCGCCGCGACAAAGCCGGTCGAGTTCGACCGCAGCGGCAAGCTTCCGCCGAGATCACCGCTTCCAGCACCCGGGCCGAGGCGAGTTCGCCACGGCGGGCAAAGCGGAAGCGGAAAAGCCCCTCTGCGCATTGATGACGGCTTTTAGGACGGCAGAGTTTCCGCCAAGAAAAACCGTGTCTCTACAGCAACTTCAGGAAAGAAGTGGCGGACAGAGAGGGATTCGAACCCTCGTTAGAGTTGCCCCTAAACACGCTTTCCAAGCGTGCGCCTTCAGCCACTCGGCCACCTGTCCGGAGGGCGGGCTTATGGCGTGTTGCGCTGGAAAAGACAATCGTCGTGGATCCGCGCGGGGGGCATCCAGATCGGACTCGATGAAGCGCTCGTTCACGTGCTGGGGGTGAAGAAGACGCGCGTCCTGCTGGCTTCCCACGCGGATCTAACGATCATCGAACAGACTGCGGGTCACCGCGCGCAGGACGGGCTTCATCGCTTCGCTGTCTGCGCCATGAGTGGGGCGTCGACAGCTACCGCGGTTCTCGACGCGCGACGCACGCTGTTTGCAGCGCGCCAGGGCGTCCTCGCCATCCGGGTCATCGAGGCCGGCTGCACTGGGCGCCCCCCGGCGCAGTCGGATGTGCGCCAAAGACCCCAACTGTCGGATAGGCGGCACAGAATGTGGCCGAAAGGTCGCAGGTGGTGCGAGGTATGGGAGGCGGCGCCCATTGAGCGCCTTTACCTATTGGGCGTGAGGTCATAATCATTAACAAAATGTGGGGCGTGGGGCGTGCGTGGGCGTCCACAAGGAAGGGGATGGCATGTTCAAAGCCTTGTCTGCCGTCGTTGTCGTCGGCGCCGTAGTCACCGTGGCTTTCCACCTGCAGGACGCGTCGGCGCAGGTGCGCGGCGATGCCTGCACTCGCGAGCTCGCCAAGAGCGTGCTGGAGAGTGTCGATCCATCCGACGTCTCCGCGCAACTTCAGGTCGCTGAGGCCTGCCGTAGGGTGAGCGCGACCGCGCGGGGCGTGGATGCCGCTCGCGCGCGCTTTTATTCCGGACGCGCTTTCTCCCGCGCTGGCCGGCCTGACGACGCCATTCGCCAACTCGAGGCGGCGGTCAACACGGGGCAGGATTTCGAACCCGCCTTCCGCGCCGAGCTGCGCGCCGGCCAACTGGAACTGGCGACGGCCTATCTTTCCAAGGGCCGCGTTGAAGCGGCGCGCGTGCTTCTCAACAGCTCGTCGCTCAGTCCTTCCGATCCCGCAGTGGCGTACCAGCGCGCGCTGCTAAGTCTCGCCGAACTCGGGGCCGCCGGAGAAGAGAGCGCCTTCAGCGCGCTCAAGGTGGTCTTCGCGCAAGATGCCGTGCGTCTGCGCGGCGCGCCGGGCGGTCCCGCTTACATGACTGCCGGCGAGATCGCGCGGGGCCGCTCTTGGCTGTATCGCCTTGGTCTGTCTTTGGGACGTGAGTCCCTGAAGCCACAGGGCAGGGACGCCGAACAGCGGCGTAGCGATGCACAACGCGCCATCGATTTCCTCGGGCCAGTCGCGTCTGCGATCGACGCCGCATGTCCGGATCCCGCCCCCATAGATTGTTCCACCGGCATTGGTCCAACGGAGGCGATTGGCTCGCTGGAAAGCCGTCCGGCGCCCAACCGCGAGCAACTCCTCGACGTCTTTTTCCAGATTGGCATTGCGCATCTGAAAGCCGCCGGGCTGCAGGAAAGCCCGGGCCTTTCAGCACTTGGAGGCTCCTCGGGCGTTAGCGGCGTCGGCGCGCTTGATTGCGTCGGCAGCCAGCTCTCGCCGGATGCCGCGCAGCACTTCCAGAGCGCGCGCTACGCGTTCGATACATACACGCGCCGTTCGTCGACCTCTGCAGCGTCAGCGGCGGATGCACGTTGGGGACTGGGCTGCACGATCCTCGCAAACCTGCCGAACGTCGGCGAGCCGGGTGAGCGGCAACGTCAGATCGCGCAGGCCATCGAACAGCTGAAACTGGCGCCGAGCCGTCCGCTCACCATGCTAACGCTCGCGCGCGCGCAGGTCATGCAGGGGCAGTTCGACAGCGCCCGCACCAGCTTCAACCAGGCGCTCAACCTCTCTGGCGCGACGACCCGCTGCCCGCGCGGCGACGTGGAATTCACGCCCGGCAGTCGCGATGCTCTGGCCTCGCGCATCTATGTCGAGTTGGCGCGCACGCGGTACGCTTACGGCGCCGTGCCGCGCGATAGCGATCCTCTGACAGGCGCCGGCGCAGGCGGCAGCGACCTCTACTACCGCGCCATCACGGAAGTGGCGGCCGCGCGTCCGGCCAGCCTGCGCGACGCCGAAGCCGACCTGCGATGCGCGATCTATCTCAACTACGACAATGTCGAAGCGCGCTTGACGCTTGGCCACATCTATCTGCGCCTTGGCGCTGAGCCGTCCCTGGGACTGCAGATCGACCGGCCGCCCTATCCAAAGGCTGATCAGGCCTTGCAGTTCTTTGCGCGCCGCCAGACAGGCAGCGTGGAAGGAAATGCGGAGGGGCTTTACCTCGCAAGTCTGCGTCTCACGCTGGCGCAGCAATACGCGCTCGCCGATCCGGCGCGCAGCCGCAGCACCACTGACCGCAGCTTCCTCCGCGACGGCGAACTGGCCGTGAATTACGCATCGCAGGCCTACAGCCTTTCGCAGCGCCCCCAGTTCCGTCGGCAGGCTTGCCGGGCTCAGATCCTTTTTGGCCAGACGGGGGAGCAAGGGTTCTGCGCGGCCGCCGGGCAGGCGGACGATCGGGCTGAAACGCTCTTGTATGAGGGCATGTACTGGCTGCGCCGCGGTCAGCGCGAAGCGCGTACCGACGAGCGGTTGAAGAGCTGGTCGCGCTCCATTCAGGCGTTCAACCGCGGCGTGGCGATAAAGACGCTCGACCAGACCGTTGAGTCCGGCCACCCCAGCCTGCCGCCGATGATCGACCTTGGCGCCATGCTGACGTACGGCCAGCGCTATGTGCTGGCGTGCCGGGGCATCAACTACAACGACGGCGAACAGACAGCCTCGGACGTGAAGGAGTACTATCGGCTGTCCGGCATACCGTTGCAGTGCGGGGGACGCCCGAGCTGATCGGCGTTGTGTGAGTCCCGCCCATGGATGAACCCGAGGATACGATTGACGGGCTGCCGGACATTGTTCGCAACTCCGATCGGCCGATCATCATCTATCAGGGCGCACCGCCGAACCAGATGGAACAGGCGGCCAGCAATTCGCTTGGCCTCTTGTCCTGGCTGGCGTTGCTCAGCCTTTGCCTCTTCATCATCGGCGCGTGTTTCTGGAACGTCTGGAATCCGGCGCATGATCCGGAGCAAGCTTCGCCGATCTATGCGGAGGGGCGCCCCATCGGGCTCGCCAAGCAGATTGAAGAGCGCAAACAGATCAACGCACTTTCGGCCGATCTCGTGACCTACATCGACAGGGTGCGTGCGGACAATTTCGATCGCCGGCGCACGCGTGCAACCCACCCGCTGCTGAGCAATCCAGGCGGCGTGGATGAGCTGCGCCGTGCCTGGGATCTGAAGTGTCAAAGTGTTCGCGACAGCATCTACGACCGACGTATCGGTCGACTGGAGGCGCGCCTTGCGGAAGCCCAGCGCCAGCGCGCGCGGCAATCCAATTCCCTCGAAGCGATCCGGCTGGACAGTGAGGTGCAAAGCCTCGCGCGACAACGCAACGATGAGTTGGCGCGTCGACGCGCCGACAGCGATCCCGCGTTGCGCTGTACGCCGAGCGCGCTGGCGACGGTGTGCTCCAAAAGCAATAGCGAGATCTGGTGCAACCCGGATAAGGTGCGCCCGCAAGAGTTTGTCGAGAAAGCGACCCAGAGACGATGATCGGCAAGGTGACTTCCCCTCCTGCCGAAGGCGCGAGACATTCGCTGCGTGATCCGGGAGTCGTGTGGCGCATGGTCCGCATTTCGGTCGCGTGGGTCGCGCGGTCGGTGGTCCGGTTGTGGGTCGTGGGATTGCTGGTCGCAGCGGCGATGGGCAGTGGCGTGGCGCTCAACCAGATGTTCCAGGCGCGGGGGCAGCTGGAGTCGCTGCGTGCGGAGCCGGGTCCGGATGCCTACGCGGTCGTCGCGTATCGTCGTGAACTGGCGCGGCAGATCGAGACCATGGGGCGCAATCGAACTGAAGAGGCCGTGCCGCAACCGCCGCCTCGCCCGCAGTTGCTGGAAGAGATCGACATTGCGCGGCAGCGCAATCAACAAGTGGTGTCGCAGGGCAGTGCGGTCGCATCGGCGCCGACGATGCCGGTGGTGAACGCGCCGGACTGAGGGGCCTCCGGTGAAACGCCGGTTGCAGGTTCGGCTAGGGTATAGAGGCAGCTTCGTGCTTGCCGCGAATTTGGAGAGGATGGGCTATGGCTAGTCTGGCGTTCTTTTTGCTGATCGGCGCATTGCTGATGTTCATTGTCAGCACCCGTCAGTGGGCGCTGTGGATGCGCGGCGGCGTCTGGGCAGGCGGATTGCTGCTGTTGATCGTCGCGTGGCTGATCCTCGGCAGCAGCGAGCGCGATCCTGAACTCGCCACGGCGCTGGGCGATCTCGCGTCGAAGTGGAACCGGCCCGGCGAAAGCATGCTGCTGCGCATGCTGGAGAGCAACGGCGCGACGGTGTCGCGCATGATCCTCTCGCTGTTCGACATCTTCCTCTTCTTCGCCTTTGTGGTCGGCATTCTGGCGCTTGTCGCGTTTCGTCCCGGCGAAGAGCTTGAGAAGGCCATTCGCCCTGTGATGCAGGGCACCATCGGCGCGATTCTTGGCGGCGTGTTCGCGCTGGCGATGGTCGGCACAGGTTTCGGTCAGCGCGAGGAACGCCAGGCGTATGCCGGCGCGGCGGCGCTCGACACCGTGCACTCGGCGGAAATGCTGATGTTGAACGGCGATCTGCTGCGCCTGCGCGGCATCGATGCGCCGGAGCCTGGACAGATTTGCCGGCTCGGCGCGCGCGTCCAGGATTGCAGCGAGGAAGCGCAGCGCGCCCTGCGCCGCATGGTAGAAGGCGCCTACATCATGTGTGCGCTGGAGCGCCCGCGCGATGCCCGCGATTCCACGCGGCTTGAGCGGATCGCCACCTGCAACGCCGTGCGCACGGGCGGTGAAGAGTTCAACATCGCACGGCGCATGGTCGAGGAAGGCTACGCGGTCGGCGTCGATGGCGCTTACGTCCGCGAAGGCGCCGAGGCGACGGCGCGAGCGCGTGGTCTGTCGGCCTGGTGCACCGTGCGGCCCGATGCGTGGGCGAAGCTGACCCAGGCGCAGAAGAACGCTTTCCGCGACAAGGGCGCCTACCCTAAGGGAACGCCTGTGATGGGCACATGCGCCCCGCCGCCACGGGTCGTGACGCCGCGCCGTCAAGGCTCGACGCCTGTCGTGGACGCGCCGGACTAGGAAATGAGACTTCGCCATGTGGCCGCGCACCGTCGTGCGCTGCTGCATGGTGAGGGCATCCTGGATCCGACAAATCAAAATCCGCGCGCGTCGAGCCAGTCGCCGACGGCGGCGACGGCCTTGGGCAGTAGATCCTTGCGTTCAGCGTAGTAATGATCAGCGTTTTCGATTTGCACGATGGATTTGTCGTTCGAGCCCAGCGCCTCGTAGAGGCGCTGGGCGTGGCTCGGCGTGCAGGCGAGATCGGCGGTGTTGTTGATGACGAGCGACGGACAGGAAATGCGCGGGCCGTTGACGAGACCGTTGGCGCGGCTTTCATCGTAGCTCCACTGCGAGAGCCATGAGCGCAGGGTGGTGAAACGCCCGAGGCCCACCGGGCCGTCGTTGGCGATGCGTGGATCGCCAAGATAGCACGTGCCGGGGCGGCGGTCGGAGGGATCCTGCGCGGGGTCGAGCCAGCGCACGTCGCACATGGTGCCCTGCACGACGAAACAACGCTCAGCGTCCGCGTTGCCGGCGGCTTTCAGAGTTGCAAGCGCTTCCCTCGCGCGCGCCGTGATGCGGCGGTTGCGGGCGATCTGGGCAGCACGGAACGTCGCGACGAAGTCGGCGGAGTAGGGCGGCTGGTTCGGGCAATCGGCGGCGTAGATGTTGAGCGTGCGGTCACGCTCGAATGGCTTGTCCTCGTCGAGGATGGAAGGATCGATCCATTCGGTTATGGTCACAGAGCGGCTGATGTGCGCGGCAAGCAGCAGCACGCCCTCCGCTGGCTGCAGGTTGGCGCCGACGAGATCGACGCTGTCGCCAGCGGGTGTGGAGGTGATCGTCGGTCGTTCGGCCTGGTCCTGGTAGAACATCGACAGCGAGCCGCCGCCGGACCATCCGCCAAGCACGACCTTCTCGTAGCCGAAGCGCGTCTTCAGATCGGCGATGCACGCGCCGAGATCCAACACGCACTTCTCCATGATCAGCGCCGTGTCGTTCCCGCGATAGCGCGGATTGCAATAGATGACGTGCCGCCCTCCATGGGCGAGCGCTGTGACGAGCGGCAGAAAGGCGCCGCCGCCGATGGGGTGACTGAAGAGAATGACTGTCCTGGAGTCGCCCGTCGCCGGGCGCACGCGCATGCACTCGATGAAGACCTGCCCCGTGGGTCCGCCATAGACCTCCTTCAGCGGGCTCTTGTCTGCATGAACGAAGCCGTAGGCTTCCCGCACCACCGCCATGGACGTCTCCCTCTTCGGGTCTTGCTTTGCCGTGTGTCTTCCGTCTTCGCTACGCGACGGACATCAACTTCCCAAAGGTTTTCGTCCTGCCGCAAGGTCAGGCAGGGGTGACGGAGGCGCACATGACGGCCCAGCATGCTGCCGCGCAGCAACCCAACGGCATTCACCATCTCGCCTTCATGGCCGGCGACATCAAGAAGCACATCGCGTTCTTCTCGCAGGTCATGGGTTGTCCGCTGGTGGCGATCTTCGACATGCACGGCGTGCCGGGCAGTTTGCACGCCTTCCTGCGCATGAACGATCACGCCTATTTCTCGATTGTGCAGATGCCGGGCGTCGGTGACATTCCCGTCCAGCTCGGCGTGACGCATGCAGGGCGCGGCGAGATGCCGAGCGCGGCGGGCACGCTGCAGCATCTGGCGTTCAACGTGGACAGCGAGGCCGACCTCGTCGCCATGCGCGACCGCATCCGCAGTCACGGCGTGCCGGTGATGGGTCCGATCGACCACGGCATGTGCAAGTCGATCTACTTCGCGGGACCCGATCATCTCGCGCTCGAAGTCGCGACGTCGTCGGCCGCGATCGACGCGACGCGCTGGATCGATCCCGCCGTGCTGGAGAAGGTCGGCATCACTGCGGCGGAGGTCGCCGCCTACAAGGCGCCTGCGCCCTTCGTCGGGCAGAGTCCGGTGGCGCAACCCTCCTACGATCCGAGCAAGCCGCATCTCACCTATCCCGATCAAATCTATCAGAAGATGCTTCAGGTCCCCGATGAGGTCGTCTCCGCTCGCGCCTCGTTCGCCGCGCCGCCCGTCGACGGATAATTTGGTGGCTTTCGCGCCCTTTTGTCCGGGGGACTGCGCACGACGTCGGGTGCGTTGTGCATCCTTGATCGACGCCCGCGGATGCGTGCAAGGATTGCCATGCAAATGGAGTGGGACGCCCGGGTCGCCCCGCGTCGTCGCACGCGGCGCTTGTGCCGATTGGCGGGAAATGCTTACTGGTAAACCGGTGTCATTGGCCGTTTGATGCGGTCCGGGGTCATTCGATCAGGAACCTTGAGGGACATGCGTCACGAGAAGCAGAGGTCAGCGAAGGTGGCGACAGAGCGCCCGGAGGTGTCTGCGGGTCCCTCAGTCACCGGCCGCCGTTCGACCATCAACGACATCGCGCGTCTGGCGAATGTCTCGAAGAAGACCGTCTCGCGGGTGATCAACCAGTCGCCGCTGGTGACGGAGGGCACGCGCGAGCGCGTATCGCTCATCATCCGTCAGTACGGCTATGAACCGGATCCCCAGGCGAGGGGCCTTGCGTTTCGCCGCTCCTTCCTGATCGGGCTTGTGTACGACAACCCGAATGCGCAGTTCGTCGTCACGATGCAGCAGGGCCTGCTCGACGGCGTGCGCGGCTCGGGATTCGAGCTCGTGGTGCATCCTTGCAACCGCCAGAGCAAGACGCTGGTCGCCGATGTGCGCGCGTTTGCGCAGCGCCAGAAGCTCTATGGCGTCGTGCTGTTGCCACCGATCTCGGAAAACAACGCGCTGACGAGCATGCTTGATGAGCTGGGATGTCGCTATGTGCGCGTGGCTTCTGCGGTTCTCGATGTGCCGGCGAAGTTGGTCGTTTCCAACGACCGCATCGGTACGGCGGAGGCGGCGCGTCATCTGGCGGCGCTTGGACACACGCGCATCGGGCTCATCGAAGGCCCCATCGGTTTCCGTTCGCGCATCGAGCGTCGTGAGGGATTTGAAGCGGGTCTCGCCGAGCACGATCTGAAGCTTGCCAAAGAATATTGCGTCGACGGCGCCTACACGTTTGACTCCGGCATCGAGGGCGCGCGCAAGCTGCTCAGCCTGAAGAACCGGCCGACTGCGATCTTTGCCTGCAACGACGAGATGGCGGCGGGCGTCTATCAGGTCGCACGCGAAATGGGCCTGTCGATTCCGGAGGATCTGTCGATCGTCGGGTTCGACGACACGCCCGTCTCCTCGCGCCTTTGGCCACCGCTGACGACCATTCGCTGGCCCATCGTGGAGATGGGTCGCTCTGCAGCGGCGAAACTGCTGGAGGGCGCGGAGAGCGACGTCACAGTGCCCGAGGCGAAGCTCATCGTCCGAAACTCGACGGCGCCGCCGAAACGCTGACGCGCGGCATTTTTCATGACCCGCTGACACCGGTGTCCAAGATCAATCAAAACACGGGAGACCCCAACAATGTTCAGAAAGACCTATCAGGCGACGCATCCAGACATGATGGCCGGCGCCGACAACGACACCCTGCGCCAGCGGTATCTGCTCACCGGCCTCTTCACACCGGGCGAAGTGACGCTCGACTACGCGCACAACGAACGCTTCGTGATCGGCGGCGCGGCGCCGACGACGAAGCCGGTCGCGCTTCCCGTGCAGGGGCCGCCGGCAGAAGGCGCACCGTTCCTGGAACGCCGCGAGCTTGGAATCGTCAATGTCGGCGACGGCAAGGGATGCGTGATCGTCGACGGGACAAGCTACGACATGGACCCTCGTGACGGCCTCTACGTGCCGCAGGGTACGAAGGACGTCGTGTTTGAAAGCGTCGATGCGGCGAATCCCGCAAAGTACTATCTCGCGTCCACACCGGCGCATGCGCGCTTCGAGACAGTGAAAATTTCCATAGACAAGGCAGTGCCGCTCGAGCGTGGATCGCTGGAGACATCCAACGAGCGGACCATCTACCAGTACATCGTGCCCGCCACATGTCGTTCCGCGCAGCTTCTTCTCGGGCTCACGATTTTGAAGACGGGCAGCGTCTGGAACACCATGCCGCCGCACCTGCATGACCGCCGTTCGGAAATCTATTTCTACTTTGGCTTGAAGGCCGACGAGCGCGTCTTCCACTTCATGGGCGAACCCGACACGGCGCGCCACATCGTCGTCGCCAACGATGAAGCAGTCGTCTCGCCGCCGTGGTCGATCCACATGGGCTCAGGCACGAGCAACTACTGCTTCATCTGGGCGATGGGCGGCGAAAACCTCGACTACACGGACATGAACGTCCTCGACATCTGTCAGCTCAAATAGGCATCGCGATGAGTAGTCCGTTCGATCTCACCGGAAAGGTCGCGCTCGTCACCGGCGGGAGCAGGGGCCTGGGGCAGGGCATCGCGCGTGCGCTCGCGCAAGCGGGCGCCGACATCGCCGTCGCCGGCATGGCGACGCCGACCGAAACCGAGGCCATGGTGCGCGGCCTAGGGCGGCGCTTCGTCTCCGTCGCGGCTGACCTCGGATCGATCGAGCCTGTGGATCGCATCGTCGCGGAAACGCTGGCGGGCGCAGGGCGTATCGACATTCTCGTCAACAATGCGGGCATCATTCGCCGCGCGGATGCGGTCGATTTCACCGAGAAGGACTGGGACGACGTCATCGACGTCAACCTGAAGTCGGCGTTCTTTCTAGCGCAGGCGGTCGGTCGCGTGCTGATCGCGCAGGGCAGCGGCAAGATCATCAACATTGCGTCGATGCTGTCGTTCCAGGGCGGCATCCGTGTGCCGTCCTACGCGGCGTCGAAGAGCGGGATCGCCGGAATCACGCGGCTGCTTGCTTGCGAGTGGGCGGGGAAAGGCGTGAACGTGAACGCCATCGCGCCGGGCTACATGGCGACGGACAACACTGAACAGCTGCGCGCCGATCCCCAGCGCTCGCGCGATATTCTCGCGCGCATTCCCGCCGGCCGGTGGGGCGAGTCCGCCGATATCGGCGGCGCGGCCGTCTTCCTTGCAAGCGCGGCGTCCGACTACATGCACGGCGCGATCATCCCCGTGGATGGTGGATGGCTGGCGCGCTGAGGGCTCAGTCGACCAGACTGTTCAGGTACGCTTCGAGTTCGGTGTAACCGTCACCGTCGCGGTCGGTGCGGCCGTCCGCGGGATCGCCGGCGTTCAGACCGTGCGCGCGCTCCCAAGCGTCAGGCATGCCGTCGCGGTCCGTATCGAGCGGGGCAGGGCCACCGCGCAATTCGGGCCATCCGCCCACGTCCTGCTGGCTGTCGACGATGCGGCCTGATTTCGCGCGGACATCGGCGATGACGCGCGCATCGACCGTGTCGCGGCGGTGCGAGGCCCCGGCGTTCATCAACACGGACATGAAGGAAGCGCCTGCGCCTTCAGATGCGACCGCGCCCACATCGACAGGGGCCTCAAGTCGATAACCCGGTCGCACCGCCCCTTCGACGAGACTCCACGGATCGTCGGGAACGACGCCGTTCATGCTGTTGCCGTAGAAATAGGCGCGTGCTTCCCCATTCTCTTCCTGAAACGCCAGCGCGCCGGTCGACTGCGGACCGGGCACGTATGCGTTGTCGATAAAGTTGCAGGTTACACGCTGCGCCTGGTCGGCGTTGTAGCCCGCGAAACGTCCGCCCCAGTTGTAGAAGACATTGCTGCGAAACTCGATCATCGGCCCAATCGGATCTTCGGCAGGAGTGAGGTAGTTGCCGGGGCGCGGGTTGCGCGCGCGATGATGGGCCCAGAGATTATGATGGAACGTGATGCGTGCGCCATGCGCGCCGCGCACCAGCGTGCCGTAGCCGTGATCGCCTTTTGCGTGGCGCGATCGATTGAGTGACTCCGATATGATCGACCACTGCACTGTGACGTCATAGGGGCCTGCATCTTTGGGATTGTAGCGGCTCGCCACGGACAACGTCTCGTCGATCGACCAGCTTGCGGAAACGTGGTCGAGAATGATGCGCCTGCCGCGCGTGATCGAGATCGCGTCTGCTTCTACTCCCGAGGTGTCTCCGAGGCGCGAGCGCAGATACCGGACGACCACATCGTCGGCTGAGATGACGAGCGGATGGTTGCGGAGCGCGACGCCATCGCCTGGCGCCGATTGCCCGGCGATGGTCACCTGGCCGTGGCGGATGACCAGCGGCGACTCGAGGGTGATCGTGCCGGCGACTTCGAAGACGACCGTGCGCGGGCCACGTCGCTCCACGGCCTCTCGCAGGCTGCCCGGTCCGCTGTCGGCCAGGGTCGTGACATGCAGCACCGCGCCGCCCCGCCCGCCCGTTGCCAAACGTCCTGCGCCCTCGGCGCCTGGGAAGGCGTCGATCGCACGCATGTCGCCTGCTGCCGTTGTCGGGTTCTGCGCAGCCGCCATCGAACCGAGGAGCGACGTGGCGATGAGCGATGCGATCGCCGTGAAAACCCGGCTCCGTCTTGTCCTGGGCAATGTCTCTCGGTGCGTCCTGGAGGCAACATGACCTGGCGTGCATGACGCGTTCGACGGGAACGGGGTTGTCATTTGCCTGAAGCTCCCGATATGGTAGGGCGAATGCCACCGGTGTCAAAGCTTGCAATGACACCGGTGTCAAGGACAGAACGCTGTGGATCCAGCCGCCAACGCGAAGGCGGGTAAAGTGATGGACCGCACCAAGGGGAGGTTGGCATGTCGTCTTCGATGAATCGTGTTCGGTACGGAATGTCTCTCGCGGCCATGGCGGCGGCGGCGGCGTTCGGCAACGTGGCCCTCGCCCAGGAGGCCGAGCCCGCGCCGGCGGAGACCGACGAGATCGTCGTCACAGGTTTCCGCGGTTCGCTGGCGCAAGCCATCGAGGTCAAGCGCAACGCAACGGGCGTCGTCGATGCGATCATGGCCGAAGACATCGCCGACTTCCCCGATCTCAACCTCGCGGAGTCCATCCAGCGCATCCCGGGCGTCTCGATCGACCGTGACGCCGGCGAAGGCCGCTCCATCACCGTGCGCGGCCTCGGCTCGGACTTCACACGCACGCGCGTCAACGGCATGGAAGCCTTGGCGACAACCGGTGCTACCGACAGCTCCGGCGGCGCCAACCGCTCGCGCCAGTTCGACTTCAACATCTTCGCGTCCGAACTGTTCAACAGCATCAAGGTGTCGAAGACATCGTCGGCGGAAACGGAGGAAGGCTCTCTCGGCGCGACGCTCGATCTCACGACCGCGCGGCCCTTCGACTACAAGGATTTCACCCTCGCCATTTCCGCCCAGCACGGCTGGAACGATCTCTCCGAAGAGAACGACCCGCGCGCGGCTTTCCTGATTTCCAACACATGGTTCGACGGCAAGCTCGGCGCACTCTTCTCGGTCGCCTACGCCAACCGCAGCAGCCTCGAGGAAGGCTTCAGCTCCGTGCGTTGGGAGCAGGGCAGCGGTTCGGGCGGCTTTTGCAGCCCGGTTGGTTTTGACATCAACCCCACGACGGCAGGTGTGCAAGTCTCGGGCGGCACCACGCTCGGCGCCAGCGCCGCGAACTGCACGACCGGCGTGGCGCGTCCTGCGAACAACGCGACAAACATCGGCTTCTGGCAAGCCGCGAACGCGGGTTTCGCACCACGCCTGCCGCGCTACGGGCGTCTGACGCACGAGCAGGATCGCCTCGGCATGACGGGCTCCGTGCAGTTCCGCCCGTTTGAATCCACGACGGTGAGCTGGGATCTGCTGTTCGCCGAATTGAAATCGACACGCCAGGAAGATTTCCTGGAATCGCTGTCCTTCAGCCGCACCGCCGCGCAAGGCGGCAAGCCTCAGGTGATCGTGCGAGATACCGTGGTCGATCCGGACGGTGACATTGTCTACGGCGTTTTTGACAACGTCGATGTACGCAGCGAATCGCGTTTCGACGAACTCGAAACGGATTTTACCCAGAACACGTTGCGCGTCGAACACGAGTTCAACGATCGCCTGAAACTTGTCGCTCTCGCAGGGCGTTCGGAGTCGGATTTCAACAATCCGGTTCAGACCACCGTCACGCTCGATCGCATCAACACCCAAGGGTATTCGTGGGACTTCCGCGGCAACGACCGCCTACCCACGATCAACTACGGCTTCGACGTCACCAACCCGGCAAACTGGGGATGGATCACGGGCGGCCAACCCACCTCCGAAATCCGCCTGCGTCCTCAAGGCGCGACGAACATCTTCGACACCATCCAGTTCGATCTCGGTTGGGACATCAATGATGCATTCACGCTGCGTGGCGGCGCGAACTACAAGAACTTCAACTTCACCACATACGAATATCGGCGCGCGTCGGAAACGGCGATCCCGGTCTTGCCGCCGGGCACGACGGTGGCGAACATCTCTAGCGTGCTCACTGGCTACGGCAGTGGCCTCGACATTGGCGCTGGCACGCCCACCACTTGGCTCATCCCGAGCTTCGACAACGTCGCCCGCCTGTTCGACATCTATTGCAACTGCGATCCGACGCCTAGCAATACGACGGACGGAAACGACTTCCGCATGACCAGCATCACAAATGGCAACGCGCGCGGCAACAACCGCGAAATCAATGAAAGCGATATCGGCTACTACGCGCAGCTCGACTGGAATACCGAAATCGGCGGTTTCGGTTTCCGCGGCAACCTCGGCGTGCGCCAAGTGGAAACCGAGTTGAAGGCGCAGGGTTACCTCGCCACCGGCGGCGGCACGCTTGTGACCGTCAAGAACAATTACTCCGACACGCTGCCGGCGCTGAACCTCGCGGTGGATCTCACCGACGACATCGTGGTGCGCTTCGGCGCCGCCAAGGTGATGGCGCGCCCGCAACTCGCCAACCTCAGCCCAGGCGGCACGGTGAGCACGAGCGGCACGCTCACGATCACCACCGGCAATCCGCTGCTCGAGCCCTTCCGCGCCACGACCTTCGACACGAGCTTCGAATGGTACTTCGCGGACGAGGCGCTGTTCTCGGTGGCGGTGTTCTACAAGGACATCGACAGCTACGTGCAGAACATCCGTCAGGATCGCCCGTTCAACACGACCGGCCTTCCGCTCTCGCTGCTGCCCGTGGGCTTCACGGGTGACGAAGTGTTCCAGGTGTCCTCGGCGGTGAACTCGCCGGGCGGGCCGTTGAAGGGCTTCGAGATCGGCTTCCAGACGCCGTTCAACTTCCTGCCCGGTCCGTTCGACCGGTTCGGCATCCAGGCCAACTACACGCACGTCGAATCCGAGATCGCCTACGCGACGTCGGCGACTGCGGCGACCACGGTGTACGTCACCAACGACCTGATCAACCTGTCGCCGGATGCGTACAACGCGACGCTCTACTACGACCACGGCCCGTTCGAGGCGCGCGTGTCGGTCGCGTACCGTGACGACTATCTGCAAACCGTCCCGGGTCGGAACGGCAACGATGTGGAAGGCAAGATCGGAACGACAAACGTCGACTTCTCAGCGTCCTACGAAGTCGGCGATCACCTGACGTTCTCGTTTGAAGGTCTCAACCTCACCGATGAGTTCAACGACCAGTACGTGTCGTCCACGGCGGATCGCTCGTCGGTCTATCATCACACCGGCCGCCAGTACTACGTCGGTATCCGCTACCGGTACTGATCCCTGATCTGCATCCCTCCTCCCCCTGATGCAGCGGCGTCGCACTTCGGTGCGACGCCGTCCTTGTTTCTGCAATGATCAGAAGGCGGTTCTTTCTAGCGGGCGCAGGCGCCATTTCCGTTGCACACGCGCACGCTGCCGCATCGCGCCGCGATCCGGTCGTCGCCACCGTTTATGGCCGCGTCCGGGGCAGGGCGAGCGACGGCGTCAGCGCATTTCTCGGCATTCCCTATGGCGCGGACACACGCGCGCGTCGCTTCCGTCCGGCGCTTCCGCCGACGGCATGGGGTGAAATTCGACAGACGACAGCATTCGGTCACGCCTGCCCTCAGCAAACGATCGACGAGGCGGCATCGGAGGATTGCCTGCGCCTCAATGTCTGGACGCCCGGCGCCGACGCGCGCGTGAAACGTCCGGTGCTCGTCTACATTCACGGCGGCGAATACAGCTCAGGATCCGGATCGAGTGCGCTGACCGACGGCGCACGTCTGTGCGCGCGGGGCGATGTGGTCGTCGTCACGCTCAATCACCGGCTGAACATTTTTGGCCACCTGCACCTGGATGGGATTGTCGAAGGTTTCGCGGGCTCCGGAAATGTGGGGCTGAGCGATCTTGTGCTCGCGTTGCAGTGGGTTCGCGACAACATCGGCGCATTCGGGGACGATCGCGCCTCCGTCACGCTGTTCGGACAATCAGGCGGCGGTGCGAAAATCGCGTCACTGCTCGCGTGCGCGCCGGCGCGGGGACTATTTCATCGTGTGATGACGATGAGCGGGCAGCAGATCACCGTTCAGGGACCGCGCGCGGCGACCGCACGTGCGCGTGCGGTTCTTGCAGCCCTCGGTCTTCCGCCGGGCGATATGGAGTCTTTGCTTGCGGTCTCGTCAGAACGACTTGTGGAGGCCACTCGGGCGGTCGATCCGAGCATTGCAGGATCGACCATCTATTTCGGCCCGGTTCTGGATGAGGTTTTGCTGACGCGTCATCCATTCTTCCCGGACGCGCCGCCTTCCGGCGCCGGTATCCCGATGATCATCGGCAACACCCGGGATGAAACGCGCGGTCTGAGCGGTCGGTCCGATGCATCGCTCTTCGCGCTGACATGGGACGTTCTGCCGAAGCGTCTGGCGCCGGCGTTGTTCGTCGACCTTGATGTTGGATTGGTGATCGAAACGTATCGCAATCTCTATCCGGGCATCTCCCCGTCCGATCTCTTCTTCGCGGCAACAACTGCCGGACGCTCGTGGCGCGGTGCGCTCATCGAGGCCGAGTTGCGCGCGGCGCAGGGCGCGCCGGTGCATATGTATCAGCTCAACTGGCGCTCGCCTGTAGACGGTGGCAGGTGGGGCGCGCCACACACGCTGGATATTCCGCTCGTGTTCGACACCGTGGGGTCGGCGTCTCCGGCGAACTACGCCGGAAGTGGCGCAGCGGCGCGCAGCATGGCGTTGCTGATGAGCGAAATGCTGCTCTCGTTCGCGAAGACTGGGGAGCCGTCCGTCATCGGCGCGCCTGCGTGGGCGCGATATGCGTTGCCGGATCGTGCGACGATGATACTCGATCTGCCGCCGCGCATGGAGCGCGATCCCCGCAGCGCGGAACGCAGCCTGTTCGCAAAGGCCCCCTATATTCAGCGCGGGACCTACTAGCGCCTGACGTCGCCGCCGCCACCTTCGAGCACGTCGTCGAGTTCGCTACGTGCCACCTGGTGGAAATCGCCGAAGACGCCGTGCTTCAGGCTCGCGCACGCCATGGCGAGATCGAGAGACGCCGCGTCGTCCTTGCCTTCGCTCAGGCCGCACAGCAAGCCCGCCGCGAACGCGTCGCCGCCGCCGATGCGGTCGACGATGCGCGACAGGCGAAACGCGCGCGTCACACGTTCACCGCCATCGCGCGACAGCATCGTACCCGTGAGGGTGTGATCGTCGGGGCCATGCACTTCGCGGATCGTCGAGGCGATCCGATGCAGCTTCGGAAAGGCCGCAAAAGCGGCCTCGCCCGCCCGGCGTCGCCGCTCTATCGGCGTGTCGCCGCCGAAGTCCTTGCCGAGGACGAGCGCGATGTCGCGCTCATCGGCGAACGCGAGCGCCGTGTGTTCAAACAGCGTGCGCAGGATTTTCGGTCCGTCGCCTCGCCACTGCGCCCAGAGCTTGCCGCGATAGTTGCCGTCGAACGACACAGGCACGCCCGCTTCTGTCGCCGCCTCGACCGCGCGCACTGCCGCTGCCGCCGCATGTGCGCCGATCGCCGGCGTAACCCCGGAGATGTGGAACCAGTCTGCCCCTTCAAGAAGAGGCGGCCATTCGATTGCGTCCGCAGATCCGAGCGCAAACGCGGAACCTTGCCGATCGTAGAGCACTTCGGAAGGACGCAGAACTGCGCCCGGCGTGAGGAAGTAAAGTCCCATGCGGCCCGATGTCGACATCTGCAAGCCGCTGACGTCGACACCGTACTTGCGCGCCTCGTTGCGCGCGCCGTGACCCAGCGCATTGTCGGGGACGATGCTGACCAGCGCCGCAGATTGTCCGAGCTGCGCGAGGCAGACGGCCACGTTTGCTTCAGCGCCGCCCACAACGACGTTGAGCGACGCCGACTGCAGTAGCTTTTCACCGGTCGGCGCAGAGAGACGCAGCAGCAGTTCACCGAAGCAGAGGATACGGGCAGGGCTCATTCGACTTTGGCGGGCTCATAGCGCGGGCACAGCAGGTGCACGACCAGCAAGGCGATCAGATACACCGAACCTGCCACGATGAAGATCGGTGTGTAGGTACCGATCCGCTCCAGCACCTCGCCGACATACTTTGCGAAGACCATGCCGCCAATGCCCCCCAGCATGCCGCCGATGCCGACGACTGTGCCTACAGCAGAGCGCGGGAAGACGTCGCTCGGCAGCGTGTAGAGGTTTGCGGAAAAGCCCTGGTGCGCGGCGGTCGCGAGGCCGATGATCAGCACCGCGACCCACATGTTGGACGCTTCGGCCGCGAAGACGACCGGCAGGGCGCACAGCGCGCAGATCAGCATGGCCGTCTTGCGCGCCGCGTGAAGGCTCATCCCGCGCTTGAGGAAGAAGGAGGAAATGTAGCCGCCACCGATGCTGCCGACGTCGGACAGCAGATAGATGGCGATGATCGGCGGGCCGAAGGTCTTGATGTCGAGGCCATAGGACTTGCCGAGAAAGTCCGGCAGCCAGAACAGAAAGAACCACCAGATCGGATCGATCAGGAACTTGCCGATGGCGTAGGCCCACGTTTCACGCTGGCGCAGCACCTTGAGCCAACCGACTTTCGTCACCGTGTCCGGCGGATCGCTTTCGATCCAGGCGAGCTCTTCCTTGCTGATCTTCTTGTGTTCGCGCGGGTTCTTGTAGAGCAGGAGCCACGCAGGCAGCCACAGAAGCGTGGCGATGCCGATGATCACGAAACTCGCGCGCCATCCCATCGCGAGATCGACGACGATGAACGGCACCACAAGTGGCGTGACGATCGCCCCGATGTTGGTGCCGGCGTTGAAGATGCCCGTGGCGAACGCACGCTCCTTCTTCGGAAACCAGTCCGCCACGGCCTTGATACCGCCGGGAAACGCACCGCCTTCGCCGATTCCCAGCGCCATGCGTACGAGGAAGAAGTGTGTCAACGACCGCGCGCCGGAGTGCGCGATGTGCGCCACGGTCCAGATCGTGAAGGCCGCAGCGAAGCCCCATTTCGCGCCGATCTTGTCGATGATCCGTCCGAACAGCAGATACGCGACGGCGTAGGAAGCCTGAAACCAGAAGACGATGTCGGCGTAGTCGCGCTCGCTCCAGCCGAACTCGGGCTGAAGGTAGTCCGGCTTCAGGAAGCCGATCATCTGGCGGTCGACGTAGTTGATCACCATCGCAAAAAAGAGCAGGGCGACAACGATCCATCGGTACTTGCCCACCGCTGTGGGCGCAGCCGTGACAGGCGGCGCAGCGTTCTCGGTCGTCATTTCAGGCCTCCCGCGACGTTCTGTGACACCGTTATTGAGTCAATGCGCTCGTGTCAGCGCATGGATCTGTAGTTTGCGTCCGTGTCGATCTTGCGGGGCTCCGCGCGCACGGCGCGGCAATGCAGCGTCGCGGCGTCGCCGAAATGCGCGTACGCCGTTTCGCCGATCTTGATGACATGAACGCCAGTTACTGCACCGGTGGAAATCCACTGACCCTTGCGCAGCGGACGACCGCGCGCCGCTGTCGCCCCAAGCACAAATGCGAGCGCTGCAATCGGCCCACCCGGGACCATGGACGCATCGCCGCGCCCGACGCTCACACCGTTGATGCATGTTTCTGCGGTGAAACGCGTCAACGCGTTCGCATCCCAGTCCTTGAGCATGGCCCCCACGACGAGGCCGGCGTTGTTGCCGAAGTCGGACGCCGTAACCGCCGGCCCGTGGTCGTTGATTTCCGGGAATGGGCTCCCCGCGCTCTCGATGCCGACGTGTACGGCATCCACAAGCGCGCCGGCGTCGGCGAGCGACCAGTCAGTGCGATCGGTCGGTGCGTCCAGCCCGATACGGAGGATGAACTCCGCTTCGATCGCGGCGAAACCGCCTTCAAACACCGGAAGGTCGATGACCGTGTCGCTGTCGGCCATCACCGTGTTGGCATGGAAGATTGGTCCGGCGATCCGGTCGGCGCCGAATTGCGCGCGAAACGTCGGGTGGATCAGGCCGATTTTCCAGCCGGACACTTCGTCGGGCCAAAGATCGATGGCGGCGTCCTGGATAGCGTAGGCCTCGGCCAGGGAGGCGGGCATGACCCCCGGGTACTCGGGAATGGGTTCGCCCTGCAGGCGCGCGTCCACGAACCGCTCCGCCGTGCCTGCCGATGGCCCGCGTCCGTCACTCACGCTCCGCTCCCGTACTGTTGCCGCTTCCGAGAGCGGGTCCTGTGGCCTGGGTGGCGAGGCTCGCCCATGACGCGACTACCCATCCCGGCCAGACCAGTGCTATAGGAAACCGGTGTCATTTACAATTCGACTTTCATCGGTTTGGCTGCGGAAGCCGAATTTGGAGGTCAGACAGGCGCCGAAGGCACGGACAACAAGGGCAAAGCCCGACAGGGAGGCTAGGTCGATGAAGCGATTGAAAGTGCTGGGGATTGTGGCCGCATTTGCGCTCGGCTTCGCGGCTGCGCCCATGCCGGACGCCGCCTCCGCGCAGTCTTCGAGTGCGGCTCCTGCGACGATCGCCTTTCCGGGAGCGCAAGGATGGGCCGCCCAGACGCCGGGCGGGCGCGGCGGACGCATCATTCGGGTCACGACTCTGGCCGGCGCGGGGCCTGGGTCGCTGCGAGCCGCCATCGAGACGGCGGGTCCGCGCATCGTCGTCTTCGAAGTCGGGGGGGTTATTGATCTGGGTCGGGAGACGCTCAAGGTCCGTGAGCCGTTCCTCACCATCGCTGGCCAGACCGCGCCTTCGCCCGGTGTCACGCTCATTCGCGGCGGCATGGATATCGCGACACATGATGGCGTCATCCGGCACCTGCGTATTCGTCCGGGTGAAGCGGGAGCCGCAAAGTCGAGTGGTTGGGACGAAGACGGCATCTCCACTGTCGCCGCGTACAACGTGATCGTCGATCACTGCTCGATTACCTGGGCGACCGATGAAAATCTCTCCGCGTCCGGCCCCCGCTTTACGGGCTCGACGCCGGACGAGTGGCGCGCAGGCACGTCCCATCGCATTACGTTCAGCAACAACCTTCTCGCCGAAGGTCTTGCGCATTCGACGCACAGCAAACTCGAACATTCCAAGGGATCGCTGATCCACGACAATGTCAGCGACATCCTCATCGTCGGCAATCTCTACGCGCACAACGTGGAACGCAGCCCGATGTTCAAGGGAGGCGTTCGCGGGGTGATTGCAAACAACCTGATCTACAATCCGGGCCCGCGCGCCATCCACTACAATCTCATGGCCGAAGAGTGGGGCGACAAGCCCTTCGAGACCGGACAGATGGTCGTGGTCGGCAATGTGTTGCGCGCGGGTCCCTCGACACCTGGCGATCTCGCGTTCTTCATGCTGGGCGGCTATGGCGACGTGCTGCTGCACATGAGCGACAATATCGCGGTCAACAGGCTTGGTGCGCCACTTCCCATGCTCGGGCGCTACACGGCGGCGCCGGCGCGCATTGTCGAAGCAGCGCGTCCGCCGCTTTGGCCCGCGGGGTTTGTCGCCATTCGGGCTCAGGATGTGCAGCGTTCGGTGCTCGCCAAGGCGGGCGCGCGACCGTGGGATCGCGATTCGCATGACGTGCGCGTGATCGCGGACGTCGCAGAAGGGCGAGGGCGCATTATCGATAGCCAGCAGGAAGTGCGTGGCTATCCCGTGCATCCAGAAACCAGAAGGCCCTTTGATCCTGCGCTCTGGAATCTCGACACCATGGAGCCGCTCTCGCCGGCGACGCTAGATAGCGGCACGCGTGCGCGCGGAACGTAGGTGGCAAGTTGCAGCCAGTTCTTGTCGCGCCTGCCCGGATCGGGCAGGCGCGCAGGTCGTCAGTTCTTCGGTTCGCCCATCGACCAGCGGACGCCGAAGGGGTCGCGGAGCTGGCCGTACCGGTCGCCCCAGAACATGTCCTGGAGCGGTAGAAGGACGTCGCAGCCGGCGGCGACTGCGCGCTTCCAGTGCTTCTCGATGTCGGTGACCTTGAGGTGAAGGGTGAACCCGCCGGGGACCTCGGCCGGGACGCCGTGCTCGGGGTAGGAATCCGAGAGCATCAGGGAGCCGCTGTTGACGTGCAGGTGGATGTGCATGGTGCGGCCCTGGTCATCGACCGGGTGCCTGGCGACTTCCCTGGCGCCGAAGGCTTGCACGTAGAAGTCCGACGCCTTCACTGCGCCGACGACCTGCAGATAGGCGACGACGCCGCCCAGGACTTCGACGTCCGAGACGTCAAAGGTCTGCTCTGTCATTGTTGTTCTCCCTCTTGGCTGACGCTCAAAGGACGCACGGCGCGCGCCGAGGCCGACAGAGGGTTCAATTTTTCAACGGTGTCGTTTGCAGGCGGTCGAGGTGCTCGCGAATGTGCGCCGCCTCTGCAGGCGTTCCCGCGAGCGCGATGGCGCGTCCAAAGGCGTCGCGCGCCTCGTCGGGACGACCCAACTGCAGCAGCAGGTTCCCGCGCAGGCCATGAAAATAGAAGTAGCTCGCAAGACGCTCCGAGAGCGGCGCGATCATCGCCAGCGCCGCCTCCGCGCCGCGTGTCCTGGAGATCGCCACCGCGCGATTGAGTGTAACGATCGGCGAGGGTTGGAGCTCCTCAAGCGCGGCATAGAGAAGCTCGATCTGCGACCAGTCCGTTTCTTCTGCAGTGGCGGCGCGCGCGTGGAGTGCGGCGATCGCCGCCTGAATTTGGTAGTTCCCGCGCACGCGGCGGTGCATGGCCTTGTCGAGGAGCGCGAGGCCCTCGTTGATCATGTCACGGTTCCAGCACGTTCGGTCTTGGCGTTCCAGCAAGACGATGGCGCCGTCAGCATCGAAGCGCGCGGCGCTCCGCGAGCCTTGCAACAACATCAAAGCCAGCAGGCCCATGATCTCCGGCTCCGCCGGAAAAAGGCGCAACAGCAGGCGCGCTAATCGCACGGCTTCGTCACAGAGCGGCGCGCGGGCCGATGCCTGCGCCGCGGCGCCCGAATAGCCTTCGTTGAACACAAGGTAGAGCATCGCCGCCACTGCTGCGAGGCGGTCAGGACGGTCCGCCGCGACCGGCGCTTCGAACGAAGCTTCAGCCGCCGCAACGCGTCGCTTGGCCCGAGTGATGCGCTGCTCCATGGCCGACTCGCTGACCAGAAACGCGCGTGCGATCTGAGCCACCGAAAGTCCGGATACCACACGCAAGGCCAGCGCGATTTGTTGTGTGGCGGGCAATTCCGGAAGGCAGCAGACGAACAGGAGCCGCAGTACGTCATCTCGATAGTCGGCGTGATCGATCGCCTCCGCGACGGCCGTCTCAACGTCGTCGAGATCGGAAATCAGGTCTTCGTCCGGGAGGGGCTGCTGGCGCGCGCGCTTGCGCGTGGCGTCGATGGCGGCGTTGCGACCGACGAAGATCAGCCATGCGGCGGGATCACGTCGCGGACCGGTGCGCGGCCATGCCTTGAGCGCGCGAAGGCAGGCGTCCTGGTAGGCTTCCTCGGCTGTGTCGAGGTCGCGGAAATAGCGCATCAGCGCCGCGACCGCCTGTGGGCGGGCCGATCGAAGCGCGGCGTCGATCCAGGCGCCGTCGGTCACGCGACGTCGCCACCCGGAAGATAGAGGCGGATTGGGCGGATTTCGTAGGCGCCGCCGGGATTGGCTACGCCGAGATCGCGCGCCACTTCCAGGGCGTGCTCCAAGGAGTCGCAATCGAGAATGTAGAGACCCAGAAGGGCTTCCTTCGTCTCGGCATATGGGCCGTCGAGGACGAGGTCTTTCTCCTTGATCAGCGTGGTGGCCGCCGTTGTCGGCATCAGCCGCAGCGAAGGCCCCATGCGACCCTCGACAGCGAGCTTCTGGTGCACGACATCGAGCTTGGCCATGACCGCGTCGTCCTCGTCCTTCGTCCAGGACATGACGGCCGATTCATTCTTGTAGCACAGGAATGCGTAGAGCATGGGAGCCTCTTCCGGACCAAAGGACGGATGAGCTCCGACTTAGCCGACAAGGCGCGCTGACAAAACCTCAAGCGGGTTTGAGCGTGCGCAACAGGCTATCGATGTCGATGCAGCAGAACCTGACTGAGGAGTCCGCAACGCCGTACGGCAGGAAGAGGGTGCGCTGGAACACGAGCCCACCGCACGTGTAGACAACGTTCGGCACATAACCTTCGCGTGTCTCATTGAGAGGCGTCAGCAACGGCAATTCCGAGCGACCGATCACCTTAGATGGGTCCATCTTGTCAAGGAGAGCTGCGCCGACCGAATACTGCCGCATGGGTCCCACGCCGTGCGTCAGCACCAGCCAGCCCTCGTCGATCTCCATGGGTGCGCCGCAGTTGCCCATCTGGACCAGATCCCACGGGTACTTCGGCCCGAGCAGATATGCGCCCGGCTCCCAGTGGTGCAGGTCGTGGGAGCGGAGCAGGAAGAGACTTTCGTTGTCGTGACGCCCGATCATGGCGTAGGCGCCGTTGATCTTGCGCGGGAAGAGGGCGAGGCCCTTGTTCTTCGCGGCGTCGCCCGTGAGCGATCTCAATGAGAACGTGCGGAAGTCCCGCGTTTCCATGATCTCGGACGCGATGGCAGAGCCGCTGTAGGCGGTGTAGGTGCCGTAGTAGACGTAGCGCCCGCCGCCTTCTTCAAACCGCACGAGACGCAGGTCCTCTAGGCCGTTGCGCTGGGCGGCGGTGAACGGGAATATCACCGTGCCGGAGAGCGAGACATCGCGATCACGTTCGGCGATCACTTCCCCGTCACGCGCGCCGCCGACCGAAGCTGTTGCAACGGCAAACGGCGGCTCGGGTTGCAGGACGAGCGAGCCGTCACTGTAGAAGATGCCTTCGCGAAACACGATCGATGAAATGTGGCCCTCTCCGACGGCGCGCAGCGAGATAATGATGCGGATGGCGTTGTCGGGCAGTCCGGACTGATCGACGTGAGGGACGACACTCGGGTTCATCAGCGCCGCGGCGGCGTATGAATACTCATGGCAGAAGTAGGCGCCGATCAGCTCGCGTCGGGGCTCAGAGAGGTCTTGATGGATTCTGCCGAGGTCGAGGCTTTCCATCATTTCGGCGCAGCGGCGCAGGAAAACCTTGCGTGTCTGCCAATGACGGGTGTGAAAGTCCGTATTCACGAGCGACATCTGCGTGAGGCAGGCCTCTTCGCTCAACGCAAGAACCGCCGCAACGATGCGGTGCGCGCGCGATGTCTGCACGGCGTTCAGGGATCGTGGCTCTACCGCGAGATGGAAGGGACGTATCACTACCCGCGACGGACTCGCAGACAGGTGAAAGGGCAGGTGCTTCATCCCGTCCATCGTCGTCGTCCTTCGGTCCGCCGTTACGAAGCGCGTGCAATCGCGCCCACGAGGGCCTGACTGCGCAGCAACGCGTGCATGGCGCACGTGGAAGACTGGAAGGCAAGAACGGATTCCGCACCTTGGTTGCGGTTCACGTCGTAAGGCGTCAGCCCGTCAAAACAGATGCCTTCCTCCGGCACGGCGACCGGAAGGCCGAGATCGTTGGCGCCGAGATACCAAGCGTATGCCTTTCGAGCTTCCGATATCCAACGGGCATCGTTGGTAGCCTCGTACGCCGCCTGACACGCGTCGATCGTCGCGGCGGCTTCCAGCGGCTGCTGGTCGAAGCGCGAGGGCTGTGCGTAGCGCGCGCCGAAGCCGGTGGAGCCGACGGGCCGGAACCAACCTTCCTCCGCCGTCTGGATGTTGCAGAGCCAGGCAAGCGCTTGCAGGCCCGCGTCGAGCATTGCCCCGTCGCCAAACGTCGTTGAGGCGCGGATGAGCGCTTCGGGAAGGCGCGCGTTGTCGTAGGACAGGTGATCCTCGAACCAGACCCAATCAGGCGTGCGAGTCCTGTCCAGCCGACCGGCAAGATCCGTCGCGAAGAGATGAAGTGTCTGGCCTGCGACTTCGGGGGCGGCTTGCCCCTGCACAAGCCCAGCCAGACCCAGCGAGGCCAATGCACGCGACCGAGGCGCTTCAAGATGCTGCACGTGGGGCGCAATCTGGCCTGCGAGATTTGCCGCCCACTGCCGCAGCAGCGGTGTGGCGCCGCGCTGCACGGTAGAGCCTACGGCCCACACCGCGCGCCCGAAGCTGTCGCCCGATCCGCGTTCTTCCAGCCAGCGGCCTTCGAAGCTCATGAAGTTGCGAAAGCAACCGTCTCCGCCATTCCAGGCGTGCTGCACGAACGCGGCGTAGTCGCGCGCGAGCCGGATCAATGCGGGATTTGCTTCTCCGCCCGATAGAGCACGCACGTCGTTGGCCAGAATGAGCGCCCGCGCAGCGTCATCGAGGCAATATCCATGCGCGCGGTCAGCGACGCCGAATACCGTGTGCTGCATGATCCCGCGACCGTCGGTGAGACCTTCGACGCCTGCGAGGTTGATCGCGGGCAGTCGCGCAGGCGCCAAGATGTGCGCGCGAGAGGTGACCGGCTCGACGCGCTTGTGGTCACTTTCGCGGAACGTCTTGGCGTAGCGTCGCGACACGCTTTGCCACGTTGTGCCGCGGCCCAACGCATAGGCGCGACTCGCGTAGCCTTCGCGCACGGCGTCGTCCGCCAGGAGCAGGTCCACGGCACGGGCAAGTGAAGGCGCGTCCGCGAACGGGCAGAGGATACCGCGCTCATCGGCAAGGACTTCGCTCGCGTGCCAATATGGCGTCGACACGATGGCCCGGCCGAGCGCCACGGCGTAGGCAAGAGTGCCGGAGGTTATCTGCGCCTCGTGCAGGTAGGGCGTCACATACACGTCCGTGGCGCGCAGATAATCAAAGAGCTTTTGATTGTCGACGAAGGCGTCGAGGAACAGCACGTTGTCGGAAATGCCGAGGGCTTCGACCTGTGCAATGAGGCTTTCACGATATCGCTCACCTTCGTGCGCCTTCAGGTGGGGATGGGTCGCGCCGAGCACCACATAGAGGGCATCGGGATGAGCAGCGGCGATCGAGGGCATGGCCGCGAGCATATGCTCGATCCCCTTGTTCGGAGAAAGAAGGCCAAACGTGAGAATCGTGCGCCGTCCAGCCCAGCCAAACTGCTTCTTGTAACGTTCCGAAGGCTCGCGCGGAACGTCCGGCGCGCCGTGCGGCGTCACGACAATCTTGCTCGGAGGCGCGCCGTAAACGCGCCGAAGGATGTCATGTCCCTTTTGCGCCATGACGACGAGTTGAGCCGAGTGTGCGATGATTTTCTCCATCACGCGCCGCTGCGCCGGATCCGGGCGTTCCAGAACGGTATGGAGCGTGGTGACAACGGGCACTCGCAGCGCGGCAAGAAGCGAAATGATGTGCTCGCCCGCTGCACCGCCGAAGATGCCGTACTCATGCTGGAGGCTGACGGTGTCGGCGCCCGAAGCGTTGATGCGCCGTGCGGCTTCCAGGTACGATTCAAGATTCTGTTGCTGAATCGCCATCTTCACCGAACCGGGAAAGGCATACGATGCACCCGGCTCTATCATTGCGTAGATGTCGCAACTCCCCACCCGCCCGAAGTCGAGCAGCGCGCGATAGAGGTCCTCGGTAAAGGTGGCGATGCCGCAGCGGCGCGGCGGAAAGTTCCCGATCAAGGCAACGTGGCGTTTTGTGGCCTTGGGACCGATGACGATGCGTGGCTGGACGGCGGTCGCGGCGCGTGCGGATACCCGGTCGTCCATGCAGTGACCCCTTGGTGTCAGTCGCGCCTTCGCAATCGCGGCGCCATTGTTGAACCAACGGGACGCTTCCCGGTTCCCTCCAGACGGGTATCGGGCAGGCGCCGCCGTGTCGCATGGTGCGTCCGCCCTGTCTGCCGGGCGCCAGACGCCTTCAGCTTGACGAAGCAGGCCCCGCAGCGGCCAAGTCCGCTCGCAGCAGAGGAACTTGCATGGTGCAGAACTGGAAAGAAGTCGGGCCGCAACGGTATCGCGAGACGTTCGGGCGCTACTTCGAGGACTTCGTCGTCGGCGACGTCTATGAGCACCGTCCCGGCAAGACGGTCACCGAATACGACAACCACCTCTTCACGTTGCTCACGCTCAACACGCATCCGCTGCACTTCGACGCAGAATACGCCAAGGGCTCCGAGTTCGGGCGCAATCTCGTGGTCTCGCCCTACACCCTGGCCTTGCTCATCGGCATGAGCGTGACCGACTGCAGCCAGAAGGCCATCGCCAATCTCGGCATGGACGAGGTGAAGTTCACCGCGCCCGTCTTCGCCGGCGACACGCTCTATGCGGAGAGCGAAGTGCTGGCCAAGCGCGAGAGCGCCTCACGGCCGGGGCAGGGGATCGTCACGATCCGCACGCTCGGCAAGAACCAGCGCGGCGAGACGGTCTGCACTTTCGTGCGCAACATGCTGATCCCCGGTCGCGGCAACGCCGTGGAAGACAAGGTCGCCCACTACTGAGCGCCCGCCGCGCGGCTGCGCAGCACCGGCCACAGCAGGTTGAGCGCCAGACCCGTCATCACCAGCGCGGTGGCGACGAGCTTCCAGCCCGGCATCGGCTCCCCCAGCACCAGCGCCGAGGACGCCATCCCGAACACCGGCACCAGCAGCGCCATCGGCGTCACCAGCGACGCCGGGTGCCGTGCCAGCAGCCAGCCCCAGGCCGCGTAGCCGAACATCGTGTTGCCGACCGACTGCCACAGCACCGCCGCCCACGTCCCCGCATCGGCGTCGCGCACGCCTGCGACCATCGCCGGCCAGCCCTCCAACGCCAGCGACAGCACAAACAGCGGCGGCACGGAAAACAGCCCCGCCCAGACCACATAGGCCAGCATGTTCGACGGCGCGCCGGCCTTCGCCACCAGATTGCCGCCCGACCAGCTCAGCGCCGCCAGCAGCACGAGCCCGATCCCCAGCGGCGTCGCGCCCCCGTCGGACCGCGCGAAGATGAGCCCCAGCCCCGCCGTCGCAATGAGCAGCGCCACGATCTGGTAACCGCGCACCCGCTCGCCCGAGAGCCGCATGGACATGGCGATGGTGAAGAAGATCTGCGTCTGCACGATCAGCGAGGCGAGCCCCGGCGTGATGTCGCCCTTCATCGCCAGAAACAGCAGCCCGAACTGGCCGGCCCCGATCAGCACCCCGTACGCCGCGAGGTTCGACCACTTCACCGCCGGCCGCTTCACGAAGAAGGCGAGCGGGAAGAACACGAAGAAGAAGCGCAGCGTCGCCAGCAACAGCGGCGGCAGATGCTCGAGCGCGATCTTGATGACCACGAAATTCGTCCCCCACACCGCCATGACGGCCACGGCGAGAAGGAGATGCGGCCAGGGGAGGGTGGGCATGGGGGAGGCTTAGGGGGCTGCGCGAGGGTTGTCGATTGACTGGGATGTCCCTGTCGGTCGTCTTGACCGCAGCGAGACGCCATAGCATCGCAGCGAGCCTTTTCGGCGGAGGAAGTCGTGTGCGGTTTCATTGTCGTGGCGTCGCGCGGCGTGTCGGTACACGAAGGACGCTTTCGTGCCGCGATGGACTCGTTGCGCCATCGAGGGCCGGATGCGGACGGCGTTCACGCCGTAGAGCTTGAGTCTTCGGCAGGCGCCGCCGTCCATGTGCGCATGGGGCATCTGAGGCTCTCGATCCTCGATCCCGAAGCGCGTTCCGACCAGCCTATGGTCCGGGGCGAACACGCGCTCTGCTACAACGGTGAAATCTACAACTTCCGCGACGCACGGGCGCAACTCGAAACCGAAGGCGTGCGCTTTGGGACTCGCGGAGACACGGAAGTCCTTCTTGAAGGCCTGCGTAGTCATGGCGTCGCCATGCTCGACAGTTTCATCGGGATGTGGGCGCTGGCTCTGCTCGACAAGGCCGCAGGCGAAGTCGTGCTTGCGCGCGACAGGTTCGGCAAGAAGCCGCTGTTTTACGCAGCTGACGACGAAGTTCTGATCGTGGCGTCCGAGGCCAAGGCGATCGCTGCCTACCTTGGGCGACCGCTTCGGTTGAAGGCGGCAGTTGTCGGTCAGTATCTCCGTCACGGCTACCTGTTTCCACATGCCGATGGGTCGACGGCGTTCGAGGGCATCTCGGATGTGCCGCCTGGCGGGGTGGTGCGCTTCAACCTGAACAGCTGGTCGGCGACATTCGGCCGCTGGTTCGACATGAACGCCGCATGCCGGCGTGCGCCGTCGAACGAACCGCTCGAGGAAATCGTCGAGGATGCGGTGTTGCGTCGCCTCGTGGCGGATCGGCCTGTTGGTCTTCTGCTGTCAGGCGGCATCGACAGTACGCTCATTCTCTCGGTTCTCGCGGCACGGGGCCGCCTTGATGAAGTGCGTTGCCTCGTCGGCGACACCGGCTCATCGGACGACGCGCATTATGCGACGCTTTGCGCGGAAGCCGTCGGCATCCAGCCCCAGACGGTCCGACTTGAATACGGCGCCCACACATTCGATCGATTTCTCAAGATGTGTCGTCACCAGGAAAAGCCGTTCCCGCTGATCGGCAATGCCATGGCCATGGCGGAGATGTACGACAGCATCGGCGCCACGGACGTGCGCGTCATCCTCGACGGCACCGGCGGCGACGAAATTTTCGGCGGCTATTGGGATCGGTACGCACCGTACGCCATCGCCGAAGCGTTCGAGAACGGTGATGAGGGCTGGATCGCAACCGCCGACGGGCACCTCGCCGACGAACCCTACATCCACGGAATTTTCCGACGCGCGACGAACTCGGTTCGCGCTGGCAGAGCGCCGACTGCGGGCGAACCGGCGCTTTCGGAGATCGCCGCACGGTATTGCCGTCCAAGCGTTCTCGACGCGGCGACGACAGACAACCTCGCGCACTTTTCGGGCACGCTCGCGGAAGCGATGACGCGGGATATCGCCGATGGGCGACTGAGCGAATGGATATGGCAAAATGACCGCAATGCGATGATGGCGAGCACCGAAAACAGAAGTCCGTTTCTCGATCATCGGCTGCTGTCGCAGGTCTCGCGGCCCTACGATCAGAAGTTTGCAGATGGATGGAACAAGATCGAGGCCCGACGCCTCTTCGACGCATTCAGGCCTCTGCCCGCACAATGGCGGCGACAGAAGCAGGGCTTCCGCTGGATCGGCGTGTGGTTCTTGCGTGAGAATGCAGCCCGCGTGCTCGACATGGTCGCGGCGACGCCGTCGTTGCGGGAGCATGTGGATGTTGATGCATTCGTCGATGCCGCGCGAACGGACGATGCACATCTGACCTGTGACCTGACATCCCGATTGCTCTGCATCGCCGGGATCGAGCAGGCGTTCACCTGATCTATGTTTCCCACCCGAGGTTGTGTGCCGCCAGTTCGCGCACGAGGCGTTGCTGGGCGGTGGTTGTCGCATAACCCCTTGAAGACAATGCGGCGGAAACCGCCGCAGCCGCGTCATCTCGAAAGCTCTCGGCGTAGGGGCTCAGGGGCGTCGGCAGAGAGAGAAGCTGACACACTCCATTTGTCTTCGGCGTGTTGCTGGCGATGGACACGAAGGGCGTGCCCAGTGCTGCCGCAGCTACCGCGTGGTGAAAGCGTCCCGTCACCAGAAGCGTGGCGGATGCGATTTCGCGGAGCCACGCGTCAGTCGATTCGGGGGCGAGGTAGGTCAGGCCTGGCATCAACGGCTTGAGTGCGTTCATGGTGCGTTGGTCTTCCGGCGGTTCGCGACGGTATGCGCCGCCGAGAAAGGCGATGGACGCGGGCCCGTCGATGTTGAGAAGCGCCGCTGCGAAGGACTCTGATACGGCTTCGTACCAGCTCACACCCCCGGCGATGAGAATGCGGCGCTCCCTCGGCGCCTTGTGTCGGAGGCCGGGGAGATAGGCGTCCAGCCAGAGCGGCAGGCAGTCGAAGCCTTGCTCCACCGTGAGTCCCCAGCGGCGATAGCGCTCGACGGTCAGCGGCTCGCGTGCCACGCGCCGTGCGCAAGCGCCGAGCGCCAGCTTGTAGAGCGCTTCCACATCGTCAGCGGCGGCGGCGTCATCGCCGTTCGGAAAGCACGAGTGGTTCACCATGTGCGCCGTACGCCCGTATCGCGTCGCGGCGATGTAGGCGAGCGCGAGCAGATTGCGCGGCCCCGCGTGCGCACGGTGCAGAGTGCCTTCGCCGTTGATGACGACGAGGTCGCAGTCGCGCATCATTTGGCAGAGAAGCGCGTTGGCGCTCTCGAACGCGGACTGGAAGGCGTCGGACTGGAGTTCATCGGCCGAGCCCGGCGTCGTCGTGATCGCGTGCGTGGATTCCACCGGCGCCGTCATCACGGCATAGCCCGCCCGCGTCAGCGATTCATGGAGCGCCACGGACGTCGCGTAGCAGCCCCAATGATAGCTCGTGGCCGTGTAGTTGAGGATCAGCGCGTGGCCGCGATGCTTCCTGGGGCGATTGAACACCAGCTTCTCCGAGCCCAAATCGCGGAACGTTCGGCATTTCCGAGTGTCCCGTGTACCTGTGCTGACACGGCGTTCACAAGTGGCGCGCCAAGCGCGCAGCATGGGCGTTGACACCTTGGCGTGGGTTGCGTGAAGAGGGCCGGCTGCGGCAGCGTCCGCGCGCGGAGATACAATGCTGGCCGACGCACCTCAAACCTGGGACATCGGCTGGCTGGAGATCGCGCTGGCCGATGACGAGCTCGCGCACGCGACCGACGCCGTCAACGCCTGGACACGCGCGGAGCCGGCCAATCCTGCCTATCGTGATGCGGCGGACCTCTGCGCGGCATGGCGTCGTCATGACCTTGCCGGCGCGATCAGGCTGGCGGCGTTCCGGGCCGGCGTCGATCCCTACGAGGCGGCCTACGCGGTCGATGTGCTGTGGCGGGCCATGGCGACGGGGGCGGAGTCGGCGGCGCTGGCGGATGCGCTGACGGGTGAACTCTCCGGGATTGCGTTCGCGTTTCAGGGCGACGCCTTTCACATCGGCATGGTGACACAGGCGCTTGCCGATCTGGCGCGGCTCGCGCGCTACGACGACGGCGAGTTCGACATTGACGCCGCTGTATCGCCCCCCATGCATCCCATCGCCGTGGATGCCATCTGGCGGCGCATCTGGCCCGCGCACAACGCCCTGCAGTTCAAACGCGCGCAGCGTCTCGCGCAACTATATGTGCGCAGTGCGGCAGTCGACGAGGAAACAGCGTTCTACGTCGTGGAGACGTTCTTCGTGGACTATGGCGGCGCGACCGCGGCTTTCGACATGCTTGCTGCGCTCGATCTGGACGACGAAGAGGACCTGCGCCGCCAGGCCCTCCGACTGGCCATGGCCTACGAAACGGGCGATGTCGCGACGATGGACGCGGCGCTCGCGCGCATCGACGCTCGCGCCGACAATCCCGGACGCGTGGACGCCGTGGACAAGGCGATCGCCTCGTCCATGCTCTACAAGGCGCGGCGATTGTTCAGCGACGGCGACAGCGACGGCGCGCTGGCGGTGTGCCACGACGGACTTGCCATGTTCCAGGGCCGTTCGTGGCGTGGCGCTTTCGAAATGGCGATGGGCGTGATCGTCGAGGCGACGGATCTGCCCCGCGCCATGACCCACTACGAGAGAGGTCTCGCGTCGGAAAGCTTTCCGCGCACGCCCTTTGGCCTCTACTCCGTAGCCGACGCCTGCGCCGCAGCGGGACGCTTCGATCTCGCCTACACCATCTTCGAACGCTACGCGGCCAAACTGCGTCCGCACTATGGCGCGCTCGCCCCCGGGCAGGGCGCTTACGACACGCGATCGCCAGAGACGTTTCCGGGTTCCGCCCTGTTTCTCAGCGGCTGGAGCGTCGGCGACGACACCTTCCGGTACGGCCTTCTCCGGTCCCATTTCAGGGCTGGCGACTACACCGTCATGCTCGATCGTCGATTGATCGACATGGCTAGTCGCGCGCAGCCATCGTGGCATTTTCTCGCACACACTCGCGTTCCAGAAATCGGCTGGCGTGCATTCTGGCGCGAGCGCGCGGGCACGCCCGAGGCCGTCGATCCCTTGCGATGTCCGCAGACAGCGTGGCGCGCCGCGCGCAGGCATGGCGCCGTCGTGCTCCAGGAGGACATGCTCGCAGTCCATGCGGAAAGGCGCATGAATACGCCGTTTCCCAACGAGACTGCAGCACTTGAGCCGGACCCGGCGCGCGTTGAGGTTTTTCGCAAGTGGTTGGAAGACGTCTGCGGCGGCCGCCCATCGATAGCATTGAGCTGGCGTTCGGGTCTCTACACGACGTCGCGCGCCTTTTCCTTCTTCTCTGCGGAGGAGATGGGGCAGCTCATGGCGCGCGCGCCGGCGGCATGGGTGCTGCTGCAGTATGATTGGGTGCAGGCCGAGATCGACGTGATGCAGGACATTGGAAGGACGCCGATCCTGATCCATCCCGATCTCGATATCCGCAATGACCTCGAAGGCGTAGCGGCCATGGCGCGCGCTTGCGATCTTGTGATGAGCACCGGTGTCGCCACTCGCGAAATCTGCGCTGCATCGGGGGCCAACGTGTACTCTATTTCCTTCGGCTGGCCCTACGCCGACGCTTGGCGGCGAAATCCAGAGAACTGCGACACGATCTTTCCGTCGATGCGGCACGCCGACCCGAGTGGTGGGCGGCAAGCCGTGCTGGAACAGGCAATGCAACTGGCGAGGACGCTATGCGCGAACCCATCGTAGCGGACGCTATCGTCGCGAGACCGCTCGCCTCATCAGATATCAATGAACGCTACCTGTCGTGGTTTCGCGATGAGGAGGTCGTGCGGTTTCTGGAGTCACGAAACCTGTCGCGGGCTGATGTGATCACCTTCATGGAAACCGGTCGAGATGTGTGGCGCTTCATGGACGCGATCTGTTTGCGTGACAGCGGACTGCACATCGGCAATGTGAAGATCGATGTGAACTGGAAGCACTCGAGCGCCGACTTGTCCATTGTGATCGGTGATCGCAGCCACTGGAACAGCGGGCACGCGACGTCCGCGGTGCGCGCGATGACTGCGCGCGCCTTCGATCACCTTCTCCTGCGGAAACTGACGGCTGGCGTGTACGCCATAAATCTGGGTTCATTGAAGTGCTTCGAACGGGCTGGCTGGCGGCTCGACGCAATACAGCGCGATCAGTTGCTGTTTGACGGCAAGCCGGTTGATCGCATCGTCATGGCGGCGTTCAATCCCGGCGACTGGACGACAAAACCGCCCATCACCCCAGCGGCGTGACGTCCACGGCCACATCCAGCGCCTGTTTGCCCGAAGTCACGATCACGCCGGTTTCCGGCGCGACGTCGGCGTAGTCGCGGCCCATGCCGATGATGATGTGGCTTTCGTTGGCGAGGATGGCGTTTGTCGGGTCGAAGTCGATCCAGCCGGCGGCGTCGCCGCACCAGACCGAGACCCACGCGTGCGTGGCGTCGGCGCCTTCGAGGCGCGGTTTGCCCGGCGGGGGCAGGGTGCGCAGGAAGCCGCTGACATAGGCGGCCGGAAGGCCGAGGCCGCGCAGGCCCGCGATCATCACGTGCGCGTAGTCCTGGCACACGCCGCGTCGTGCGGCGAAGGCGTCGGCGGGCGCCGTGGTCACGTCGGTGGCGTCGACGTCGTAGGTGAAATCGTCGTGGATGCGCTGCATCAGATCGCGCGCGGCGTCGAAGGCATCGCGGCCGGGTGCATAGGATTGTGCGGCGTAGGCCGTGATCTCCGGCGTAGGTCGCACGATGCGGCTCGGGTGCAGGAAATGCGCGGGCGAGTCCGCGTCGATGCGCTGCGAGACCCATGCGCCGTCGCGCACCTGTTCCCACGGCGCGGTCTGCGCGCCCGTGAAGTTCACGCCGTCGATGCGTTCGACCTCCGCCGTCGCGCGAAACGTGAAGTGCTCGTGCCATTCCTCGATGACCAGCGACTGCGTGTCGTTGCCGAAGAAGTCCGTGCTTTCGGAAATGCCGGTGGACTTCGGCTCGACCTCCAGCTGGAAGCCCGACACGCGCTGGCGTGCATCGTCGCGCGGCCGCACGCGCAGCACATGCGCGCCGCGCGGGGCCGCCGCATCATAGCGCGTCGTGCTGACGAGGCGGATCCGGTATTTCATCGCGGCGCGGCCTGGTCGGCGAGATAGAGATCGGAGAACGATCCCGCCACCGCGAGAAACGCCTGGTCCACCTTGAACACGAAATCGGAATCCACGCGGTCCGGCGTGGAGCCGGTCATGCTCGCTTCCAGCTGCACGATGCTCTCGCGGAACGTCTTGGCCGCATCGGCGCGCGCGCTCGTCGGCAGATCGTCCAGCAATGCGCGCAGCCGTGCTGCCTGGAACGCGCAAGCACGGGGATTGTCGTCGTCGAAGATCAGCAGATCGGCCACCGCCGCAGGAGACGCCGTCACGAAATAGCGGCGCGCGTAGGTGATCTGGCTATCGCAGAGTTCGAGCAACGCTTCGAGCGCGGCGGGCGTCGTGTCGCCGACGCCGAAGCGGCCGATGAAGCGCGATATGGCGAGGCCACGCTCCACGCGCCGCCCGATGTCGAGGATCGCCCAGCCGGTGGTGCGCGTCATGTTCTCGTGCGCGTAGCCCGAGAAGGCCGCGAGTTCGCGCAGGCTTCGCTCGGCGCGATCGAACGTTTCGCTGAATGGCGCGCTCGCGCCCTCCGTCAACTGGCGATCCAGCGCCTTGATGATGCGCCATGCGTCGGGAGAAAGCTGGTCGCGGATCGCGGACGCCGCGTTCAGCGCGCGACGCACGAGCACGGGCGGTGCGCCATAGGCGTCGTTCGCGCGCATGGCGTGGTGCGCGGCGTCGGCGGCGCTCCATTCTTCACCCTCGGGGTCGGGTACGGCGCCCCAGAACTGCAACGCCGCAACGAGCTTTTCCGAAACGGCGGCGGCATCGTGATCGCGCTCGCTCGCTCGCGCCGCCAGCGCCCGCACGAGGCGAAGCGATGCATCCGCGCGCTCCAGATAGCGCCCGAGCCAGAACATGTTCTCCGCCGTGCGCGTCGTGAGCGCGCCCATGGAGCGACGCAGATCCGGGCTGGCGCCGGATGGCAGCAGCGAGCGATAGCCTTCCGGCGCGCCCGAAATCACCCACGCATCGGCGGCGAGCCCGCCCCGCTGCATGTTGATCGCCAGCGGATCGCTGCGGCTCGACACGCGGCAGAAGCCGCCGGGCATGACGGTCCATCCGTCTTCGGTAGCGGCGAGGAAGACGCGCAGCTGGAAGGGGCGCGGTTCGAAGTGGTCGCCGTTGAGAACCGGGGTCGACGAGAGCTTGACCATTTCCTGGCCGACGAAGTCGCCGCCGCGCCGCGCCATCTGGTCGAGCAGGGCGTCCCGCTGCGCCGGCGCCAGATCGCGTCCGCTCACGGCGCCTCTGGAGAAGATCGGATTGCGGTGCCCGAGGAAGGACGGCGCAATGGCGATGTCGTCGAAACGCGAAACGACGTCGTCGCGCACCGCGGGATCGCCGCACCACCACGTAGCGACATTCGGCAGCAACAGGTCTTCGCCCAGTACGCGTTGCGCGAGGCGCGGCCAGAACGCCATCAGCGCGCGGCTTTCAACGAGGCCCGATCCGAGCGCGTTTGCAAAGCACACTGCGCCGTTCCGGGCAGCTTCGGCCAGGCCGGGCGCGCCGAGTTGCGAGGCCGGATTCAACGCCAGGGGATCGGTGAAGTCCGCATCAAGGCGCCGCAGCAGCGTGTCGACTTTCTTCAGGCCCGCGACTGTGCGCAGGAACACCTTGCCGTCGCGCACCGAAAGATCCTCGCCCTCGATGAGCAGAAAGCCGAGATAGCGCGCGAGATAGGCATGCTCGTAGTAGGTCTCGTTGTACGGGCCGGGCGTCAGAAGACACACGCCGGCCGAATCCGGCGCCGAACGACTGGCGAGCGATTCACGGAATGTCTGGAAGAATCCGGCGAGCCGCCGCACGTCGAGCTCGTGCATAGTTTCCGGTAGCGTGCGCGACAGTGCGATGCGATTGCCCAGCGCATAGCCTGCGCCCGAAGGCGCCTGCGCGCGATCAGCGAGCACCCACCAGCGACCGTCAGGCGCGCGACCGAGATCGGCGGCGTAGAAGTGGAGGTAGCGTCCGCCCGCGGGCGGCGCGCCGACCATCGGCCGCAAAAAGTCAGGACTGCCTGTGACGACGGCGGCAGGCACATCGCCGTTGGAGACAAGACGCTGCGCGCCATAGAAGTCGGCAAGCGACGCTTCCATCAGGCGCGCGCGCTGGATGACGCCCGCTTCGATCGCACGCCAGTCGGCAGTGTCGATAATTACCGGTGTCGAGCTCAGCGGCCATGCTTGATCGGCGTCGCGATCATAGGCGCGGTAATAGACGCCCGCCTCGTGCAGACGTCGCGCTGCGCCATCGGCGCGCCGTGCAATCTCCGCGCGCCCGAGTCGCGCGAGCGCGTCCACGAAAGGCCGCCAGTGCGCGCGCGGGCGTCCGGCGGCGTCCATCAGCTCGTCATACACGCCATCGAGCGGCGCGTAGTCGGTCAGGATGGATGCGGCGGGATCTGCGAGTTCGACCATGTATCCACGCGAATCGTCCCCCGGCGGCGACAGGGACCATCGGGTCTTAGGGAACCTCGCCGCGCCATGGAAGGCGCGCGCCCGGATTCAACAGTCAGGCGTCTGTCGCGCCGCCGAATCGTCGCGCGGGCGCCTCACCTTGCGGCAGCGGTTCCGCTTGAAGGGCTTGCGTCGTGCGCGCCCGCCCGCAAGCTGTCGGCCATGAACCCGATCTTTGCGTCGCTTCCGACGACCATCTTCGACGTCATGTCCGGCCTCGCGCGCGAGACCGGGGCCATCAATCTGGGTCAGGGCTTTCCGGAGGAGGATGGTCCGCTCGATGTGCGCGAGGCGGCGGCGGCGGCGATCCTCGCCGGGCCGAACCAGTATCCGCCCATGCGCGGCCTGCCGGGGTTGCGTGAGGCGGTGGCGGAGCACTACGCGCGCCTCGGCGACGTGGCGCTCGACTGGCGCACGGAGGTGACGATCACGTCGGGCGCCACCGAAGCGATCGCCGCGTCGCTGCTCGCCGTCGTGTCGCCGGGCGACGAGGTGGTCGTGTTCGAGCCGATGTACGACGCCTACGCGCCGCTCATCGCGCGGGCAGGCGGCACGCCGAAGCCCGTGCGCCTCTCGCCGCCGCGCTGGACCGCGGACGCCACGACGTTGGCGGCGGCCTTCTCATCACGCACGCGGGCGGTCGTCCTCAACACGCCGCTCAACCCGACGGCAAGCGTGTTCAACGAAGCGATGCTGGCGCGGATCGCGGCGCTCTGCGTCGCGCACGACGCCATCGCGATCAGCGACGAGGTCTGGGAGCATGTGACGTTCGACGGCGTGCGCCATCGCTCGATGTTGTCGGCGCCGGGCATGCGCGAGCGCGCGATCAAGATCGGTTCAGCGGGCAAGATCTTCAGTATGACCGGATGGAAGGTCGGTTTCGTGTGCGCTGCGCCGGCGCTGACGGAGGTCGTCGCCAAGGCGCACCAGTTCCTGACCTTCACAACGCCGCCGCATCTGCAAAGCGCGGTGGCGTATGGGCTCGGTAAGCCTGCCGTGCATTTCGATGCGATGCGCGAAGGTTACGCGCGATCCCGCGCGCGTGTTGAGGCGGGCTTACGGCAGGAAGGCTTCGTGACGCTGCCGTGCGAAGGCACCTATTTCCTGAACGTCGACCTGCGCGCATCCGGCATCGCACTGGATGACGCCGACTTCGCCATCCGCGCCTTGAAAGAGGCGGGGGTCGCGACCATTCCGCTCTCTGCATTCTATGCTGCGGGTGCGGAGAAGGGGTATGTCCGGCTCTGCTTCGCCAAGCGTGACGAGACACTCGATCGCGGCATCGCGGCGCTTGCGAAGACGCGGCGGCTCTTCGCCTAGTCCTTCTGCCGTTCCTGCGCGCGCTGGAAGGCCGGTCGTTCGCGCAGGCGTTCGAGATAGGCGCGCGCGTTCGGCGTGATCTTCTCTCGCAACGGGGGCAGGGAATCTGCCAGATGCAGCGCATAGGCGATGCAGATGTCGGCGATGGTGAAACGCCCGCCTGCAAGAAACTCCCGGTCCGACAGCGCGTTCTCCACCGCGCGCAAGCGTCCGAGGAACCACTTGCCGTAGTCTTCCGCGGCCTGTGGCAAGCGCCGTTCCTCCGGCTCAAGGCGCGTATAGCGGAGCACGATGGTCTGCGGAAAGGTCAGCGTCGCATCACTGAAGAAGAGCCAGTTGAGATAGCTCGCGTAGTCGGTTTCGTCAGGCGCCACCGCGAGCGGCGTCGGTCCGTACTTCTGCACAAGGTAGGCGCAGATGCCCGAGGACTCCGTCATCTTCGCATCGCCGTCGACGAAAAAGGGAATCGTCCCCAGTGGATTGATCGCCAGATACTCCTTCGCAAACATCCGTGGCGGGAAGGGCAGGAGCTTCAGGTCGTAGTCGAGGCCGAGTTCTTCCAAAGCCCACAGGGGGCGCAGTGAGCGCGCATCCGCGCAATGGTAGAGCGTGATCACCGGCGTCTCCTCGCTTGCCGCAGATCAATACTCCCGACGCCAGCGCACGGAAAGCCGCCGGTCGCCATTGGGGTCGAACGCGGAGATGAGGAAGAGCTGCGGCCGCATGCGCCATTCCACCTGGGTCTCCGTCTCTCCGACGCCGGTGCGCGCCACCTCCAGATAGACGTCGCGCGTCAGATACTTGCCGCCCGCTACCCGCAGGCCGGAACCGGTCTCCCGCACGTCAAGGCGGTCGAGCCCCACGAGATCACGCGCCGCGCCGGCGAGATCAAGCGACGCCCGACCCGCGAGCTGCGCGAGCGACGCCGCGAGCTGCGCCGCTTCCAGCGCAGAAAGATCCTCCGATGCGCGACCGAACAACGCCTGCGGCAGGATTTCGTCCTGCGGCAACGCGGGATCGCTGGAGAGTTCGATCGCCGGGTCATTCACCGGCCCGCTCAGCACAATACGCGCCGTGATTTTGGGCGAGGACATTTCCGCCGCGAGATTGATGAGTGCTTCCTCCGGCGATCCGTTGAACCGGATCAGGCCGCTCTCGGCGTCGAACACACGGCCTGCCAGGGTGAAACGCCCGCGCACGAGTCGCGCCTCGCCGAAGACGCGCGGATTTGTCGAGGTGCCGGTGACGCGCAGATCGACCGACCATTCCGAGTCAAGCCCGCGATCGCGCACGAACACGCGGCCCGGCGCGCGCACGCGGACATCGAGATTGGCGCGCACGACGTCCGCCTCGCGGCTCTGCGGCGCGGTTTGGTCTTCCTCGCCGGGGCGGTTGATCTCGATGACGTCGAGTTGCGGGATGCCGGCGTCGGTGCGAGGCGTCGCGAGCGTCGCTTCGCTCACCTGGAGATCGCCGCTCAGCGTCATGCCGTCGGCTGTCCATTTCAGCGCCATCGGGCCGCTCGCTACGGCTTTGGCGTCGGGGCGGTTGAGCAGCCGGATGTTGCTGGTGACGATGGAGACTTCGCCGTTCTTCAGACCGCGTGCTTCGCCTGTGCCTGTCAACGTGCCGTCGCGGAGATCGCGCGCCGAGAACTGTTCCAGCCGTGCGCCGGCGTCGTCAAACTTCACGCGCGCGCTGACCTGTCTCAGCTCCACGCCCGTCTGCTTGTCGGAGAACGCGCCGTTCGTCAGCGTGAATCCGCCCGCGCCGGAGAGTTTGCCGACAGCAAAGCGCACATCGCCCGCGCCCTCGACGTCGCCGGTCACGCTCTGATCGAGCGATCCGACAAGGCCCCACAGCGCATCCGCCGGTCCTTTTGCGCGCCATGTCGCGCGACCTTCGCCAGCGAGCGCGATCCGCATGGGCCGCGCGCGCGCATCCACCGGCGCGCGTGCGTCGAAGGCGGCGTCGAGACCGTTGCGCGAGGTCGCCGTGCCGCTGAACGTCATCGTGCCTCCGGCGATCCGACCCTTCACCTGCATGGAAAGCGGATCGCGCGTGCGCCGCGCCAGAAGTGCGTCGGTGACGACGAGGTCGACATCTCCCTCCAGCGAACTGTCGCCGCCGCTGAGGCGGATCGTGCCGGTCGCGCGTCCCGACGCGCGCTCGCCGAGGAGATCCGTCACCGGGCCGATCGGTGCATTCTCCATCGCAGCCGTGAACGTGAGGCGGGATCGTTCGTCGTTCAGCGTGGCGCGCAGGATGCCGTCGCCCAGCGCGAAGACGCCGGCCCCGCGCGTGGCGTTCGGCGACAGCGACAGCGTGAAGGGTTCGCGCGTCGATACCGCCGTGCCGTTGATGTTGCCGGAGGCTTCGGCGCGAATGTTGGTCGCATCGCCCGCGCGCTGCACCGTCCCTGCGAGCTCGAGATTGACCGGCGCGCCGGACGCGCTGCCGCGCAGATTTCCACGCACCGCGAGATTATCGAGCGGCCCCGACGCACTGGCGTCCAGGCGTGAGAAGGTGAGTGCACCGATGCGGCCGCTGGTGATGCGCACATTGGTGGCGAGCACGGCTTCGCCCGAAGGTGCGGGGCGCAGCGTCGCTGTGCCTGCCATGCGGCCCTTCATCGGCGATGCAAGGGCGTCAATCGGGCCGTTGAGCGTGAGATCGACGGTAGGGCCCTCGTTGGCGAAGCGCGCATTGCCCTGCGCCACTAGACCGGCCGCGCGCACATCGAGATTGTCGAGGCGCAGTCCGTTCGCATCGGACGCGAGGTCGGCGGTTGCTGTCGCGGGTTGACCGGACACCGTGCCTTTCACGTCGATGGCGCCGGTGCGTCCCTTGCCCGATGGTGTGAAGTTCAGCGTCACGACCGGCTGCTCGATCTCCATGCCGCCAACATCGAGTCGACTGAGATGTGCGGTGGCGCTCAGCGTAGGATTTTCGAGGCGTCCGGTGATGGAGCCTGTCGCGTCGGCAGTCCCGTTAAACTCCGCTGCACCGACGCGCACGGGGCCGGTGGCGGAAGCCTCGAACGACATCGTCGCCTGGCCGCGATTGAGACGACCGAACGCAGCTGCGCGCAATTTCGGCGCCGAAAGGTTGATGCGACGAATATCGATCACGCCGCCACGGATCGCGAGCGTGGCGTTGAGTGATGGGGATGCACCGAGCATCTGGTCGAGCGGTTGTATCGTGGTGCGAAAGCGCTGCGTCTTCGCATCGGCGGTCACGACGACTGGTTGCGCGCGGCCGCCTTGCGCCGTCCAGGCGCCGCTGGCTTCGCCGGCAATGGCGGGATCGAACACGTCGAGACGCGAGGTGCGCCAGACGCCGCGCAGGCCGCGCGCGCCTTCGCCGAGTTCGCCGTCGCCGCTCACGTCTATGGCGCTCGACTGCAGTCGCGCCTCGCGCACCGTGATGCGGCCGTTCTGCCGTCCATAGCGCGCGCGCAACACAAGCTTTCCTTCGCGCGCAAGCCGGCCGACAACGTCCGCGTCGCCGCGCGCTTCGGCGAGCGCGAGGTCGCTCTCGATGTCGATGAGATCGCGCGTGAAGCGCAGGCGCGCAGGGCCGTCAAAGTTTGCGCGCACGCCGGCGACGCGCACGCCCGTACCGGTGAGACGGCCAGTGAGCGTCTGCACGTCCTTGTCTGCGGTGAGGGCGCCTTCGAAGCGCGCGGCGCCGCTCACGAGATCATTGGCGAGACGATCGAGGCGCGTGGCGTCGGCGACCACGCGCGTTTCGCCGGCGGGTCGCCAGTCGTCGCCGAGCACGCCCTCTGCGTTGACGGTGGCGTCCTGCGTCTTCGCGGTGATCGCGAACGTCGTGCGGGCGCCGCGCGCCCCGAACCCGTCGAGGCGAACGGCGCCGCCAATGCGTGCGACAACATCGGCGAACGCCGGCGCGAGGTTGAGATTTGCATCTCCGCCGCCGCGCCAACCTTCCGGCGTCCAGGCGAAATCTCCCGTGACGAACGGCTTGCCGCCGATGCGCGCGTCGATTTCGCCTGCGCCCGTCGTTTCCTCCCCGTCGGCATGGGCGACCACGCGCAGCGGTTCGGCGGCCTTCAGCGCCGCCGCGAAGAAGCCGTCCTTCGGGCCTTCGAGCAAGGCGTCGAGACGCACTTCGCCCTTGCGCACGAGGTTAAGGCGCAGCGTGTCGCTCGCCGCGTCGAGGCGCCTGAGATCGACCATGGCGCGATCGATGCGCGCGCCACGCGCCGCGAGACCCGCGCCGAGCGAGAAGGCTGCCGCTTCACCGAACACTGGCTCGTCGACAACGATGCGCTCGACGACAAGCGCGTTGAGATCGACATCAATACTCGCGCCGGGTGGCTTCGCAGGGGTCAGTTTGGGTTGACGGAAGATGCGGATCGTCTTCGCGGAAACCTGCCGTACGGACGCTTCGCGTGTGAGAATGCGCAGCGGCTCCCAGCCGACGGCGAGATCGGTGGCTTCCGCCCACACGCCGTCTTCATCACGTAGCGTTGCGCGCGCCACGCGCAGATCGCCGAGCGCGCTGCCTTTCACGCCTTCCAGATGAAGCGATCCGAGCCGCCAGATCGCGCGGCCTTCCGCAAAGTGCGAGACGAGCAGCGGTCCGCCCGGCCCTAGCGTCCACGCGATCGCGCCCGCTGTGAGTACGATGACGCCTGCCGATGCGTACAGCAGGCGACGCCTCAATCGCGAAGGGGGCTTGCCTGCGTTCAAAACGCCTGCCCGATGGACACGTAGAATGCGACCTTGTCGTCCTGCGGACGCGGATCGAGCGGCACCGCGATATCGAAGCGCAGCGGCGCAAAGCCGAGGTCGTAGCGCGCGCCGACGCCGACGCCCCAGCGCATGTCGCCCGCCTCGTCGAAGGTCTGGAACGCGTTGCCGCCGTCGATGAAGGCGACGCCACCGAGTGTCTTCGTGAAGCGTGCGCGCACTTCGCCGGACACTTCCGCGAGGCCTTGTCCGCCCGGTGCGATGCCGAGCTTCAGGCGTTGTTCCGGGTAGATCGAATTGAACGCGTAGCCGCGCACGGAGCCTCCGCCGCCCGCATAGAAACGACGGTCGAGCGGGAGATCGTTGTCGTCGCCGCTGAGCGGTTCAACCCAGCCGAGGCGCGTGCGCGCGGCGAGCGTGTAGCGATCGGCGCCGTTGAGCGTGTGATAGATCCGCGCCTGCGCAACAGTGCGCACGAACGCCACCGTCGCGTCGCCGGTGGAGACGGATGGTTCGAGACGCAGTTGCAGGAGGTAGCCCTTGCGCGCGTCGAGCGGCGTGTCGGTCTCGTCGCGCCGGATTTCGCCGAAACCTGTGAGCACATAGGCGTTTTCGACGCCTTCCGACTGGCTGTAGAAGTCCGCCGACGCGGTGACGCCGTAGCTGATCGCGTAGCGCAGACGATCGGCGGCGTTCACGGCGCTGGAGACGAACACGCCGTTGCGTTCGTAGGGGCCGGTGGAGTCGTGGCTGACGCCGGTCGACACCTGCACCGTGCGACCCGGTCCGAAGGCGTTCGGCCGCGTGAGTTCTGCCGTGAGGTTTTGCTGTTCTTCGCCGAGCACGGTGCGCACCGACAGCGAGTCCGCGCGGCGCGTGACGTTGCGGCGTGTCCACTCGGCTTCGAGGCCGACGCCTTCGGTGCTGGACCAGCCGACGCCGAGTTCGAGCACGCGGGGCTTGGCTTCTTCCAGCGAAATGATGACGTCCGTCAGACCATCCGCGTCCGCCTGCGGCGCGAGTTTGGTGCCGACGACGGAGAACGCGCCGGTCGAGGCGAGGTCGCGGCGCAGCTGCTGGAGTTTTTCCGGATCGAAATAGTCGCCCGGCTTCCACGTCGCGGCGCGCGCGGCGAAGGAAGGGCGCAGCGCCGTCGGCGGTTCGACGGAAACAGAGCCGAGGCGAATGCGTTCGCCGGGTTCGAATGCGAGCGCGCTGCTCATCGTCATCGTCGCATGATCGACGACATTTCGACGTGGCAGGGCTTTCGCGTTGGCGTAGCCATTCTCGCGCAGCGCCGCGATCGCCGCGGCTTCGGCGGTCAGCACATCGCCCGCGCGTGCAGGTTTTCCTGGGGCGATGATCGCGACTTCCTTGCGCGCGGCGGCGGCGGACGCGTCGTCGATCACGCCTTCAAAACGCACTTCTGGCGCGGCGAATGCAAACCGCGCGCCCGGCTGGATCTGCACCTGCGCACGGGGTGGCGCGTCCTCGGCCTTCGGTTCGACGGTCGCTGCGTACCAGCCTTCCGAACGCATGAACGCCAACGCCCGACCCGCGACTTCTTCCGCGAGACGTTCGGCGTCGAAGAGCGATGTGGGGCGTTCGCGATCGGGCAGCACGCGTTCGATCGCGTCGCGCGTGTCCTCGTCGACGCCCTCGATCTCGACGGGATTGGCCGCGTGCAGCGGCCCTGCGGTCGCAGCCCAGGCGAGGGCGGCGGCGGGCAGAAGGAGGGCGGAAGAAAGACGCATGAAACGAAGGACTTCGCGACGACTCAAAAGACTGTCGAACGGGGTAGGGCGGACCGTGGATCGAACCAGTTAACTTGCTGTCAACGAATTGGGCGCGCTTCCCGTCCGGCGCTGTACGCGCGATCCTGCTGTCATGATCATTCGCCTCACATGCGATTCGCTTGTCGCGGACCTTGCACCGCTGCTCGGTGGCGCGATTGCGGCGTTCCGTGATGGCGAAACGATGCTGATGACTCCGGCCGGGCCGAACGGCGTCTGCGAATTTCCCATGGGGCCGTGGGTCAATCGGTTGGCGGGCGGTTCGCTTCATTGGGGAAACGAAACGGCGTGGATTCCGCGCAATACCGCCGAGCACGAGTTCCCGATCCACGGCGTCGGCTGGCGCGCGCCGTGGGATGTCGTTGCGCAGAGCGAACGACATGCGGTGCTGCGACTGGCGCGCGACGCTGACGCGCATTGGCCGTGGGCGGGGCTGGTGATGACGCGAACGTTCACGCTCTCACCGGGCGTGCTCGAAGTGCGCTTCGAGGCGACGCACGATGATCCGCGACCGATGCCGGTGGCGCTGGGACTGCATCCCTACTTCCCCGTACGCGATGCGCTCGTGAAGATGAACGTCGAAGGCTACTGGCGCACGATCAACGATGTGCCGAACATGCGTGCGGAGATCCCCTTGCTCGGCGCGTTGCGGGAAGGCGCGGTGATGAGCGCGCACAAGATCGATAACGGGCTCGACGGGTGGGACGGGCGCGCGGAGATCGTCTGGCCGGAGCACAGGCTGACGATCGAGACCGATCCGCCGCAGCGTTTTGTGCAGCTCTACATGCCAAGGGGGCGGGGCTATTTCTGTCTCGAGCCGCAGAGCGCGATGCCGGGCGGGTCAAGCCATGAGGCCGGGCCCTACGCGATCATCGCGCGCGGCGAGACCTTCGGATTCACGACGCGTATTGCGTTCAGCCGAATGTCGCACGCGGCCGGGCCGTGAATTCGTTCTTCATGTCGCCGGTCTCGTCGTCCATCTCGCGCAGCGAGACTTCGTAGCCCCAGAGGTCGGCGAGGTGTTGCAGCACGCGGTCGGTGTCCTCGTCGTCGAGCACGATGCCGTCGATGACGCGATGATGCAGGATCAGCCGCCGATCGCCGGCGAGGTCCACGTCGGCGATCTGGATATCAGGATCGCGGCGCGCGACGTCATAGTGGCGTGACAGCGCGCGGCGGATATCGCGGTAGCCGCGCTCATTGTGGATGTGGCTGACGTTGAGATCGACCTCGTCCTCGTCGTCATGGACGTTGAACAGGCCGAAGCTGCGGATCAGTTGCGGCGACAGGAACTGCGAGACGAAGCTCTCGTCGCGGTAGTTGGCCCACACATCGCGCAGCACGGCGTAGGGATCCTTCTGGCCCGCAATGTCGGGCATCCAGTAGCGGTCCTCGTCGGTGGGGTTCAGGCACACGCGCTCGATGTCGGACATCATCGCAAAGCCGAGCGCGTAGGGATTGATGCCGGAATAGCGGCGATCGTCGAAGTGCGGCTGGAAGACGACGCCCGTATGCGAGTGCAGGAATTCGAGGAACGACCCGTCGCTGATGCGGCCTTCCTCGTGCAGGCGCGTCATGATGCGGTGGTGCACCCAGGTGGCGCAGCCTTCGTTCATCATCTTGGTCTGGCGCTGCGGATAGAAGTACTGGGCGATGTGGCGGACGATACGCAGGATTTCGCGCTGCCATGGCGCGAGGCGTGGCGCGGTCTTTTCGAGAAAGTAGAGAACGTTCTCTTCCGGCAGGCCGAGCAGCGCGCGGCGCGCGTCGTGATCGGTCTTGTCCTTCGACTTGCCCTTCTTCGCAGGCACCGTGCGCCAGAGGTCGTTGAAGATCGCTTCGCCGTGGGCGCGGCGTTCCTCGGCGCGCTTCTGTTCGGAGCGCAGGTCCGGCATGCGCTTGCGCGGAAAGCGGTGGATGCCGTGGCTCTGCAGGGCATGCGCGGCGTCGAGCACGCGCTCCACCGCGACCTGCCCGTAGCGATCCTCGCATTGCGCGATGAAGGTCTTGGCGAAATCGAGATAGTCGATAATGCCGCTGGCGTCGGTCCACTGCTTGAAGACATAGTTGTTCTTGAAGAAGTGGTTGTGGCCGAAGCCCGCATGCGCGATCACGAGCGTCTGCATCGTGATCGTGTTCTCTTCCATGATGTAGACGACGCAAGGATCGGAGTTGATGACGATCTCGTACGCCAGCCCGGTATAGCCCTTCCGGTACATCGCTTCGTCGCGCGCGAAGTGCTTGCCGAAGCTCCAGTGCTTGTAGAACAGCGGCATCCCGCCTGAGGAATACGCATCGAGCATCTGCTCGGCGGTGATCACCTCGATCTGATTACGATAGACGTCGAGCTTCAATTCCTTGAGCGCGATCTCCTCGCACGCGTCATAGACGCGCCGGATGGTGTCGAAATTCCAGTCCGCTCCGGTGAAGAGGAGACGGGGATCGGTTTCAGTCACAAGCGCCACTCAAGCCTCCGCCAACTGGTCGGCCTTTTTCTGGAAGAGATCACGGAACACCGGGAAGATGTCGCGACGGTGGCGCACCTTGCGCATGGCGATGGGGCTGTCGGGCCCGTTCACCACCGCGTAGGTCCGCCAGAGAGTCGTCGGGCGTTCGCCGCCCATGGGCGCATCGTCGTCGGCGCCGACTTCGAGATAGGCGTAATACTGGCAGAGCGGCAGCACCGCGTTCTGCAGGAGGGCTGCGGTCTTCGCATTATCGCTCGGTGCGTTGTCGCCGTCGGACGCCTGCGCACCGTAGATGTTCCACTCGCTCGGCTTGAAGCGCTCCTCGACGATGTGCGCCATTTCCTCAAGCGCCGTGGAGACGACCGTGCCGCCGGTCTCGCGGCTGTAGAAGAAGGTCTGCTCGTCGACTTCTTCGGCCTCGTGCGTGTGGCGGATGAAGACGACCTCCACGTGCTTGTAGCGGCGCTTCAGGAAGAGATAGAGGAGCGCATAAAAGCGCTTTGCGAGATCCTTCATGTGCTCGGTCATCGAACCGGACACGTCCATCAGGCAGAACATCACCGCCTGCGCGACGGGCTTGGGCGTGGATTCCAGACGCCGGAAGCGTACATCGATCGGATCGATGAAGGGGATGCGCTTGGAGCGTTTCTCCAGCACGACGAGACGCTCGCGCAGTTCTGCGAGATCGCCGCTCGCGTCACCCGCTTCGATCGCCGCGATCTCCCTGCGCAACGCTTCCAGTTCTTCCGGTTTCGGCCGGCGCAGCGCCACGCGGCGCGAGAGCGAATTGCGCATGGTGCGTGTCAGCGAGATGTTCGATGGCGAGCCGGAGGTGGAATAGCCCGCGCGCCGCCACTGCGGCACGCCCACGCCTTTCAGCTGTCGCTTCGCGAGATCGGGCAGTTCGAGGTCTTCGAGGAAGAGGTCGAGAAACTCCTCGTCGGAGAGGGCGAAACGGAATTCATCCTCGCCGCCGCCGTCTTCCGAACCTTCGCTCCCGGAGCCGCCGCCGCGTTGCGGGCGCTGGATGGAGTCGCCTTCGACGTACTTTTTGTTGCCCGGCAGCACGTAGTCGCGCGTCCCGCCTTCCGACGAGCGCCGTAGCGAAGGCTCGCGCACGCCGTCCGACGGGATCGTCACCTCGCCGCCGCGATCGATGTCCTTGATGCTGCGCCCGGCCGACGCCTCTCGCACCGCGCGTTTCACCTGCGCCTTTGCGCGGCGGATGAAGCGCTGCCGGTTGGCCAGCGACTTGCCGCCGGGATTGAGACGCCGGTCAATGATGGTCATGCGGTGATGTTACCCCGCCTGCTTCACGCGCATGTACCATTCCACCAGACGCCGCACCTGACGTTCGGTGTAGCCGCGCTCCACCATCCGCAGCACGAATTCGTCGTGCTTCTTCTCGGTGTCGCTGTCCTTCTTCGAGCCGAAGCTGATGACGGGCAGGAGATCTTCCACCTGCGAGAACATGCGCCGCTCGATGACTTCGCGGATCTTCTCGTAGCTTGTCCACGACGGGTTGCGCCCGCCATGGCCCGCCCGCGCGCGGAGCGTGAACTTCACCACCTCGTTGCGGAAGTCCTTCGGATTGGCGATGCCCGCAGCCTTCTCGATCTTCGACAGCTCCTGGTTGAGCAGTTCCCGATTGAGGAGCTGGCCGGTATCGGGGTCCTTGAAGTCGATGTCCTCGATCCACGCATCGGCGTAGTCAACGTAGCGGTCGAAGAGATTCTGGCCGTAGTCGTGGTAGCTTTCGAGATACGCCTTCTGGATTTCGTGGCCGATGAATTCCGCGTAGCGCGGCGCCAGATCGGCCTTGATGAATTCGATGTAGCGCTGCTCCACGTCCTGCGGGAACTGGTCGCGTTTGATCGACTGCTCCAGCACGTACATGAGGTGCACCGGATCGGCGGCGATTTCGGTGGTGTCGTAGTTGAATGTCGCGGCGAGCACCTTGAAGGCAAAGCGCGTCGAGATGCCGTCCATGCCTTCGTCGACGCCTGCCGTGTCGCGGTATTCCTGCAGGGAGCGCGACTTGGGGTCGATCTCCTTCAGGCTCTCGCCGTTGTAGACGCGCATCTTGGTGTAGAGGTTCGAGTTCTCATGTGTCTTCAGGCGCGAGAGCACCGCGAACCGCGCGAGCATTTCCAGCGTTCCCGGCGCGCAGGGCGCGGGCGCGAGTTCGGAGAAGCGGACGAGCTTGTCGTAGATCTTCTCTTCCTCGTCGACGCGCAGACAGTAGGGCACCTTGATGACGAAGATGCGGTCGATGAAGGCTTCATTGTTCTTGTTGTTCTTGAAGCTCTGCCACTCCGCCTCGTTGGAGTGCGCGAGCACCACGCCCGTGAACGGGATGCCGCCGATGTTCTCCGTGCCGACGTAGTTGCTTTCCTGCGTCGCGGTGAGCAGGGGGTGCAGCATCTTGATCGGCGCCTTGAACATCTCGACGAATTCGAGAACGCCCTGGTTGGCGCGGTTGAGGCCGCCGGAGAAGGAATAGGCGTCGGGATCGTTCTGCGCGAAACTCTCCAGCTTGCGGATATCGACCTTGCCGACGAGCGCGGAGACATCCTGGTTGTTCTCGTCGCCCGGCTCGGTCTTGGCGACGCCGATCTGGCGCAGGCGCGAGGGATTGATCTTCACCACGCGGAATTTCGTAATGTCGCCGCCGAATTCGTCGAGACGCTTCACGCACCACGGGCTCATGAGGCCGCTGAGACGACGACGCGGAATGCCGTACTTCTCTTCCATCGTCGCGCCGTGCGTCTCGGGATCGAACAGCCCCAGCGGGCTTTCGAAGACGGGCGAAACGTCGTCGCCGGCCTTCAGCACGTAGATCGGCTGCAGTTCGATCAGCGACTTGATCTTTTCCGCCAGCGAGGATTTGCCGCCGCCGACGGGGCCGAGCAGATAGAGGATCTGCTTGCGTTCTTCGAGGCCCTGCGCCGCGTGACGCAGGAAAGCCACGATGCGTTCGATCGTCTCTTCCATGCCGTAGAAATCCGGGAACGCCGGATACACGCGAATGGTGCGGTTCATGAAGATGCGGGCGAGACGCGCGTCCTTGGCGGTGTCGATCACCTCGGGTTCGCCGATGGCGGCGAGCAGGCGTTCCTGCGCCGTGGCGTACATCAGCGGATCGGCTTTGCACGCAGTGAGATATTCCTGGAGGGACATCTCTGACTCGCGACGCGCTTCGTAGCTGCGCGCATAGGTCTGGAAGAGATCGTCGGTCGGCATCGTGGCTCCATCCGCAAGCACGCCGAGTGATCGGCGGGTCGCCCTTAGCGCATTACGTATGTAGTGCGATTCAGACGTCCGTGAGGTCGAATTATTGCAAACTGGCGAAGGTTTGTTGCTGGCGGCCGGCGTTTTTCACGACGCCGACGCACGCGCATGCATCCGCTGCGCCCGTCTGTTCTGCCCGCTCCCGTCCATGCAATGGTCGCGCCGGTCGCGCCGTCGCGCAAGCGGTTCTTGCCGTGACCATGATCACGCCGCTGCGGCGCCTTTTTCTTGATCAATGGCGCGAGGCGGTTCGGCAGGCTAACATCGCCAGCAAAATCCTGCCCCGGACAGACGTCGGCTGTCACAATCGGGGTCGCGCGGGGAGATCAGGTCGATGAAGAGGGTGTTGCTCGTCCTGGTTGCGCTCGTCGTGGTCGTCGTTGCGGGTGCGGCGGGGTATGGGTGGTGGTTCCTGTCGCAGTTCGACGCGCGCGCGGAGATCGAGCGGCGCGTGGAAGCCGCCACTGGACGCGACTGCGAGATCAAGGGCGCGGTGAGCGTCACTGTCTGGCCTGCCATCGGATTCAAGGGCGCCGATGCGCGCCTTTCCAACGTCGCCGGCGGTACGGCGCCGCAGATGCTCACGGCGAAGGAGGTCATCATCGGCGTGGCGCTGGAGCCGCTGGTGCGCCAACGCCGCCTTGACGTGCACGAGTTCATCCTCGTGGAGCCGAAAGTCGCCCTCGAAGTGGACGCGCGGGGGCGCCCGAACTGGATATTCACCCGACCCGCCGCCACGCCCGCGCCGCAACAGCCGTCGCGACGCGGGCGCGTGGAGACATTCAGCCTGCACGGCATGAAGGTCATCGACGGACGCTTTTCCTACGCCAACTACAAGACCCGCTCGGCGTACCTGCTGGAAGACGTGGACGCCAAGGCCGACCTCGACGGCATGGACGCGCCACTCAATGTTGCCGGCGAAGCGACCTGGCGCGGGCAGCGGACCACGGTGGATCTGTCCATCGGCGTCTTCCGGGCGCTGACCACCGGGCAGGCGACACCACTCAAGGCAAGCCTTGGCAGCACGCCGCTCAACGCCACGCTCGACGGCGAACTCGACGTCCGCACCGGCGGCGTCTCCGGCGACGTGACCGCCAGCGGGCCGAGCCTGCGGGGCCTCGCGGACTGGGCGGGCAACTCGCTGGGCAAGGGACCGGGGCTGGAGACCTTCTCCGTCACCGGCCGCCTCACCGTCGGCCCGCGGCGCTATGCGTTCGAGAACGCCGCCATCGAGATCGACCAGGTGAAAGGCCGCGGCGACTTTCTCATCGAACAGGGGCCGACAAAGCCCTACCTCTCCGGCCGCCTCGAAATCCCGTCGCTCGATCTCAATCCCTATCTCGTCGCGCGCACCGAAGAGAGCGGCGTACAGGTCGCCACCGTCAGCCAGGTGGATGTGAAGGCGCCGGGCTGGAGCGAACTGCCGATCTCGATCAGCGGCATCAAGGCGATCAACGCCAACCTCGAACTCACCACCGGACCGCTGCAGATCCTGAAGACGACGCTCGACCGCACGCAGATCTCCTTCGTGCTGCTCGACGGCTACCTCGCGGCCACCATGCCGGAACTGCAGATGTACGGCGGCGCCGGCACGGGCCGTTTCCAGATCGACGCGCGTTCGCCGGAGATCGTCATCCGCAACGAACTTGCGGTCCAGAAGGTCGATGCGCAGCGCTTTTTCACGGCGGCGTTCGGCTTCACCAATCTCGAAGGCGCCGCGAAGATCGACTGGGGCCTTTCCGGCAAGGGCACGAACCAGAAGCAGCTCATGTCCTCGCTCTCCGGCACGGGCAACTTCACCTTCCAGAACGGCGCGTTGCGCGGCGTGAACCTCGGCGGCGTCTCCCGCACGATCCGCAATGCCCTGCGCGGCGAGATGGTCAGCCCCACGGCGCGCACGCCGTTCTCTTCGTTCACCGCCACCATCAAGGCGTCGGACGGCGTGCTCGCCACCAACAACCTCGTGATGGTCACGCCGGACGCGCGCATCAACGCCATCGGCGTCATCGACATGGGCGCCCGCGCGCTCGACATGCGCCTCACCCCCCGGTTGAGCGGCATCGCGGTCCCGTTCCGGGTGTCGGGCGGGTGGACGCAGATCGGCTACGCCTCGGACTTTCTGGGTCGGGCCCGCCCGGCCATCGAGGCCCGCGTGCGGGCCGTGCAGGCCAAGGCGCCAGCGCGGTAAAGCGAAAGTTCCGAACTCCCGCCGTCGTGGCGCGTTCACCCCCGATAGGTTAACACGTCTCGGGGAACCGAGAATTTTGGAATTGGAGCGGGGTTCATGCAGGGCATCTGGATCGTACCGGCGGTACTGGGGCTGATCGGCGTCTTTCTGTTCGTGCGGGGCATGGGCTCCATCGGGCGCGGCAGGGCAGTGTCGGGGCTCTTCGGCTCGCTGACCGGCGGCGTCTTCATTGCGGCGGGGGCGGCGGTCGGTCTCCTCGGCCTCAACATCCTCACCTACCAGCGCCTCACCCATGAGCAGCAGGTCGCGGAAGTCACCTTCAAGCAGATCGGCGCCTCCTCCTTCGTCGCCGACATGAAACTCCCCGACGGCAAGAAGCAGGTCTGCAGCCTGCCCGACGGCACGAGCGGGGAATGCGCCATCCTCGGCGATCAATGGCAGCTCGATGCGCGCATCCTGAAGTGGAAGCCGTGGGCCAATGTCGCCGGCCTCGACGCGAGCTATCGCCTTGAGCGCATGTCCGGGCGCTATGCCGACATCAACGCCCAGCGCACCGCGCCCGGGACCTATTACCAGCTTTCAGAAAATCCCGGCCTCGATCTCATCGCCGTGACGAAGAACAAGTATCTGCAGCGCCTGCCGCTGCTCGACGCGCACTACGGCAACGCGACCTACATCCCGATGGCCGACGGCGCGACGTATTACGTGACGCTGAGCCAGGACAGTCTGATTGCACGGCCCGCGAACGATCAGGCAAGGGCGGCGGTGCAGAACTGGAAGTAGGGGCGGGGTGGCTTGAGCGCGGACAGCGCGGAGCGCCGTCCGTTTTTCGCCGATATCTGCCGGTGGCTTTGCGCCGCGTTCTGACGAGGCAAGGGCTCAATTTCGCCTCATCCGGCGCTAGGCCGCCGTGGCCAGCGCGGCCGCGACTTCGGTGGCCAGAGCTTCCATGCTGAACGGCTTCATCAAGAAATCCTGACCAGCATCGACGGCGCCGCTATTAGCGGCAGCGTTTGGGGCGTAGCCAGACGCAAACAGCACCTTCAATCCAGGATGCTCACTGGTGGCGCGTTCGGCGAGAACTCGGCCATTCATCTCAGGCATCACTATGTCTGTGAACAGAAGGTCGATGCTCGGATGCGCGCGGAGTTTGACCAGCGCCTCGCTCGGACCTCCGGCGTGAACGACCGTGTAACCCAACTCGCGCAAGCTAGCGACGGTGATTTGGCACACGCGCTCTTCGTCATCGACGACTAGAATGACACTCGCGGGATCGCCGCGCGCCATTTCAACTGGCTTCTTCGCGATCACGGCGCGCACGCTGTCCCCCACGACGCGCCGAAGATAGATCTTCACTGCGGTCCCGTGACCGACTTCAGAATAGATTTTGATATGCCCGCCGGATTGCTTCACGAAACCGAAGGCCTGCGAAAGCCCAAGGCCGGTACCTTCGCCGGTGGGCTTCGTCGTGAAAAATGGATCGAACACTCTCGCGAGCACCTCCGGCGTCATACCCGGTCCAGTGTCTGAAATCGCGATCAGACTGTATTGGCCGGCCGGAATGTCCGCATGTTCTCTGGCATAAGCGTCGTCGAGGTGAGAGTTGGCAGTTTCAATCGTGAGCTTGCCACCGCTAACCCCCATGGCGTCACGAGCATTCAGAGCCAAGTTCAAAATGGTGTTTTCGAGCTGGCTGGTATCCGCCCGGACGTTCCAAAGCCCAGCCGCCAACACGGTTTCGATTTGGATGTTTGTCCCAAGCGTTTGATGTAACAAGGCGGACATGCCCGCGACAACCTGATTAGCGTCCAGTGTCTCTGGGTTCAGCGGCTGCTTTCGTGAAAACGCGAGCAATCGGCTGGTCAACGCAGCCGCGCGCCGTGCGGCGTCAATCGCGGCATCCGCCAACGAACCAACATCTCGATCACCGCGATCAAGGCGTCTCTTGATAAGATTGAGCGCTCCAATGACAACGGCAAGCATATTATTGAAGTCGTGCGCGATGCCGCCTGTGAGCTGTCCGATCGCTTCCATTTTTTGCATGTGGACCATTTGGCCCTCAGTTTCGCGGCGGGCGTCGATCTCAAATCTCAGCTTGCTGTTTGCCGCGATCAGCTCACGGCGATGAGCTTGCAGTGATGCAAGAATTGCAGTTCCGAGCAGCAGAATGACAATTGCAAACCCAAGAACCGAGAGACGGAGTCGCTGCCCAGAAATCAGCATTTGGTTTCTTCGTTGGTCGAGAAGGCGCGCCTCTTCTCGTCTCATCGTCGCGACGACGGCGCGCACGCGATCCATGGAAGCTCTACCGGCGCCTGACCGCGCCATTCGGGTCGCATCCCCGGCGCCGTGCGTCCGCATCAACGAGATGTTCGCCTCGGCAGTGGACAGCCTGTCCGTTACCGCGCGATCAAGCACGCGGAGGCGTTCAGATTGTGGAGAATTGTCCGCGGTTAGACGGGCTAACGATTGCAGCTCCCCAGCGATCTGCGGCAGCGCGGCGTTGTATGGGTCAAGATAATCGTCTTCGCCGGTAAGCAGGAATCCGCGCATCCCCGTTTCCACGTCTTGGACGCTCGACATCAAGGTCGCGATATGTCGTTCCACCAAGAGTGCGTGTCGCACCAATTCGGCCTGCTTCGCCTGTTCGGTCGCAAACCAAGAGGCCAGCACCACGATCCCAAGGAGCATACAGATCGCGGCGCCAGCCATAGGCGGCACAAGACCCGGCCTTGGCGCACGCTTCCACCCGAACAATGTCCGGTCCGCAGGTAGCGCAACTGCCATCTTTTATTCCTCGCCCGCAGGCCAACGTCCGAATTGGCTTGCGGTTCCCAACCGGCGTGACTGGCAGCGCGATGGCCATCGCCGTCCGGATCTTCACCATGGCGACCGCCGATCACCACGCGCTCTATTCCGAAAAAGCGCCAGCTTGTTCTGTCGCTCGCGACTTGGCCGGCAGGAAAGGGCCAGAAGCAGACATCTCAATTGGTACTCTGACCCTTCTCCCCCTCGCGGGGGAGAAGGACTCGTTTGAGCTGGATTGCGAAAAATAGGGGTATTTCGGCGTCGCTTATCCCTCGCTTTCGGGCGCGCGCGTAAAATTCCTCTCATGGCGCACAACGCTTTCGCGCGCCCGCTGCAGAAAAATCACAAAAACAATCCGACCGGGTCCGCAACGCCCTGACACTCCTCCTCACGCGCTGCCGGGATGGTCCCGACGGCTCGAAGAGGAGAGCAGACATGCAGATCGCCCGACCCTTGCGTCACCGCCGCGCCGCCTACGCCGCCGCTGCGCGCGATCTGCATCTGTGGCTGCTCGAAGTGCTCGCCTGGCTGATGGCCCGCGTGCGCCCGCCGCGTTTCCTGCGGCTCGATTTCCAGAACGACATCCGCAAGGCGCGCCGCGAGATCCGCATGCTCATTTTCCTGAGCATGTGCTCGCGCATGACGTTCCGCGTGGACCGGCAGAAGATAACCGTCAGGCCGCACGGCATGAACGGCTATCGACGCCGCCGCATCCGCTTGCTGCGCGCCTATACGCGCGGGATCCGCCTGCGCACCGTCGCCGACATGCGCGACGCGCTACGTGATTTCGATCGCACGGTGAAGGGCGCGATCGCGCGCCTGCCGAAGAAGGGCGGTGTACCCGGCGCCATCGTCACGGTGCTCGCCGTGGTGATTGCGATGGGCGCATCCGCATCCGCGCCCGCACCTGCCGCCGAAGCTGCAGACACGTCATGACCGTCGAAACAGGACCGCCGGCGCCCTCGCCGGCATTCGGTGTCACAGCAACGCGAGATTCTGCGGAGTCTGGCGGCGCCTCTGCATGCCGGCGAGGGCGCCGGCGGTCCTCGTCGGCGAAACTGCGCGCGCCTACCCCTCCGCGCGCGCCTTCTTCGCTTCATCCGCAATGTAATCGGCGATCACGTCCGCCACTTCCGGCTGGTCGAAATACGTCGTGTGGATGAGGCTGTCCCAGGTCATCGCGTCGGTGGCGAGGTTGTCGAGGGCGGCGTTGGTGTCGGGGCCCACGGTGAACAGCGCCCAGCGATACCGCTCGATGAGCTTGCTCGCCGCGCCGGCCGCCGCGTTCTGCATCCGCAGCGCGACTTCTCCTTCCAGCACATGCTCCTTGACGCCGTAAGTGTGCGACGCGGTCGCCACCTTGCCGATGCGCTCGTCGCCGTCCTGGCCGAACGCCATGCCTTTGACGATGCCGCTGATCGCGCCGTTCAGATAGCCGCGAAACGCCCACTCCGGCAGGAGGCCGCCGAACAGGCGCGCGAGCGCATACGCGATCGAGAAGATCAGGGGCGCGCCAAGCAGTCCGACCAGCATGGTCCAGCCTCCCACCGCCGCAAGCGTGATCTGGCCGCCGTTTTCATCAAGCCACGTCGTGGGCGCCTGCATGCCGGCAAGTCCGAAGATCCAGGTGACGAGACCACCAATCACGACGGCGATGATGGCGCGCACGCCCCACACGATTCCGGACGTCCGCGAGCCGCGCCAAAGCGAACCCTTCGGAAACGGCTGCACCGGCAGGCGCTCCACGCGCTGCAGGAAAGCGATGGCTTCGTCGTTGGGATGCCACACGGAGAAGAGCGCGGCGTCCCCGATCTTCTTGGCGCGCAGGCGCAGGATGCGTCGCAGGCCCGCCAGCGCGATCGGGAAAATGAAGAAAAGAGGAATGACGCTGAGCGCAATGAGACCGAGCGTCAGCCGCGTGGAGCCTGCAAGGCTCTTGTTCTGATTGGCGAGCGCAGTCGCCTGCTCGATCAGTTCCTTCTCGGAGAAGTTGCTGCCGGCGGCCTTCGCCGCCTCTGTCACCTGCGAGAGATAGGCTTCAAAACCGCGACCCTGCTCGATGGCGAGCGCGACGAGCGCGATGCCGAACACGATCAACGCCAGCACGCTGATGATGGAGATGATCAGGAAGATGACGCCGCCGAGAGACTCCGAAGCGGAGAGCTCGGCCTTGAAGAAGGGCGTGCCGACCGTCGTGATGCTGTCGACCTTGTGCTTCTTTTTCTTCTTCGAGCGCCGCCACGACATCATGGTCGCGGCGTCGTTGGCGACGTTGCCGCCGTGGCTGTGGCCGATGACGTGGACGCCGGCGTAGCGCTTCGACGTGTCGTTGAGCGATTTCGCCAGTTTCTCGGAGCCGAGTTCACGCCCCTTGGCGCTGTTGGCGCCGGACCAGTGGTGCGGGACGATGTCGGCGACCACGCCATGGCTCGCAAGTCGCTGCACGAGGCGGTTCGTGAACGTCGACCCGCGCTGGAACCATTTTTCGCCGTCCGGCCCTGTGGCGGTGTCGCCCGTGCCGTGGACCGTGACGATGGCGATCCGGTCGCCGGTGTTGTCGCTCATCGACCATCCCCATGGTGTGCGTTTCGCCAGCAATCCCTAGGACAGGCGGGGCCGGCTTCCAAGCGGGAACCCGCGCGCATTGACACCGCAGGCGCGCTCCCTAGGGTCCGCGGCGCATGTTGCTCGTCACCGGCGCGGCCGGTTTCATCGGCTTCCACGTCGCCCGGCGGCTGCTCGAGAGCGGTGCAGCCGTGGTCGGCCTGGACAGCGTCAACGCCTACTATGACGTCGGGCTCAAGCGGGCGCGGCTGGCGGAACTCGCCCGCTTCGCGAATTTCCGTTTCGTCGAGGGCGACATCGCCGAACCGGGCGTGCTGGAGCGGGCGGTCCCCCGCGACGCCGTCACCGCCATCGTCCACCTCGCCGCCCAGGCCGGCGTACGCCATTCCATCGAGGCGCCGTTCGCCTACGAACGCGCCAACGTGGCGGGCCATCTTTCGGTGCTGGAATACGCGCGCCACGCGCCGAAGCTTGAGCACCTGGTCTATGCATCGTCGTCATCGGTGTATGGCGACCGCACCAGCGGTCCTTTCCGCGAGGACGATCGCTGCGACGCGCCGGCCTCACTCTACGCCGCCACCAAGCGCGCATGCGAACTCATGAGCGAGACCTACGCGCGCCTCTACGCCATTCCGCAGACGGGTCTGCGCTTCTTCACGGTCTACGGCCCGTGGGGCAGACCCGACATGGCCTACTTCAGCTTCACCGACAAGATTTTGCGTGGCGAACCGGTGACACTCTTCGGCGAAGGCAAACTGTCACGGGACTTCACCTACATCGACGACGTCTCCGCCGCGATCGAGACCATCCTGGGCAAGCCGCCGGTTGGACATCCGCCGCACGCCATCTACAATCTCGGGAACTCGCGACCAAGCACCGTGCTCGAACTCGTTTCAGCCATCGAGAAGGCCACGGGACGCACCGCCGAACGCATTCTCGCGTCAACACAGCCGGGCGACGTGACGGTCACCTTCGCGGATCACAGTCGCGCTACCGCCGCCTTCGGCTTCGCGCCGAAGACGGGACTGGAAGAGGGCATTGCGAACTTCGTGGACTGGCGCGCGAAGCACTGAGCAAATCTCAGCAACCGACCCCGAACAGCACGATTGGCGGTTTCACTGACCTGCGCTGACCGATACAAGGGGCAAAATAAGACACTTACGGATCAGGACGAGGACAAACGATGCCGAGCATGCGCTTCACGGGTACTTCCGCCTACACTTGGTCCGCGAGCCTCCCGGTCGCCGAAGCGTTCATCTCCACGGAAGACACCGAGGCGTCCCACAATTTTCGCGGTGTGTGCGCCTGCGCGGGGTGCATGGGGAAGGCGGAACCGGGCGATGTGGCTGCGAACACGATCCCTGGCGACTCCTCGTCGACAGAGGTGCTTACGCTCGGAACGGCGCGCACCAGCGCGATCGATTTCGTCGGCGACACCGACTGGTTCCGCGTCACGCTTACGGCGGGACAGACCTACAACTTTTCGCTCAACGCCACGAACGGTTCGACCCTCGATCCACTGCTGAACCTGCGCGATTCTGGCGGCGCCATCGTCGCCTCCAACGACGACGCCAATCCGCCGGCGCTGGATTCCGCGATCAACGGCTTTGTCGCGACGACGTCCGGCACGTACTTCGTGGAAGCACGCGCCTTCAACACCGAGACGGGTGGCTATACGCTGCTTGCGTCGCAAGTCAGCAATGCCAACGACACGATCCTCGGGTCGACCGGCACGACGTCGACGATCACCATCGGTGGCGCGGCGCAGCAAAGCGCCATCGACTTCGCGGGCGACAGCGACTGGTTCCGCGTCACGCTTACCGCCGGTCAGAGCTACGCCTTTGCCTTGTCGGCGAGCGGCGGTTCGCCGCTTGGCGATCCCTACCTCGAATTGCGCGACGCGAACGGCACGCTGATTTCGATCGATGACGACGGCGCACCGGCCGCGGGCGTCGATTCACTCATGCGGTTTACGGCCACGTCCAGCGGCACCTACTACATTTCCGCGCGCGCCTTCGAAAATGAGACGGGCGCCTACACGCTGACCGCCGACACAGGCCCGGCGCAGAACCCGCTCGACACGATCGACCTCGGCTTCACCGTCTCGCAGCAGAACATCAGCGTCTATTTCGCGGTTACGACCGACACGATCCAGGGTGAATCGCCCGTGCGCAACTGGACCGTGGCCGAACGCGCCTCCGCGATGGCTGCGCTGCAGACGTTTGCAAATGTCACCAATCTCACCTTCACCGAAACCGGCACGCTCGCCGGGGCGCGGTTTGTCCTGTCGCTGAGCACCCTTGATGCAAACGTTCTCGGGCAGTTCGGCACTTCTGGCGGCATCGGCTACGGGCAGTTCTCACCGACGGCTTCCGGCTGGACGACGGCGGGACTGACGCCTGGCGGTCTCGGCTTCGTGACGCTCGTGCACGAGTTCGGCCACGGGCTCGGTCTCACGCACCCGCATGAAGATGGCCAGGACATCCAGATCATGCAGGGCGTGATCGATAGTTTCGGGTCATACGGTACATTCCTGCTGAACCAGGGCGTGTTCACGACGATGACGTACAACGACGGCTGGCCGGGTGGGCCGACCGGGTCGGCGCCATCAAACAACTACGGCTCGCAGATGTCGCCGATGGCGCTCGACATCGCGCTCATGCAGCTGAGGTACGGCGCCAACGTGAGTTTCAACACCGGCGACAACACGTATGTGCTGCCGGACACGAATGGCGGCGGCACAGGTTACTTCGGCATCTGGGATGCGGGCGGCACGGACACGATTTCCTACAGCGGGACCCGCAACACCACGATCGACCTGCGGCCCGCAACAATCCTCAGCGAAATCGGCGGCGGCGGTTTCGTCTCCTTCGCGAGCGGCGTTTTCGGGGGCGTGACGATTGCCCGCAACGTGGTCATCGAAAATGCGACGGGCGGTTCTGGCAACGACACGTTGACAGGCAATACGTCGGCAAATCGTCTCGACGGCGGCGCGGGCGCGGACACGCTCAACGGCGGCGCCGGCAACGACACTTACCTTGTCGACAACCTTGGCGACGTCATCCTTGATACGGACGGCGACGATCTGGTGGAATCCGCCGTGACGTTCACGCTCGCCGTCGGCATGGAGCGTCTCACACTCACCGGCGCGAGCGCGATCTCTGGAACCGGCAACGAGGCGGCGAACACGCTGCGCGGCAACGGCGCGGACAATGCGCTTCACGGCAATGGCGGCGCGGATTCACTCTACGGAGAGGGCGGCGGCGACACCATCTCCGGCGGCCTCGGTGCTGACACCGCGTATGGCGGGGCGGCGGGCGACATCGTTTATGGCGACGACGGCGACGATGTGCTCATCGGCGAAGGCGGGACCGACCAGATCTATGGCGGGGCGGGCGCGGATTCGATCGATGCGGGTTCGGAGAACGACACGGTCTATGCGGGTCTGGGCAATGACCTCGCGCAGGGCGGTCTCGGCGCGGATGTGCTGATCGGCGAGGGCGGCAACGACCAGCTCTACGGCGGCGACGACGACGACTCGATCGACGGCGGCACGGAAGACGACATCGTCTATGCGGGCGCGGGCGCAGACTTCGTGCGCGGGTCGGATGGCTCCGACATCCTGATCGGCGAAGGCGGAAACGACCAGCTCTACGGCGATGGCGGGAACGACGGCGCCGATGGCGGCGCCGGCAACGATACATTCTACGGCGGCGACGGCAATGACTATGCGTTCGGTCTCGCCGACGCAGACGTGCTCGTCGGGCAGGACGGTCTCGATTCACTCTACGGCGGCGCGGGCGCGGATGGTCTCGACGGCGGCCTCGGCGTCGATCTGCTCGCGGGCGAAGCGGGCGACGATCTGATCTATGGCGGCGACGGCGCGGACGCCATCGACGGCGGTGACGACAACGACATCGTCTATTCAGATGGCGACAACGACTACGCGCGCGGCGGGCTTGGCAATGACGTGATCGTATCGGGCGTCGGCGCCGACCGCATCGACGGCGATGCCGGCGATGACTCGATGGACGGCGGTCTCGACAACGACACCATCTACGGCGGCGACGGCGCGGACTTCGGTCGCGGCGGCGATGGCGCCGATCTGCTGATCGGCCAGGCCGGAAACGATCGTCTCGACGGCGAGGACGGAAACGACGCCATCGATGCGGGCATCGACAATGACACCGTCTATGCGGGCGCGGGGAACGACTACGTCTCGGGCGACGACGGCGCGGACGTCATCATCGGCGGCATCGGCAATGACTCGCTCTACGGCGGCACGGGCGCGGACGCCATCGACGCCGGCGATGACGACGACTTCGTCTACGCGGGCAGCGAGAACGACTACGTCGCGGGCGGGGCGGGCGTGGACTCGCTCTACGGCGAGGGCGGCCTCGACACGATCTACGGCGGCCTCGGCAATGACTACATCGTCGGCGGCGCGGGCAATGACACGCTCTACGGCGAAGGCGGCGCGGATCTCTTCGCGTTCGCAGCGGGATCGGGCGCGGACGTCATCTCCGGCTTCGAGGACGGCAGCGACCGCATCGACCTGCGCACCTACGCCGGCGCGACCATCGGCAACACCACCATCGCCCAGATCGGCGCCGACACCCGCATCACCCTCACAGGCGGCGAGACGATCCTGCTGATCGGCATCACCGCCACAAACATCACGGCAGGGGACTTCCTGTTCACTTGACGAGATGGCGGGCAGGTTCGGCGCCACGAAAGCATGCACATATCTGCAATCGCGCCTGCGAGGCGATGTCCTCTTGCGCTTTGGGCCTCGCCCGCTAAACGGGCCGGGCCTTCAGCCGCCCGGATGACTCGCCCATGGATACCAGCCGCACCGACGCCCTGCTCGCCGCCGAACAGACGCGCCAGGAAAACTCACTTTGCTTCATCGCCTCGGAGAACCACGTCTCCAAGCGGGTGATGAACGCCATCGGCTCGGTGTTCACCAACAAGTATTCCGAGGGCGAGCCGCGCAAGCGCTACTATCAGGGTAACGCCGTCGTCGACGATCTCGAAGAGTACGTGCACGACCTCGTGCGTCAGGGCTTCGGCTTGTCCGCCGACGAATGGCACGTGAATCCAAAGGCGCTCTCGGCAGGCGTGGCGAATTTCTGCGTCGAGAACGGTCTGCTGCGCCCCGGCCAGAAGATCATGGGGCTCTACCTCTACGACGGCGGCCACCTCAGCCACGGCTGGGACATGGACGACAAGCGCGGCGTCACCATCGGCTCGCGCATTTTCGACTCGTTGCTCTATCGCGTGGATGAGAAAACGCATCTCATCGACTACGACAAGCTCGCCGTGCAGGCGAAAGAATTCAAACCTGATCTCCTCATCACCGGCGGCACCGCCTATCCGCGCGCGATCGACCACAAGCGGATGAAGGAAATCGCGTCGTCAGTCGGCGCCTACTACATGGCCGACGTCGCGCACGAAGCGGGTCTCATGATCGGCAAGGCGTTCCCCGATCCGTTCCCGTACGCAGACGTCGTGACCTTCTCGACGCAGAAGACTCTGCGCGGCCCGCGCGCGTCGGTCATCATCTGCCGTAAGGAGCTGGGCGACCAGATCGACCGCGCGATCTTTCCGGGCCTGCAGGGCGGGCCTTTCGATCACCACATCTACGCGCTTGCGTGTGCGCTTGAGGAGGCGCTGACGCCAGCGTTCAAGGACTATGCGGCGCAGGTGATTAAGAACGCACAGGCGATGGCGGAAACGCTGCAGAAGCGCGGCTTCGTTCTGGCGACCGGCGGCACCGACAAGCACCTCGTCGTCGTCGATTTCCGTGATCGGAAGGGCCGTCTGCCGAAGAAGCTGTGCGAGGATCTCGAGCAGGCGGGCGTCGTCTGCAACTACAACACCGTGCCGCATGATCCGCGGAAGCCGTTCAATCCGTCGGGTCTGCGCCTCGGCACCCCCGCGACGACGACGCGGGGCTTCAAGGAAGCTGACACGGTCGAAATCACGAACCTCATATGCGATGTATTCGAGGCCGACGGCGACGCCGAGAAAATTGCGAAGGCGGGTGAGGGTGTCGCAAAGCTCTGCAAGAAATTCCCGGTGCCGGAAAAGTTCGTCTAGTCGCAGCGCAGCGAGAGCGTGCCGGCGGCGCGTTCCCAGACGAATTCGTAGCAGTCTGAAAGAGCATTTCGGCCAAGCGTGACGGCGCGCTTCTGTGGTTGTTCTGCGGTGGCTGTGACCGTGACGACGTCCACATCGTTAGAGCCTGCGAGCGGCGCATCGGTGCGGGCGATGGTAACACCCATCGGCCGACCGGCGACGAGCTGATTGGCATGCGCCATCTGCACCGTGGTCGTCAGGCCGAGGAAAAAGCGTCGTTGCTGTACGTCTCCCATCAGGGTCAGCAGCCGCGCCTCGTCGAGGCTGCGCGCGAGCGCGCGGTTCACCATCGTCTCTTGTCGCGACAGGCTGAAGAGCACGTTTGCCTCTTCGCCGGCGATGGTCTGCGGGAACGACCAGAATTCGCGCTTGGGCAGACGAAAAGTCTGCGTCGTTCCGCCAGCGCCATCGCGCAGGATGATGCGCACGCGGTCGTAGGGCAGGACGCCGGGCCCCATGGCGCCGTCCACGTCGCCCCGCTCGGACCACTTCTCCCCGAAAAGGCCGGTGAAGGCGCGGCTCGATTTTCCGTTCGCGAAGACGAGTTTCGGGCGCGCAACGCGTGCGCGGATGGAGGCGTCGTCGAACACGGCGCGGGCATTGACCATCGGAACCGGCCGGACGCCGAGACGCGCCTGCGCGTCGGGGTTGAACACCATCATGTCCGGCAGTGTGGGGTCCACGAGCATGCGTGCGGGCTTGTCGTTCACGGTGATTTCCACGATCGGCGAGTCCACGCGCAGGACGATTTCGTCGGCGTGGGCGCCTGCAGCGAATGCCGCCGCAAGGGCAGCGAGTACGATGTGTCGAAGCATTTTGATCCCGCCGTCTTTCCGCAGGTCTGTGCCGTGGGTCTGCGGCGGAAATCGGGCTCTGACGCTCCTTCAGGCGAATTCGCTCTCGATCGCGACGCCGGTCGCGCGTGCGCGGTGCGCGACGGCGCGGCGCGCCCCGACCAGCACGATGGCGCTGGCGCCGCGCCAGACGTGGAGATCGGCGGCGCTGTCGCCGGCGTAGGCGAAGCCATCGGGAAATTTCGATTGCAGCGCGCGGCGCTTGGCGTGGGCTTTGAGGTTCGTCGCGCCGTCGCTGGCGATCACGCCATCGAAGAGGCCGATGCGCGCGGCGACTTTTTCGGCGGTGATGCGATCTGCGGCCGTCACCAGCCAGAGTGCTCGTCCGGACGACTTTTCTTCGCGCAACCAGTCGAGCAGATGGGCGCGTACTGGCAGCGCTTCAATGTCGAGCGCGGCGAGCGCCGCGATCCGACGCTTGAAGGGCGGGCGACCGCCGAGCGCGAGCGCGAGAAGCGCAGACCCGAAAGTGAACGGCCGTCGCGCCAGCGCCTTCATGCCTTCGGCCAGCACGTCCGTTTCCAGCAGCGTGCCGTCCATGTCGACCGCGAGCGGAAACTTGGTCAGGCGGCGTCGCTCTTCTTGGGCGCCTCGAAAACGGCGATCAGACCATCCTGGCCGCGCGCGGCCCGCAGGCGCTCGCGGACGTCAGGCTTGCGCAGGAAACGCGCGACCTTGGCCAGCGCCTTCAGGTGATCGGCGCCGCGATCGGCGGGGGCGAGCAACAGGAAGACGAGATCGCACGGGCGACCGTCCAGCGAGTCGAAATCGACCGGCGGATCGAAGCGCGCGAACGCGCCGATCGGATGCTTCAGTCCGGCGGCGCGGGCGTGCGGGATGGCGACGCCTTCGCCCATGCCGGTGCCGGAGAGGCGCTCGCGCAGCTGCACGGCGTCGAACACGCTGCGCGCGTCAAGACCCGCGGCCTCGGCCAGCGCCTCGCAGATGGTCTGCAGCGCCTGGCGCTTCGAGGAGGCGTGGACCTTCGGCAGGATGGCCGATGGCGCGAGCACTTCGATCAAGTCCGTCATTGTCCGTATCCCGGAAGGAGACCGAGGTGAGCCTGCAAGAACCGCGCTGACCGCCCGAATGGGCTTGCCGCCTGAACCGCCATCAGCCGCCATTGACGCCCCCATTGGCTTTGGCCGGAACGCCCGGGTCGACCCAGCCGATATTCCCGTCGTCGCGACGGAAAACCATGTTCAGACCGCCGTGGGCGGCATTGCGGAACATGAGGGCGGGGGCTTCGGTCAGTTCGAGCTGCATGACCGCCATCGCCACGGGCATCGTCCTGACTGCGGCTTTCGTTTCGGCAATCACCAGTGGGGCGGTGTCGGCCACAGTCGCTGCGGCGTCCTCGCTGTCTCCCTCGTCCTCGTCTTGAAATCGGGCGAGCACATACGCCGGGGCGTCTTCGGCGGGAAGGGGGGATTTGTGATTGTTGTGATGATCCCGCAAGCGGCTTTTATACCTACGAATCCGCTTTTCCATCTTGCCGAGGGCGTCGCCGAAGGCCACGTGCGCATCGCCGCCCTTGCCGCCGACCTCCAGCGTGATGCCCGAAGCGAGATGGACCACGCAGTCCACGTCGTAGCCCGGCCCGCTCTTTTCCACGGTGACCATCGCGTCCGTGGCCCTGTTGAAATACTTGGCGACGCCGGCCGAAAGCTCATCGGTGATCCGGGTTCGCAGCGCCTCGCCTACATCCATGTGACGACCGGCGACTTGTACGCGCATAAGCGCCTCCTTGCTTGTCGAAGCAGGACGGAGACCGGGTGTCGTGGTTCCCTCACGAAGGGGTGCGACAGGCGGGTCCGTAGGGCGACGCTCGCGCCGATGCGGGGGCAAGTCAATTGGTGCGGCGGTCACGAAGTCCGGCTTGCACAGCGCCTAGGCAGCTGGGTGCGGGATGACCGGAATTTCATCGGCATTCGGGGCGGGTTCGCGTGTGGGTTGTGGGCGGAGGGGCGGTTTCGACAATGAGGACCGCCGGCGCCCCAGCGTCCATTTGGGCCGGCATACGAGGGCGCCGCCAGACTCCGTAGAATCTCGCGTTGCTTTGACACCGAATGCCGGCGAGGGCGCCGGCGGTCCAATTTCAATGGTCATGATGTGTCCGCAGCTTCTGCGGCGGGTGCGAGAGCGGACGTGCTCAGAGTCATCGTTTCGGCAGTCACCGTGACGATTGCGCCAGACACAGCGCCATTTCGGGGCAAGCGCGCGATGGCGCACTTCACCACTTTGTCGAACTTCGCCAATGCATCGCGCATCTGCGCGACCGTGCGCAGCGGAATCCCGCGCGTGAAGGCGTGTACGATGCGCGCGTGACGGCGCTGATAGCCGAGAACGCCGAGCGGGTGACGCGCGACATGCGGGCGATCCATGCGAAACGTCATGCGCGAACACATGCTCAGAAAAATGAGCCGCCGGATATCGCGCCGTGCGGTGCGGATGTCGCTTTGAAACTCAAGACGCCAAGCGCGCGGCAGGCGCACATGCTGCATCAGCCAGGTCACGACCTGCAGGAGCCACAGATGCAGATCGCGCGCGGCGGCGGTGTAGGCTTCGCTGCGGTGCCGTAACGGTCGGACGACTTGCATCTCTTGCTCTCCTCTCCGTGGCGCCCGGACCATTCCGGCGCGACGTGGGGAGGAGTTTCAGGGCGCTCGCGACCCGGTCGGATTGTTTTCGCGATTTTTCTTCAGCGGACGCGCGGAGGCGTTGTGCGCCTTGAAAAGATTTTTCAGGATGGATGCGAAAGCGAGGGACGAACGACTCCGCGATCACCCTAATTTTCGGCAATGCGCCGGAGCGGCGCCGCTCCGGTGGTCGACCGTCTCCGCGCAGTTCCTCCAGCCGCGCCTTTGCATCCAAATGCGCCCTCCGCTGCATCAGATCGGACACGCGTCCGCGCGTCGGACTCGAGCCCGGGGGAATGACAGACATGACGAAAATCGAGGGCGGCGGGCGCGTAACGCAATGGCCGCTCGTCCGCTTCGCCGCCTACGCGGCGGTGGCGGTCGCGACAATCGTCCTGGCGACGATCGCCACGCGGCTGCTGGTTCCGCCGGCGCCTTCTCCCTGGCACGATCTCGTGTTGCTAAAGAACCTGCTCCTGCCGATCGCCCTGTTCCTCATTTACGCTGCAGTTGTCCGTGTCATGGAACGGCGGCGCGCGGATGAGGTCGCGCTCAGCAAGGGGTTCATGACGCTCGTTGTCGGTATCGCGCTGGGCGCGACGATCATCGGCGCGACCCTTCTGACTCTCGACAGGATGGGAATGGTGCAGATCACGGAGGGCGAGGGGTTCGAATGGCTCGGCCGCGCCCTGCTCGTGACGATGGTGACGGCGATGAGCGAGGAACTTCTGTTCCGCGTCATCTTCTTCGGCATTCTGGAGCAGGTCACGGGATCGCTTGTTGCGATCCTCATTTCGTCGGCCGTGTTCGGGCTGGCGCATGCGGCCAATCCGGGGGCCAACGCCTTCGCGCTCTTTGCGCTGTCGGTCGAACTGGGTGTGATGCTCTCGCTCGCCTACATGCTGACCCGCAATGTGTGGATCGCCGTGGGCATCCACGGCGGATGGAATTTCATGCAGAGCTTCGTGCTCGGCGCGGAGAACTCCGGCGTCCGCGATCCCTCAAGCTATTTCCACACGACGCTCAGGGGGCCGGAGATCATGACCGGCGGCGCATTCGGCCTCGAAGGATCGATCGTGAGTCTGGGGCTCAGCGTGATCGTTTCCGCTTGCCTGCTGGTGCTGGTCGCGCGCAAGCGGCGATGGCTGAGCGTGCGCTTTCGGTTGGGCGGTCCGCAGCGCAGCATGGCGCCTGCGAAACCCGCAGGCGGCCACTAGCACACTATGACTCCTTCTCCCCCTCACGGAGGAGAAGGGTCCGCCACATCAAATCCCCGGTGCGTCCACCAGCACGATTTCCGTGTCAGCGTGCGCCTGCACCGTCACCGCGTCGATATCCGTCAGCGCCGCGCCGTCGCGTTCGCCGAGGCGTTCGCCGTTGACGGTGGCTTCGCCTTTCGCGACGACGAGATAGGCGTGGCGTCCCGCGCCCAGCGCGTAGTCGGTCGTTTCACCGGCTTTCACCGTTGCGCCGAGCACGCGGGCGTCCTGGCGGATCGGCAGCGCGCCGGCGGCTTGATCATCGTCGAAGCCCGAGGCGAGCGGCACGAATTTCCCCGCGCGATCGCCCTTCGGAAATTTCGCGGCGCCCCAGTAGGGTTTGCCGCCGCGCGTTTTCGGCAGGATCCAGATCTGGAAGAGACGCGTGATCTCGTCCTCGCGGTTGTATTCCGCGTGCGTGACGCCCGCGCCCGCCGACATCACCTGCACGTCGCCGGCTTCGGTGCGGCCCTTGTTGCCGAGCGAGTCCTCGTGCGTGATCGCGCCCTCGCGGACATAGGTGATGATTTCCATGTCCGCATGGCTGTGCGGGGAGAAGCCCGTATGCGGCTGGATCGCGTCGTCGTTCCAGACGCGCAGCGCGCCCCAGTGGATGCGGTTGCGATCCTCGTAGCCGGAGAACGAGAAATGGAAGTTGGCGGCGAGCCAGTCATTGCTGAACTTGCCGAGCGACTTGAAGGGGCGGACTTCGATCATCGAGACCTCCTTTATCCGTGAATTTTCTGCGCCACTTCCGCGACGCGTTTGCCCTGGTAGCGGGCGACGTTGAATTCCTTTTCCGTCGGCTGACGCGATCCGTCGCCGCCCGCGATCGTGCCGGCGCCGTAGGGCGTGCCGCCGCGGACTTCGGAAACATCCGACATCTCCGGCGCGCCGTAGCCCGGCGTCACGAGGATCATGCCGTGGTGCATCAGCGAGGTGTAGAACGAAAGCGCCGTCGCTTCCTGGCCGCCGCCGATGGTGGCGGTGGAGACGAAGACGCTGCCGACCTTGTCGGTGAGCGCGCCCTTGGCCCAGAGGCCGCCGGTCTGGTCGAGGAAGGTGCGCATCTGGCCTGTCATGCCGCCGAAGCGCGTGGGCGTGCCGAAGATGATGGCGTCGTAGGACGGCAGCTCGTCGACGGTGGCGACGGGGTAGGCCTGGTCGACCTTCATGTGCGCGCCAGCCATCGCCTCGCGGGACATGGTCTCGGGCACGCGCTTGATCGTCACTTCGGTGCCGGGCACCGAACGCGCGCCCTCGGCGATCTCGCCGGCGAACTTTTCGAGGTGGCCGTAGGACGAGTGATAGAGGACGAGGACCTTGGTCATTTGGGAGGGCTCCTGGGCGGATGCGTGAACTGACCCGACCCATGTAGCGCTTGCGACTGGTGCAGGAAGGCGAATAAAAGAGACGCATTGTTTCGCTGGATGCTCCTATGAATGCGATCTCGCTGGACCTGTTCGCCGTCTTCGCCAGGGTGGCCGAAACGGGGAGTTTCTCGCGGGCGGCCCGCGACCTCGGGCTCTCCAAGGCGACTGTGTCCAAGCGCGTCGCGGAGCTGGAGGCCGCCTTCGGGGTGGCGCTGGTGGCGCGCACCACGCGGCGCGCGTCGTTGACCGAGGCCGGGGAGCGCACGCTCGTGCACGCCCAGCGCATCCTGGAATCCGCCGAAGCCGCCCGCGACGAGGCGCTCGAGGCGCGGGCCTCGCCGCGTGGGCGCCTCAAGATCACCGCGCCGATCACCTTCGGCCTGCGCTACATCGCGCCCATCCTGCCGGAGTTTCTCGCGGCCTACCCCGACATCCAGCTCGACGTGTCGCTCGGCGACAAGACCGTCGATCTCATCGGCGAGGGCTTCGATGCGGCGGTGCGCATCCGGCAGATGGAGGACTCAAGCCTCATCGCGCGCCGCCTCGCGCCGGTGCGCGCGCGCGTGGTGGCCTCGCCAGCCTACTGGAAGAAACACGGCAAGCCGAAGCGGCCGGAGGATCTCGCGGGCCACCGCACGTTTCTCTACGCCAACCTCACATCGAACGCCGCGTGGCGCTTCGAGAACGCGGGCGGCGAAAAGGTGACGGTGCGGGTGGACAGCGTCCTCATCTTCGACAACGCCGACTTCATCGAACCCGCTGTGTGCGCGGGCCTCGGCGTCGCGCGTCAGCCGGATTTCCTGTGCTGGAAGGACATCGACAGCGGCAAGCTCGAAACCGCGCTCGACGACTGGGGCGCCGGGCCCGAAGGCTGGCTGCACGTGCTGACGCCGCCCGGACGCGGCACGCCGAAAAAGATGCGCGCCTTCAGCGACTTCATGCACGACCACTTCGGCGGCGGCAAAGCGCCGTGGGTGAAGTGACGTGCGCCTGTGCGACTGGGTCTAGTACTTGGTCGGCATCTGCGACTGCACGCGGTCGATCCACGCGCGCGAGTCCGAGTTGGCGACGGCATCCTGCGCTTCCGACGAACAGATGCGCTTGGGAAGGCGCGATCCGGCGACCCGAACACTTCGACAGACCGGCTCGCGGCGGGCCCGCAATTCACGCAGGCGCGCTTCCTCAGGGGTCTCGCTTGCAGCGGGAGCGTCCGCGCTTTCAGGCTGTGCGGACGGGGTCGCCGCGACTGCGGGGGCGGGCGTCGCCGGTTCTCCCGCGACCGCCTGAAACAACATGACGAAAATGGCGCTGATCACCCGCTGACTCCCGAAATCGCTTGAGTGTGTTCCAGCCTACCGCACTCAGGCGCGGAGCGGCAACTCAGTTCGGGTCAGATTGCGACGGGCGTCACCCACCCCGCGCGAAGTAGAGCTGCTCTCGCCCGCGCTCGTCCATCAGCACGAGGTAGCCCGCGCGCATCTGCACGGTGCGGGTGCTGGAGAGCGCGTCGATGAAGGTTTTCTCGACGGCGCGGACGTTGGCGTTGCAGGTCTGCTCGTTGGTGACGAGGCCGTTGAACTGCAGGTCCATGCCGAAGTTCGGAGCGCGCGCGGTGAAGACGCCGCAGTCGGATATGCCCTCCGCGCGGTCGTTCTGGATCTTGAGGGTGGCCGCCAGACGTACGCCCTGCGGCGCGCCCCGCACCATCGCCAGGTTCCATGCGCCGTCGAGCGTCGGCGGCGGCGGTCCGGGGGGCGCAGCGCGGGACGGAGCGACGGCGACGGCCGGGGCCTGTGTCGTCGCGCAGCCGGCGGCGGCGAGCGCCATGGTAAGAGTGAGGCCCAAAGTGAGTTGGCCAAGCGCGCGCATGGGCGTGTCCTTCCGAAAGCGTGCGGAAGGTGCGGCGCGTCGCGTTTCCACTTTGTTAAGGGCCAAGGTTAAGGGCCAAGGATAAGGGCCGGGTTAAGCGGGCGCGGACCCAATCGAAGGAAAGCGGAATTGCACGCGCCCTGAGTCTTCGGCTGTCACCGCGCCCTCATCGAGCGCCTTGCGCCACGCCAGATCGAGGTAGTCCCGCGCCGAGGCAGGCGTGGAGGCCGCAGGCGTCTTCACAAAGCCCCGCCAGATCGCGACGCCGTCTCGAACAAGAATGACTTCGCGTTCCATGAGCGCCTCGTACAGGTGCGCGGGCGCGACGGCAAAGACAATCGCCGCGCCTGCGCACTTACGACGCAATCACACCGGATCGTACGGGAACACGCTCGCTGTCGCGCCGACGTCCGTGTAGTTCGCCTTCATCGCGGGCAGGGCCTGCTCGATGAGCGAGGTGGGCGTCCAGCCTTCCAGCATGCCGAGCGCGCGGACGGGGCGGGGCTGGTTGAACAGGAACACCTCGTTGCCGCGCACCGCGAAGATCTGGCCGCTGGTGTCCTTCGCGCCGTCCGAGCACAGCGCCACCGCAAGCTGCGCCACCTGATCGGCGCGCATGGCGTTTTTCATCCGCTCCACGCGCTTCGCCGACGCTTCGTCCTTGATCGGGATGGTGGCGATCATGCGCGTCCATGCGAACGGCGCGATGATGTTGGAGCGCACGTTCTTGATCGCGCCTTCCATGGCGATGATGCGCGAGAGGCCCATGACGCCGAGCTTGGCGGCCGCGTAGTTGGCCTGGCCGATATTGCCGATGAGGCCCGACGTCGAGGTGAAGAGAACGTAGGAGCCCGACTGCTGTTCGCGGAAATGCTCCACCGTCGCGCGTGTGACGTTGAAGGCGCCGTGGAGGTGGACGTCGATGACCGCTTTCCAGTCCTCGATGGCCATCTTGTGGAACATGCCGTCGCGCAGGATGCCGGCGGGGTTCACCACCGCGTGCAGGCCGCCGAATTCCTTCTTGGCCTGCTCGAACATGCCGACGACCGCGTCGTAGTCGGTCACGCTGTCGGAGTTGGACGCGGCCTTGCCGCCCGCCGCGCGGATTTCCTTGGCCACCGTTTCGGCCGGACCGGTCGAGCCTTCGTCGCCGCCCGAAACGCTGCCGCCGAGGTCGTTGACCAGCACCGCCGCGCCTTCCTTTGCGGCAAGAAGGGCGGTTTCGCGCCCGATCCCGTTGCCGCCGCCCGTGACCAGCACGACTTTCCCGTCCAGAACGCCCATCATTTCCTCCGTCGATTTCTGCGCGATATACATCCAGCCGCCTCAAACGGCGAGGTCAAGCGCGATGCCCTGACGCAGGGTGGCGCGACACACGCAAGCGAGAGACTGGAGAGGCATGACGGGGTCAGGCGGCATTATGCGCTGGGTGAAAGTGGCGGCGCTCGGCGTAGCGGCGGTTCTGTTGTCGGGCACGCTCGCGTCGAAGGACGTGTTCTACGCCGACGTCGTCTTTCCAGTGGCCGACGGATACTACCGGCGCTGTCTGTGGGACGTCGAAAAGGCTGCGATGTACGCCGCCACGCCCGACGCGCCGCCGGTTTGCGAAACCATTTCCTTCACCCGCAAGCCCGGCGGGTATGAGGTGCTGCGTATCGTGGGTCCGGAACACGATCTCTCGCTGGCGGGGTCCTACCGGGACGAATGGCGGATTTTCGCGACGCCTGAAGACGATGGCGACGGCCAGTACGTGGTGTTCCAGAAGTACGTCGGCGATGCCGATCACTGGTCGATCAACAGGCTTTCTGTGCCGGGGCCGGAGGATTACCGCTTCATCATGGCCGACGACCGATGCCACAGGATGAACGCGGCGGCGCGACAGTACATGCAGGATCAGGGGTTCATCGCGCGTATTGATCACGCGCGCGGCGTGAACCGCGACATCTGCTATGTGCGTGAGGACGCAACGGCGCTGAACGAAATCCGCAAGGCGGGCGATGCGTGGAACGGTCAGCGCCGGTTTGCGTGGGTGTTCTTCCAGCGCAAGGCGCAGCAGTAATCACAGTGTCCGCGCAAAGAACATCGTGCAGGGGTTGCCCGGCTCGTTGTGCGCCTCGGACGGCAGGAAGCCGAAGCTCTCGTAGAGTCGGATCGCGTGGCCCATGCTGGCGTGGGTATCGAGGCGCATGAGGTTGTAGTTGCGGGCGCGGGCTTCGGCGATGAGCCGCTCGACGAGGCGTTCACCGAGCTTCAGCCCCCGGAACGCCTCGCGCACATAGAGCCGCTTCACTTCGCATTCCTGCGGTGCGAGGCGCTTCAGCGCGATCACGCCGGCGGGCGCCAAGTTCACGCGCGCGAGGAAGAGGATTTCGTAGCGGTCCGGAAACGTCGCCATTTCGCCGGCGAAATCCTGATAGGTCACGTCCACGTGGTGCACACGGTCGAGCATGAACACGTATTCGTGGAAGAGGTCGGCGGCGGCGTTGATGTCGGCGGCGTCCAGTGCGGGTGCGATGGAGATTTCCGGGCTCATGCCTTGCTCTCCGCTTCTACGGTCGGCGCCGTGTTGCGCGCTTCCTCCAGCACGCGATCTTCAAACGTGTCGGCCTTCGCAAGTTCGGGAAAGAGCTTGATCCACACGAGCGAGGCGAAGAACGCCGCCGTGCCGCCGATGGCGACGCCGAGCGCCGGTCCGAACACCGCGCCCATGACGCCGGCTTCGAAGTCGCCGAGTTCGTTGGACGCGGAGATGAAGATGAAGCTCACCGCCGCCACGCGCCCGAGCATGAATTCCGGCGTCGCCAACTGGATGAGGCTCTGGCGCACCTGCACGGAGATCATGTCGGCGGCGCCCGCAATCGCGAGTGCGGCGAACGAGAGCCAGTAGGACGTCGACAGCCCGAAGACGATCGTGCTCAGCGCAAACACGAGCGTGGAGCCGAACATCCAGCGACCGACCTGGCGTCGCAGCGGGTAGGCGGCGATAGCGAACGCCGTGATCGCCGCGCCGATGGCGAGCGCGCCGCGCAACAGGCCGAAGCCCGCCTCGTCGGCGTGCAGGATGCGGTCGGCGAACACCGGCACCAGCGCCTGGGCTCCCGCGAGCAGAACGACCACGAGATCCAGCGAGATCGCGCCGAGCACGATCTTGTTGTTCCAGACGTAGCCGATGCCTTCCTTGATGAGTTCGAGCGTGGGGCGCGTCTCGGTCGATTCACGCTTCGGCGCATGCACGCCCATGAGCGCGACGATGCCGATGGCGATCAGCACCGCGGCCGCGCCAAACGCGATCTGTGCGCCGGAGTGACCGCGCACGCCGAACGCCAGCAGCACGCCGCCGATGGACGGGCCGACAATGCTGGATGTGGTGAAAGCGAGCGAGTTGAGCGCGATGGCCTGCGGCAGCTCTGCGCGTGGGATGAGCGAAGGCAGCAACGATTGCGCGGCCGCGGGCTGGAACGCGTTCACCGCGCCGCTCACCATCGCCGCGCCGAAGATCACGGTGACCATGGTTGCGGCCGGCAAAACGACCGTCAGCACGCAGAGCGTCACCGCGATGAGGAACTTCACCGCGTAGCAGGTTACGAGAATGAACTTGCGGTTCATCCGGTCCGCGAGCTGGCCGCCGAAGAGCGACAGCGCCAACAGCGGCAGGAACTGGAAGAGACCCACGAGCCCGAGCGCGAGAACGGCCTCCCGCTCGCTGCGGCCTGCGGCTATCGAGAGCTGATGGACGTGCCATAGCAGCGCCGTCGTCTGGATCTGCCAGCCGAGCACGTAGGTGGCGCGCGTCACCCAGAACCGCGCAAAGGCGCGGTGGCGGAAAATGGAGAAATCGGGGAGGCGCATGAGCGAGGCGGACCTTGCCTCCGCGTAGGCCCGCTCACAACCCTCCCGCGCGCAGAAAGCGGTGAAGCATTTCCCTCGCGCTCCGGCGCAGCCTATCTTCTCCGGCAGGGGAGCCATCCATGCCGATTTCCATCTGCGCCGACCGGCGTTCCGTCCTGTTCGGCCTCGCGGCTGCTGCGTGTGCGCCGCGCGTCGATGCGCGCCCGGTGGAATGGCGACAGGCGGGCGCGCTCGCGCGCAGCTATGTCGAAGCGAAGAAGGTCTCCGGCATGTCGCTCGCGATCCGGCAAGGCGATGCAGCGACCCGCTTCCTGCATTTCGGCGCGCAGGCCTTCGACGGCCCGGCGGTGAACGAACGCACGATCTGGCGCATCTTCTCGATGACCAAGCCGATCACCGGCGTCGCGGCGATGTTGCTGGTGGAGGACGGCAAGCTGCGTCTCGACCAGCCCGTCGGCGATATCCTGCCGGCGTTTGCAAAGCTCGACGTGCTGGAGAACGGCGTGCGCCGCCAGGCGACGAAGCCCATGCTGGTCTCGCATCTGCTCACGCACACGGCGGGCCTCGGCTATCACATCAACACCGACAATCCGCTCGCGTGGCTCTATTCCGCCGCCGGCATCAAGCCGGGCGATCCTTCGCCGCCGCTCGAAGGCGAACGGGCGCGCCCGACATCGCTCGCCGAGTTCGGCGCGCGTCTCGCGGAGATGCCGTTGTTCGCCGAGCCGGGGACGACATACGCCTACAGCGTCGCGCTCGATCTCGCAGGGCTGGTGATCCAGACGGCGGCGGGCATGCCGTTCGAGACGTTCCTGCAGCAGCGCCTCTTCGATCGCATCGGCATGCCGGACACCGGCTTCTTCGTGCCGCCGGAGAAGCGCGATCGCCTGTCGATGAATTACCGCGTGCGCGAAGCCAGCGTTACGCCTGCGGAGCGCGTCGGCGCCTCGCCGTATTTCAACGCACCGGCCGCGCCCTCCGGCGGCGGCGGACTGCTGTCGACATCGGCGGACTACGCGCGGTTCAACCAGGTGCTGATGGACGACGGGATGATCGACGGTCGTCGCGTCATGCGCGCAGAAACGGCGCGTCTGGCGCATGCCAATCTGCTGCCGCCGGGCGTCGAAGCGTGGAACGGCAGCGACTTCGGCGCCGGCATGGGCGTGACGAGCGCCAGGAGCATCGAGCGAGGACAGGAGCCGATCGGTTCTTATGGCTGGGCGGGCGCGGCGGGCACACTGATGTGGAACGATCCGGTGAACCGTCTCAGCGTGGCGATGATGACGCAATATGTGCCGTCGCACGCCTATCCGGTGTGGAGCGAGCTGCGCACGGCGGTCTATCGCGATCTCGCCGCCGCGCGCTGACGCCGAGAAACTCTTTGACGACGCGCAGGCGCGGTCCTATACGCGCGGCCCGCCAAGGATGTTTTGGGTCCGGAGACAACGAGATGGGATTGCGACGCAGCCGACGACAGGTCTGAAGCCTGAACGCTTCCCGCGTGCATCGCGCACGCGCGGCTCGTCGTCCCGTCACGCGATCTTGCGAAAGTCTCCGCCCATGCCGTCTCCCGTCCTCGTTCCCGATGATCCGCGCTTCGACGCGCCGCTCGAAGCCGTTCTCGACGCCGCCTTCGGACCGGGACGATTTTCCAAGGTCAGCGAGCGCGTGCGCGAATTCGCGGCTCTGGACCGCACGCTCTCTCGTGTCGCGCTGATCGATGGTGCGGTCGCCGGCTGCTGCCGCATCTATCGCATCGACATTGGCGCAACGCCCGCGCTCTTTCTCGGCCCGCTCGCCGTCGCGCCGCAGGCGCAAGGGGCGGGTCTGGGGCAGGAACTCGTCGGCGCGAGCCTGAAGGCGTGCGAGACGTCGGGCGTCGGCGCGGTGATCGTCGTCGGTCAACCGTGGATGTTTGCACCGTTCGGCTTCAGCGAGATCCCGCGCGATCGCGTGACCATGCCGGGACCGGTAGAAAACCGCCGCTTCCAGTGGCGCGCGCTTGCGGCGGGCGGCATCGACGCACTTGCGGGCGCCGTTACAGCGCCTCACGCCGCCAGCTGAACAGCAGCAACAGCAAGCCCGCGATCGCCCACGCAATGCCGGGGCCGAGCGGTTCGGCGGCCGAAGCGCGCACGGTGTAGGCGCCCTTGCGTTCGAGACCGATCCAGCCGGGGCCGTGCGCACGCGCGCCTTTTTCCACGCGCCGCACTTCAGGCAACCGCTCCGCGCGTTCGCCGGTGAAGACGACCGCGCCGCCAGTCGCGTCGCTGACGGGCTTCAGAATGTCGCCGGTCGCATCGACGGCGGCGGCTTCCTTCGGATTGAGCGGGCCGACGGCGGCGAAGGCGCGCAGATTGCCCTGCCGTGCTTCATAGAGGCCCTGCTCCGTCGTCGCGACGGTGGCGCGATACAGGCCGGGCGCGACTTCCGCGAACGGCGCGCTGCGGCGTTCGCCTTTCGGATCGATGATCTCCACCGCGTTCGGCGCATTGCCGAGCGTCGCGCGCTCCGCCGTCACGCCTTCGACGGTGGCGCGCAGCGTGAGACGTTCGTCTTCCAGTTCCGGCTCCTGCATCAGCCAGTGCGCGAGACGGCGCAGCAATTCCGCATGCGGTCCGCCGCCGTCATAGCCGCGCGACCACAGCCACGCCTGATCGGACCAGAGCTGCGCGACACGTCCCTGTCCTGCGCGTCCAAGCACGAGCAGCGGACGGTTGCCGACGCCGGAGAGTATGGTCTGTCCCGCCGATGCGCGCGCATCGATCTGGCGCGTCCAGCGGCCCCAGTTCTGCGGATCGGGCAGGCCGCGCGTGACGGGATGGCGCTGGCCGAGCGCGGTCATCACAGGGCGATAGGTCTGGTCGACGATCTGTCCCGTCGGTTGCGACGGCAGGATCGCGGCGAGCGGCGTCTGGAACACGCTGTCGTAACCGGCGTCCGACGGCCCCGCGACGACGAGCAGCGCGCCGCCCGCTTCCACGCGTTGCGCGATGTTCTCGAAATACGCCGACGGCAGGATCGCGCGGCGGCGATAGCGGTCGAAAATGATGAGATCGAACTGGTCGAGCTTGTCGACGAAGAGTTCGCGCGTGGGGAAGGCGATGAGCGCAAGCTCGTCGAGCGGCGTGAGATCCTGCTTTTCCGGCGGGCGCAAAATCGTGAAGTGGACAAGGTCCACGCTCGGATCCGATTTCAGCAGATTGCGCCAGACGCGCGCGCCGGCGTGCGGTTCGCCCGTCACCAGCAGCACGCGCAGGCGGTCACGCACGCCCATGAGTTCGAAGGCGGCGCGGTTGTTGGCCAGCGTGATCTCGCGCGGCCCCGGGCCCGCCTCCACCACCACCATGTTGGCGCCGCGCTTCGGCGGGGCGATGTCGATCTTGAACGCGCGACCCGCAATGGCGCTCGTGCGGCGCACGATCTGTCCGTCGATACTCACGGTGATCGGTACGCCCGCGCCAGGCTGGGGATCATCCACGCGCGCTTCGATCGTCGCGCGGTCGCCGACGATGCCGAACTGTGGCGCTGAAAGCAGTGTGAGGCGGCGGTCGCCGCGTCCGGGATCGCCGACGACGAGCGTGTGCACGGGCCCGAGCGCGCGGAGGCGGCGCAAATCTTCCGGCACGTCGGAGATCTGGCCGTCGGTGAGCAGGATGGCGCCGGCGATGCGGTCGCGCGGCGCATCCGCAAGCGTTTCCTCCAGCGCGCCGACGATGGCGGTGCCATCGGCGCCGCCGCGCACTTCGCGCACGCGCACGTCGAGGCCCTGTTCGCTCGAAAGCTGGTTGGCGAGGCGTTCACCGGCGGCGCGTGCGCCATCCTTGCGGCCCGCGAGCGCGAGGCTTTCACTCTGGTCCACGATGAGCGCGACGATGTCGGAAGCGGGTTCGCGGCGTTCCTGCACATACATCGGCTGCGCGATGCCGATGAGGATGAGCGTGAGCCCAAGCGCGCGCGACACCGGCGCCTTGCCGCCGCGCAGCGTGTAGCCGAGCCAGAAGAGCGCAGCGCCTGCGGCGATGACGAACAGCCAGAGCCACGGCAGCTGAGGGTCGAACGCGATGCGTCCTGCGGTCATCGTCGCCGCTCCGCGTCGGGTGACTGACCGAGACGGTCGAGCAGCGCGGGGATGTGCACCTGGTCGGCTTTGTAATTGCCGGTCAGCGCGATCATCACGAGGTTGATGCCGAAGCGCAGCGACATTTCGCGCTGGCGTTCATCGACGCCGCCTTCCGCGCCCCACGCACCCGCCCAGTCGCCGTCGCCGACCATGAGCGCGGCCACGCCGTCGCGCGCGGCGGCGGAGGCGGGGGTTTCGGCGTAGATTCGTCCGTTCGGGAAACGGCCTGGAAAACTGCGCAGAAGATAGAACGCTTTCGTCAGCACGTGTTGTCCGCCGACGAGTTCAAGCGGCGGCGCGTCGAGACCCTGCAGCAATATGGCGGCGGGACGCTGCGGGCCGGGCGCGCGACCGCTGTCGCGCGTGTCGAGGAAGAGCATGCCGCCGAGGCGCATGTAGCGGTCGAGATTGGCGAGCGCGGCGTCGGAGAGGCGCGTCGGCGTGTCGGGCGCGCGCCAGTAGATCAGCGGATAGGGCGAGAGGTCGTCGCGCGCGGGATCGACGCCGCGCGTGGCCGCGGGCTCGACGGCGGTGCGGTTGCGCAACTCTGTCGCAAGCGCATCGAGGCCCGCTTTCGAAATGCGGTCGGAGCGCGCGTCGCCGGTGACGATGTAGGCGAGCGACATTTCCGCCGCCGGATCGGGCGCCGGCTGTGCGTGCGCGTCGTTGGCGATGAGGGCGAACGCGAGAAAGACGGCGGCGGCGGTCGCGCTGCGGCGGAAGTCCGGCAGCTTGCCCGCGAGCATCAGAGCGACGAGCAGATCGATCGCCAGCACGAAGATCGCAAAGCCGAGCAGCGCGCCACCCATCGGTCGCGTGCGCGACGCATCGAGCCCGGCGCGCGTCACGCCTGCGGGCAATGCGAGCGCGTTCATCGCTTCGTCCGCCTGCACCGTGTCGATGGAGTCGGCGATACCGCCTGTGCGCGCATAAAGTCCCGGCGGCGTCGCCGGCGACGCGACGGCTTTTGCGAAGGCTTGTGGCTGGATCATCTGCGCGTCCACGTCGGGTGCACGCAGCGCGCCGAAACCGTCGAGCAGGCGTTCGGGCAGATAGGGCCCGCTCGCGTCGGCGCCTTCCGCCGCATTGTTGGCGCGACCGGCGAAGGCGAGGGTGCGCTTCAGCATTTCCACATAGAGTCCCGAGAGCGCGAGGTCGGACCATTCCGGTCCCGCCGTCACGTGAAAGAGAACGACGAGGCCCTTGCCGCGCGGCGCTGCGGTGACGACCGGCGCGCCGTCGGCGAGCCGCGCCCACACGCGCGCTTCGCGTTCCGAAGCGGGTTCGGCGAGCACCTGGCGGCGCACCGCCACATCCGGCGGCGGCGTGAGGCCGAAGAAGGGACTGTCCTGCGCGAAGGCCTGCAGCGCCTGCGGCTTTTCCCACGCGAGCGCGCCGCCGAGCGTACGCGAACCGGGACGCAGGCGCACGGGCAGGAGATCGTCGGCGTCGTTGGCGAGGCGCGGGCCTGCGAAGCGCACGAGCAATCCGCCCTTGTCGATCCATTGTTCGAGGGCGGCGCGTTCGGGCGGCGAGAGGCGGCTCGCGTCCGGCAGGATCACCGCTTGCGCGTTCTGGTCGATGAGCTGGCGCACGCTGCCGCGACGCGGCGTCGCGAACGGCTGGATCGCGCGCTCGACATAGTGGAGTTCTGACAGCAGCGGCTGGCTCTGCGCGGTCTCTGTCGCAAGGCCGACAAGCGCGCGGCCCGATCCCGCCGGCAGGAGACGCACCGCGCCCGCGCTTGTTTCACCGACGATGCGCACGCGGGCGGCGCGCGCGGCGATTTCCGGCGGCAGCTTGATGCTGGCGGTTGCGGTCTCCGCGCCCGGTCCGAAGCGAAACTCGATGGCGCCGAGCGCGCGGCCTTCCAGCGTCTCCGCCGCGATGGCGCCGACATTACCTGCGCCCGGCGCGCGACGGACGCTCGCGTCGATGCCTTCGGCGTTTGCGCTCGCGCCGACGACGGCGCGCGCGGTGCGCGGCGGCAGACGCACCGTCACGGGGCCGCGCGCCATGAGCGCCTGCGCGAAGGCTTCGCCGCCGTCGTCGTTTACGCCGTCGGCGATCCACAGCACGCGGGCGAAACGGCCGGGCGTCGCTTCAAGACGTTTGAGTGCGACCGCGCGATCGGGACGCCAGGGCAGCGGATCGAGACGCGAGAGACGGGCGCGCGCATCGGCAGCGGCCACGAGATCGGCGGCGCCAGGCGGCGTGCGGTCGGGCGTGGTGCGCAGGAGGGCGACGGACTGATTGGTGCGTTCGGCTTCGGCGATAGCGCTTTCGGCGGCGGCCTTTGCGGCGGGCCAGAACGGCGCGCTCGGCCAGCCGTCGTCGATGACGATGAGCGTGGGGCCTGCGCCCGCATTCGCCGCAATCGCTTCGGGCGCCAGAGAGGGGCGCGCAAATCCGAGAATGGCGAGCGCTGCCGCAAACGCGCGCAACAGCACCAGCCACAACGGCGCGCGGCGCTTGGCTTCTTCTTCGGTACGGATGCCGAGCAATATGCGCAGCGGCGGAAACATCACCTTCTGCGGCGCCGGCGGCGTCGCGCGCAGCAGGAAGAAGAGCGCCGGCAATGCGAGCAGCGCAAAGAGCGCGGCAGGTGCAGCGAAGAAGAGGGGGCCGAGCGTCAACGACGTTCCCCCAGCGCCGACACCAGCATGCTCAGCGTCGGCGCGGCGCTGCGGTCGGTGCGGTGCAGGACGGCGATGAAGCCGTGCGCGGCGGCGACCTCACGCATGGCGGCGCGATGGGCGGCCAGTCGTCGCGCATATTCATCGCGCGCGGCTTCGGCGCGGCCGAACAGCGCGTTGCGTTTGGCGCCGCCGGGTTCCTGGAACAACGTGCGTCCGCGGAACGGGAAGTCCTCTTCTGCGGGATCGGCGATCATCAGCAGCGCGCCGGTCGCGCCCGCCGAGGAGGCTGCGCGCAAGCGGTCGCGCCACTCGTCGGGACTCGCGTAGAAGTCGCTTGCGTAGATCACTGCGGAGCGGCTTGCGGGCGTCGGAGGCTTTGCGATGCGTGCGCGGGCGAGTTCCTCGGCGATGCGATCGACGGCGCGGGCGCCGGTGCGCGGCGGCGTGCCGCCGAGAACGCCCACACGCTCGCCGCCGCGCGTGAACAGGATCGAAAGCGCCAGGCAGATCGACAGCGCGCGACGTTTCTTCGTCGGCCACGCGCCGCCGGAGGACCAGTCGAACCCCGCGTCGGGATCGATCCAGAAGAGCGCCGTCTGCGCCGCTTCCTTTTCACGCTCGCGCACATAGAGGCGATCGCCGCGCGCGGATCGGCGCCAGTCGACGAGCTTCGCGCCGTCTTCGGGACGGTGGTCGCGGAATTGCCAGAACGCTTCGCCGGGGCCTGCGCGCCTGCGACCGTGCACGCCCGGCGCGGCTGCGGCGAGCTTGCGCGCTTCCAGCAGCACGCCCGGCAGGAAGCCCGCGAGATTTTCGGCTTCGGCCCTGAGCTGACTTGCGTCGCGTGTCACGCCGCTTTCGACGCCAGATCGTCCACGAGATCTTCCACGTCGAGACCTTCCGCGCGCGCGCCGAAGGACAGCGCCATGCGGTGCACGAGCGCAGGACGCGCGAGCGCCACGACGTCATCGAGCGCCGGCGCGAGGCGCCCGCGCAGCAGCGCACGCGCACGCACGGCGAGCATCAGCGCTTGCCCCGCGCGCGGTCCCGGTCCCCACGCCACATGCTGGTTTACGCGCGGATCGGGTGAGGCGCCGGGGCGCGCGGAACGCACAAGCTCGATGATCGCCGCCAGCACCTTCTCGCCGACAGGCATGCGGCGCACGAGTTGCTGCAGCGCGATCAGCGAGTGCGCATCGAGCACCGCCGTCGGGTGCTGTTCGCTCAAGCCCGTCGTCTCGACGAGAATGCGCCGTTCGGTTTCGGCGTCCGGATAGGGCACGTCCACCTGCAGGAGGAAGCGGTCGAGCTGTGCTTCCGGCAGCGGATAGGCGCCTTCGTGTTCGATGGGGTTCTGCGTCGCGAGCACATGGAACGGCTCGGGCAGCGAATAGGCCTGCCCCGCCACCGTCACCTGCCGCTCCTGCATCGCCTGCAGCAGCGCCGACTGCGTGCGCGGGCTCGCGCGATTGATTTCGTCGGCCATCAGCAGACGCGTGAAGATCGGACCGGGCACGAAGCGGAAGCTGCGGCCGCCGCCCTGCGTCTGGTCGAGGATTTCGGAGCCGACGATGTCGGCGGGCATGAGGTCGGGCGTGAACTGCACGCGGCCCCAGTCGAGGCCCATGACCGTGGCGACCGCCGCCACCAGCTTCGTCTTGGCGAGACCCGGCGCGCCGACCAGCAGCACGTGCCCGCCCGCCAGCATCCCCGCCAGCACGAGTTCCACCACCCGCTCCTGGCCGAAGATCGTCTTGCCGATCTCGGTGCGCGCGCGGGCGAGCAGGGCTCCGGCCCGTTCGGCCTCCGCCACCATCTGTTCGGGAGTCTCGTTCATGCGGTCTCGCTCAACTTTCGGCGGCTGCCGACGCCGGGCGGCGTCGCGTTGCTCATCGGGGGGAACCTGCCTAACTGATGGGCGGATTTAGGGCCGGGAGACAACCGCGAACACCCGGCGGGTTTGAATTCCATAAGGATAAGCAGGTCCCTTCGCCATGACGGTCGCCGATTTCATCGCCTCGCTCCAGCGGGAGGCCGGGGATGCGGGGCGGGGACCGCCGCCGGTGGACCGCTGGAACCCGCCCGATTGCGGCAACAGTTTCATAGAGATCCTGCGCGACGGGACCTGGCGTCACGAAGGCGTGCGGATGACGCGCGAGAGCCTCGTGCGCCTCTTCGCGTCGATCCTGCGCAAGGACGAAGACGGGATCACCTGGCTGGTCACGCCGGTGGAGAAGGTGCGCGTGACGGTCGAGGACGCGCCCTTCCTCGCCGTGCGCGCCGACCGCGAGGGCGCAGGCAAGGACCAGATCATCGCGTTCACGACGAATATGGGCGATGTCGCCGCGCTCGGCCCGGACCATCCGCTGCGGGTGGAACTGAACGACGGCGAACCGCGCCCCTATGTGCTGGTGCGCGGTCGGCTCGAAGCGCGCGTGCTGCGGGCGCCGTTCTACGAACTGGTCGACTGGGCGCAGGAAGAGGACACGCTCGAAGGCCCCCGCCTCGGCGTGTGGAGCAGCGGTGTCTTTTTCCCGGTCGGTCCCGTGGGTGCGCACCTGCAATGACCTTTGATGAGGATTTCGAGACCCGGCTGCGCACGCGCCTGTCGCCGCTCACGCGCCTCGACGAGGGCGGCGATCGCACGGACGTGAATCTCGGCGCCGATCCCGATCAGCCGGCGAGCGATTTCAAACCCGCCGCCGTGCTCGCGCCGATCGTGCGTCGCCCGACCGGTCTCACCATGCTGCTCACGCAGCGCGCCAATCACATGCCGACGCATGCGGGGCAGGTGGCGTTTCCCGGCGGTCGCATCGAAGCGCATGACGACGGCCCGATCGGCGCAGCGCTGCGCGAGACGATGGAGGAAGTCGGGCTGTCGGCGGACTACATCACGCCGCTCGGCGGCTTCGGCGCGTTTCGCACGGGCACGCAGTTCCGCATCGTGCCGGTGGTGGGACTGGTGGAGCCGGGCTTCACGCTGACGCCCGATCCGCGCGAGGTGGACGTGGTGTTCGAGACGCCGGTGTCGTTCCTGATGGACGTGGCGAACCACGAGCTGCATGCGCGCGAATGGAAGGGCGTCATGCGCGAATACTACGCGATGCCGTGGAACGATCGCTACATCTGGGGCGTGACGGCGGGGATGATCCGCGCGCTCTATCAGCGGCTTTACGAAGGGGATGTCTGATGCCGCGCGGTTTCTTCATACCCCTGGTCGCGTTCGTGCTGCCGTTCGCCATCTACTGGATCTACCGCTTCATCCAGCATCGCCGGCAGCTGGCGCGGCGCGATCCGTGGCCGGTGACGATCCTGTTTCTCACCGGCGCCGTGCTCGCCATCCAGACGTTCGCGCTCACCGCGCTCACCGAGCCGCTCGAAGACGAGCGCCGCCCCGATCCGCCCGCCATCACCGAGGACATGACATGACCAGCATAAAAGGCGCGAGCTGGCTCGTGGCGCCTGAGACGAAGGCGGTGATCGCCGCGCTCGACGCCGTGCGGCCGGGCGCGTCGCGTTTCGTCGGCGGCTGCGTGCGCAACACGCTGATCGGACAGCCGGTCGACGACATCGACATCGCGACGCAACTTCTGCCGGAAGTCGTCGTGGAAGCGGCGAAGAAGGCTGGCCTCGCCGCGGTGCCGACGGGCATCGAGCACGGCACGGTTACGGTGGTGAGCAACCACAAGCCGTATGAAGTGACGACGCTGCGGCGCGATGTGACGACGGACGGACGTCGCGCAACGGTGGCGTTCACCGAGGACTGGAACGAGGACGCGCGACGGCGCGATTTCCGTCTCAACGCACTTTACGCCGATGCGGACGGCGTGGTGCATGATCTCACCGGCGGCGGCATCGAGGATGCGAAGGCGGGCCGCATCATCTTCATCGGTGACGCCGACACGCGCATCCGCGAGGACTATCTGCGAATCCTGCGCTTCTTCCGTTTCTCGGCCTGGTACGGGAAAGGGCCGCTCGACGCGCGCGGTCTGGCGGCGTGTGCGGCGCTGCAGGAGGGCATGGGGCAGCTTTCGGCTGAACGCGTGTGGAAGGAATTGAAGAAGCTCTGCGCGGCGCCTCAGCCGACGCTGGCGTTCAAGGCGATGGCGGATGCGGGCATTCTGGCTCGGGTGGCGCCGGAAGCGGTGAACGTCGCGCGGGCGCTGCGCGTTGTAGAAATCGACGACGAGTATCTTCAGCCCGCCGACGGTCTCTTGCGGGTCGCGGCGCTGCTGCCGGACGAAGACTCAGCGCGATCCCTGTGCCGACGGATGAAGGCGTCGAACGATGAGCGGGCGCGTCTCGTGGCGGCGGTGGGAAGGGAGCCGCGCGTGGTGTCTTACATGTCGATGCGCGAACTGCGCCGCGCGCTCTATGCGCTCGGGCGCGAAAGCTTCGACGATCGCGCGCGCTTGGTATGGGCGGAGGACGATCGCGCGCGGACCGGTCCGCAATGGCGTTCGCTGCTGGCGCTGTCATTGGGCTGGACGCGTCCGCATCTGCAGCTCACGGGCGATGAAGTTGCGGCCGCCGGCGTGCCGGCAGGCCCGAAGATCGGCGCGGTCATGCGGGAAGTGGAAGCGTGGTGGATCGACGCCGATTTTCCCGATGACAAGCTGTCGATCGTGGAGCGTCTGAAAGCCGTAGCGCAGGGGCTCGCCTAACGTCCGAGCAGGCCGACAAAGCCGGAGCGACGCTTCTGCGGCGTTGCAGGCTTCGCAGTTTGCACAGTCGCTTCCTTGGCCGCGTCGGCGACGGCGACGAGCGCTTCCTTCTCTTCCGCACCCAGCTTCATTTCACCGGCGCGCGCGCGCGCCTCCTCAATGGCGCGGCGGAACGTAATGGGCTCCGCCATCGGCGGAAAATGCACGCGTGCGTCGCCGGTGCCTGTCACGACGAGCCGGCCATAGCGGAAGAGGCGACCCCAGATGGATTGATCGAGATGCACGGCCTCGATGCTTTCGACGGCGAGTTCCTCCGTCGTGCGCGTCAGCCAGCCGCGCTTGAGGATGACGCGGCGGTTCGTAACGGCGAATTCGGTGGTCTTCATGCGGATCACGGCGGCGATGAACAGCACGATGCCGATGATCACGATGCCGAGAACCAGAAGCTGCACCCATGCGCCGACCCAGTAGGCCATCGGCCAGCGGCCGCGCACGAGGATGGTCTCGTCGGCGGCGAGGCTTTTGTCGACATACTGCATGAAACCGCCCTTTTGATGTGATGGCGGAACGCACGACCGCATCGCGCGTTCCCGCTGCATGACTGTCGGCGCCCACGCGCCGGCCGAAGGGGTTTGAATCATGATCCGATCGTTCCGTTCGCTGCTGTTCGTCAGCGCCGCTGCCTTCGTCGCCAGCTGCGGCATCGGCGCGCCCGCCTATCCGGAGTTCGGCGCGGCGGCGTATCGCGTGGAAGGCACAGCGGTCGGCGCCGACGGCGTCGCGCCGGTGCAGACGGTGATCTATCGCGACGGTGCGAAGATGCGTGTCGAAACGGTCATGCCGACCGGCCGCGCGAGCATCGTGCGCGATGACCTGTCGGGGGCCGCCTACATCGTGACCGCGTCCACGCCTGTGGTCGTGACGCCTGCAGCGCCGACGCCTGCGCCAGCGCCTGGTGCGCCGCTTCCGTCAACGACGCCGTCGACCACGACGACCACGACCGCCACCACAACTACCGTCGCGCCGACAGCCGTTGCGCCGGGAACGGGCACCGCGGTGCGCATCGCCGACGCGGATGTGCCCAAGCCGATGGAAGAAGCGTGGGTGACGCTGGGCGCCGCGAACGCGCGCACTGTCGGCGCATGCACCGTCGCGGGTGAAAAGGGCAATGCCTGGACGCCGAAGGAGACGGCGGAGGGCGTCTCGCGCGTCGCGTGTATCACGCAGGACGGCATCGTGCTGGAAATCAAGGAAGGCGAGCGCGTGTTGTGGCAGGCCACGAGCGTGCAACGCGGCGCGCAGGATGCAGCGCTCTTCGGCGTGCCGCCTGGCTACCAGATCATCGATCCGCAAGCGGTTGCGGAAGCCGTCGGCGACACGATGCAGGAGATCGGCCAGGTCGCGGGCGATCCGAAGAAGCCACCGACCACAACGCCCGCGCCTACGCCTGCGCCCAAGACCTGATCACCACTTTGCTTCCGGCGGCATCGAGCTGAGGATGGTCTCGATGTTGCCGCCGGTCTTCAGGCCGAAGATCGTGCCGCGGTCGTACAGCAGGTTGTATTCCACGTAGCGGCCGCGACGGCGCAATTGTTCGTCGCGGTCGGCTTCGGTCCACGGTTGCGCCATGCGCTTTTCCAGCAGCGGCCGGTAGGCTTCGAGGAAGGCGCGTCCCACGTCCTGCGTGAACGCGAAGTCCTTCGCCCAGTCGCCGGTGTTGTGGTGATCGTAGAAGATGCCGCCGACGCCGCGATGCTCGTTGCGGTGGGGCAGCCAGAAATACTCGTCCGCCCATTTCTGGTATTTCGGAAAGAGCTCTGCGCCGTGCGGCGCGCAGCGCTTTTCGTAGGCGCCGTGGAAGTGGCGCGCGTCCTCGAAGGATTGATCGCGCTGATAGTCCTGCGTCGGATTGAGATCGCCGCCGCCGCCGAACCACCAGTCCGTCGTCACCAGCATGCGCGTGTTCATGTGCGCGGCCGGGCAGTGAGGATTGCGCATGTGTGCGATGAGGCTGATGCCGCTCGCCCAGAAGCGCGGATCGTCGGCGGCGCCGCGGACGTTCTGCGCGAAATCCTTCGCGAACGCCCCATGCACCGTGGACACATGCACGCCGACCTTCTCGAAGAAGCGGCCGCGCATCATCGACCCGACGCCGCCGCCCTGGTCCTCCGCGCCATCGCCACGTTTCCACGGCATGCGCTCGAAGCGTCCCGGCGCGCCCGGATAGAGATCGGCGGGCGCCGCATCCTCCAGTGCTTCGAACGCCGCGCAGATGTCGTCGCGGAGGGATTCGAACCTGGTTTGGGCTTTGGTCTTCGCGTCGGCGGGCAGGGGCGTGGTGCTGGACATGGTCGTCTCAGAAAGCGTCGAAGCCGCCTGTCTGCCGCATCGCCTCCGCGAGCGCCACGGCGCCGGCCACCGCCACGTTGAGGGACCGCGCGCCCGCCGCCAGCGGGATACGGACGACCGCGTCGGCGGCGGCGTAGAGCTCAGCCGGGCTGCCGGCGCTTTCGCGGCCGAGAATCAGCGTGTCGTGGCTCTCGAAGGCGAAGTCATGAAGTCGCATGGCGCCGTCGGTCTCGAGCAGGACGAAGCGTCCGCTGGCTTGAGAACGAGTCGCAAGGAAGGCAGCGAGTCCCTCGTGGCGGACGATCTCGGCCCGGGCCGCGTAGTCCATCGCCGCGCGCTTCAGAGCCTTGTCTGTCAGCGGAAATCCGCAGGGTTCGATGATATCGAGGGGCGTTGCGAAGCACGCCGCGACCCGGATCGCCGCGCCCACATTCTGGGGCATGTCCGGTTGATAGAGGGCGAGACGCACGTTATGGGCTCCGGCTTGTCCGGGGAGGGCTGAACGCCTGCGGCGACGCGCCGCTGGGCCAAGGTCTCCCCAATTCTGCCGTTCCGGGCAAAACCGCAAACACGCAGGCGGTTTCGCCTGAATCTGTTTCAAGATCGGGGGTCCGTCGGTGGCCGATAGCGCGGTTCCAGCCCATGGCGCCGGTGGAGACGAACCCACCCGCCGGGATTTCATCTACATCGCGACAGGCGCTGTCGGCGCTGTCGGCGCGGCCGCGCTCGTGTGGCCCTTCATCAGCCAGATGTCGCCGGCGTCGGACACGCTCGCGCTCGCGTCGTCGGAGTACGATCTCAGCCAGGTGCCGGAAGGCCAGCAGGTCGTGATCTTCTGGCGCAAGAAGCCCGTGTTCATCCGTCACCGCACGGCGGCCGAAATCGCCGCCGCCAAGGCCGACGACAAGGCCCCGCTGCGCGACCCGCAGACCGACGACGAACGCGTCGTCCAAGCGAACGGGCAGCCCGGCAAATCGCAATATCTCATCGTCGAAGCGTCCTGCACCCACTTCGGCTGCGTGCCGACGTTCGGCGGCGGTTCGTTCGGCGGCTGGCTCTGCGCCTGCCACGGGTCGGTTTACGACACGGCGGCGCGCATCCGCAGCGGCCCGGCGCCGATCAATCTGGTCGCGCCGCCTTACGTCTACAGCAGCGACACCGTCGTGAAGATCGGGTGACAGGATGAGCGGACCCTCTACCTACGACCCGAAGACGGGCATCGAACGCTGGCTCGACCAGCGCCTGCCGATCGTCCGGATGATGCACGACAGCTTCGTGGACTATCCGACGCCGCGGAATCTCAACTACTTCTGGACGTTCGGTGCGATCCTGATGCTGTGCCTCGTGACGCAGATCGTCACCGGCATCGTGCTCGCCATGCACTACACGCCGTCGATCGCCGAAGCATTCAACAGCATTCAGCGTCTCAAGCGCGACGTGCCGTTCGGCTGGCTGATCCAGAACATCCACGCCACCGGCGCCTCGATGTTCTTCCTCGCCGTCTATATCCACATGTTCCGTGGCCTCTACTACGGGTCCTACAAGGCGCCGCGCGAGGTGCTCTGGATCCTCGGCGTCGTGATCTACCTGCTGATGATGGCGACCGCCTTCCTCGGCTACGTGCTGCCATGGGGCCAGATGAGCTTCTGGGGCGCCACCGTCATCACCAATTTCTTCTCGGCCATTCCCGTCGTCGGCGAACCGGTGAAGGAGTGGCTGATGGGCGGGTTCGCGATCGACAACCCGACGCTCAACCGCTTCTTCTCGCTGCACTATCTCATGCCGTTCGTGATCTTCGGCGTGGTGATCCTGCACGTGTGGGCGCTGCACGTGTCCGGCCAGAACAATCCCGACGGTATCGAGGTGAAGGACAAGGCCGACACGGTGGCCTTCACGCCGTACGCCACGATCAAGGACCTCTTCGCGGCTGTCCTGTTCATGCTGATGTTCGCGACGTTTGTGTTCTTCCTGCCGGACGCGCTGGGTCACCCGGACAACTACATTCCGGCGGATCCCCTGAAGACGCCGCCGCACATCGTTCCGGAATGGTATCTGTTGCCGTTCTACGCGATCCTGCGGGCGATCGATTTCGCGGTGGGCCCGATCTCGGCCAAACTCGGCGGCCTCATTCTCATGGTCGGCGCGATCGCCGTGCTCGTCGTGTTGCCATGGCTTGATACGTCGAAGGTGCGCTCGATGCGCTACCGCCCGGTCGCGCGCTGGTTCTTCCTCATTTTCGTGGTCGTGTGCCTCGTTCTCGGCTGGTGCGGCGCGCAGTCGCCGGACAAGATCGTCGCGCAGCCGGGCGAATTCCGCATCGACGCAACGTACAGGCCCGCGTCCGGCGCGGAGCAGACGCTCGCCGCAACCGGCCACACGCTTGAGGAAGCCGAGAAGGCCTTCGACAAGCAGCGCCTCGCGGCGGTGGATGGCGCGGGCCCGGGCACGCTGGACAAGACGGTGCTGACGCCGTTCCAGTTCAAGGTCACGCAGCTGTCGCAGATCCTGACGCTCTACTACTTCGCCTTCTTCCTGCTGATCCTTCCGATCCTCGGATTGCGGGAAACGCCCAATCGCGTGCCGGAAACGATCGCGAAAGCCATCGGCGCCAAGCGGGCCGCCGCGAACAAGGGGGCCTGATCGATGGTTCGTGGTCTTCTCATCGCCGCCGTCCTCGCCTTCGCGCCGGTCACCGCCGCGTATGCCGCCGAAGCCAAGCATGCCCCGAAGGTGGACTGGTCTTTCGAGGGGCCGTTCGGCACCTTCGAACAGGCGTCCGTCCAGCGCGGCTTCCAAGTTTACAAGGAAGTCTGCGCCGCCTGTCACACCATGAACAATCTGACCTATCGCCACCTCGGCGAACCGGGCGGGCCGTTCGCCGCGGCAGGCAAGTGGGACGCCGCTTCGGGCACGTGGAAGGAAGTGAGCCTCGGCGCGCCGCATCACGGCACCCGCTATGTGCCTGCGCCGGACAATCCCTTCGTGCGCGCGATCGCGGAGGGCTACGAGATCACCGAGATCGATCCCACCAACGGCCAGGAAATCACACGCAAGGGCCGGCCCGCAGATCGTTTCGTGAGCCCGTACACCAACCCGTATCAGGCCAAGGCCATCCACGGCGTCGCGCCGCCCGACCTTTCGGTCATCATCAAGGCGCGCTACGACGGCGCCAACTACCTGCACGCCCTGCTGACCGGCTACAGCGATCCCCCGGAAGGCGAGACCGCGCCGGGCGGCGCCACCAATCTCAGCTACAACCCGTACTTTCTGGGCGGCTGGATTTCGATGCCGCCGCAACTGGTGCCTGATCGCGTCTCCTACGCCGACGGCACCGCCGCGACGCCGGACCAGATGGCCCGCGACGTCACAGCCTTCCTCGCCTGGGCCTCCGAGCCCAAGCAGATCACGCGCAAGAAAACCGGCTTCGCCACCATCATTTACCTCCTCATCCTCGGCGGCCTGCTGTACGCGGCCTACCGTCAGGTCTGGAGAGACGTGAAGCACTGATGCGGCTGGCAAGGCCGTGCTAGCTTTGGGGCCGCAGCCGGAAGGTTGCGGCCCTTTTGCCTTGTGGAGCCGACCCGATGAAAGCGCGCGTGGTCGATGCCGATCCGCGATGGGAAGACGAGGGCTTCGAATGGGCCCAGCGCGTCCGCGACATTCTCGGCGGTCTCGTGCTCGACATCGATCATGTGGGTTCGACGGCGGTCCCCGGCCTCGCGGCGAAAGATGTGATCGACATCCAGGCGCTCGCGTATGATCTCGACGAGGCCGCCCCCGCGATCGCGGCGCTGAAGTCCGCAGGGTTCATCTTCGATGCGGCCAAGCGGGGTGAAGCGCCGCGTCCCGGTTATCCCGAACACCCCGACTGCTGGGATCGTCTCTTCTTTCGAGGGCCGAAAGACGCGCGACCGGTGATCTTGCATCTGCGCGAGGTGAACACGGCCGGCGGCCGCGTGCCGCTCTTGCTTCGCGATTATCTCCGCGAGGACGATCTCGTGCGCGATCAATACGGCGCGTTGAAACTCGGTCTCTCGCGCCACGTGGATTCCGAGCGCGGCTATCAGGCGCTGAAGCAGCCGTTCGTTGCGGTGACACTGCGGCTCGCGGAGTCGTGGGCGGAACGCACGCGGTGGCGGCTGGGGCAGAGTGATGCGTAAGGGGAATGTCGCATGACGGAATGGGTGCTCGGTGTCATCGGCGGATCGGGGCTTTACGATATCCCCGGCATGAAGGGCGACTGGCGAGAGATTGCTTCACCCTGGGGCGCGCCGAGCGATGCCGTGTTCGACGGGGTGCTGGGCGGCGTGCGCGTGGTCTTTCTGCCCCGCCACGGTCGCGGTCATCGGATCTCGCCGACGCATGTGAACTATCGGGCGAATATAGACGTGCTGAAGCGCGCGGGCGTCACAGATGTGCTGTCGCTGTCGGCGTGCGGTTCGCTGAAGGAGGCATTGCCGCCGGGCACGTTCGTCATGGTCGACCAATTCATCGATCGCACCTTCGCGCGCGAGAAGAGCTTTTTCGGCGAGGGCCTCGTGGCGCACGTCTCGATGGCGCATCCGGTGTGTCCGCGACTGGCGGCGTTGGCGGGGGAGGCGGCGCAGAAGGCCGGCGCACCCGTAGTGCAGGGGGGCACATATCTGGCAATGGAGGGGCCGCAGTTCTCCTCGCTCGCGGAATCGAAACTGTATCGCTCGTGGGGCTGCGATGTGATCGGCATGACCAACATGCCCGAGGCCAAGCTCGCGCGCGAAGCGGAGCTGCCGTATGCGAGCGTTTCCATGTTGACGGATTTCGACTGTTGGCATGAGGAAGTGGAGGCGGTCAGCGTCACCAACGTGCTCGAAGTGCTGCACGCGAACGCCGGCAAGGCGAAGGACCTCGTGGCGCATCTGGCGAAGACGCTCGCGTCGACGCCGCGCACGCCAAGCCCGATCGATACTTGTCTCGACTACGCGCTCATCACGGCGCCGAAAGCGCGCGATCCCGTATGTCTCGCAAAACTCGACGCCATCGCGGGCCGCGCTTTGGGGAGGACATCATGACGACGCAGCTCACACGTCGCGAAACGCTGCTCACCGCCGCCGCCGCGCTGCTTGTCGGCGAGGCGCACGCGCAGACTCCGGAGATCGCGCCGCTCAGGCGTTTCGCGTTCGGCGCCTGCGCGCGGCAGAACAAGGAACAGCCGATCTGGGACGAGGTGCTGAAGACGGCGCCCGAGCTTTTCGTTTTTCTCGGCGACAACGTCTACGGCGACACGCACGATCCGGCGGAGCTGCGCGCGAAGTATCAGGCGCTGGCGGGAAAGCCCGGATTCCAGAAGCTGAAGGCGTCCACGCCGATGCTCGCCATGTGGGACGACCACGACTACGGCAAGAACGATTCCGGCGCAGACCATCCGACGAAGAATGAATCGCGGGCGGCCTTCTGCGATTTCTGGGAAGAGCCCGCCAACGGCCCGCGCCGCAGCCAGGATGGCGGGGTTTTCACCAGCACGATGATCGGCCCGCCGGGTCGCGGGGTGCAGTTCATCCTGCCGGACCTGCGCTGGAACCGCACGAAGCTGCGCCGTCCCGGCGGCTTTCCGCTCGTCGCGGGCACCTGGATCGCCGGGCAGATATTCCGCGGCGCGGAAGTGAAGGGGCCGTACCGCCCGTCGCGCGACGAGACGGCGACGATGATCGGCGAAGCGCAATGGGCGTGGCTTGAGGCGGAGTTTGCGAAACCAGCAGCGCTGCGCATTTTCGGATCGAGCCTGCAGGTGCTCGCGCGCGGCTCAGGTTGGGAGGCGTGGGAGAATTTCCCGAAGGATGCAGCGCGGCTTGAGAAACTGATCGGCACTGCGTCCAACGTGGTGCTGCTCTCCGGCGACGTGCACTACGGCGAACTCTCGAAGGCCGATCGCACGAACGCACCGCCGCTATGGGAGCTGACGTCGTCGGGCCTCACCGAGTCCGATCCTTCGCTGATCAACAACAACCGCGTGGACGTGTACGACAAGGGCCCGAACTTCGGTGTCGTCGACATCGACTGGGCCGCGCGCAGCGTGAAGCTTCAGGTGATCGACGAACGCGGCGTCACGCGCATCGAGAGGGCCGTGCCGTTCGGGTGAGCGCCTACGCGGTTTTTCGCGCGTAGAACTGGATCCCCGCTTTCCAGTTGAACCGGTGCCGGAACACCTCCAGCCCGTGCTTCGCAAACAAGGTGCGCAGACCCTGCGGCGTGAAATATGTGCAGTGGCTCGGTGGGCAGAACTCATTCCACTTCGTGATGTCGGACGGCTTGTTCCAGTGCGCGACGTCGGGCGTGGTGACGTTGAACACCGCACCCGGCTTCATGTGCCGCGCAATGCCCGCGACGAAGGGATCGGGGAACGGCACGTGTTCGATCACTTCCGAGCAATAAACCGCGTCGAACAGACCGAGATCGCCGCGCGCCTCGACTTCTTCGAGCAGGCCGTTGTGGAACGTGCAGCCCGGAAATTCCTTGCGCGCATATTCGACGCCGGGGCGATCCACTTCCACGCCCGTCGCGTCGTAGCCGCGCTGGCGCATGGCCTCGACCATGAAGCCGCCGGAGGAGCCGACTTCGAGAAACGCCTTCCCGGTCGTCACATAGGCATCGAGCATCCGTGCCCGCTTGGCGCAGCGGCGCAGCTTCTTTTCGCGCTTGGCGTAGTAGCCCTCGCTCGCGCCCTGATAGGGGTCGTCATACATCGCGTGGCGATCGGCGTCGGTGGGCGGGGGGTCCATATAGACGCTGGCGCAACCGCCGCAGCGGCGCAGCGTCATGCCCTTCCATTGGGTTTCGAGCGTGCGCTCGAGCGTGGTGCAGACGGGGCAGGGCATGGGCGGGTTCCCGAGGATTTGGCGATTTGGCTAGGGCCTCGGCCCCGCGAAGACAAGCGGGCGCATCACGTGTGCGTTCGGACCCTTGCGCGCCCGGCCCGCGTTCGTGTCCGATGCACCACCGCCCGGAGGTTTACATGCACAAGCCGCTCGTCCTGCTCGCTCTCGCTGCGGCGCTCGCCGCGTGTTCGCCCGCGCCGGCGCCTACGGCCCCTGCGGTGGAGACGCCCGCCTCCACGCCGTCTCCGGCGGTCGGCAAGGGGCTTGAGACGCGGATCGTGAACGCCGCCGGCGCCCAGATCGGCTTTGCGAATTTCCACGAAGGGCCGTCAGGCGTCGTGATCCGGCTCGAGTTTAATCCGCGCGCGCTGACGCCCGGCTGGCACGGCGCACACCTGCACGAAAACGGCGACTGCGCGGACTTCGCGGCGGGCTTCAAGGCGTCGGGCGCGCATGTGAAGCACGGCGAGGAAGGCGAGGCGCACGGCCTGCTGAATGCCGCCGGTCCCGAAGCGGGCGATCTCGCCAACATTTTCGTCGCCGATACGGACGGCCCCTTCGGCGCGGAAGTCTATTCCACGATGGTGACGCTGGCGCCGGAAGCGCACGAAGGCCGCCGCCCGCTGCTGAGCGCGCAGGGCGCGGCACTGATCCTTCACGCCAACGCGGACGATCACGCCACCCAGCCGATCGGCGGGGCGGGCGACCGCGTGGCCTGCGCCGTGTTGAAGCCCTAGGTGTCGAACACGGCGTTGAACGCCGCCACCGCCGCCTTCGGCCCCTGCGGGTGCCTCCACACGCCGTTCGACGCGGCGATGAAGTCCGCGCCCGCGCGCACCAGCGGTATGGCGTTGTCGACGGTGATGCCGCCGATGGCGACGCACGGCACTTCCATCAGCGCCTGCCACCATTCCAGGATTTCCGCGTCGGCCACGGTCGGCGGCGTCTTCGTATCGCTCGGATAGAAGGCGCCGAACGCGACGTAATCGGCGCCGGCTTCGCCCGCTTCCATCGCGAGATGGCGGCTGTCGTGGCAGGTGACGCCGACGATGCGGTCAGGCCCCATGATGCGGCGCGCCTCGCCGTAGGACGCGTCCTCCTGCCCTACATGCACGCCGTCCGCGCCGACAGCGTCGGCGAGATCGGGACGGTCGTTGAGGATGAAGGCCGCACCCGCCTCCTGCACGATGGGCAGCAGCTGCTTGGCCGCCGCGCGGATCGTGGCGTCATCGACCTCCTTCAGCCGCAGCTGCACCGCCGAGACATCGCCGCCCGACAACGCATCGCGCAGTGTCGCCGCGAAGTCCGCATCGAGACGCGGCGGCGTGATGAGATAGAGACGCGTGCGCTCCCGCATCATTGGCCCTTCGCCAGCAGCGCTTCCGTCACGCGCCAAAGTTTTTCCTGCGCGGCTTCGTCGTGCGAGGCGGACGACGAGCGCGTCTCTTTGCACTCATGGAAATAGCGCCCGCTGACGCCTTCCACTTCGGGAGACGTCGCGAGATAGACGCTCGTTTTCGCGCCGTCGTTTACGCCGATAGCACCGAAGCGTTGCGCGAAGCCCAAGACCATGCCCGTGAGGCCCCGATTGTTCTTGCCGAACTGCGACGCCACGAAGCCGGGATGCAGCGTGTTGGCCGTGACGCCCGAACTTTCCAGCCGCCGCGCCAGCGCATAGGTCCCCGCGACATTGGCGAGTTTCGAATTGCAGTAGGCGTTCCAGCCGCCATAGCGCTTCTCGCCCATGAGATCGTCGAAGCGCAGCACGCCCGTCGCATGCACGCCCGACGCGACGCTGACGATGCGCGCCGGCGCCGACGCCTTCAGGCGCATCAGCAGGATGTCGGTCAGCAGCGCGTAGGCGAGATGGTTCAGCGCGAAGGTGCGTTCGTAGCCGTCCACGGTCAGTTCGCGCTTGGCAAAGAAGCCGCCGGCGTTGTTGACCAGCACGTCGATGCGCGGTTGCGAGGCGAGGATCTCGGCGCCCGCCGCGCGGATCGAGGCGAGGGAGGAGAGATCGCACTGCACGAAGCCCAGTTTTACGCCGTGCGTCTCGCTGGCGATGTCGGCGATGAGGTCCTCGGCCTTGGCGCGGTTGCGCCCGACGATGACGACGTTGACCCCCTGGTTCGCCAGCGCGCGGACGGTGGCGGCGCCGATGCCGTCGGTCCCGCCGGTGACGATGATGGTCTTGCCTTTTGCGCTCATGTCGATCCCGTTTTCGCGCGCCGTTCATGGCGCAGACAGGTCCGCTCCGCTAGACTCCCAGGTCTCTGAGGGGAGAACGGGAATGCGGATCGCGGTGATCTTGGGCGCGTGCGCCGGAGCTTTGGCCTTGGCGGCGTGCGAAACGACGCCGGCCATGTCGAGCGCGCAATGCGCCGTCGCGGACTGGAAGCAGGTGGGTTACCAGGACGGGTCGCAGGGGCGGTCGCCGGAACGCTTCGTGGCGCTGCAGCAGGCGTGCGTGGCTGCGGGCTACGGCGCCGACCAGACAGCCTATATGGCGGGCCGCCGCGAGGGCCTCTGGAACTGGTGCCAGCCCGACCGCGCCTTCCGTCTCGGCGTCGAGGGCAACGGCTATTCCGGCCAATGCCCGCCCGAGCTCGACGGCGTCTTCCGTGACGCCCACGCCGAAGGCTCGCGCGCGTACCAGGCGCTCTCGGCGCAGCGCAGCGCGGAAAGCGCGATCTCGTCGCTGCGCAGCGAACGCGACGACATCGAGCGCAAGATCGACGCCAACGAAGCCGGTCTGATCGCCTCGACAACCGACGAGGAACGCCTGCGTCACCGCAACGAGCTGATCCGCCTGCGGGAAGAACGCGCGCGCATGGACGGCCGCATCCGCGAAGCGGAGGACACGGCGCGCGAGAGCAACTGGAACCTCCAGCGCGCCCGCCGCGACATCGGATTCCGATACGGGAACTGGTGAGCGCGCGGCCGCTCCCAGGTATATTCGGGCGAAAGCGGAACTGCGCACTCGACCGCGCGCTCCCCCTGCATGCTCCAGCGCTCCTTTGTGGGGCAGATATGGAGACATGGCATGAAGAAGCTCATCGCAGCGGCGCTGTTTGGCGGCGTCTTGCTCGCAGCGCCCGGCGCGTTCGCCGACGAAGCGCGCGACAATATCCTGCGCGTCGAAGCGCAGATGCAGGCGTTGAACGCAGCCGACGCGAACGCCGCCGCCGCAACAAACTACCAGGAAGCCCAGCTGCGCCTGAATGAGGCGCGCGCCGCCGAAGACAGGAACCGGCGTGAGGAGTCGCTCTGGCGCTCCGAAGAGGCGTCGCTCCAGGGCGAGGTCGTCCAGGAGAAGATCAAGCTTCGCGGTCTCCAGCGCACCGTCTCGGAAATCGAGACCGGACTCGAAACGCTGCGTCGCGAACTGAATTCGTAAGGAAAATCCACACCATGAAAAACACATTGAAAACGGCGGCCGCCGCTGCCGCGTTGGCGCTCGCCCTCGGCGGCTGCGCATCGACGCCTGAAGCAAACCCGCGTCTGCTCGCAGCAGAGTCCACGCTCGCACAGTCGCAGGCCGACCCGGCGACCGCAGAGTCGGGACGCGCATCGCTTGAGAAGGCAGAGATCGCGTTGCGGGAAGCGCGCGGCTTCTACATGGAGCGCAAGGACGACGAATTCACGCACGCCCTGCGCATGGGCGAGGGGTATTTGGCGCTCGCGGAAGCGCGTGGCGATCAGCTGGAGGCGAATCGCAAGATCGCGGCGCTGAATGCCAGTCGCGCAGACATCGTTGCGCAGGCGCGCAGAGGACAGTTGTCTGCAGCCCGGGCTGCGACGCTTGAAGCTGAGGCGCGCGCGGACCAGTCGGCGATCGTTGCGGCCAACGCGGTGTCGGGTCAGCGCGCCGCCGAAGCACGCACGAGCGCGTTGCGCGAAGAGCTTGCAAGCTACGAACAGACGCGGACGGACCTGGGCGTGACCCTCATCCTGCGCGACCTGCAGTTTGCGTCGGCCTCATCGGTGCTCTCCACGGGCGCGCAGGGGCGCCTTGCGCCACTTGCGGCTTTTCTTGCGAAACAGCCCGACGCGCGGATCCAGATCATCGGCCACACGGATTCGCAGGGCTCGGCGGCAAACAACGTGGATCTCGCAGCGCGTCGCGCGCAGTCTGTCGGCGCCTACCTCAGCTCCACTGGTGTGAATGCAAACCGCATCTCGTCCAGCGGCATGGGTGAAGCGAGCCCCGTCGCCACCAACGCGACGGCGGCGGGCCGCGCGATCAATCGCCGTGTCGAGGTGACAATCCTCGACTAAGCGCGGACGCGCCAAGTTGCGTCATGACCTGCGTCGGAATGGTCGGGACAGAATCGTCCCGGTCGTTTCGGCGCTTTCGTGCGAGGCGGTTTTGCGCCGTGCACGGTGTCACGCCGCCTTGCGGAAGTCGCCGATCTGGGCGGCGAGCGCGCGCTCGAAGGCGGGTCGCGCCGTGCAGCGTGCGACGTAGGCCTTCAGGTTCGGGAATTCGTCGGCGATCTCTTCCTTGATGCGCAGGACCGTCGCCATCATCAGGTCGCCGACGGTGAACGCCGCGCCATCGAGATAGGGTTTGTCGCCCAGCGCATTGGAAAGTCCGGTGAGGCGCTTTTTTAGGAATTCCACCGCGCCGGGACGACGCAGCTTCGCCCACTCTTCGCCCTGGGCGAAGATGTCGATCGTGGCCACCTGCATCGCGAAAGGCTCGATGGAGTTGAGCGCCGCGATCAGCCATTGCGTGGCGCGGGCGCGGGCGGCCTTGTCCTTCGGCAGCAGTGTTTCGGATTTCTCACCCACGTGCAGCACGATGGCGCCGGATTCAAACAGCACCTCGCCGTCTTCCTCCAGGATCGGCACCTGACCGAACGGCTGCAGCGCGCGGTATTCGGGCGTGTCCTGATCGCCCTGTTCGAGAAGGCGCGTGTCGTAGGAAATGCCGGCTTCTTCGAGCGCCCAGCGCACGCGCAGATCGCGCACCTGGCCTTGCGCGAAATCGGGGACCCAGGCGAATGCGGAAACGGTGATCATCGGGTTTCTCCCTTTATTTGCCGAAGAGGTTTTCAAAGCCGCCCATGATCGCGCGCTTGCCATCGAAGGGCAGGTCCATCGCGCGCATGCGGGGGTCTTCCATGATCTTGGCGTTGCCGGCGTCGCGCGCGGCGCGCGAGGGCCAAACGATCAGCGAGATGGTCACCACCTCATCGTCGTTGGCCTTCACCGCGAGCGGGAACGAGGTCTGCACGCCCGCAGGCACGTCTTCGCCCCAATATTCATGCAGATCGAGCGCGCCGTGATCGCGATAGATCGCGCCTGCGCTCTGCGAGAAGGCGGCATATTCGGCGCGGCGCGCTTTCGCGACCGGCGCCACGAAGCAATCGACGTACGTCATTTCGACTTTCCTTCCTTGGCAATGTGTTCTGCGTAGGCGACCGCCTTGTCGAAAGCGCTCGTCCAGCCGCCCACATGGGAGTCGCGGCGCGCTGCGTCGAGGAACGGCGTCTGGTGGAAGGTCATCACGGTCTTGCCGTCGTGTTCGCGGAACGTGATCGTGACCAGCGTTTCCATCTCGGACGAAGGGCCGTTGTCCCATTTGAACGTGAAGACGAGGCGCTCGTGCGGCACGATCTCGCGGTACACGCCGCCGAACCAGTTGTTGGGATCGTCTGCGCTGGCGATGCGTGCGCGGTAGCTGCCGCCGACACGTAGATCGATGTCGCAGTCCGTGCAGGTGTAGGAGCCAGGCCCCATCCAGTTGCGAAAATGCGCGGGGTCGGTCCACAGCGCGAACACGAGCGATGCCGGCGCATCGAAGGTGCGCGTGAGCAGAAGTTCGTCGTCGGCGAGACTAGCGCTCATCGGGCGCCTCCTTTTTCGGTTTTTTCTTCAGCTCAGCGAGATACGCGTCCATCTTGTCGAAGCTGCCGCTCCAGAAGCGGCGGTAGAATTCGAGCCACTCGTCAACGCTCTTCAGCGCCTGCGGCTCCAGCTTGCACGGCCGCCACTGCGCCTCGCGCGAGCGTGTGATGAGGCCCGCCGTTTCCAGCACCTTCAGATGCCGCGACACCGCCGGGAGGCTGATGTCGAACGGCGCGGCGATCTCGTTGACCGTCGCTTCCCCGCTCGCGAGGCGGGCGAGGATGGCCCGGCGCGTCGGATCGGCGAGGGCCGAGAGGGTGAGGGAGAGAGGGTCTGTCATTTAACTGATGCGTTAAATACAAACGGGCGAGGCCGCAGTCAAGTCCTCGTGTTCGCAATGGAACGATGGCGCCTTTGTCCGTTTTCATGCATTGTCTGGTATCGGTCGCCCCTTCCTTGGCGCGCGACTGGCTGAGAGACGCGTGCGCTCCCGCCCCCGGCGATGGAGCATACGTGGCGACCCTGATCAAAAACTCGTCAGAAACCGGATTCTCCAGGCCTTGCCTGCGGACGAATTCGCCCTGCTGGCGCCCGCGCTCCACCATGTCGACCTGCCGCTCGGCCAGACGCTCCATCTGGCGGGCGAGCGGATCGAACAGGTCTATTTTGTCGAGAGCGGCTTCATCTCAGCCATGACCATGCTGTCGGACGGACAGCCGTTGGAAATCGGCCTCATCGGCGCGGAGGGGGTGGCCGGCGTCTCGGTCATTCTCGGCGCGACGAACTCCTACAGCGAAACCATGTGCCAGACAGGCGGGGGATCGTATCGGATGAGCGCTGCGGTGCTAGTGGAGGCGTTCGCCCATTCGCGGCGTCTGCGTGATCTGCTGCTGCGCTATGTGCATGTGTTTCATGTGCAGGTGGCGCAGACGGCGGCCTGCAACGCACACCACGAACTGGGCCAGCGTCTTGCGCGCTGGCTGCTCGCCGCCCACGACCGCACAGGCATTCCTGAGCTGGCGCTGACGCAGGATCTCACCGCCGTCATGCTGGGCGTGCGTCGCTCCACGGTCAGCATTGCCGCTGCCACGCTGCAGAAGGCCGGCGTCATCCGCTACCAGCACGGCAAGATCACGATCCTTGACCGCGTCGGCCTCGAGAACGCGGCATGCGAATGCTACGAGGCGGTCGTGAGCGAATACCGAAGTCTCTTCGGGGAGCCGCCGCGCGCAATAAGCACCTGAAACACAGACTTGCATCCGGTTCCCCACAAAGAGTCGTTTACCGCACCGACTTCTGAAACCGGACTCGCGTAGATGCCGCCTCTGCTAACCGCAAAGGTGAGCGCGATGACCATAAGTGAAACGACGGGCATCGTTGCTCTGGACGCACGCAGAGGCCTTTTTCGCGCGAGGAGGGATGCGAGTGCTCAGGTGCGCATGCGGGATTCACGCGTCCACCGCATGCTGAAGCGTGCTGAAGAAACCACGGCGCGTGATGCGCTGCTGATGCGCGAGTGCGATCACCGCATCAAGAACAGCCTCCAGATCGTGGCCAGCGTGCTGCATCTGAAAGCGCGCCGCGCGGCCACGCCAGAGGTCGCTGTCGCGTTGAACGCCGCCGCCGCACAGGTGCGCGCGATCAGTCACATTCACGACGTGCTGCAACTGACCGGTCAGACCGACGCGGTCGATCTCGGCGCCGTGCTGACGGATCTCTGCAAATCGCTGCAGGCCATGACCGGCGACAGCCGCACCATCTCCATCGACGGCGCCGACGAGAAGATCGAAACGCCGGTCGCTCTTACGCAGCCGGTGGTGCTCGCCGTCAGCGAACTGATCACCAACGCGCTGCGCCACGCCTTCGGCGAAGGGCGCGAGGGCAAAGTGCATCTGAGCGTGGAGCGCCTCGACGGCAAACTGCGTCTCGTGGTGTCCGACAACGGACGCGGTCTGCCGGAAGGCTACGCGGACGGAATCGGCTACGGCATGCAACTCGTGCGCGGGATGGTGGCGCAGATCGAAGGTGAACTGCACGCCGAGAACGACGACGGCGCAAAGTTCACGATCACGGCGCCGTACTAGGTTCTACTCCGCCGCCACGCGCGTGGCGTCGAACTGCGGGTCGAGATCGCCGCTGGCGTATTTTTTCGCCATCGCCGAGAGCGGCACGACCTTGATCTTGCTCGCCCAGCCTTCGGCGCCGAATTCCTGGAAGCGCTGCTTGCAGACCTTCTTCATCGCTTCCTTGGCGGGTTTCAGATAGGCGCGCGGATCGAACTCGCCGGGCTTTTCCGCAAACACCTTCCGGATCGCGCCGGTGATGGCCATACGGTTGTCGGTGTCGATGTTGATCTTGCGCACGCCGTGCTTGATGCCGCGCTGGATTTCCTCGACCGGCACGCCCCACGTCTGCGGCATCTGACCGCCGTACTCGTTGATGATGTCCTGCAGGTCCTGCGGTACCGAAGACGAGCCGTGCATCACGAGATGCGTGTTCGGCAGACGGTGGTGGATGTCCTCGATGACCTTCATCGCCAGCACCGCGCCGTCGGGCTTGCGCGAGAACTTGTAGGCGCCGTGGCTCGTGCCCATGGCGATCGCAAGAGCATCGACGCCGGTGTGCTTCACGAACTGCACCGCCTGATCGGGATCAGTCAGCAGCTGGCTGTGGTCGAGCTTGCCCTCGAAGCCGTGGCCGTCTTCCTTCTCGCCTTCGCCGGTCTCCAGGCTGCCCAGCACGCCGAGCTCGCCTTCCACCGACACGCCGCACGCGTGCGCCATGTCGACGACCTGACGGGTCACGGCGGCGTTGTACTCGTAGTCGGCTGGCGTCTTGCCGTCTGCCATGAGGCTGCCGTCCATCATCACGCTGGTGAAGCCGTACTGGATGGCGGTGGCGCAGGTGGCCGGGCTGTTGCCGTGGTCCTGGTGCATGCAGATCGGGATGTGCGGATAAATTTCCACCAGCGCGTCGATCATGCGGGTGAGCATGATGTCGTTGGCGTAGTTCCGCGCCCCGCGCGAGGCCTGGATGATGACCGGGGCGTCCAGCTCGTCGGCCGCCTCCAGGATCGCCAGACCCTGCTCCATGTTGTTGATGTTGTAGGCGGGCAGGCCGTAGTCGAACTCGGCGGCGTGGTCGAGAAGCTGGCGAAGCGTGATGCGGGCCATGGTGCGCGGGGTCCCTGACTGAAATGTCCGTGAATGTCCCGTGGTTTTACGGGACGGGCGCGGGGGGTCAACCGGGCGCCCCTCATGCGAAAACGCGTAAGGTTAAGCGCGCGTCTTGAGCGCCTCGACGCCCGGCAACGGCTTGCCCTCCATCCATTCAAGGAAGGCGCCGCCGGCGGTGCTCACGAAGGTGAAGTCTTCGACGACGCCTGCGTGGTTGAGTGCGGCCACCGTATCCCCGCCGCCGGCGACGGCGACGAGCTTGCCGGCGCGCGCATAGACCGAAGCGAGGTGTGCTGCTCCCACGGTGCCCTTGTCGAAGGGCGGCACCTCGAACACGCCCAGCGGGCCGTTCCAGATCAGCGTCGCGGAATTCGCCATCGCGCGGCCGAGGCGGTGGATGGTTTCGGGACCGGCGTCGAGAATGCGCTCGTCGTCATCCACTTCACCGAGGCCCCGCACGCGCGCGGCCGCGCCCGGCGCGAGTTTTTCGGCGACGATGATGTCGATCGGCAGGAAGAGCTTGCAGTTGTTGTGGCCTGCAAGGCGCACGATTTCGCGCGCGGTGTCGGCCAGCTCTTTTTCGCAGTAGGACGCGCCGACGTCGTAGCCTTGCGCATAGAGGAAGGTGTTGGCCATGCCGCCGCCGATGGCGAGTTTGTCGAGCTTGGTGACGAGGTTCTTCAGCAGGTCGATCTTCGACGATACCTTCGAGCCGCCGACGATGCCCATCACCGGTCGCGCGGGATTGCCGAGCGCCTTTTCCAGTGCATCAAGCTCCGCTTCCATGGCCTTTCCGGCATAGGCGGGCAGGAGGTGCGCGAGACCTTCGGTGGACACATGCGCGCGGTGCGCGGCGGAGAAGGCGTCGTTCACATACAGATCGCCGAGTTCGGCCATCTGTTTCGCCAGCGCCGGATCGTTCTTTTCCTCGCCCGCATGGAAGCGCGTGTTCTCCAGCAGGATGACGCCGCCCGCCGGCAGGGCGTCGATCGCCGCCTTCGCTTCGGCGCCGACGCAATCATCAGCGAATGCCACCGGCGCACCGAGCAGGGCCGCGAGCGGCTCCACCAGCGGCTGCAGCGACATTTCAGGCACGCGCTTGCCTTTAGGCCGGTCGAAGTGCGCGAGCAGCACGACCTTGGCGCCTTGCCGCGTGAGCATTGCGATCGTCGGCAGGGCCGAACGCAGGCGCGTGTCGTCGGTGACCTTGCCGTCATGCATCGGCACGTTGAAGTCCACGCGCACGAGCGCGCGCTTACCTTTGGCGTCAGCGGTATCGAGGCGGCGGAAGGTCAACGGAAACTCCTGAATATTGAGCCGCAGTTCCTACGCCCGATCCCGCCGAAGGCAAGCGGCCTCGCCTCAATCCATCAGCTTGCGCGCGAGATAGGTATAATGCCGCGCCCAGCGCTCGGCGTTGAGCACGGGATCGCTGTCGTTGGAGTGCCCGCCCTCGGTGTTCTCGTAGTAGAGCACCGGATACCCGAGCGCCTCCATGCGCGCGACGAACTTGCGGGCGTGACCGGGATGCACGCGATCGTCGCGGGTGTTGGTGGTGACGTAGGGCTCCGGATAGCGTTGGCCCGGCTTCAGGTTCTGGTAGGCCGAATAGCGCGCGATGAACGCCGCTTCCGCCGGAATGCGCGGGTCGCCGAACTCGCCGATCCACGATGCGCCCGGCGGCAGGTCCTGATAGCGCAGCATGTCGATAAGCGGGCTTTCGATCACGGCGGCGTTGATGAGTTCAGGGTGCTGCGTCAGCGTCACCGAGGTGAGCACGCCGCCGTTCGAGCGTCCGTAGATGCCGAGTTTCTGCGGCGTGGTGATCCCGAGCGTCACGAGTTCACGGCCCACGGCGGCGAAATCGTCGAACGCCTTCTGCCGGTTCTCGCGCAGCACGGACTGGTGCCACGCAGGTCCGAACTCGCCGCCGCCGCGGATATTGGCGATGACGTAGACGCCGCCGTTCTCCAGCCAGAGCTTGCCCATCTCCGGGATATAGACGGGCGGCTTCGACACCTCGAACCCGCCATATCCAAACATCAGCGTGGCCGCGCCGCCCGCCGGCATCACCTTCGGACGCACGACGAAGAAGGGGATGCGCGCGCCGTCGCTGGAGGTGGCGAAGTGCTGCTCGACGACGGTCTTCGATGCGTCGAACTTCGGTGACTGCGCCATCACGCGTTGCACGAGGCCGGTGGCGGCGTCGGCAAGCCAAAGGCTCGTGGGATCAAGGAAACCCTGCGCGGAGACAAACAGTTTGTCGTCGGATGGCGACGCGGCGACCACCGTGAGAGTCGCATCCTGCGGCAGCGCCAGGCGCGTGCGCGTCCAGGTCTCGCCCGTGCGGTCGAAAACCTCCACGGCGCCCTTCACGTCGGCGAGCATCTGCACGATGAGCTTGCCGCTGGTCGACTCCACCGCGCCCACGGCCTCGTTCGCCGCTGGCGTGAAGACGAGGCCGGGCTTCGCGAGGGTCCCTACGTCATAGGCGATGGCGGCGCCCTGCGCGAAGCCGTTCCAGGCCTCCTGCAGCGTGAAAATGGCGCGGTCGTCGACGAAGGTCTGGTACTGCGCCTTGCGTGGGAGATCGACGCGGCGCGGTGTGGCGCCGAGCACGAGATAGAACTCCGCCTCGAACGTGCTCAACGGCCGCTGCGCCAACACCTCGATGGCCTTTCCAGAATGATCGCGCAGGGTGGAGGGATAGACGCCGTAGCCGCCGTCCTTTGCGTCGCCGCGAAACACCTCGCGCGCCTGCGCCAGCGTCTCGCCGCGCTTCAGCAGCTTGAGCACGAAGGGATAGCCGCTTTCCGTCAGTGTGCCGGCGCCGAAGTCGGTGGCGATGGCGATCGTGTCGACGTCGACCCACTGGAAGCGGTGCTTGCCCTCCGGCAGCGTGAAGCCGCCCGCGCGGAACGTGCGCGTCTGCGTATCGAACTCGCGCACCACGACCGCATCCTTGCCGCCGTCGGAGAGGCTCACGAGGCAATAGCGGCGCAAGGGCGGCAGGCAGGTCGCGGCCTTGTAGATCCAGTTGGCGTTTTCGGTGCGCGCGAGCGCGTCGATGTCGAGAACGGTTTCCCAGCGCGGTGCGCCGCGACGGAAGCTCTGCAAGGTCGCGCGCCGCCAGACCCCGCGGACATGCGTGCGGTCCTGCCAGAAATTGTCGATGCCGCCGGCGCGGAACTGCGGCGTCGGGATGCGATCATTGGCTGTCAGCACGGCGAGCGCCTCATCGCGGAAGCGCGCGTAGCGTGCATCGCCTTCGAGCACCGCTTTCGTTTTCGCGTTCTGCGCATGCACCCAGGTCAGCGCGCGTTCGCCGCTCACGTCCTCAAGCCACAGGAACTCATCGGCAGCGCGCACGCCCGCTGGCGAGAGGTCGGGTGCGGCGGGCGCGACGGGCTCCGCGATCGGCGCCGGCGTCTCGACGGGCGCACTCGCACATGCCGCAAGCATCAGCGCGCACAGCAGGGATCGTACGATAGTCATGGGCCTTGTCCGGCGTTGAGGGGAATATGTGACGCCAGACTAGAGGTCGCGACGTAGGCGCCGCAAGCACCGTTCGTCGCAGCGCGGTCAGCGTGGGCCGAGGAAGTCGCGCTTGCCGAGCGGGACGCCGTTGTGGCGCAGGATCGAGTACGCGGCGGTGAGGTGGAAGTAGAAGTTCGGCAGCGCCCAGCGGGTGAGGTAATCGCCGCCCTGGAACTTGAGCTCCATGGGGCCCGCCTTGAAGGCGATCTCGCGATCGGCGCTCGCGTCCACCGCAGCAGCGGGCACGCTTTCGACGAAGGCGATGACCTTGGCGATCCGCGCCTGCAGTTCAGCCACCGTCGTTTCCGTATCCGGGTGCGACGGCGCATCGACGCCGCCAAGGCGCGCGAGCGTGAACTTCGCGTGGTCGCACGTCATCTGCACCTGACGGACCAGCGGCAGCATGTCGGGCGCGAGGCGCGATTGCAGCAGCACCGCCACATCGAAATTGCGCGACGCGGCGTTCTCTTCGGCCTTCGCGAGAAAGCCGCCGAGGTTTTTGAGGTTCTGGATCAGCGCTGGCGCGGTGACGGCGTGAAGGGAGAGGGTCATGGGAACAAACTCCGAATACTCATCATCATGTATCAGTCTTCCAACTTCTATCACGCGCGCGGAGCCGACTGGGTAGACCTAGAACCCGCCCCGAAGCGTATGCGAACCCTGAACACGTGATGATCAAAAGCATCACGGCTATCGTAACGATTGTCCCTTCCACGATCGTAGTGGAAAGATCTTGCGATGCGGCGGCAATCATCGCGAAGCCGACCCAGATGAACGCCAGGACTGCACTTTTGGGTGCGAGCGCTCGAAAAGCGGCAGCTGCCGAAGCTCCCCGCAATCCAATCGAGAGCCCGATCGCCAGCAAAATGACGAGTACTGGTCCCATCTGATTGGGGATTAGATCGTCTTCGCGAACGCCACCGCCGTATCGGCCATGCGGTTCGAGAAGCCCCACTCGTTGTCGTACCAGGTGAGGATCGAGCAGAAGTTGCCGTCCATGACCTTCGTCTGGTCGAGATGGAAAATGGACGAGCGCGGATCGTGGTTGAAATCGACCGAGACGTTGGGCTGGTCGGTGTAGCCGAGCACGCCCTTCAGCGGGCCGGCGTCGGCCGCCGCGCGGATGGCCTTGTTGATTTCATCGACCGTCGTGTTGCGCTTGGCGATGAATTTCAGATCGACGACCGAGACGTTCGGCGTCGGCACGCGCACGGAGATGCCGTCGAGCTTGCCCTTCAGTTCCGGCAGCACGAGGCCCACCGCCTTCGCGGCGCCCGTGGACGTGGGAATCATCGAGAGCGCGGCCGCGCGGGCGCGATAGAGATCCTTGTGCATCTGGTCGAGCGACGGCTGGTCGTTCGTGTAGGAGTGGATCGTCGTCATCATGCCGCGCTCGATGCCGATGACATCGTGCAGCACCTTCGCCACCGGCACGAGGCAGTTCGTGGTGCACGAGGCGTTGGAGATGACGAGGTGGTCCTTCGTCAGCTGGTCGTGGTTGACGCCATAGACGACCGTGAGGTCCGCGCCGTCGGCAGGCGCTGAGACGATCACGCGCTTGGCGCCGGCTTCGAGGTGGGCGGCGGCCTTGTCGCGGCTGGTGAAGATGCCCGTGCATTCGAGCGCGATGTCGACGCGGAGATCCTTGTGCGGCAGTTCGGCGGGGTTGCGCACCGCCGTCACCTTGATCGGGCCCGAGCCCACATCGATGGTGTCGTCCTCGACCGTCACTGTGCCGGGGAAGCGGCCGTGGATGCTGTCGAAGCGCAGCAGGTGGGCGTTGGTCTCCACCGGGCCGAGATCGTTAATGGCGACGACCTCGATGTCCTTGCGTCCGCTCTCGGCGATGGCGCGCAGCACATTGCGGCCGATCCGGCCAAAACCATTGATGGCGACGCGCACGGTCATCCCGATGCTCCCTTGAAACTGTCGTGGAAAGTGTGGGCGCTCTAGTAGCCGCAACCCCCTGAATCGTCCACCGGCTGGGTGGGGAATCCGGGGGGAAACTGGACTTCCGCGCGCAACGCTGGGATGCAGCTTTGCCGCCGGAGACGCCCCATGGACATCGCGAAGCTGCTCGACCTGCCCTGCGGGGCGCGCCTTTCCAACCGTCTCGCCAAAGGCGCGATGACCGAAGGCCTCGCGACCGCGCAAGGCATGCCGACGCCGGAGCTGGAACGGCTCTACGCGCTCTGGTCGAACGGCGGCGCGGGCATGCTGCTGACAGGCAATGTGCAGATCGACCGCGATCACCTCGAACGGCCCGGCAATGTCATCATCTACAAGGCGCCGGACGCGGCGATGCGCGGGGCGCTCACGCGCTGGGCGAAGGCCGGCACGCAGGGCGGCAACCATCTGTGGATGCAGATCAGCCACGCCGGCCGCCAGACGCAGGCGCTGATCAACCCGACCCCGAAGGCGCCGTCGGCGGTGAAGCTCGGCCTGCCGGGCGGGCAGTTCGGCGAGCCTGTCGCGCTGACGGAGAAGGAGATCGAGGATCTCATCGGACGTTTCGCGGTCGTCGCGACCGCCGCGCGCGAAACCGGCTTCACCGGCGTGCAGGTGCACGGCGCGCACGGCTATCTCATCTCGCAATTCCTCAGCCCGCGCTCGAATGTGCGCACCGATGCATGGGGCGGGTCGCTGGAAAACCGCGCGCGTTTCCTGATGGAAGCGGTCAAACGTGTGCGCGCGGCGGTGGGCGCGGATTTTCCGGTGTCGGTGAAACTCAATTCGGCGGACTTCCAGCGCGGCGGCTTTGCGTTCGAGGAAAGCCTCGTTGTCGCACAATGGCTGCAGGAGGCGGGCGTCGACCTGCTGGAGATTTCCGGCGGCTCCTACGAGCAGCCCGCGATGATGGACATGGAAGGGCTTGAACCCGCCGCGCGTCCCGACGTGGCCGCCAGCACCGCGCAGCGCGAAGCGTATTTCGTGGATTTCGCCAAGGCGATGAAGGCCAAGCTCTCCATGCCGCTGATGGTGACGGGCGGCTTCCGCACCGCGCGCGCGATGAACCACGCCATCGAGTCCGGCGGCGCCGACGTCATCGGCATCGGGCGGCCCATGTGCGCGGATGTGGATGCGCCGAAGAAGCTGCTCGCGGGCGCTGCGTCCATCGATCGCTGGGAAGACAAATTGCGCCTGTTTGGCCCCATGTTCGGCTGGCTGAAGGCGTTCAAGATGTTCCGCGCCATCGACGGTTTCGCCGTGCAGTACTGGTACTACGCCCAGCTCTACGCCCTCGGCCGCACGGGCAAGGCCGATCCGGCGATGAAAGTGATGCCCGCGTGGCAGGAAGTGGAGCGCACGCACAAGACCTTGGCGGCGCAGCGTTAGCGCGGGGGGATCACTTTCTGATCCCTCACTGCGTCTTGCGCTCAAGATAGCGGCTCAGAGCGAAGCCGGCCCCAAACACAAGTGCCCAAACACCAAAGAAGACTATCGACCCTTGAAAGGGCCGTTGAAGGGCCCAAAACTCGTGCGCTTTGCCAGCACAGAAATGCGAGGCCAAGGCCAACGACAACCCAAATAAAGGCCAACGCAGAGAGGACGCCTCGAAGAATTGCATTCATTGAATGGACCGCTGTCTGGAAACTTGGAGCTCGATAGTGACCGCTGTTTGATGCTGCTCCTTGTGCCACAGCCCAACACGCCATACCTTTCGTGCGGGCGGTCTCTGCGGCGTGCGAGAGGATTCAATCCCCGAGACCGTACATTCTCTCTCGGGAGTTGGCTCTGTCCCGACCGGCTGGTTCCTTTACTGGACGGCGGGGCATCTGGCGCCCACCTAGCTTGCTAGGGTCCGAGTGGATGATATGCCTCCATCGGCGCATGCGGAACCGCCCAACTTGACCTCCCGCTCCGAAATCGACGGTGAAAAGGCCGCGCTGCGGATGATGCTCCGGTCGCGCCGCGCCGAGGCCGCAGCACTGGATCGCGCGCATTACGACGTCGCCGAGGTCGCGCTTTCGAGCTTCTATCACCGCGCGATCGCGTTCCCCCCACGCAGGACGGTGATTTCGGCTTATGTGCCGATGAAGGACGAGATCAGCCCCGAAACGCTGCTCGCGGATTTCGAGAATGTCGGCGCCGATCACTTCGATCTCACCTTCGCGCTGCCGCGCACGCCGCCGAAAGGGGCGGGCCTGCCGCTCAGTTTCCATCGCTTCACGCCGGGTTCGCTCGTGAAGAGCGCGTTCGGCGTGCTGGAACCGCCGCCGGAAGCGCCGGTGGTCACGCCGGACATCCTGCTCGTGCCGCTCCTTGGTTTCGACCGGCGCGGCTACCGCCTCGGCTACGGCGCCGGCCACTATGACCGCACGTTGGCCGAACTGCGCGCGCGCCGCCCGGTGCTCGCCGTGGGGCTGGCATGGGCGTGCCAGGAAGTGGACCGCATCCCGACCGACGCCTTCGATCAGCAGCTGGACTGGGTGGTGACGGAGCACGAGGCGATCGGGCCGCTGCGCTAGTTTTCCCTTCTCCCCCTCGCGGGGGTGAAGGGTAGGCGAGACCTCCGGCGTGACTTCTCGGCGCTCTATCGCTAGACAGCGCGCAAACCGAAATCACTGCATTGCAGGGAGGCCCCGCGCCCCCGGGAAACAAATATGGCCGGCCATTCCAAGTTCGCGAACATCATGCACCGCAAGGGCGGGCAGGACAAAAAGCGCGCCGCGCAATTCACCAAGCTCGCGCGTGAAATGCAGGCGGCGGTGAAGCTCGGCGGCGCCGATCCCGCCAACAATCCGCGCCTCTACCGCGCGATGGCGACGGCGCGTTCGATGAACATGCCGAAGGACAACATCCAGCGCGCCATCGATCGCGGCGCCGGCGCCGGCGCGGAGAACATCGAGGAAGTGCGCTACGAGGGCTTCGGCCCCGGCGGCGTCGGCGTGATCGTGGAAAGCCTCACCGACAACCGCAACCGCACCGCCGGCGAAGTCCGCGCGGCGTTCTCGAAGAACGGCGGCAATCTCGGCGAAACCAACTCCGTCTCGTTCCTGTGGGATCGCATCGGAGAAGTCCGCTACCCGCTGTCTGCGGCCGGCGAGGACGCCATGCTGGAAGCCGCCATCGAGGCGGGCGCGGACGATTGCGTCGTCGAGGACGAGGCGCACGTCATCACCTGCCGTATGGAATCGCTGACGGAAGTCTCGCAGGCGCTGGCGAAATCCGTGGGCGAAGCGGAAAGCGCGAAGTTCATCTGGCGCCCGCAGTCGTCGATCCCCGTCACCGGCGACGCCGTGGCGACGCTCGTGAAGCTCCTCGGCATCCTCGACGATCTCGACGACGTGCAGAGCGTCTATGCCAACTTCGAAGCGAGCGACGCCGACCTGGAGAAGGCGGCGGGTTAGGCGCGGGCGCTATGGGATCGAGACAATGACGAGAAAAGACCTATCGGAACTGACGGATCAGGAACTGCTGGAGGAAGCGAAGAAGCCTCAGCTGTCGCCCGTCACGAACGCGTTCTTCGTCGGGTTCATGATCGCGATTGTTGCATACAGCGTGGCCAAGAACACTTGGGGACTGCTCACATTGATCCCCCTGGCCTTCATCTACGGGCTCGTCCGGAGCTCAAAAAACAACGAGGCGCTGAAGAAGCTCCTGAAGGAAAGAAACCTGGCCTGAAACGGTGAATACACGGCCCGGAGCGGCGACGCCTTCGTCGCCAACAGGTCTGCGAGAGGGAACGGCGACGTGGGCGTCGCCGCTCCAGTCGACGGAAAAGCCGCAGCGCTCGCGGTAGATTGAGCGCAGCGAAAACAACCCTGCGAACGGGCCACGCGACGCCGACGATGCCGTTCGGCGGTGTCTCAACCCGGAAGTGGAAGCCGGAGGGGCGAGGACCGGCATGCGCTGCAAAACCGCCGTTCACGCGAAGGCCGAAGTCCGGAAGAAAATCGCCGAAGAGCGTCGCTGGTAACCTTCACCACAGCCCCAAACCCAGATGTCTCAGAGATTCCCGGAGTGGTTCAACGACCCAAATTGTGGCGATCGACTAAGACCCTCCGTAATCCGCTCGATTGCGCGATCGACGCCGCTAATCTCGATGCAACCATTTCGCGCGACTTTCAGGCAGACAAGGTTGGGGTCTCAAATGACGCTGTCGAGTGATACGTCCCGTCTCGCCACCAGTGATGCTTTGAGAGCCAACCTCGGCCTGAACGCGCGCGTGGCGACTGCCGTCTGTGCTTGCGCCCTGTTGCTGGCTTGGGTGGACCTGAGTGTCCTGCTCGTATGGCTAGCACTTGTAGCATTGCAGGATTTCGTCTTTGCGCCGTGGGTCCAGCGACACTGGGTGCTTCCAGTGGAAACTCAAGATCCCAAAAGGGCAGACGATGCGGCGCTCACAACGCTCGTGACCGGAACGATCACTTATAGCGCGCTGGCCCCCATCGCCTGGTTACTCGGTGGAGAAGTCGGGCGAATTCTGGCGGTGCTCTGGATGTTTTCAAGCATCTTGCACTCAGCGACCTACTATGGGCATCGCCGACGCGCCATGATCGTGACGGCCGCCCCGCACCTGACGCTATTGGTGCTCCTTCCGACGCTCACCGGCGGCTTCAACTGGTCAAGCGTTGCGACAAGCCTCGTGATGCTTCAAGTCGTCGCTATCAGTGCTGCGGCATTCCTTCAACAGCGATCCATGCTGAACAAAGTGAACCGGGATCGAAAGGCCAAGGACGAAGCAGACGAAGCAAACTCGGCGAAGTCTCGCTTCCTCGCGGTCGTGAGTCACGAACTCCGTACGCCTATAAACGCCATTATCGGATACGCTGACCTCATTCGTGAAGATATGACGGAACGCGACGAAATGGGTGGCGTTGAGGACGCCAAAAAGATCGCAACCGCCGCGCAGCGACTGAAAGCACTCGTGGATGATGTCCTCGACATGTCAAACTTGGAGGCAAAGTCGGTGACCGCGACAATCGTGGAAACAAACGTAGAGAACCTCATACTAGAAGTGGTGAGCGACGCAAAAGAGATGATCACTGAGCGACAGAACTCGGTTCGAGTCAGTGTCGCATCCGATATCGACGCCATAGCTACAGACCCTACTCACCTGCGCCGCTGCCTCAAGATCCTGTTGTCGAACGCGTGCAAGTTCACGCACGAAGGCATTGTCACGATATCCGCGCGAAGAATGTCTAGGGACGGTGCGTCGTTGATTTGCATTTCCGTTTCCGACACGGGCATTGGAATGGACGCGCCGCAACTTCAACAGATCTTCGCGCCCTTTAGCCAGGGGGACAATTCAGCAACCCGTAAGTTCGGCGGGACCGGACTGGGCCTTGCCATCGCAAAACACCTATCGACACTTCTCGACGGCGACATCGAGGTGACAAGCACGTCGGGCGCTGGAACCACATTCTCGCTCGCGTTGCCCGCGCACTAGATTTCCGGCCCGAAAAGCTCAGTGGGCTGCTCCCCCCTTTTACCTGACAACGCTAGACAGACGCATCGGTAGGTACGACTCAAGCGCGCGACCTATTCAGTCACATCACTCAGCGGGCCGGTTCGCCCACTCATGAACGCCGCCATGACCATCACAAGCGCCGCGCCTAGTTTGCGAATAGGAAAACCAGCCGTCCCGGCAGCTCGCAGTTACGGGGAGTTCTTGGCGCACCTCTAACGGATATTGTGACTGTCCATCGTCCAAGATTATCGACACGACCTCCATTCGACGCTCTGGGAAGGCCGTGAGGTCGCGCGGCGTGACGCACGCGCTCAGAAGCGCCGACGCAGCGACCATAACGCGTTTCATCGGTCAAATGCCTCCGAGCACCCCATACGACGAACGCCATGATCGACGCGCGAACAGCAGCGATGACGCCTATAGACCGCATCGGAATCGCCACTTCCGCTTTGGGCCAGTTGCTGTCGGTTGGACTCCAGATGACGAGCGGCTGGTCAGAATCCAGATCGGGCTGTCACAGACCGTTCCGGCCTGCCCCGACCGTGGCGGTTCGGCTCATCCCTTCAACGGAAAAATCTTGCCAAAGGTTAACTTGAGGTGATAGAACAAATAGTGAACATATGCCGCAGGTTTTCAACGGAGGGCGATGTGCTCGCGTTTCTTGTGGTGTTGGTTCTGGCGGTCGGAGGGCTCCTGCTTTGGCGGGCGGCGCCGGCGCGTCCGGTCTGCGCCGCTGAAGCGGGTGCGCCGCTTGTGGCGCGGTCGAGCGCCTGCCGTCGGAAGATCTCGCGCGGCGCCGTTGTCCGGCGCTCCCATTTTCATGCGTCGCGCGCGCCGGGCCCGTTGTGTGAGCGGGCCTTTGTTTTCTTCTCGCGTCACGTGGACGGGCAGGCCCTGCGCTTTGCCCGCACTCTCGCGCCTGCGCTTTCCCCCGCGAGGTCGTTGCCCGCGCGCTGTTGAGCCGCGTGTCCGCCAAAATGCTGACTGACCCGGCGCGGCGTCGATTTTCAGAAACGATTCCGCGGGCGCCGGTGCATGCCCAGTGACATATCCGGTGGCAGACGCGCCCGCGTATCACGCACCCAGTCTGGCGCGAAGCGGCGCAGTCCGACGCCGGCAAGCGCCATAAATCGGCGCAGTGCGGCAGGGTCTGGCGCAGTCTGGCAGGGTCTGGCGCGGTTTCCGCGATGCCCCTTTCCGCGCCCGTCAGGCGACATCCTTTCGCACCTGCGAAGAGCGCTCTTTCCGCTGCGGACGATCCGAAGCAATGTGCGCCCCGTAAGGAGAGCTCATGAGTTTCGCCGCCCGTCTCGATCAGGCCTCGCTGGCCGTAGAAGCCTTCGTCGCCGCAACGCGAGCGGCCGTCGCGAACAAAGTGGTCAAAGGCGGCAAGGTCGATCGCCGCGCCATCGAGGCCGAGCAGCACGTCGTTCACGGCTTCGCCTGGATCGCGACCTACGGCGAGGCGCTCCGCGAAGTGGCCGCCTGGGTCCGCGCGCTCGAAGAGAAGGGCGCCCTCGGCGACACCGAACGGCTCCTCGCGCTCACCGTGTTCTCCGAATACTGCGCGCAACTCGTCGGCGGCCTGCCGATGACGCAGCTCGAAATGATCCGCCCCGGCGAACTCGGCCTCGACGCCGAAGCCGCCACGCTCGCCGCCGCCACCCGCGATCTCGTGCGCGAAGGCTCGTCCCGCGAAACCCGCGAAGCGCTCGCCCAGCTCGTGCGCGCCGGCAAGGGCAAGGCGACGCTCGAACAGACCAATCTCGACGAAGACCTCGATCTGATCCGCGACCAGTTCCGCCGCTTCGCCGACGATCGCATCATGCCGCACGCCCATGGCTGGCACCTGCGCGACGAATTCATCCCGATGGAAATCGTCGAGGAGATGGGCGCACTCGGCGTCTTCGGCCTGACGATCCCGGAAGAATACGGCGGCTCGGGCATGGGCAAGGCCGCCATGTGCGTCGTGTCCGAAGAACTTTCGCGCGCATGGATCGGCGTCGGTTCGCTCGCGACGCGTTCGGAAATCGCCGCAGAATTGATTTTGATCGGCGGCACCGAAGCACAGAAGGATCACTGGCTGCCGAAAATCGCCACCGCAGAAATCCTGCCGACGGCGGTGTTCACCGAGCCGAACACCGGCTCCGATCTCGGCTCCCTGCGCACGCGCGCAGTGCTCGACGGCGACAATTTCGTCGTCACCGGGAACAAGACCTGGATCACCCACGCCGCCCGCGCCGACGTCATGACGCTGCTCGTGCGCACCAAGCCTGACACCACGGGCTTCGACGGCCTGTCCATGCTGCTCGCGCCCAAGCAGCGCGGCGATGATGCGAACCCTTTCCCCACGCCCGGCATGAGCGGCGGCGAGATCGAGGTCATCGGCTATCGCGGCATGAAGGAATACGAGATCGGCTTCGACGCCTTCGCGGTGCCGAAGGAAAACCTTCTCGGCGGCGTCGAGGGCCAAGGCTTCAAGCAGCTCATGGCGACCTTCGAAAGCGCGCGCATCCAGACGGCCGCGCGTGCGGTCGGCGTGGCGCAATCGGCTTTTGAACTCGGGCTTTCCTACGCGCTCGACCGCAAGCAGTTCGGGCAGGAATTGTTCGCGTTCCCGCGCGTCTCCGACAAGCTCTGCATGATGGCCGCCGAAATCATGGCCTCGCGCCAGATCACCTATTTCGCGGCGCGTCGCAAAGACAGCGGCAAGCGCTGCGATCTCGAAGCCGGAATGGCGAAACTTCTCGCGGCGCGCGTCGCGTGGGCGGCGGCGGACAACGCACTCCAGATCCACGGCGGCAACGGCTTTGCGATGGAATACGCCATCAGCCGCGTCCTCGCCGACGCACGCATCCTGAACATCTTCGAAGGCGCGGGTGAAATCCAGGCGATGGTGATCGCGCGGCGCTTGCTCGAAGAGGGCGTGAATTGAGCGAGCAGGCGCCCTTCGCCGACCTCGTCGAGAAGGGACCGCTCATTTTCATGGTCCCACGCCGCGACGTGCGGAAATGGGCGAACTATGTGGACCGGGAAGTCGCGCTTCGCACCGGTGCCACGCGAGTATCCGTCACGCGAGAGCACCTCATTTCGCTCGACTCGAAGTCCGGCACGATGGCCGGCATCTCGAGCGTCCTGCTCGCGGTTTGTGCGGTGACCGGCAACTACATGTACGGCGGGAGTTATGAACCCGGCGCTCAGACCAACATCCTGTTTGCATTGACCGCCATCGCCTCCGCCCTGAGCGCCGTTTACGTGATGTCTTCGCTCGGCGTGGAAATGCCCGAAGACGCTGGCGCGAAGGGCGATGCGGCATTCGAGTTCAGGCTTCTCCAGCGCCTTGTCTACAGGGCGCGCAACCACGCATGGGGGCTCCGCTTCGCGCAGGTCGGTGGCGCCTTGTCGTTCTTTCTCGCAGGGGCGCTCGTTCCAGGGCTCGGTCTCGGCGTGTGACGAAGCGTAAACCCTGATGTGCTAGGGTGAAGGCTCATCGCTGACCGGAGGAAACGGGATGCGGAGCCTGTTTATCGCGCTTCTGGCGCTCGCCGGTTGCGGTGCGGCACCGGCGCACGAATACCCGGCCGACGCCCGCGCGCGCTTCGCCGAAGGCTGCCCTGCGGGCGATCCGAAGTGCGACTGCATGTGGGACGAGATCACCCGCACCATGACGCCGGTCGAGTTCGACGCCGCGATGACGCGCTTCAAGGAAAAGGGCCTTATGGAGCCCGACCTCACCGCCGCGCGCCTGAAGTGCCGCGAAGCGAAATAATCAGAACGGCCGCCGCGACGAGAGCGCCGCGAGCAGCGTGCCGTCGTCGAGCAGCTCAAGTTCGCCGCCGACAGGCAAACCATGCGCGAGCCGCGTCACTGACACATCCACCTCCTGCAGGCGCTCCGTCAGATAGTGCGCGGTCGTCTGGCCATCGACGGTGGCGTTGAGCGCAATGATGATCTCGCGCACGTCCGGGTGCGCGGCGCGCTCGACCAGCTTGCCCACGCGCAGATCCTCGGGCCGCACCCCGTCCAGCGCCGAGAGCACGCCGCCGAGCACATGGTATTTGCCGCGAAAAACGCTCGCGCGTTCGAGCGCCCACACGTCGCCCATGTCCGCGACCACGCAGATGATCTTGGGATCGCGAGTCGTAGACGAACAGATCGCGCAAGGATCCAAAGTGTCGAGCGACCCGCAGGTGCTGCAGGGCTTCACCTTCTCCGCCGCTTCGTTGAGCGCCCTCGCCAGCGGCAGCATCAACCCGTCGCGCTTCTTCAGCAGCGCCAGCGCCGCGCGTTGCGCCGAACGACGCCCAAGTCCCGGCGTCTTCGCGAGCAGATCAATCAGCCGCTCGATCTCGGGGCTGACGGAGGGGAGGCGGGTGTTGCGCAAGGTCGGATCAGAACGGCAGCTTGAAGCCTGGCAGCACGCCGAGACCGCCGGAGATGGATTTTATCTCGTCGTTCTGTGCTTCCTCGAGCTTGCGGCGCGCATCGTCATGCGCGGCCTTCACGAGATCCTCGACGATCTCTTTTTCTTCGGCCTTCAGCAGCGACGCGTCGATGTTCACCGACAAAAGCGCCGTCTTGCCCGACAGGCGCACCTTCACGAGACCGCCGCCCGCCGCGCCTTCCACTTCCATGGCCGCGAGCTTCGTCTCGGCTTCGGCGATCTTGGCCTGCATGGCCTGCGCCTGTCGCATGATCTGGGAGATGTCCTTCATTGCTGACCTTCCTTGCGCTTCTGTCGCGGGGCGGGGGATTTCATCGGCACGACCGTGCCTTTTTCATCGGTGTCGGCTTTGCGCCAGTCCTTGATCGTGGCGCCCGGAAACGCGGCGAGGGCGTCGGCGACGAAGGGATGGCGCTTCAGTTCTTCGAGCGCTTCGAGCCGTGCGCGCGCACGGCTTTCGGCGAAACTTTCCACGCCGCCGGTGGCGTCAGCGCGCACGTCCCATGCCGCGCCGGTCCAGTCGGCGAGCTTCTTCGCGAGACGGGACGGCAATTCTTCCGGCATGCCGGGCGCGGGCTCGAACAGGATGCGACCGGGCGCGTAGGCGACAAGACGCACATAGCGTTCCACCGCCACCTGCAGGTCGATGTCGCGCGCGCCGTCGATGAGCGCGAGCACATCCTCGAATTTTTCAAGCTTCGGCGCTTCGGCGGGCGCGGTCTTGTCCGGCGCCTTCTCGGCGCGCGCCTGCACGCTGGCGACGCCGCCCTTGATCATCCGGGCGATCTCTTCCGGCGGCGGGATCATCGCCGCTGCACACAGCCGCACCAGCGCCATTTCCGCCGCCGCGATCGGTTCCGGCGCGCGCGCCGCTTCCTCCAGCGCTTTCAGCAGCATCTGCCACAGACGCGAAAGCTGCGCCGGCGAGAGCGTCGTTGCGATCGCACGGATGCGGAGCGCCCAGTCCTGGCCGCCGACGATGCGTGCATCCGCGCCAAGCGCCTGCACGCGCGCCGCTTCGTGGCCGATTTCCAGAAGGTCCCGCAGGATCAGCGCGGGGTCTGCGCCGGCGTCGTATTGCGCGCGAATTTCGATCAGCGCCGACTTCGCGTCGCCGCGCGCAATCGCGTCGAAGAGATCGGCGACACGCAGGCGGTCGGCGAGGCCGAGCATTTCGCGGATGTCGGCGGCGGTGACAGGCGCGCCGTCGGGCTTCTGCACCATCGCCTGGTCGAGCAGCGAGAGACCGTCACGGACAGAGCCTTCCGCCGCGCGCGCGACCAGCACGATGCCGTCGGCGTCGACCTGCACGTTCTCCGCCGCGCAGATGTTCGTCAGGTGCGTCGCCAGGCGATCCGGCGGCACGCGTTTCAGGTCAAAGCGCTGGCAGCGCGACAGCACGGTGACGGGCACCTTGCGGATCTCCGTCGTCGCGAAGATGAACTTCACGTGCGGCGGCGGCTCCTCGAGCGTCTTCAGCAGGCCGTTGAAGGCCGCCGTCGAGAGCATGTGCACTTCGTCGATGATGTAGACCTTGGTGCGCGCCGTGACGGGCGCATAGCGCACGCCGTCGAGCATTTCGCGAATATCGCCTATGCCGGTGCGTGAGGCCGCGTCCATCTCGAACACGTCCGGGTGGCGGCTCTCCATGATCTCACGGCAGTGCACGCCGAGAGGGTTGAGCTCGATGGAGGGCTTCTTGACCGTGTCGCTCTCATAGTTGAGCGCGCGCGCCAGCAGGCGCGCCGTCGTCGTCTTGCCGACCCCGCGCACGCCGGTGAGAATGTAGGCGTGGGGGATGCGGTCGAGGGCGAAGGAATTCGCGATGGTGCGCACCATCGCTTCCTGGCCGATCAGATCCTCGAAGGTCCGCGGCCGGTACTTCCGCGCCAGCACGAGATAGCCGCCGCCGGCAGGCGGGGCGTCGCCGAAGAGGGAGGGGCCGGAATCACCGGGCGTGTCGGACATTCACGACATATAGAGCGTGCGGGGCGCGCTCGCGAGCATTCGCGGAGGCGAAGGTACAGACAGGACGGCGACCCGAGCGCTACCCGTTGCGGCTGCTTCCTTCCGGACCTGACCGAGTTGGCGGGACGACCGTCCGCCGCCTGCCTGCGCGGCGCATATCGCCCTTCGTGGAGGGCGATGCAAGGTATCCGGGCACTAGACCGACTGGTCTAAGGCTGCTATGGACCGATCAGTCTGGAGGCGCCGCGCATGCTTGGAAATGTCCCCGAGGGCTTTGCGCCGCACTTTCGCAAAAGCGCCGTGACTGATCCGTGGGAGCCTCTCTATTCGCGAGAGGTCGACGGGACGATCCAGATCGGGATGCGGATCGGGCCCGCCCACTGCAATTCGCGCGGCTTCGTCCATGGCGGCGTGGTCGCGGCGCTGGCGGACAACGCGATGGGTCTTTCGCTCGGCGTCACGGCGCGGGCCAAAAGTCCTGAAGACGCGCCGAGGGGCTTCCTGACGGTCGGTCTCACCCTCGACTATCTTGCGTCCGGCAAGCTCGACCAATGGCTGGTGGTGGCACCACGCGTACTGAAAGCCGGGCGCAGCCTTGGCTTCACCGATGCGGTGGTGACCGCGGACGGCGCGCCCATCGCCCGCGCCAGCGCGTCGTTCACGCTGGCAGGATGAGCACCCGGGACCGCATCCTCGAGGCTGCGAAGGATCTTTTCCAGCGTCATGGCTTCCACGCCGTGGGGGTCACCGACATCCTCGCGCAGGCGGAAGCGCCGAAGGGCTGCCTGTATCACCATTTTCCAGGCGGAAAGGATGAGCTCGGCGCTGAGGCCGTCGCGCGGATCGGCGCCGACGTTGCGGCGTTCATCGACGCACGTGGCGCGGCGGGCGCTTCCGGCGCCACCATCGTCGGTCAAATCGCAGAAATGAGCGCGCGCCGCATGGAGGCGGCGGAGTTCCGCTGGAGCCCGCTGATCGCTGCAGTCGCCTCGCAGGCGGGCGAGGACACGCCGCGTCTCGCCGCCGCCGTCGTCGCGGCGTACCGCGACTGGCAGGATCGGCTTGAGAAGGTCTTCTCAGGCGAGGGGCTGCCCCTGTTCGAGGCGGCGGGTGCGGCGCGGCTGGCGGTGCTGGCGTTGGAGGGGGCGGTCGTGCTCGCCCGGGTAGAGCGCGACGCCGCGCCGCTACGCGCGCTGGGCGGGTTGATCGAGCGTTTCGCAGCGCCCGCGCACGCTGGAAACCCCTCGTTCGCTTGACGTTCCGGACGGGCCTTCATAGCTATCGGGCATGGCCCTGCGCACCATTCTCACCGTCCCGCACCCAGTGCTGAAGGAAATCTCGAAGCCCGTGGAGGGCGGCGTCACCGATGAGCACCGCGCGCTCATGGATGACATGCTGGAGACCATGTACGACGCGCCGGGCGTGGGGCTGGCTGCGGTGCAGATCGGCGTGCCACTGCGCATCATCGTCATGGATATCTCGCCAAAGGAAGACGTCCGAGAGCCCCGTTACTACGTGAACCCGGAAATCATCTGGAAGTCCGAGGAGCTGAAGAGCTGGGAGGAGGGCTGTCTCTCGGTGCCGGAAATCTACGACGAGGTGGACCGCCCGGCCCGTGTGAAGATCCGCTATCTCGACTATCACGGGAAAGAGATCGAGGAGGACGCCGATGGCCTCTTCGCGGTCTGCATCCAGCACGAAATGGATCACTTGGAAGGCGTTGTCTTCCTCGACCACCTCTCGCGCCTGAAACGCGACAGCGCGATCCGCAAGGTCAAGAAGCTGCAGAAGTTCGAGGCGGCTTGACGCGCGCCCGCCAAGCTCTTTCCCATGGCGCCACAAACCGCAGGAACCGCATGAGATCGCGTGCGCGTGCGTCCAGACGAGGCGAAATCCAAGGGTCGGCGCGCTTTCGGGCTTTCTCGACGGTGTGTCGCGCGAAGCAGGCATGCACTTCTGAGTATTGTTGCGCTGAAGGACGGTGAGACATGACAGCGCGCATCGCGTTCATGGGCTCGCCGGACTTCGCCGTCCCCGCGCTCGCGGAGCTGTTGGCGCGCGGGCGCAATATCGTGTGCGTCTACTCCCTGCCGCCGCGTCCGGCGGGGCGTGGCCAGCAATTGCGCAAGACACCCGTGCATGCGTTCGCCGAAGAGCACGGCATCGAGGTGCGGACGCCGAAATCCCTGAAGAAGGCGCTGGAGCAGGAGGCGTTCGCCGCGCTCGATCTCGATCTCGCGGTCGTCGTCGCCTACGGCCTCATTCTGCCGAAGCCCGTTCTCGATGCGCCACGCTTCGGTTGCGTGAACCTGCACGGCTCCTTGCTGCCGCGCTGGCGTGGCGCCGCTCCCATCCAGCGCGCGTTGATGGCCGGGGATGCGGTGACCGGTGTGCAGGCGATGCGCATGGAAGAGGGGCTCGACACCGGTCCGGTTTTCGCGACGGCGATGACACCCATCGACGTCGACGACACGGCGCAGACGCTGCACGACCGGCTCGCTGCGCTTGGCGCGCCGCTGCTCGCCGACAGCGTCGACGCCATTCTCGCGGGCGCCGTGCAGGTGATCGCGCAAGGCGAAGACGGCGTCACCTACGCGAAGAAAATCGAACCCGCCGAAGCGCGCATCGACTGGTCGCGTCCCGCGCGCGAGATCGATCTGCAGATCCGTGGCCTCTCGCCCTATCCAGGCGCATGGTTCGAGGCGCCGGGCGAGAAGGGCGTGGTGCGCATGAAGGCGCTTCTGTCGCGCACCGGTCTCGGACTCGGCGCGCCGGGCGAAGTGCTCGACGACGAATTGCTCGTGGCGTGCGGAGAAGGCGCAGTGCGCCTTTTGCGCGTGCAGCGCGAGGGCCGACAGGCGATGGAAGTGTCGGAATTCCAACGCGGAACGCCGATCCCGGCAGGCTTCCGCTTCAGCTGATACCTCGGTAAGCTTCGCGCGGGCAACGGGAGGCGTGGATGGTTCGGGTCATTCTGATCTGTGTTTGCGCGGCGCTGGCCGTCGGTGGGTGCAAACCCGAGAGCAAGACCAAGACGGGCAATGCGCCACCGCCTGTCGCGTCGAGCGCCGACGCCATCATCCGAGACCCGCGCAACTGGGAAGCTGTTTCCGACGATGCGCGCGTCGCCACCGGCCCTCTGTCGCTGTTCGAGACCGACTATCCGCCGGCGACGAATCCACAGACCGGCGCACCGGTGGGCGCTTCGGTCGTCACGTCCGTCTTCACTTCGATGCAGGGCCATGTCCTGACCACCATCGCCAGCGGCGCCGCCGACGGTGAGACAGCGGTTCTCGACGAGTCCCGTCAGCCGACGACGATCTCGGCGCGTCTTTCGGTGCCGCGCGATGCGACGCTGACGCTGTACCGTGTGCTCGACGAGGGCCCTGCCGACATCGCCAAGCTCTGCGGCGCAACGCGCCCCACGGCGTACCTCGTCATGTGGCGGCTGGAAGACGGCGCCGACATGAAGCTCATGCCCATCACCGGCGCAGCGCCGGGCATGCCCGGCGAAATGGTTTGCGATGTCCTCGACTACCGTGGCGGCGGCGCAGGGTGAGCGTTTCCCACTAGCGTGCTACACGCGCGGCCATGCCGCGCTACAAGCTGACCATTGAATACGACGGCGGCCCGTATCAGGGCTGGCAGCGCCTTGGCGCTGCGCCGAGCGTGCAGGGCGCGCTGGAAGACGCCGTCGAGAAATTGTGCGGCGTGCGTACGGATGTCGTCGGCGCCGGGCGCACGGATTCGGGCGTGCACGCTCTGGCGCAGGTCGCACACGTGGATCTGCCGAAGAGCTATGACGTGTCGGCGGTGCGGGACGCGTTGAACGCCCATTTGCGGCCCCACCCCATCGCCGTGATCGAGGCGGAGGAAGCCGATGCCGGCTTTCACGCGCGCTTCGATGCGATCAAGCGGCGTTACTGGTATCGCATCATCAACCGCCGTGCCGATCTCGCGCTCGATCGTGGCAAGGCGTGGCGTGTGGTGCGCCCGCTCGATGCCGAGGCGATGGACGCCGCCGCGCAGGCGTTGGTCGGCGATCACGACTTCACGACATTCCGCGACAGTGCGTGTCAGGCGAAGAGTCCGCAGAAGACGCTCGATGAAATCCACGTCGTGCGCGCGGGTGACGAAGTGCATGTGCATGTGGAAGCGCGCTCGTTCCTGCATCGGCAGGTGCGTTCGATCACGGGGACGCTGGTGGAGGTCGGTCTCGGCAAGCAGCCCGTCAGCTGGGTGGCGCGCGCGCTGGCGGCGAGGGATCGTGCAGCTTGCGGGCCCGTGGCGCCGGCTGACGGGCTCTACCTCGTGCGTGTGGGCTACGCAGCCGGCGCGAAATAGCGCTTCAGGATCGCTGCGTATAGCCGCGCAAGATCGCGCAGGTCATCCACGCGCACGTTCTCGTCGACCATGTGCGCAGTGGCATTCTGAAGGCCGAGTTCGGCGACCTGGCAAAAATCCTTGATGAAGCGGGCGTCGGACGTGCCGCCGGTGGTGGAAAGCTCTGGGGCACGACCAAGCGTTTCACGCGCGGCATCGGCGATGAGGTCGGTGAACGCGCCGGGCTGCGTGTAGAACGGCTCGCCCGTGACGCGCGCGTCGATGACGATTTCAGCGCCTGCAGCAAAGCGTCCGGCGCGCTGGCGGCATTCTTCGATCCACTCGAGCAGCGCGGCGCCTGTGTGATGCGTGTTGAAGCGGATGTTGAACTTCGCCGTCGCGCGCGCGGGGATCACGTTGTGCGCAACGTTGCCGACGTCGATGCTCGTCACTTCAAGGTTGGAGGCGTCGAAGCCGGGCGCGCCGGAGTCGAGGATGCGCCGCCGCAGGTGATGGATCACGTCAAGCAGCACGTTGACCGGGTTCACCGCGAGCTTCGGATACGCCACATGACCCTGTTTGCCGGTGACGGTGATCACGGCGTTGAGACTGCCGCGTCGACCGTTCTTCACCGTGTCCGCAACATCCGTGACGCTCGTCGGTTCGCCGACGATGCAGTGATCGATGCGCTCTCCTTCGGCGGTTATGGCGTCGAGCACTTTGCGGGTACCGTCGATCGCGGGGCCTTCTTCGTCGAGCGTGATGAGAAAGCTGATGGAGCCGTTCTGCGCGCCCCCGTCGGCGTCGAACTGCGCAACAGCTGAGGCCATCGCGGCAATCGCGGCCTTCATGTCTGCCGCGCCGCGCCCAAAGAGCCGTCCGGCGCGCACATCCGCTGCAAACGGATCGCTCATCCACGCCGCCGCATCGCCTGGCGGCACCACGTCGAGATGACCGGCAAAGCAGAAGTTCGGCGTACCATCGCCGCGCCGCGCATAGATGTTGTCGACCTCGCCGAAGCGATACCGCTTCACCCGAAAACCCAACCGTTCCAGCGCGTCGGTGAGTACCGCAAGAACGTCGTCGTCTGCGGGCGTGACGCTGCGGCGGCGCATGAGCGCCTGTGCGAGAGGCAGGGGATCGGCGAAGTCGGTCATGTCCACCATGTAGTGCGCGATGATGCTCCGGGGAAGTTGAATGCGCGCGCTTGCGGTTGGTCGGGCAACCGCTAAATTGCCGCGCAGCCCGCCAGTGAAGTGGGCAAATGGGAGAAACCGCATGAAGAAGCTGATTTTCGGGGCTGCGGCCGCAGCCCTTGCGTTCATCGCCGGGCCGGCGCTCGCTGATGGTACCACCGATGCGTTTGCCGCGAATACGGTGGTGGCGACTGCGGGTGACGGGACGGCGCTCAAGTTCCACTTCAACGCCGACGGCAGCTACACGATGAAGGCGGGGGACCAAGCCGTGCCGGGCCGCTGGGCTGTCGAGAACAACCAGTTCTGCATCACCCCGCAAGGTGGTGAGAAGTCGTGCTCCCCACACGCGGCGACACGCAAGGTGGGCGACAGATGGTCCGTAACTGGCGGTGATGGCGTACAGTATGCTGTCGCGTTGATCGCGGGGCGTTAGCCAGATCTGACGGCGCGGCGCTGGTGCGACGCGCGTTCAGTCCCGCAGCAGTTCGTTGATGCTCGTCTTCGAGCGCGTCTGCGCGTCGACCTGCTTCACGATCACTGCGCAGTAGAGCGACGGGCCGCCGTGCGGGTCCGGCATCGCGCCGGGCACGACGACCGCGTACGGCGGAACCTCGCCGCGTGTCACCGCGCCGGTCTTGCGATCCACGATCTTCGTTGAGGCGCCAAGATAGACGCCCATGGACAATACTGCGCCCTGACGCACGATCACGCCCTCGGCCACTTCGCTGCGCGCGCCGATGAAGCAGTCGTCCTCGATCACCACGGGATTGGCCTGCAGCGGCTCGAGAACGCCGCCGATTCCGGCGCCGCCGGAGATGTGCACGTTCTTGCCGATCTGCGCGCAGCTGCCGACCGTCGCCCACGTGTCGATCATCGCGCTCTCATCGACGTAAGCGCCGATGTTCACGAAGGACGGCATCAGCACGACATTGCGTGCGACAAAGGCGCCGCGGCGCACGACGGCGCCGGGCACCATGCGGAAGCCCGCGTCACGGAAACGGTTTTCACCCCAGCCGGCCGTCTTGAGCGGGACTTTGTCCCAGTGCGGATCGTCGGCTTCGCCCATCACGGTGTTGTCGGAGAGGCGGAAAGAAAGAAGCACCGCCTTCTTGAGCCATTGGTGCACGGTCCAGACGCCATCGCCGCCGCGTTCGGCGACGCGCGCCTTGCCGCTGTCGAGCAGATCGAGCGCGGTGAACACCGCGTCGCGTTCGGCGCCCCTTGTGGTCACGGTGATGTCGATGCGACGCTCCCAGGCGTCGTCGATGATCGATGCGAGTTCGGCGGTCATCCCCGCTCGCTAGGGGAGGCGGGCGCGGTGGTCAATGACTGGTTGTCCAGCACCGCGCGCAGGAAGGCGTGCAGGCGCGGGGCGGCGTGGTGGACGTACGGCGCGGGCGGCGAGGCGGCGCCGACGAGCACCGTGGCGAAGCCGAGTTCGGCGGCAGGCTCCAGATTGCGGAGGTGGTCTTCGAACATCACCGCGCGTGCGGGGTCGAAATCGCAGACCTCGATCAGGCGTTCGAAGGCGGCGCGTTCGGGCTTCGGCACGAGGCCTGTGTCCTCCAGCGCGAAAACGCTATCGAACGCCTTGTCGATGCGGAGGCGCGCGAGGATGCGGTGGGCGTATTCCCGTCCGCCGTTGGTGAACACGATCCGCCGTCCGGACAGTCGCGCGATCAGACCGCCAAGTTCGGGATCTGGCTCCACCGCTTCCAGGGACACGTCATGCACTTCGTGCAGGAAGGCGGTCGCATCGATGCCATGGTGCTTCACGAGGCCGACGACCGTGGCGCCGTAGTCGTTGAAGTAGGTTTCGCGAAGGGTCAGCGCCGCATCCCATTCGACGCCGACCGTCCGGGATATGAACGCAGTCATGCGATGGCCGATCGCGTCGAACACCTCGTGGTCCGCGGGGTAGAGCGTGTTGTCGAGATCGAATACCCAGACATCGCGCCCGGCTAAGGCGCTCAATTTCCCGGTCCCTTCGCAGCCGGCGGTGTGGCGGGCCGTTGGCCAGGCAGCGTCACCGTAGTGCGTTGGTCGGGACCTTTCTTTGCGAGACCGGGGACGAGGGCCGGCGCACGTGAGCGCGGCTCGCGTCCCGTATCGGGATCGGTGGCTTCCGTAGGGCCATCGCTCGCGACGAGTGGCGCGTTCGATTGCTGTGGGCGCGCGCCGGGGGGCAGGAAGTCGGCGTCGAAGAACTCGACCACCAGACCTTCGCGGCCGTCGCTGGAGATTGGCGTGAACAATGTTTCGTCGTAGTAGCGCGCCGCGCAGCGATCACGGCTGAGGATCGCGAATTTTGTTGGACTGCTGCAGAAAGTCGTGCCGGGCGCGGCAAGGTAGCGTTCGCCCTGCGGAGTTTCCATTACAGCATGCACAAAATAGAAGGTCTGCAGCAACGGATCGTCGACAGCGCGCGCGCACGCGCCGGGGCCGAGCGGCCACCAGCCACGGCTTTCCCAGCCTTCGCCGCGCCGCCGCGCGACCGCTGACCAGATGCGGCCTGACGTGCGGTTGCAGAGTGTAAGTCCGATCGCAGCCGCGCGACGGCGTGCTGCGGCTTCGAGCGCATCGATCAGCTGATCTTCGTTAGCCGTTGCCGGCAGCTTTGCGTCGTCGCGGAAGCGCTGGATCGCGCCGGCTGCGCGCCGCGGGTCGGCGCCGCCGGACGCGGTGCGAGAATCGTAACCTGCGTCCGCGAGCAGGCGCTGCAGGCCTTGGCTGCGCGCGCCGTAGAGCGTGTAGGGATTGGCCTCTGCAAAGCTCGTGCGCCAACTGTCGCGCTTGTTGATCTGCACGCGGCGAAAGTCACGCTCCTCAAGGCCCATCTGCTCGCAGGACGACGGATTTTCCACGGCGAAAGAGGAGGAGGGGTCGATGCAGAGCTTCGCATCGCCGCCCCACTGACGTCGGCCCCCGCGATGCGCGTTTACGGTGCGCGCATAGACATAGTGGACGCCGCGCGCCAACGGCGAAGGCGCGGCCGCGCCGCACTGTCCCGGTCGGAGCCGAATCCATCCCTGCACGACTACGGCGCGTCCGTCGGGACGGCCGGTGGCGGCTTCAAGGATGTAGCTTGTCTGGTTGCAGAGCGTCCATCCGCCGGTCTGCTTGCCCTCGTTCTTGCGTCCCTGCTGAGCGTGACCCGCAGAGGCGCCGAGCGCCAGACACAGCGCGACGAGCGCCGCGAGCAGCGTCCAGAAGGGCAGGTTCCAGCGCGAGCCGGAGTCAGCGGATAAGCGTGCCGGCGCCATGGTCGGTGAACAACTCCATAAGCAGCGCGTGCGGCTGTCGGCCATCTAGGATCACGGCGGCTTCGACCCCTGCGTCCAGCGCCGCCGTGCAGGTTTCCAGTTTGGGGATCATGCCGCCGGAAGCAACACCTGTCGCGATGAGTTCTGCAGCGCGCGCGCGGCTCATCTCGCGGATGAGGGTCTTGTCGCCGTCGAGCACGCCGGCGACGTCCGTCAGCAGCAGGAAGCGTTTGGCGTTCAGCGCGCCGGCTATGGCGCCGGCGGCTGTGTCGGCGTTGATGTTGTAGGTGGCTCCGTCGTCGGCCACGCCGATGGGGGCGATGACGGGAATGTAATCATGCTCAGTCGCGTTGATCAGCAGTTCGATGAGCGTCGCATCCACATGCTTCGGTTCGCCGACGAAGCCGAGATCGACGACCTGTTCGATGTTGGAGTCGGGATCGCGCTTCGTGCGCGTGACCTTCTCGCAGGTCATGATGCGCGCATCTTTCCCGGAAAGCCCTACGCCGCGCACGTCCGCTTCCGCACCAGCAGCCGTGATGAGGTGCGACAGTTCCTTGTTCACGGCGCCGGAGAGCACCATCTCGGCGACCTCCATCGTCTGCGTGTCTGTGACGCGCAGACCATCGACGAACGCCGACCTCACGCCCGCGCGTTCTAGCATGCGGCTGATCTGCGGTCCGCCGCCGTGCACGACCACAGGATTGATGCCGACGAGCTTCAGCAGCACGACATCGGCCGCGAAGCGCTTGGCCGTCTCCAGATCGCCCATGGCGTGGCCACCATATTTGATGACGACGGTTTCGCGATCATAGATCTGGATGAACGGCAGCGCCTCCGCCAAAGTCTTGGCGGTTGCAAAGCCATTGCTTGTGAGCGTGGCGGCGGCGTCGGAAGGCGTCTTTGTCACCGTCGCCCTTTAGGGCGCCGCGTGGCGGGGTGGAAGGGGTGTTCGGCGGTCAATCCACGGCGCGCGTTCAGACGCCGGCGAGGGCCGCGATTTCCGCCCGCAATTCCGCCACACCCGCGCCGTCGTGCGCCGAAACGGGCAGCACCAGCGGGTGCGCGGCGGGTCGTTTGACGAGCAGTTTAACGGTCTCGGCGACCATTTCGGCGAGAGCCGTGTCGGAGAGCTTGTCGGCCTTGGTGAGCACCGCCTGATAGATCACCGCGCTCTCGTCGAGCATGTCCATCACGGCGGCGTCATTCGCCTTCACGCCGTGACGCGCGTCGATGAGCAGGAAGACGCGGGCGAGTCCGGGACGGCCGCGCAGATAATCCCGCACGAGTTTTGTCCATCGTTCGATCTCGGTTTTCGGCGCCTTGGCGTAGCCGTAACCCGGCATATCGACGAAGCGCATCTTCTCGCCGAGCAGGAAGAAGTTGAGTTCGCGCGTACGGCCAGGCTCGCCGGAGGCGCGCGCCAGCGCCTTGCGCCCGGTCAACGCATTCACAAGGCTCGACTTGCCGACATTCGATCGACCCGCGAACGCCACCTCCGGCAAATCCGCTGTCGGCAGCCCGTCCATCTTCACCACCCCACGCTCGAATGTGACGGGGCCGGCGAAGAGAAGCCGTCCCGCTTCAAGCGCCTCAAGAGAGTGCGGCGTGGTCACTTCACCACGGATTCAGCCGGCTTCTTGCCGAATGTCCTGTCGATCCAGTTGTCGAGGCCGGTCTTCACGCCCTGGTGGCGCATGATCGCGTACTGCTGCGCGAAGGTCAGCACGTTCGACCACACCCAGTAGATCACCATGCCGATCGCGAAGCTCGCGAACATGAAGGTGAAGAGGATGGGCATGAGCTGGAAAATGCGCCGCTGGATCGGGTCGGACACCTGCTGCGGGCTGATCGCCGTGACCGCCCACATGCTGATGCCATAGAGCACTGGCAGCAGCCCCACCGAGATGACGAAGCCAAGCACGGGAATGTCCACTGGAGCGGTAAACGGCAGTAGGCCGAACAGATTGAGCCACGACGTCGGGTCGGGCGCCGAAAGATCCTTTATGTAGCCGACGAACGGCGTGTGACGCATCTCTATGCTGACGAGCAGCACCTTGTAGAGCGCATAGAAGATCGGGATCTGCAGGAAGATCGGCAGGCAGCCTGTGACCGGATTGATCTTCTCGGTCTGGTAGAGCTTGATCATCTCCTGCTGGAGGCGTTGCTGATCGGCCGCGAACTTCTCCTGTATCTCCTTCATCTTCGGCTGCAGCTTCTGCATCTTCGACATGGTCTTGTACGAGTTGTACGCGATCGGGAAGAGCAAGGCCTTCACTGCGACGGTGGCCAGCATGATGGCGACGCCAAAATTGCCGACGAGCTTGTAGAAGGTCTCCAGCAGCCAGAAGAATGGACGCGTGAGGAAGTAGAAATTTCCCCAGTCGACGGCCTTCGTAAAGTCCGTTGCGCCGAGAGAGTCCTCATATCCGCGCAGGATCTCCACGCGCTTGGCGCCGGCGAAAAAGTGGTGCGTTGCGGTGACCTCGCCGTTCGGCGCAATAGTCTGTGGCTGACCGAAATAGCCCGCCTCATAGACCTTGCGGCCGTCGTTGCCGGGGAGCGCCGCATAGTGCGCGCTGACCGTGGCGGTGCGATCTGGGATGACGGCAGCTAGCCAGTACTTGTCGGTAATGCCGAGCCAGCCGCCGGTGCTTGGCACGCCGACGGCCATCTTCTCGAAGTTCTGGCCCTTGCCCTTGTCGGCGGCGGAGTAATCGGTCTCGTAGAGCGTGCCGCCGAGGACACCGGTGAAGCCCTCATGCACCGTCATGTAGTTCATCAGGTCGTCGGGCATGCCGTGGCGGCGCACCACGCCGTAGGACTGCAGCACGCGCGGTGTGTCGCTGGCGTTGGCGACCTTGTCGGTGATCGTGAATACGTAGTTGTCATCGACGGAAACGGTTCGGGTGAAGGTGAGACCGTCGCCGGTATCGTAGGTCAGGACCAAGGGCGTCTGCGGCGTCAGGGTCGCGCCTTCAGCCGCCGTCCATGCGGGAATGACATCGACGGTGCCATCGGCTGTCGTCCAGCCGAACACGCCGTACGTCGCGCCGCGCGCGGATTCGGGGTTGAGGAAGACGACTTCCGGGCTCGTGGGCTCCACCGTCTGGCGGTAGCGCTTGAGCGAGAGGTCGTCGATGCGTCCGCCTTGCAGTGCGATCGAGCCGTCGATTCCGGGCGCGTCGAACTTCACTCGCGCGCCGGAGGCGACCGCCGCGCTCCGTGTGACCGGCGCGTTTGCAGCCGGTCCTTCCACACGTTGCTTCTGCACTTCGACGCGCTCGGCCTGCAGTGCGGCGCGCTGCTGCTTCTGCATCGGATCGAGAACGAAGAACTGGTAGGGCAGGAACAACGCCAACGAGATCACGACCGCGAGGATCATGTTCCGGGTCGTGCCGTCGTCCTGGTGGGGACCGCCGGGGTTGGTCATCGTTCGTCCTTGAATGGGGTGGCCCGAAAGGCAAAGAGCCCGGGCGTTACGTCAGGCTGTCCGCTCCAGCGCGGCGGCGAGCCTTAACAATGCGTCTTTCATATCGTCAAGCAGGGTCTGCCATGGGGCATCCCCTGTCGTGTCGCGAGCGAGGAACACATAGTCGACCCCCGCCTTGCCGTAGAGCGGGACCATTCGACGCGCGGCCTCGCGTAGACGTCGCTTGGCGCGGTTTCGGACGACGGCGTTGCCGATCTTCTTGGTGGCGGTGAACCCTACGCGGGGCGGGCCGGCGGCCTCATCGCGGCGGCGGGCCTGGGCGGCGAGGGTCGGGCGACCGTTGCGGACGCCTTTCTGGACGTACTGGAACTCTGCGCGCTTGCGCAGTTTTCCAACTTCTATCGTTTCAGGGACCTGGTTCAGGCCGAAAGGCGCTTGCGGCCCTTGGCGCGGCGGCGCGAAAGGACCTTCTGGCCATTGGTGGTGGCCATGCGCGCGCGGAAACCGTGGCGGCGTTTGCGCACGAGCCGGCTCGGCTGATACGTCCTCTTGGTGGCCACGGTACTTCCTCGTCGTTCTTGAGTTGAGCCGGCGCGGATACACGAGGCGGGGGTAATGCGTCAAGCACGCAACCGGGGCGGGTCGCGCACCGTATGCCTTTGGCCGACGCCCTGAAGCGCCCGCCGGCAGGCGCCGAGCCCTCCCATGAGACCCCTCATTGGCGCGATTGCCGCACTCCTGACGCTCGGCGCAGCCCATGCCGCCGAACCCGATCCCCGTCCATGGGACGATCTTCTGAGCCGCCGGGTGACAATGGCCGCCGATGGCGTGGCCCGGGTGGACTATGCCGGCTGGAAGGCTTCCGCGGCCGATCGCGCTGCACTGGACGCCTATATCGCCAGCCTCGAGCGCACGCCTGTCTCGACACTGCCGCGCGACGCGCAGTTCGCCGTCTGGGCAAATCTCTACAACGCCGCGACCGTTCGGGTGATCCTCGCGCGCTATCCGGTGCGCTCCATTCGAGACATTCGCAGCGAGGGCGCGGGCTTCAACCCGAAGGCGCTGATCGGGCCGTGGCTCACGAAAGTTGTGACCGTGGAGGGCAGGCGGCTTTCGCTGGACGAGATCGAGAACGCGATCCTGCGCGTCCAGTTCAAGGATCCGCGCCTGCATTACGCGCTCAACTGCGCGTCGATCGGGTGTCCCAACCTCATGGCGCGTGCGTGGCGCGCCTCGACGCTCGACGCCGATCTTGACGCCGCGGCGCGCCTCTACGTCAATCATCCGCGCGGCGTGACGGTTACGGCGAACGGTTTGCGGCTGTCGTCGATCTATGATTGGTACGCGAGCGATTTTGGAAACAGTGCGCAATTGCGTGCGCATCTGTTGCGCTACGCAACACCCGATCTCGCAACGCGAATCCGTGCAACAAGCCGCATCGCCGGGTATGACTACGACTGGAAGCTGAACGCCTATGGCCGCTGAGGACAATGCAATCGAGCGGCTCGCTGCGCCCAAGGGCAATCCGTTCCTGCGCTACCTGCCGCTGCTGGTGATCCTTGCGGGTTTGGCGACGGCGTTTGCGCTGGGCTTGCACAAGCAGTTGTCGTTCGAGGCGCTCGCGCAGCACCGGCAGGCGCTGACAACTTTTGTCGCCGAGCAACCCGTCGCCGCAGTCGCGGCTTATCTCGCGGCGTACATTCTCTTCACCACGCTCATGATCCCCGGCGCGCTGTGGCTGACGATCGGCGGCGGCTTTCTGTTCGGACTGGCCGGCGGCACGCTCGCCACGGTGGTCGGCGCCACAACGGGGGCGACATTGCTCTTTCTCGTCGCGCGCTCTGCGTTGGGGGAGCCTTTGCGTCGTCGCGCCGGGCCATTCCTTAAGCGGCTTGAATCCGGATTTCAGGAAAATCCCTTCAGCTACATGCTGACGCTGCGCTTCCTGCCCGTCGTGCCGTTTCCCGTGGCGAATATCGCGCCTGCGGTGCTCGGCGCGAAGCTGCCGCACTATGTGATCACCACCGCCGTCGGCATCCTGCCGGGCGTGATCGCCTACACCTGGATCGGCTCAGGCCTCGGCGCAGTCTTCGCCAGTGGCGAGGAACCCAACCTCGCTGGCTTCGCAAAGCAGCTGATCCCCGCCTTCTTCGCGCTCGCTGCGGTGTCGCTCGCGCCTGTAGTCATCAAGCGCTTTCGCAGCAAGAAACCCGCATGAAAGAGCTGAAGGCCGACATCGCCGTCATCGGCGCCGGATCGGGTGGATTGTCGGTCGCCTCCGGCGCCGCGCAACTCGGCCTCAAAGTCGTGCTGTTCGAGCGCGGCGAGATGGGTGGCGATTGCCTGAACTACGGGTGCGTGCCGTCGAAGGCGATCATCGCCGCAGGCAAGGCGGCGCAGGCGTTCCGCACGGCGTCGCGCTTCGGCATCGCCAATGCGGAGCCCGCGGTCGACTGGGCGGCGGTGAAGGGGCACATCGCGGGCGTCATCGAGACGATCGCGCCCATCGACAGCCAGGAGCGGTTCGAAGGTCTTGGCGTGACGGTCGTGCGCGAAAGTGCGCGCTTCGAGGATCAACGCACGCTCGTCAGCGAGACGGTGCGCGTCCGCGCCAAACGCATCGTGATCGCCACCGGCGCGCGCGCGTTCGTGCCGCCTATCCCCGGTCTCACTGACACGCCCTATTTTACCAACGAGACGATCTTCTCGGCGCCGGAATTTCCAAAACGCCTCATCATTTTCGGCGCCGGCGCCATCGGCATTGAACTTGGGCAAGCGTTCCGGCGTCTCGGCGCTGAAGTGACGATCCTCGAAGCGGCGCGGGCGCTCGGCCCGTTCGAAGACGATGTACGCGCGCTGGCGGTGCAGGCCTTGTCGAACGAAGGCGTTGCGCTGCGCGAAGGCGCCAAGGCGGTCGGCGTATCGGGTGCGGCGGGCGCGATCCGCGTGGAGATTGAAACGGCGGCGGGGCGAGAGACTGTCGAAGGCTCGCACCTTCTCGTCGCGATCGGCCGCAAGGCGATGGTCGAGGGGCTCGATCTCGAGAAGGGCGGCGTCGAGAGCAACGCCAAGGGCGTCGTGGTCGATCCCTGGCTGCGCTCCGTCAGCAATCCGCGCGTCTGGGCCGTGGGCGACGTCGCGGGCCGCGAACAGCTCACCCACGCCGCCGGCTGGCATGCGAGCGCCTTCGTGCGCAGCGTATTGTTCAAGGCCAAGACACGCGCCGACTCCGTTCCCATTCCCGCCGCCGTCTATTGCGAACCCGAGATTGCCCAGATCGGTCTCAGCGAAAGCGCGGCGCGGGAAACGTTCGGCGACAAGGTGAAGGTCGTGACGGCGCCGTTCCACGACAACGACCGCGCGCAGGCCGAACGCGACACCGAGGGCTTTGCGCGCATCGTGGTCGGACCCGGTGCGAAAATTCTGGGCGCGCAGATCGTCGGCGCGGGCGCCGCAGACCTCATCCAGATCGTTGCGCTCGCCATGGTCAGCAAGCTCGGCCTGCGTGCGCTCACCGGCGTCGTTGCGCCGTACCCGACACGGGGCGAGATCATCAAGCGCGCGGCGGGCGCCTTCTACACGCCGCTCTTGTTCAGCGCCGGAACTCGGCGGCTCGTCGGGATTCTGAGCAAACTTCCCTAGCCTGCGTTCCCGCGCCCGGCTTGCAGGAGACGGTACATGCACGCGAGAGACCTCGCGGACTTGTGAACACAATCGCCATCGTCCAGAATCCGCCCATGGAGAGGGGCTCCTCACACACGCTTCTGCGCATCCGCGCAGGACGCTATGCGGGCGGGCTCGCTGGCCAGCTGCTGGCGCTGACTGTGGCGTTCGTGGTTATCGCCGACTTCATCCTCGTCGGCCCTTCGCTTGGCGATTTTCACGACAACTGGCTTCGCAGCCGTGTGGACGCAGCCCAGGTGGCGGCGCTCGCGCGCGAAGCCGCGCCCACCGGCGCCCTGACCGAACAGCTCGAACAGGAACTGCTGCTCAACGCCGGCGTGCGGCTCGTCGCCCTGCAGCGTGACGATGAGCGCGTTCTGACCCTGCAGTCCGACATACCTGCAGACGTCGAGATCCGTACCGTCGATCTCCGGGAGGATCGGGGCGGGTCGGTGTTCGACGCGATGTCGGCGCTCTTTGCGCCCGAGGGGCGCCTTGTTCGAGTGCTGGCGGCCCCCCGTTACGAAAGCGGCCGTTTCATCGAAGTCGTCATAGGTGAGAAGGGACTGAAGCGGGATCTCGCGCGTCATGCCCAGCGACTGGTCGGCAATACGCTGCTTGTGTCGTTGATCGTGGGCGCAGTGCTGTACGCCGCGCTGCTGATGCTCGTGGTGCGTCGGATCGTGCGCCTGAGTTCCGCCATCGAGGCGTTCGGAAAGCGGCCGAACGATCCCGCCATCCGCATTCCTCCCTCAGGAGGCATTGATGAAATATCGCGCGCCGAAGCCGCGCTTGCGGGCATGGAGCAGGAGGTGCGCGCGGCGCTTCGACAGAAGGACAGGCTCGCGGCGCTCGGCTCGGCGGTCGCCAAGCTCGCGCACGATCTTCGGAACTCTCTCGCCACCGCCCAACTCGTCACCGAGCGTCTCGCCGGCAGCGACGACCCCCAGGTCCGCCAATCGGCGCCACGGCTCGAGCGCGCCATTGCGAGGGCCGCTGCGCTCGCCGAGGCGACACTGCGCTACGGCAAGGCCGATGAGCCCCCCGCGCAACGCCGCGCGGTGTTGATGCGCGATGTGGTCGAGGAAGCGGCTGAGGATGCGCTCGCGCAGCATGGCGCCGTAACCTGGACCAACGAGATCGATGCCGGCGCATCGGCCATGGCCGATCCGGAGCAGCTGCATCGGATCTTCGCCAATCTCATCCGCAACGCCGCTCAGGCGCTGACCGGCAGGACGGACGGGATGGTCGTGGCCCGAGCGCGACTGGTGGAACGACGCATTGAGATCGAGATCACCGACAATGGCCCAGGACTGTCGGATGGCGTTCGCGAGCGACTGTTTGAACCCTTCTCCAGTTCGCAGCGCGACGGCGGCGTCGGCCTCGGCCTCGCAATCGCGCAGGAGCTGGCTCACGGCATGGGCGGGGATGTTTCGTTGTGCGACCACGAGATCGGCGCCTGCTTTCGCGTGAGCCTGCCGGCTGCCTGATCTGCGAGGGATGTTGTCGCGGCACGCCGCGACCGCTATCACGCGCCCATGTCAGATACGCCCCCCGATCGTCTTTCCACCAATGAGAGCAGCCCCTTCCACGATGCCGCCATACTTGAGCGCGGCGTCGGCGTGCGCTTCCGCGGCGTGGAGAAGAACAATGTCGAGGAATACTGTGTGAGCGAGGGGTGGGTGCGCCTGTCCGTAGGCGCGACGCGTGACCGGCGCGGCAATCCGCTGACGCTCAAGTTGCAGGGCGAAGTGGTCGCCTATTTCCGCGATGTGGCGGACTAGGCCGGCTTGCGGCGACTCTCGCCGAGGGCCAGCAATACGCCCAGTGCGATGACGCCGGGAATGATCGCAAGCGCCGCGAGTCCGCTGGCGGCGAGGCCCGTGGCGCCCGCCCACGCGATCGTCACGAAGGACTGTCCAAGCTGCGCCGTCCAGGACGCCTTCGGCCGCCGGCGGAAATCCTTCCGCGCACCCGGCTCCTGGTGCCACACGCCGACATACCCTGCCGATATCGACGCCGCTGTTGCGCCGGCGATCGTCCACAGTGCTGCTGTCGGGTCCAGACGTGCAATGCCCGCCGCAGCGACCCCCGCCAGCACCATGACCGGCGCCACCGCCGCGACGAGCTTTCCGCGTTCGAGCATGCGCCGCTCGATGGGGGCAGCGGCCACGAGGTCCGGTGCATCTTCCGCAGACACGGTGAGCCACGCCAGCGACGCCGCAAGGGACGCGCTGATGGCCGCCACTGCGCCGGCCATGACGCCGAACATGCCGGCGTGCATTTCGCCGCCGTCGCTCGATGTGCGGTAGAGCACGAAGATGAGCGGGATCATGTAGATAAGCTGCAGCAGGATCTGCGACAGCAGCACGGGGTCACGCGCGATCAGGCGCCATTCCTTGCGCACAAGCGACGCCATGACGCCCCCGCGAAACGGTCGCGTGCGATCCCTGAAGGCGCGGCGCTTGGGGCCGAGCGCCAGGATTGCAGCGGCGTCGGATGTGAAGCGTCGGCTGAACCAGAATGCAGCCAGTGCAAAGATCAGCAGCGACCCGATGGACCAGACGAGCAGTGCATTCGTATCGCCCAGGAACGCGCGTGCAGGAAAGAAAAGGGGGCTGTCTGCCGGCGTGTCGATCCGGCTGATGCGCTCGAACATGGCCCTCGCCGCGTCGGAGCGCTCGCTGCGCGGCAAAAGCTGCTGCGACTGGAATGCGAGAAAGATGGAAGCGCCGACGAAAGCGCCGATCACCTGCGCCGCGACACGCGTGGCTCTCGGACCAATGGTGGCGAAGAGCATCATCGCGACCAGCAACCCGCCGCCCGTCATCAGCAGCGCCAGACCGATCAGGGCAGGCCCGATCGCAAGCCATTTCCACGCACCCATGATGGCGAGCGAGACCAGAAGTCCCGAGATCATGACGACATACGTCGTTGCGACCTGAACGGCGACGCCGAGCGCTCGCACCGTCATCACCGTCCATGGCGAGAACGGCGAGGAGAGCAGGAGGTCAAGGTCACCGCGTGTGTAAACCGCGTCCGTGGCCGCGATGAGCGCGTGCCCGAGCATCAGCGTGGCGACGAATGCTATGCCGGCGCTCGTTGCGAGCAGTACAGGCGTGGTCAGTGACGGCTCGAATTTCGAAAGTAGGCTCGCCGCCATCCAGCCGACGGCAAAGAGGACGAGGCCGAGAAACGCCAGCAGCGCAAGCCGCGCGCCGCGCTGCTTGTCCTTGCGTCCACGGAACGCCAGCCGGATCTCGTGACCCAGCAGGAAAAGGAAGCCGCCGAGGCCGCGGATGGTCACGCCGTGGGCTCCGCGCGACGCGTATTGGCCGTCAGTTGCAGGAAGACATCCTCAAGCGACATGCCAACGCCCGCGCGCGTTTGAAGCTCACCGAGCGTACCTTCAGCCACCAACGCGCCGTCAGCGATGATGCCGATGCGGTGGGCCATGCGTTCGGCGACTTCGAGGATGTGCGTGGTCAAAATGATCGTCGCGCCGTCGCGTACGCGCTGCTGAAGGAGGTCCTTCACTTGTCGTGCGATGGCCGCATCCAGTCCAGTCAGCGGCTCGTCGAGCATCAGCAGCTTCGGCTCGTGAATGAGGGCGCCCGCAAGCGCCGCCTTCTGCTTCATCCCGCGGGAGAAACCTTCGCAGCACTCGTCCTTGTGTTGCCAGAGGTCGAGCAGTTCGAGCAGCTCCTGTGCGCGGGCTTTCGCGACCTTCGTCGGCACGCCCCAGAGTCCCGCCACAAACTCAAGATACTCCCACGCCGTGAGCTTGTCGTAGAGCATTGGCTCGTCTGGGAGCCACGCCGTGATGCGCTTGGCGCCTTTCGGATCGACGCGCGCATCGACGCCGAAGATGCGGATTTCCCCCGCGTCCGGCTGGAGGAGGCCCGCGACCATACGCAACGTTGTCGTCTTGCCCGCGCCGTTGGGCCCCAGCAGCGCATAGAGTTCGCCCGCCCGCACATCGAGATCGAGGCTCGCCACGGCGCGCTTGTCGCCAAACGACTTGGCGAGGCCGCGCAGGGCGAGGGCAGGAGCGTTAACGGCGGTGACGGCGTTCATGGCTCCAAGCACTGTTTTGCGGGGGTTCCGTCAACCTTCTGGGTTAACGGACAGCAGTCGTCCGAAGGCGCCTTGCTCCACCAGCGCGGCTGCGGCCGCGATGTCGCCGGCCATCATCCGGTCGCCGTCGAGGAAGCGCACTTTCTGGCGCAGGGTGGCATGGACGGCGGCGAGAGGCGGCGACGTTTTCATCGGCGCGTGGAAGTCGATGCCCTGGGCGGCGGCCATCAATTCGATGCCGATGACATTGGCGGCGTTGCGCGCGATGTCGCCGGCCTTGCGCGCCGCGAACGTGGCCATGGAGACGTGATCTTCCTGGTTGGCCGAAGTCGGCAGCGAATCGACGCTCGCGGGATGCGCCAGCGTCTTGTTCTCCGAGACGAGTGCAGCCGCCGTCACCTGTGCGATCATGAAGCCTGAGTTGAGACCGCTGTCTTCGACGAGGAAGGCGGGCAGACCGCTCATCTTCGGGTCGACGAGAATTGCAAGACGGCGCTCGCTGATCGACGCGATCTCGCAGATGGCGATGGAGATCATGTCGGCGGCGAACGCCACCGGCTCGGCGTGGAAGTTGCCGCCAGAGAGCACCGCGTCATCCTCGGCGAAGACGAGGGGGTTGTCAGTGGCTGCGTTGGCCTCGATGACGAGCGTGGTCGCCGCCTGCCGCAACACGTCGAGGCAGGCGCCCATGACCTGCGGCTGACAGCGCAGGGAGTAGGGGTCCTGGACACGATCGCAGTCCACGTGGCTTTCGCGGATCGCACTTCCCTGCAGCATCAACAGAATTGTCGAGGCGACATCGCATTGCCCTTTGTGGCCGCGCGCGGCGTGGATGCGGGGATCGAATGGAGCGTCGCTGCCCTTGAGTGCGTCGATCGAGAGCGCGCCGGCGAACAGCGCGGCGTTGAAGACGTCTTCCGCACGAAAGAGTGCGTCGAGCGCGAGCGCAGTGGAAACCTGCGTGCCGTTGAGCAGAGCGAGGCCTTCCTTCGGACCGAGCACGAGCGGTTCGAGGCCGATACGTTTCAGCGCTGCGCGTGCATCGAGTTCTTCTCCCTTCAGTCGAATGTGGCCCTCGCCGATGAGCGCTGCGCTCAAATGCGCGAGCGGCGCCAGGTCGCCGGAGGCGCCGACGGAGCCCTGTGACGGAATCACCGGCCATGCCTGCGTGTCGAGCAGTGTCTGCAATGCATCGACCACCACCCGCCGCACGCCGGAATGTCCGCGCGAGAGGCTGATGATCTTCAACGCGATCACCAGCCGCACCACCGCATCCGGCAACGGCGCGCCGACGCCGCAGCAGTGCGACAGCACGAGGTTGCGCTGCAACTGTCCGAGCTTGTCGTCGGCGATACGCGTGGATGCCAACAGTCCGAAGCCTGTGTTGACCCCGTAGACGGCGTTGCCCGTCGCCAGAACGCGCGCGACGGACGCAGCTGAAGCATCCAGACGGTCGGTGTCGGTCGACGTGAGTTTCACCGTCGCGCGACCTTCGAGGATGGCGCGCAGGGTGGCCAGATCGAGCCGCGTCATCGTGCGCCCTCCAGCATGGGCAGGTCGAGGCCCTTTTCTTTCGCGCAGGCGATGGCGTCCTCGTAGCCAGCATCCGCGTGACGCATGACGCCCGTGCCGGGATCGTTCCACAGCACCCGTTCGATGCGCTTGGCTGCCGCGTCCGTGCCGTCGCACACGATGACGACGCCGGAGTGTTGCGAATAGCCCATGCCGACCCCGCCGCCGTGGTGCAGCGAAACCCAGGTGGCGCCCGATGCGGTGTTCAGCAATGCATTGAGCAGGGGCCAATCGGACACCGCGTCCGATCCATCGCGCATGGACTCCGTCTCGCGATTGGGGCTCGCCACTGAACCCGAGTCCAGATGATCACGTCCGATCACCAGCGGCGCTTTCACTTCGCCCTTCGCAACCATCTCGTTGAACGCGAGCCCCAGGCGGTGACGCTCTCCGAGGCCGACCCAGCAGATGCGCGCGGGCAGGCCCTGGAATGCGATGCGGTCCTTCGCCATGTCGAGCCAGCGATGCAGGCGCTTGTCGTCCGGAATGAGCTCTTTCACTTTCGCATCGGTGCGCGCGATGTCTTCGGGATCGCCGGAAAGCGCTGCCCAGCGGAACGGACCGATGCCGCGACAGAAGAGGGGGCGCACGTACGCCGGCACGAAGCCGGGAAAAGCGAAGGCGTCCTCGACTCCGACATCCCTGGCGACCTGACGGATATTGTTGCCGTAATCGACGACGGGAATGCCCATGGCCTTGAAGGCGAGCATGGCCCGCACATGCTCGGCGATTGATGCGCGCGCGGCTTCTGCGACTTCCGCCGGGTTCTGGTCGCGCATGGCGCGCCAGCGTTCGATGGTCCAGCCTTTCGGCAGATAGCCGTTTGCAGGATCGTGAGCGGAAGTCTGGTCGGTGACGATGTCGGGGCGAATGCCGCGCTTGACCATCTCTGGCAGGATGTCGGCGGCGTTGCCGAGCAGACCGACGGAGACCGCTTCCTTTTTCGCGTGCGCGGCGTCGATGATGGCAAGGGCTTCCTCGATCGTGTCGGCGCGGCGGTCGAGATAGCGTGTCGCGAGACGTTTCTCGATGCGGTCGTTCTGGCATTCGATCGCGAGGCATGAGGCGCCCGCCATGGTCGCCGCCAGCGGTTGTGCGCCGCCCATGCCGCCGAGGCCTGCCGTGAGGATCCATTTGCCGGAAAGATCGCCGCCGAAGTGCTGGCGTCCCATCTCCGCAAATGTCTCGTAGGTTCCCTGCACGATGCCCTGGCTGCCGATGTAGATCCACGAGCCGGCCGTCATCTGGCCGTACATCATCAGACCCTTGCGATCGAGTTCATCGAAGTGCTCCCACGTCGCCCAGCGCGGCACGAGATTGGAGTTCGCCAGAAGCACGCGCGGTGCGTCCGCATGTGTACGGAAGACTCCCACAGGTTTTCCCGACTGGATGAGCAGCGTTTCATCGTCCTTCAGGCGGCGCAGCGTTTCCACGATGCGATCATACGAAGCCCAGTCACGCGCGGCGCGGCCGATGCCGCCATAGACGACGAGCTCCGTCGGATGCTCGGCCACGTCGGGATCGAGATTGTTCATCAGCATGCGCAGCGCGGCTTCCGTCAGCCAGCTCTTGCAGGTGATATCCGTTCCGCGCGGCGCGCGGATGAGGCGGGTGTCGTCGCGGCGTGGGTCCACGATCTTATCTCCTTGAGGGATCAGGCCGTCTGGCCTGCGAAAATGCGCTCGCGCAACAAATCTGCGCCGAGCCAGTAGGACAGTTCTGCCGGCGCATCGATGTTCCAGATCGCCAGATCGCAGGCTTTGCCCACCTCCAGCGTTCCGATCTCGTCGGTGAGGCCAAGCGCACGCGCCGCCTCGCGCGTCATGCCCGCGAGCGCTTCCTCTGGCGTCAGGCGAAAGAGCGTGCAGGCCATGTTCAGCGCCGCGAGCGGGGACGTCATGGGCGAGGTGCCCGGATTGCAGTCGCCCGCCACCGCCAAGGCGACGCCGGCGGCGCGAAGTTTTTCGATGGGTGGATGCTGCGTCTCCCGCAAAAAGTAAAAGGCGCCCGGCAGCAGCACCGCCACCGTGCCGGCCTCCGCCATCGCGGCGATGCCTGCGTCGTCGAGATACTCGAGGTGATCGGCCGACAGCGCCGTGTACCGTGCCGCGAGGGCCGCGCCGTGAAGGTTGCTCAACTGTTCGGCGTGCAATTTCACGTCCAGTCCGTGCGCACGCGCAGCGGAAAAGACGTAATCCACTTCATCGGCGGTGAAACCAATGCCTTCGCAGAAGGCGTCCACCGCATCCGCCGCGCCCGCCGTCGCCACCGCAGGGATCATCACGTCTGCCACGAGCTGCACGTAGGCAGCGCGGTCGTCGCGAAATTCTGGCGGCAGGGCGTGTAATCCAAGGAAAGTGCGCCGCACGCGCACGTTCATGCGCTGTCCGAGCGCTCGCGCAGCCGAGAGCATCTTCAGTTCTGTTTCGAGATCGAGCCCGTAGCCGGACTTGACCTCGACGGTGGTCAACCCATCGCGGATCATGCTGGACAGCCGGCGCGCCGCGCTTTCGATCAGTTCCTTCTCGGACGCCGCGCGCGTCGCCGCAACCGTGGAGAGGATGCCGCCGCCCGCGCGCGCAATCTCCTCGTAGCTCGCGCCTTTCAGACGCATCTCAAACTCGCGTGCGCGGTCGCCGCCGAAAACGAGATGCGTGTGGCAATCGATGAGGCCGGGCGTGATCCACGCGCCGCCCGCGCTGACGACTTTGCGCGCCAGTGTCTCCGCCGGACCCGGAAGGTCAGCGCGCGCGCCGACCCAGCTTATGCGCCCGTCCTTCGCGGCGATCGCGCCGTCGCGTATTGCACCGTACGGCGAGCCGTTGCGCGCCATCGTCGCAAGATGCGCATCAATCCAGAGGGTATCCCACATCAGTCACCTTTAGGGCGCACCTATAGACCGCGAGGCGCCATCGCGGCTAGGAGCGGGCCATGACATCGGAATGCCGGACATGGACCTCCGCGGCGAGCCTTCTGGGCGCCGACACGAACGCCGCCATCGCCGTCCTCGGCGCGCCGCTGGCGGAACGCTCTCTGACGCCGGGCCGCTGCGATCTCGCGCCCAAGGCGGTACGCGCGGCGCTAGCGCGCATGAGCGTCTATGACGTCGAGACCGGGATTGATCTTTCGACGCAGCGCGTGTTCGACGCGGGCGATCTCGATCTGAAGCTCGTTGATCCCGCGACCGCGTTTGCGCCGATCCGCGATGCGCTGGCTCCACTTGTCGCGCGCCACGCGGTGACGATCCTGCTTGGTGGCAACAACGCGGTGACGCGACCCGCGGTCCATGCGCTTTCGCCCTCCCTGAAACGCGTGGGCCTGCTCACGCTCGACGCGCACTTCGACTTGCGCGACACAGACTGCGGCCTGACCAACGGCAATCCCGTGCAAGCGCTGCTTGAAGATGGACTGGACGGCGCGCACATGGCGCAGATCGGCCTCGCGCCGTTCGCCAATACCGCGCGGATGCATGGCAAGGCCAAGGCTGCGGGCATTCACGTCGCCACCGCGCGTGACTGCCGTGAGGCGGGACTCGTTGCTACTGCGCAGCGCGCGCTCGACGTCCTTTCTTCGCGGTGTGATGTGATCCACGTGGACTTCGACATCGACGTGATCGACCGCGCGCAATGTCCGGGTGCGCCGGGCGCGCGTCCGGGTGGTGTTGCGGCGCACGAATTCTTCGATGTGACACGCGCCATTCTCGCCCACCCGAAGGTGCGCAGCGTCGATCTGACGGAGTATGATCCGTCCCTCGATGTGGCTGACATTACCTCGCTGACGGTTGCACGCTGGTTCTGCGAAGTTCTGGCAGGCGTCAGTCTGCGCGGTTAGCGCGGGCGCGATACGAGCCCGCGCGTGATTTCCGCGATGCGCGTGACGCCCAGCAAGGCCATGTCTCGCCGCAATTCTGTCGTCAGGATATCCAGCGCCTTCGTCACGCCGGCTTCGCCGCCGGCGCCGAGCCCATAAAGGTAGGCGCGGCCGATGGCGACGCCGTCGGCGCCGAGCGCCAGCGCCGTCAGGACGTCCGTACCGCGCCGCACGCCGCCGTCGAAGATCACGCTGGCGCGGCCGCCAACCGCATCCGCCACTTCTGGCAGCGCATCGATGGTCGCCGCTACGCGATCGAGCTGCCGCCCACCGTGGTTCGACACCCACACGCCCGCCGCGCCAACGGCGAGGCACTCACGCGCGTCACTCGCGCTCATCACGCCCTTGATCGCGACCGGGCCGTTCCATTCATCGATCAGCCAGGCCGCATCCTTCCAACCGACGGTGCGATCGAACTGAGCGTCAATGAACCCCATTATGCCGCCGGGATGGTCCCCGCCGACGCCGTCGAAGTTGGCGGGTCGGATGCGTGGCGAGCTCGCGACGCGATACGCCCAAGTGGGCCGCGACAGCACGTCGAGCGCCGTCGTCATCGTGATCTTGGGCGGAATGGTGAAGCGGTTCTTCGGATCACGTTCGCGATTGCCGGCGACGGGCACGTCCACCGTCAGCGCAAGCGCCGTGAAACCGGCGGCCTTCGCGCGCGCGAGCCCTTCGCGCACCAGTCCGCGATCCTTCCACACATAGACCTGGAACCACTTCGGCCCCGGCGCGACGGTCGCCACGTCTTCGACGCGCGTCGATCCGATAGTCGACATGGAATAGATGGTCCTCGCTTTCGTCGCCGCGCGCGCGACGGCCATCTCGCCTTGAAAGTGGAAGAGGCGTGACGCTGCGGTGGGCGTGATGAAGAAGGGCAGCGCGCTTTCTGCGCCCATGATCGTCGTAGACGTGTCTATGGACGAGATATCCTGCAGCACCGACCAATGCAGCGTGTGCTCGCGAAGGCGGTCGACGTTGCGGGCGAGCGTTATCTCATCCTCTGCGCCGCCATCGATGTAGTCGAACACCATGCGTGGAAGTTTGGCCTTTGCCAGGAGGCGCAGGTCGGCGATATTGCGGGCGCGGGAAAGGGGGATCATGGCGCTGACAGAAGCATCCTCGATACGTCGCTGTCGCCCCCACTCAGGCGAATTTGAGCGAGCGAATTGAATGTCCGCGTACCGACCGGCGCGCAGCGGTCGCTGGCGAAGTTCAGGTCTGAAGCTGAGACGGCGACTCTGATGCGGGAAGCAGATGGTCGCGCCACCGAGGACAAATGGCGCAGTATTTCACTGTCTTGGCTCTGCCCGACGGTTGATCCGCTCCTGGTCAGCGCCGGGATACTCACCTGCTGCGCTCAGCACGCGAGAACCTCTTGTGCGCCAACGACTTTAAGGTGGTTTGAAACAGCGTCAGACGCTATGCAGCCTTGCCTCAAGATGAGGGGATGGTGCCGCTTAGGTGACTCGAACACCTGACCCCATCATTACGAATGCGGCGGGCCGGAAATCGACGTTTCCAGATTCACTCGTGAAAACCCAAGGCCCCCATGGGATTGAGCCCTGGATTCGGCTGAACAGACTCAGTACGATTCACGCCCGTTCGGAACGAAAACGGCCCGAAAGTCCCCACAAGTCCCCACAAGGAGTCCCCACAAATCCGGCGCACCGTCCGCCGCTTGACGCGCTGGAACGATTGCGGAACGACGGCGGGGTGGAAACGGAAGACGAGGATCTCGCGCGGGCCTTCGTGGCCGCAGCGCACGCCTGGGCGGCGCTCACGGGCGTCACGCGCGGCCAGCCTGCCTATGTCAGCGCGGCGTGCCTCGCGGCTGCGGCGGCGATCGAGGGAGCCGCAGCGACCGCTCTGGGCCGCCAGCACCAGCACCCAAAAGCATCGCTTGGTGAAAAGAGCCATTTCGTCCTAAATGGCGCAATGGATCTCCATAGGATTCGGCCATGAAAACCATGTCGGCGCGCGAGGCGAAGAACGCCTTTGGGCTGATGATCGACACCGCTCGAGCGGAGCCAGTGCTGATCGAGAAGCACGGGCGCGGCGTGGTCATGGTCATCTCGGTGGAGGAATACGAACGGCTGCTCGGCGGCGCGAACGCGGCGGGACCGCAATCCGGCGGCGCTGACTCTGGACGTGTCGGCAACCGTGGAAGATCGGAACGGGCATGAGTAACGGCGACCTCAACTGGATCACAAACTTCATATGGGGCATCGCCGATGACGCCCTGCGTGATCTTTATGTGCGCGGCAAATATCGTGATGTAATCCTGCCCATGATGGTATTGCGCCGTCTCGATGCGGTGTTGGAACCCACCAAGGCCGCAGTCCTTTCAATGAAGGACAATCTCGACAAAGCGGGCATCACCAATCAGGACGCGGCGCTTCGCCAGTCGGCAGGCCAAGCCTTCTACAACACGTCACGCTTCAATTTGCGTGATCTGCGCAATCGCGCGTCGCAATCCCAGTTGAAGGCGGATTTCGAGGCCTTCCTCGACGGTTTCTCGCCGAATGTTCAGGAAATTCTCGACAACTTCGAATTCCGCAACCAGCTGCCGAAGCTGTCCAAGGCCGATGTGCTTGGCACGCTGATCGAGAAGTTCCTCGATAGCTCGATCAACCTCGGGCCGAAGCCGGTGTTGAACGGTGACGGCTCGGTGAAGCACCCCGGCCTCGACAACCATGCGATGGGCACGATTTTCGAGGAACTGGTCCGCCGCTTCAATGAATCCAACAACGAGGAAGCGGGCGAGCACTGGACGCCGCGCGACGCCGTGAAACTCATGGCGAAGCTGATCTTCGTGCCCATCGCCGATCAGATCCAATCCGGCACCTATCTGCTTTATGACGGTGCCTGCGGCACCGGCGGCATGCTGACGGTCGCCGAAGAAACGCTGAACGAGCTCGCCGAACAGCACGGCAAACAGGTTTCCACTCACCTTTTCGGGCAGGAGATAAACGGCGAGACTTACGCAATTGCCAAAGCCGATCTGCTGCTCAAGGGCGAAGGCGAAGAGGCTGACAACATTGTCGGCGGGCCGGAATGGTCAACGCTGGCGAACGACGCATTCCCGTCGAAGGAATTCGACTTCATGCTGTCGAACCCGCCCTATGGCAAGAGCTGGAAATCAGATCAGGAACGCATGGGCGGCAAAGGATCCATGCGCGATCCGCGCTTCATGATCGAACATGCGGGCGATCCCGAATACAGCCTCGTCACGCGTTCCAGCGACGGCCAAATGTTGTTCCTTGCGAACATGCTCTCCAAGATGAAGCACAACACGCCGCTCGGGAGCCGCATTGCCGAGGTGCACAACGGCTCGTCGCTGTTCACCGGCGATGCAGGTTCCGGCGAAAGCAATGTGCGGCGCTGGATCATCGAGAAAGATTGGCTGGAAGCCATCGTCGCCCTGCCGCTCAACATGTTCTACAACACAGGCATCGCCACCTATATATGGGTGCTCAGCAACCGCAAGCCGGGCCATCGGCGCGGCAAGGTGCAGCTGATCGACGCCACCGCGTGGTTCAAGCCGCTGCGCAAGAACCTCGGCAAGAAGAATTGCGAACTGGCTGATGGTGATATCGACAGCGTTCTCCAAGCCTTCACGGCCTTCGAACCCACCGAACAATCGCGCATCTTTGACAATGCCGAGTTCGGCTATTCGAAGGTCACGGTCGAGCGGCCCTTGCGCGCGCGCGGCATTGAGGCCACCCGCGCCTATGTGCCGAAAGAGATCAAGACGCTGAAGGAGGAAGGCCGCATCGCCGAGGATGGCGCGCCGGTCATCCGCCGCATTCACAAGCCCGGCAAGGTTGAAGCAGATCCGTTGCGTGGGCTGTTTCCGCTCATCATCGATGGCAAACGCTGTGTCGTCGAATATGAAACTGATAGTGACTTGCGCGACACGGAGACAGTGCCGTTGAAGGAGCCGGGCGGCATCGAGGCGTTCATTCGCCGCCAGGTGCTGCCGCACGCGCCCGACGCCTGGATCGACGAAGCCAAGACCACCATCGGCTACGAAATCAGCTTCACGCGCTATTTCTACAAGCCGCAGCCCTTGCGCCCGCTGGACGCCATCCGTGCCGATATTGTCGCACTGGAACGCGAAACCGATGGCCTGATGGCCGACATTATCGGGGCGGCGCGATGATCGAAGGCTTGCGCCCCTATGCCGAGATGAAGCCGAGCGGTGTCGAGTGGCTCCCTTCATTGCCCGAGGGGTGGGAGGTTCATCGCGCAAAGTATTCGTTTCGAGAAGCCGACGATCGCTCGGAGTCTGGCGACGAAGAACTGTTATCCGTCTCGCATAAGACCGGCGTCACTCCGCGTAGCCAGAAGAATATCACGATGTTCATGGCTGAGAGCTACGCCGGGCACAAAGTCTGTCGCCCGGGCGATGTCGTCGTCAACACAATGTGGGCTTGGATGGCTGCGATTGGCGTTAGCCGCCATGTCGGCATAGTCAGCCCTGCATACGGCATTTATCGTCCTCGAATTGCCGAGCGGTTCGAGCCGAAATTCCTTGATTATCTGCTCCGCACCGAAGCCTATCGCGCAGAGTATCTGCGCAGTTCCAGAGGCGTGACGACATCCAGGCTGCGGCTTTACCCACCCGATTTTCTCAGTATTCCTTTCGTTCAGCCACCGCTCGACGAGCAGCGGCTGATCGTGCGGTTTCTGGATTGGCATGGGGCGCAGACGGCCAAGCTGATCCGCGCGAAGAAGAAAATCATCGCGCTGCTGAACGAGCAGAAGCAGGCGATCATCCACCGCGCCGTCACCCGCGGCCTTGATCCGAATGTCCGCCTTAAGCCCTCCGGCATCCCCTGGCTCGGCGACGTGCCCGATGGGTGGGAGGTGGCTCGATTGCGTTACATAACCCGCTGCCTAGACGGGAAGCGCATTCCCCTGAATGGAACTCAGCGCGGCTCAATGCAGGGAGAATATCCTTACTGGGGCGCAAATCGGGTCTTCGACCACATCAATGCTTGGCTATTCGATGAACCATTGGTCCTTTTGGGCGAGGATGGCGCACCGTTCTTCGACAAAGGCAAAGACGTTGCATTTGCAGTCGACGGAAAGATTTGGGTCAACAACCACGCGCACATTCTTCGCTGCGGACCCCGAATGATTCCGCAGTTTCTCGGTCTTGCGCTGAACTGCGTTGAATATCGACATTTCATCAGCGGGTCGACGCGCGACAAGCTGACCCAACAAGCGATGGGAAGCATACCAATTCAGGTGCCACAGCTTTCCGAGCAACAGGCCATTGTCTCTTATCTTGGCGATGCCACAAGCGAACTCGTCGTAACAACTAATCAGATTCAACACGAAATTGCCCTCATCCAAGAATTCCGCACACGCCTGATCGCCGATGTCGTCACCGGCAAACTCGATGTCCGCGCCGCTGCGGCTAGCCTGCCCGAAACCTTCGAGGCTGAACCCATCGACGATCTTGTCGAGGGCGACGATCTCGACGAAGCCATGGACGACACCGAGAATGAGGAGGTCGCCGCCTGAAGATGCCCGTTCCCACCCAGCCCAAAATCTACCCTGTCTCTTATACACATCTGACGCTGCCGACGAATAGAGAGGTGTAGA